>OHPG01000093.1_pt1 | contig 66642 bp, 62 predicted proteins | sample 1577751 | NCBI WGS metagenome assembly OHPG01 (sample SAMEA3879548, study PRJEB24766) | human gut metagenome | biome: human-associated habitat; feature: feces | place: USA | collected 1985/1987
AGGCAACGGACTCTGACTCCGTCATTTTCAAGGTTCGAATCCTTGTAGCCCAGTTAAAAGGCCTTTAGATGCAGATGCGTTTGGAGGCTTTTGTTTTGCCTGAAAGTATGATATACTTACAGAACAGGAGATTTGGCCTGAGGGCCCAAAGCAGAGAGAGGCAGCTATGTATCAGTTTAAGAGCAGGATCCGGTACAGTGAAACAGATGAAACAGGACGGCTGAGCGTACCGGGAATTATCAATTATATGCAGGATTGCAGTACCTTTCAGTCAGAGGATGGCAGAATGGGAATAAGCTATCTGAAGGAGCATCATCGCGCATGGCTTCTTTCAGGCTGGCGGATCGTGATTGACCGTTATCCGAAGCTGGGGGAGGAGATTACTGCGGGAACCTGGCACTGCGGCAGCAAAGGGTTTTACGGGTATCGTGATTTTGTGCTGCTGGATCAGGAAAATAATCCTCTGGTCCGGGCAAATTCTCTCTGGTTTTTCTATGATACAGAAAAAAATATGCCGGTGCGTATCCAGCCAGAAGATATCCTTCCTTACGGAATACCGCAGCCGTCTCAGGATCTGGGAGAAGCACCCAGAAAGATTCTCATTCCGGAGAAATACGAAACAGCAGCAGCTGTAGTGATCGGCCGTCATCATCTTGACACCAATCATCATGTAAATAATTCCCAGTATGTGGAAATTGCAAAGGATGCCATCCCTGTGGGGCTTAAGATCCGTGAAATCCGGGCAGACTATAAAAAGGCAGCTCGTCTGGGCGATACGGTGATTCCCAGAATCACGCCGGCAGGCCAGGGCCAGTGGACTGTGGCCCTTGTAAATGAAACGGGAGAGCTTTATGCAGCGGTATGGCTTGGAGGACAGGAGCAGCCGGGACAGTAAAAGAGGAGCAGACATATGATAGAATTAGGAAAAGTACAGGAGCTTGAGATCGTCCGGACAAAGGAATTCGGCGTATACTTAAGCGAAAAAGCAGGAGATGAGGCAGCAGTCCTTCTTCCGAAGAAACAGGTTCCCCAGGGAGCGCAGATCGGAGATAAGGTGGAGGTTTTTGTATACAAGGATTCCTCGAACCGTTTGATCTCTACCACAGCCAGACCGAAGCTTCAGGTGGGGGAATGTGCCATTCTGGAGGTAAAGGATGTAGGAAAGATCGGAGCATTTTTGGATATGGGACTGGAAAAGGATCTGCTTCTTCCCTTTAAAGAGCAGAGCCATCCGGTGCGCCGGGGAGAAAAATGTCTGGTCTGCCTTTATGTGGACAAGAGCAGCCGTCTGGCAGCTACCATGAAGGTATATTCCCATATGAGCAATCAGTCTCCTTATAAGGCAGAGGATTGGGTGGAAGGTACGATTTATGAGATCAACGAACAGATCGGAGCCTTTGTAGCAGTGGACAACCGGTATTATGGTCTGATCCCCAAAATAGAGATGTACGGCCGTTTCAGGGAAGGCGATCAGGTAAAAGCCAGAGTCATGAGGGTCCGTGAGGACGGCAAACTGGATCTGTGCGTAAGGGAAAGAGCCTATGTCCAGATGGGAGCAGATGCAGAGCAGGTTTTAAAGGTCATTGACGAATTTGACGGAGTTCTCCCCTTTAATGACAAGGCGCGTCCTGAAACGATCCTCAGGGAGTTTAACATGAGTAAAAATGCCTTTAAGCGCGCCGTAGGACGCCTTTTAAAGGAAGGAAAGATAGAGATTACAGAAAAGACCATCCGCCGGATCTGATGTGTGTTTACAGGATACCAGGATCAAACGATCACAGGGTGGAGATTACAGGGCAGTTCTAAAAGGGCTGCTCTTTTTTTACAGAAAGTCCGGACAGAAGGAGGCTTGGTTATGACAGAAAAGAAACGGCAGATCCGGGATTATCTTGCAATTACCGCAGGAACGATCCTTATCGCGTTTGCTATTAAAAATATTTTTGATCCTGTGAGCATGGTAACCGGAGGCGTTTCGGGCGCAGCCATTATTTTAAAAGAGCTCTGGCAGATCCCTCTGTGGCTGACTAATACGGTTTTGAATATTCCTCTGTTTCTGGCTGCCTTCCGGATGATGGGCTGGCAGTTTATCGGACGCACTTTGTACTCCACGGTCATGCTGTCTGCGGCTTTGTATGTGCTTCCGGAGATGGAGCTTGTAAAGGAGGATATGATTTTATCGGCTCTTTTTGGCGGCGTTCTCAGCGGAGTGGGGACAGGGCTTGTATTCCTTGGAGGCTGTACCACAGGCGGAACGGATATGCTGGCCGTGCTGATCCGGGGAAGGCTGCGCCACTATTCATCGGCACAGATCATGCAGGTTTTGGACGGGGGTATTGTGGCAGCCGGCGCTCTTGTGTTCGGGATCAGGCCTTCTTTGTATGCGATGATCGCCATTGTCTGCGTATCCAGAGTTACGGACCGCCTGATCGAAGGAATGAAGTTTTCAAAGGAGGCCTGGATCATTTCAAAACAGGACAAAGAGATTGCGGAAGCGGTGATGGAACGCCTGGGAAGGGGAGTTACCAGCATAAAAGCAGTGGGTATGTATTCAAAAGAAGAGAAGAACCTGCTGTTTTGCGTGGTTTCCCCCAAGGAAATTGTAAAAATCAAGTCAATTGTGCGGGAGTTTGATCCGCATGCGTTTTTTGTTGTCAGCGACGCTCGTGAAGTTTTCGGGGAAGGGTTTATCGAGAAGGAAGACAGGATAACATAATAAACAAAATTTTTTCAGAAAATATTGGAATGTGTTGACAGATTGGATATTTTTTTTATTCGATATACAATTTAGCTAAAACACAAAATTGAACTTTGTGGATTTACAATATGGATTAAAAAAGGACTTTCATGTATGATATAGGCAAGTCACAAATGAGTTTACAAAAACCCAATTCAGGAGGAAATTATAACATGGCAAGCTTATCCCTTAGAAATGTTACCAAGAAATACCCCAACGGTTTCGTTGCTGTTAAGGACTTTAACCTTGAGATTGCAGATAAGGAATTTATCATCTTCGTAGGTCCGTCTGGCTGCGGTAAGTCTACTACCCTTCGTATGATCGCAGGTCTGGAGGATATCTCCTCCGGCGAGCTGTACATCGACGGCAAGCTGGTAAATGACGTTGAGCCAAAGGACAGAGATATCGCGATGGTATTCCAGAACTACGCTCTGTATCCTCATATGTCCGTATATGACAACATGGCATTCGGCCTGAAGTTAAGAAAAACTCCAAAGGATGAGATCGATAAGAAGGTTCATGACGCAGCCAAGATCCTGGATCTGGAGCATCTGTTAGACCGTAAGCCAAAGGCTCTGTCCGGCGGTCAGAGACAGCGAGTTGCTATGGGTCGTGCGATTGTCCGCAGTCCTAAGGTATTCCTGATGGATGAGCCTCTGTCCAACCTGGATGCAAAGTTAAGAGGACAGATGCGTGTTGAGATTTCCAAGCTGCATCAGAGACTGGAAACAACGATTATCTACGTTACACATGACCAGACCGAGGCTATGACACTGGGTACCAGAATCGTTGTTATGAAGGACGGCGTGGTACAGCAGGTAGACAGCCCTCAGAATCTGTATGACAAACCATGCAACAAGTTCGTTGCAGGCTTCATCGGCGCTCCTCAGATGAACATGATCGATGCTCAGGTTGCAAAGGCTGGTTCTGACATTACCTTATCCTTCGGCGGTCACACAGTAGCGCTTCCTGCTGCAAAGGGCAAGGGCTTAGAAGAGGGCGGCTACATTGGAAAGACCGTTACTCTGGGTATCCGTCCAGAGGATCTGCATGATGAGGAAGCATTCCTTGAGGCAAATCCAAAGAGCATTTTCCAGGCTGAGATCCGTGTATACGAGATGTTAGGTTCTGAGGTTCTTCTGTACTTCGATATCGACGATGCTAACTTTACTGCAAAGGTAAATCCGCGTACAACTGCAAGACCTGGCGATTCCATCAAGGTTGCTATGGATCTGGATAAGGTACATATCTTCGATAAGGAAACAGAGAAGGTAATCATCAACTAATAGGGCAGCAGATTTCATAAACGGAAAAATCTGATTGTAAAAAAAGGCAGGAGAGGTGACAACTCTCTTGCTTTTTTTGTAATTTTGCATTAAAATATGAAAATAGAGAAAGTAGAAACTTTTGAAATACGTCGAAAAGGAGAGTATGGAATGATTTCAAATCAGATACTCCAGACTACACTGGATGGATTAAAAGCAATCACAAGAATTGATTTAGGTATTTGCGACACAGAAGGAAAGGTGCTGGCATCCACCTTTACAGACGCGGAAGAGTCAGAAAGTTCGATCCTGGTATTTGTGGATTCTCCGGCAGACAGCCAGGTGATCCAGGGCTACCAGTTCTTTAAGGTATTTGACGAGCATCAGCTTGAGTATATCCTGCTTGCAAAGGGAGCCAGCGATGATGTATATATGGTAGGAAAACTGGCTGCATTCCAGATCCAGAACCTTCTGGTGGCTTATAAGGAGCGCTTTGATAAGGACAACTTTATCAAGAACCTGCTCCTTGACAACCTGCTGTTAGTAGATATCTACAACCGTGCCAAGAAGCTTCATATTGAAACAGATGTAAAGCGAGTGGTATATATCATTGAAACACACAATGAAAAGGATGTAAACGCTCTTGAGACCGTGCGCAGCCTTTTTGCATCCAAGACAAAGGACTTCATTACAGCAGTGGATGAGAAGAATATTATCCTTGTAAAAGAGGTTCGTCAGGGAGAGTCTTACGGAGAGCTGGACAAGACTGCCAATACCATCCTGGATATGATGAACACGGAGGCTATGACAAAGGTTCGCGTATCTTATGGTACGGTGATCAATGATATTAAGGAAGTGTCCCGTTCCTACAAAGAAGCCAAGATGGCTCTGGACGTAGGCCGCATCTTCTATGCAAACAAAAATGTAATCGCTTACAGCAATCTGGGTATCGGCCGTCTGATCTATCAGCTTCCGATCCCGCTGTGCAAGATGTTTATCCGCGAGGTATTTGACGGCAAGTCACCGGATGAGTTTGACGAGGAGACTCTGGCTACGATCAACAAGTTCTTTGAGAACAGCCTGAACGTATCCGAGACCTCCAGACAGCTGTATATCCACAGAAATACCCTGGTTTACCGTCTGGATAAGCTGCAGAAGAGCACCGGACTGGATCTTCGCGTATTTGAGGATGCCATTACCTTTAAGATCGCGCTTATGGTAGCCAAATACATGAAGTATATGGAAAGCCTTGATTATTAAAATGAGGTCGGGGAAATGATAGAACTCAGTCATGTGAACAAGGTCTACAGCGAGGGAAACCGGGCTGTGAAGGATCTGAGCCTGACCATAGATGACGGAGAATTTGCCTTTATCGTAGGACGCAGCGGCTCCGGAAAGAGTACGCTTTTAAAGCTCCTTTTAAAGGAGCTTGAGCCTACCTCCGGGCGGATTGTGGTCAATGATATGGATCTGGGGAAGATGCCCCGAAGATATGTTCCGAAATACCGGAGAAAATTAGGTGTGGTCTTTCAGGATTTCCGTCTCCTGAAAGACCTTACTGTCTTTGAAAACGTTGCATTTGCTCAGAGAGTTATCGGCGTGCCGGGAAGGGTGATCCGTGACACTGTGCCTGAGATGCTGCGCCTTGTGGGGCTTTCTGCCAAATACAAGGCATATCCGGCTCAGCTTTCCGGAGGAGAGCAGCAGCGCGTGGCCATTGCCAGGGCATTGATCAACCGGCCGGAGGTTCTTCTGGCAGATGAGCCCACAGGCAATTTAGACAGCTTTAACGCCCATGAAATTATGCATCTGCTGGAGGAGATCAATCAGCGGGGAACCACGATGATCGTGGTGACACACAGCCATGAGATGGTGCAGCAGATGAAAAAACGGGTCATTACCATGGAACGCGGGGCAGTGATTCAGGATGAAGGCGGATCCAGATAAGAAAATGAGGCGCTTAAGCGTTCGGACGGATCTGCCGGAAAGGCATAATGATTAAAAATGAGTACATTCTGGTATTGCCTGAAACAGGGCATTGCTAATATATGCAGAAATATCTTGTTTTCGCTGGCATCCATAGCGACGATTTCTGCATGTATTTTTTTATTCTGCCTTTTTTTCTCACTGGCAGCCAATGTGATCCATGGCGCCAGGACAGCACAGGAAACCGTGGGAATCTCTGTTTTTTTCGATGAGGGGATGACAGAGGATGAAATTCTGGCAGTGGGAGAAGAAATAAAAGGCTGGAAGGAGGTGCGTCAGGCAGAGTACACCTCAGCCGAGGAAGCCTGGGATACATTTAAGGCCCAGTACTTTGAGGGCGCAGAGGATTTGGCAGAAGGGTTTGAAAATGATAATCCTCTGGCAAATTCTGCTTCCTTTGAGATTTTTTTAAACGATATTTCCGATCAGGAGTCGGTTGCAGACCGCCTGGAGGCCATGGATGGGGTGCGCCGGGTGCGGTATTCCAGTACCCTGGCAGCAGGATTTACAAGCGTTGGAAAGATGATCGGGCTGATTTCGGCTCTGATCATCGGCGTGCTTCTTGCGGTAGCTGTTTTTTTGATCAGCAATACTATTTCTGTGGCAGCGGCATTCCGCAGGCGGGAAAATGAGATCATGCGCTATATAGGAGCCACTAATTTTATGATCCGGGCGCCCTTTCTGGTAGAAGGCCTGCTTCTGGGACTTCTGGGAGCTCTTGTGCCTCTTGGGGGCATATGGGTTCTCTATGAAAAAGGAATGTTGTATCTGGAAGAAAATTATTCCATGATCACAGGTCTGGTTGAGCCCCTTGCGCTGGGAACCATATTCCCCTATATGACAGGGGGAGCTTTAATGTTAGGCGTCGGAATCGGACTTTTAGTAAGCTTTGTGACGATTCAGCGCCATTTGAGAGTTTAGACAGGATAAACGAGGGCATATGAGAAAAAAGAAGATAGCGGTTTTGGCAGCAGCGGCCGCCTTGACCTTGGGAACGGTATTTTCCTCCTATGCCACCAGTAAGGCCATAGAGGATGCGAAGAAAAAGGTTTCCTCCATGGAGGAGGAAAAGAAAAAGGTAGAGTCTGCCTTAAAGGAGCTGGAGGGAAAGAAGTCAGATACAGCGGCCTATGTAAAGGAGCTGGACCGAAATCTGTCCGCCCTGGCAGGGGAGCTTACAAAGCTGGAGGGAGATATTTCCCGGAAGGAAGAGCAGATAGAGGAAGCGAAAGCGGAGCTGGAAACAGCCAAAGTTACGGAGAACCGCCAGTATGAAGATATGAAGCTGCGAATCCAGTATATGTATGAAAATGGTCAGACTGGCCTGTTGGAGTCCATGATGCAGTCCGAGAGCATTGCAGAGCTTTTGAACCGGGCAGAGTATGCCAGCCAGATTACCTCCTATGACAGGAAAATGCTGGAGGAGTACAGAAAAACCAGGCAGGAGGTGGCTTTAAAGGAGGAAGCTCTTAAGACGGAGCATCAGGAGCTTCTTACCCTTCAGGATTCCACGAAGGCAAAGCAGAGCTCGGTAAAGACACTGATGGCTTCCAAGGAGGCAGAGCTGGCTTCCTATGAGACGAAGATCGCTTCTGCACAGGGAGAGATTGACCAGTATAATGCGGATATCAAAGCCCAGGAGGAGCATATGGCCCGTGTGGAGGCGGAGATACGGAGAAAGGAAGAGGAAGCCAGAAAAGCAGAAGAGGCCAGAAGGGCCGAAGAAGCCAAGAAAAATCAGTCTTCTGCCGGTGGGGATAGTACGGTAAAAAAAGGGAACACTAATTTTATATGGCCCTGTCCTGCAAGCGGACGGATTTCGTCCGCGTTTGGGGACAGGAGCTCACCGACCGAGGGAGCTTCTACCAATCATAAGGGAATTGACATTCCGGCGCCGTCCGGTTCCTCTATTGTGGCGGCAGCAGATGGTAAGGTAGTGATCTCTACATACAGCTATTCGGCCGGAAATTATATTATGATCGATCATGGCGGCGGGCTTACTACTGTATATATGCACTGCTCTCAGCTTCTTGTGAAGGAAGGAGAAACCGTAAAACAGGGACAGACCATTGCAAAGGTGGGATCGACAGGATATTCCACAGGGCCTCATCTGCATTTTGGCGTCCGGTCCGGCGGAAGCTATGTAAATCCTTCCGGTTATGTAAGTCCGTAAAGGGGCATACAGTGTAACAGGACAGAGAGGCCCCTGAAAGGCCAGATAGGAGACAAAAAGTGGAAGATCAAAGATATGACAGACAAAGCGAGAGAGGAAAGGCGGCAGGAAGCCAGAACCGGTTCTGGATGGGAGTTCTTACGGGAGCTCTCGTCATGGCGTTTGTGGGGCTGATCATCGTAGGTATGTCTGCGGGAATCTACCTGTTCGGACGGCGGGTGATCAGCCGTCAGCCTCAGCCCGGCGCTCCCTCTATTACGGAGGAGCCTGCAAAGAGAGTGGACTTTGAGCAGGTGACCTCAAAGATGGAGATGATCCAGCAGATCATAGACCAGGTATTTCTTTATGACGAGGACGCTCAGAATGTAGAGGATTTTATCTACCGCGGTATGATGGCAGGCCTGGATGATCCCTATTCTGTATATTATTCCGAAGAGGATTATAAGCTGATGCAGGAAAGCACCAGCGGCACCTATTCCGGAATCGGAGCCATGATCAGCCAGAACCGCACCACCGGCCTTTGTACGGTGGTAAAGGTATTTGACGGCTCTCCGGCTCTGGAGGCAGGGATGCGGCCGGGGGATGTGGTCTATAAGGTAGAAGATACGTTAGTAGCAGGGGAAAGCCTGGATGTAATTGTGAGCAATTATGTAAAGGGGGAAGAAGGAACTCCGGTGCAGATTACCGTATACCGGGCAGACGAGGACGCCTATGTGGATCTGACTCTTACCAGAAGGAAAATAGAGGTTCCTACCGTGGAGTCCCGGATGCTGGATGAAACAACAGGTTATGTGGCTGTGAGCGAATTTGATCTGATTACGGTAGACCAGTTTAAAACAGCCATTGATGATCTGACGGCAGAGGGAATGAAGCAGCTGGTGATCGATCTGCGGAATAATCCCGGAGGTATATTAGACAGCGCCGTAGCCATGGTGGACTATCTGATCCCGGATGATATGACGGATTTTAAGAAGGGAGAGGGAAAATCTCTCATTGTTTATACGGCTGACCGAAACGGAGAGGGGGAAACCTATACCGCTTCCGATGGCCACGCGGTGGATCTTCCCATTGCCATTCTGGTAAATGGTGATTCTGCAAGCGCTTCTGAGGTGTTTACAGGTGCGATGAAGGATTATGGAAGAGCGGTCGTGGTAGGAACTACCAGTTACGGAAAGGGAATTGTGCAGAATCTCATTCCTCTGGGAGACGGTTCTGCCATTAAGCTTACGACCGCCCACTATTATACGCCGAGCGGTTTTGATCTTCATGAAAAAGGAATTGCGCCGGATGTGGAGGTTCCTTTGGATGAATCCTTAAGAACGCAGGCAGTGATCCGCCCGGAGGATGACAATCAGCTTAAAAAGGCTGTGGAGGTTTTAAATAACGGGCAGTAGGATAAAAATAAAAACGGCAGTGCCGGACGGACTTGAAAGGAAGTCTTACGGTACTGCCGTTTTTATGATTTTTGCAGATGGTTTGCTGTACGGTTTATGCGTTCTTTGAAAAATACTCCCGCGTCAGCCGGATTACCGTTCCGGACAGCAGGAAGACGGCAATCAGGTTGGGAATGGACATAAGGCCGTTAAAGGTATCGGCAATGCTCCATAAAAGCCCCAGATCCACAGTGGCACCGGGAATGGATACCAGAGCGTAGATTACCATAAATGGCTTTATAAAGGCCGGGGAAAAGAGAAATTCCACACATCTTGCGCCGTAAAGTCCCCAGCCTAAAATGGTGGAGAAGGCAAAGCAGCACATGGCGATCGCGGTGAAAATGGACACCCAGTTTCCGTAGGTAGAGGTAAAGCCCAGGATCGTAAGCTCTGCTCCGGCATCCTGTCCATAGGTTATGGGAATACCGCTGCAGAGGATCACCAGAGCAGTAAGAGTACAGATCACAATGGTATCTGCAAATACCTCAAAAATACCAAACATACCCTGATGGACAGGATCATCTGTATCCGCACAGGCGTGAGCAATAGAGCCTGTACCCAGTCCGGCCTCATTGGAGAAGATGCCTCTGGAAACGCCGCGCTTCATACTGGTAAAGAAGCTTCCTACCACTCCGCCGGTGACAGCAGAGGGAGAAAATGCTCCCTGGATGATTGAGGAAAATACGCCGGGAACATTTTCCAGATGGAAAAATACCACGCCAAAAGACAGAAGAATGTAGAGCAGAGCCATGAAAGGAACCAGCTTTTCCGCTACACTTCCGATGCGCTTGATGCCGCCAAGGAGCACCAGAGCGACAGAGGAAGCCAGAAGGATGCCCATAGCCAGATTAAAGGTACCGACAGCAGAGTCAGGCAGGATGCCGTAGCCTGTGAGGGCAGACCGGACAGCCGTTGTGATGGTGTTGACCTGAGTGGCATTTCCGGTTCCGAATACAGTAAGGATACCGAAAATGGAAAAAAGATAGGCGAGCCACATCCATTTTTTCCCAAGCCCATTTTTGATATAGTACATGGGACCTCCGGCCAGGTCGCCGTCCGGATTAGTTTCCCGGAAATGAACCGCCAGAGTAACCTCGGAAAATTTGGTGCACATTCCTAAAAATGCGGAAATCCACATCCAGAATACAGCGCCCGGACCGCCGATGGCAATAGCTCCGGCTACACCGGCGATATTTCCCGTACCCACAGTAGCCGCAAGGGCAGTACAGACTGCCTGGAAGGGGGTAATGGCGCCTTCGGAGGCATCTTTTTTGCTGAACATGCGGCCCAGAGTGGTGCGGATGGCATAGGGAAAGCGGCGGATCTGGATAAAACGGGTGCGAAGGCTTAAGAAAAGTCCTACTCCGATGATGCAGATCATGGCCGGTACTCCCCAGATAAAGCTGTTTACAGCTGTGTTTACGGAAGTAATAAATTCGATCATGATTATCCTTTTTAACCCTTTCTTTTGTACTGCATTTCATTATAATGGTAAAGTTTGCTTTATGTCAAACGATATAGAAGAAAAAGGGATATTTATACAACCTTAATACAGGCATTATGGATACTTATGCCGCTTTTATACAGCACAGGGTATAATAAAATAAAAAAGCAGAAGTAAGGGGATGCGAAGAGGATGAAAGAAATTATTCTGCTGGGTGCTTTGGCTGTACTGTATAAAATAGGCGGCCGTCTGTTTGACAGGCTGGATCATTTCTGCGAGGGACTTATGCCACCTCGGGAGTCCCTGGATGAGCCGGAGGAAAGAAATCTGGAAGACGGTTGGGAAATAGAAAAAATGAAACATGCATAAAGGATGTATAAAGAAAATCGCTCCGCCGGTTGTTGGCGGAGCGATTTCGTGTTACACTAAAAAGGCACGGTTTGGGAAAAGATTCCTGACCGGAGATCTTTGTACAAAAAGGGGAATTTGATTATGCCAGTGTTTGATTTTAACCATACGCCGGAAGCGGAACATACAAAGGGAGCAGAGTGTACATACAGTATTTTTTATTCGGATGCTCCTCAGGCAGCGCCGGAGCAGCCGATTCTGGTATTAGACACAAAAGGACAGCAGTGGGAGCATCACACCTGCGGTCTCTTTACCAATCCTGTAAGGGGAACTGCTTTTGAGTTTAAGGATGGAGGCGAAACGGTCAGTGGAAATATTTTAAAAATAGACGCCCGGTTTGTAAGCCTGATCCGGTGGCTGGGGGAAAACCATATCAATGTGCGTCTGTCCGGAGAGAACAGGGAGGAAGGCTATTTTGTTTACCGCATCCGTGAAACAGCCTTTGGGGGAGGAACCAAGCTTTCAGCAGAGGACGGCTTTTTGCAGTTTATGATCGAGCGTCTCTTTGCCAGCAGTGCGCCTTCTGAGACAGAGGAGGAAGAGGAAACCGAAGAAGGAGACGATATGAAGCTTACCAGCCTCCAGAGCATTACTGATTTTATGACCTGTGCAGGAAAGACCCTTCCGGATCACATCCGTCTCTGGGCCAGAAGAAACCTGGCAGTGGCAAAGTCACATGAGGTATCCCCGGAGGAGCGCCGCCATGCTCAGAGAGCGCTGTCTATTATGATGAACGTGCGGTGGAAGCATGATTATTTTGAAGCCATTGATCCGGTAGAGGCAAGACGGATTTTAGATGAGGAGCTTTACGGCATGGAGCGGGTAAAGCAGAGAATTATAGAAACCATTATCCAGATCAACCGGACTCACACGCTGCCCGCATACGGCCTTTTGCTGGTGGGGCCTGCGGGTACGGGAAAATCCCAGATCGCCTATGCGGTGGCAAGAATCTTAAAGCTGCCGTGGACAACTCTGGATATGAGCTCCATCAATGACCCGGAGCAGCTGACAGGAAGCTCCAGAGTCTATGCCAACGCAAAGCCGGGAATTATCATGGAGGCATTTTCCATGGCAGGAGAGTCCAATCTTGTATTTATCATCAATGAACTGGACAAAGCGGCTTCCGGAAAAGGAAATGGAAATCCGGCAGATGTGCTTTTAACCCTGCTTGACAATCTGGGCTTTACGGATAACTACATGGAATGTATGGTGCCTACCTCAGGCGTATATCCCATTGCCACAGCTAACAATAAGGAGCAGATCAGCGCACCATTAATGTCCCGTTTTGCGGTGATCGATATTCCGGACTATACATTGGAAGAAAAAAAGATCATTTTCTCAAAATTTGCTCTGCCGAAGATCCTGCGCCGTATGAGCCTGCGCAAAGAGGAGTGTATCCTGACCGAAGAGGCTCTTGATACCGTAGTGGAGCTTTACTCAAATACAAGCGGAATCCGTGATCTGGAGCAGGCTGCGGAGCATATCGCTGCCAATGCCCTGTATCAGATCGAGGTGGACCATCTTGAAAAGGTAGTATTTGACGGAAAAATGATCCGGGAGCTTTTGGGATAATAACCTTTAGTCCGCCTCGTCCTTTTCCGGCTCAAGGAGTTTTGAAAGAGTTTCATTCAGAGTCCGGGCCTGTTCGGCCAGCTCCCGTATGGAGGAGGTTTCCGGAACCTCAATATCATGGATCAGGGTATTGCGCATTTTTCTAAGAAATGCGATCTGGTTCAGGCTGTCTTTGTCAAAAAGCCCGATCCGTTTCAGAGCGTTGATATTAAAGACGCTTAAGGAACGGGAGCTGCGCTTGGTGGTGCGGTTTAAAAGAGCTTCCAGAGGAACCCATTGACTGAAAAAGGCGCTGATGGCTTTCAGACGTTCCTCATCCTCTTTAGAGCCGGCTGCCTTTAAGGACTGGTAGGCCAGATACCGCTTTTCATTTCCGCTGATGATCTGGTCAATAATCTGCTGGGAAATGTTCCGCTTGTCCTTTTCAAACTTGACTGCCTTTAAAATAGGGCCCATGTACTTTACATCAAGAAGCTTCAGGCTGGACAAAAGCCGGAAGAGCAGCTCAATATTTCCCATCCGCAGCTCGATATCCTCCGGGCGGAAATTGCTGCTGAGGTAATTGTAAAGATAGGAAGCCAGCTCATACTGGTTGTCAAAAACGGCATTTTTGCTGCGGATCCGTTCATTTCCCGCGGCCTGCAGGCGCTCTAAGGCGATTTCTCCTGCAAGGACAAGGCCATTTAACTCGTCTAAGATGGCAAGCTCTTCTTTGGAAAGCGTACCCTGAAGGGGTTTGTAGATCAAGTCATGTTCTACCTCAGACCAGGCGTGCATCAGGACGGACGCTACCTGAATTTCGATTCTGGCCCGGCAGTAGCGTTTTTCTGAGGGTTGTACCAATTCCTCTCTCAGATAGACACGGTAGTGGTTGGCCCAGTAGCCGGAAAAACGCTTATGGTAGGTAGGAGGTTTTGACTGCTCCGGGAACTGCTTGCTTTCCAGAATATGGAACTGGTCCCGGATCAGCTGGTCTGCCTGAAGGCGGTCTCCGGGGAAATAGAGGGAAACCCGGACACCGCAGAGGTCGGCGATGTCCTCATAGATTTCCTTCATATTCCGGTAAGGAACCGGGCGCTTGGCATTGCGGCGCAGAACCTTGCTCTTTAAGCGGCCCGGATTTTTGGCCCGGTAGGTAACCATGGCCCGGATACCGGAGGAGCGCAGCACAGCCTCCAGCTGACCGGCTGCAAGACGGCCTACAGATTCATAGTAGTTAAATTTCTTTTTGTAGTTGTCAATAAACTGGTTGATCAGGTCCATTGATTTCTCCTTTTTGCGGGCTTTATCGGCGGAAATGCTCTGCTGTTGATCAGATGGTTTCATCATATCATAGGAGAAATGGGAGTGCAAGCAGACCGGTTTTGAGTTTTTGCATTTTATCGTGTCAGCTTCTTTTCCACACAGGCAATGGCCTGATATAAAAGCCAGGACAGCAGGCACAGAACCATGATGGAGGTCATGAGCACCGTCATGGTAAAGGTCTGGGCGGAGTAGGTGATCAGATATCCCAGTCCTGCCCGTGCAGAGAGAAATTCACCGATGATGACGCCGACCAGGCACAGACCGATATTGACCTTCATGTTATTGATTACCATGGGGAGAGAGCCTGGCAGAAGAACCTTAAAGAGTACGTCTGTTCTGGTCCCTCCAAGGGAACGGATCAGGCGTATTTTGTCTTCATCGGTCTGACAGAAACCATTGTACAGAGTAAGGATCGAGCCAAAGAGAGCCACGGAAACAGCCGCCGTGACAATGGTTGTGGTATTATTTCCCAGCCATACGATTAAAAGCGGAGCCAAAGCTGATTTGGGCAGACTGTTTAAAAGAACTAAGAATGGTTCTAAAACGCTGGCAGCAGATGGGCTGGCCCAGAGAAGCAGGGAACAGACCAGGCCGGCTGCGGTACAGACAGCAAAGCTTATAAGCGTCTCCATAAGGGTAACACCTGTGTGGAGAAAGATGGTTCTGTCGGCAGTCATGGAGATCAGGCATTTGAGGATCAGGCTTGGACTGCTGAAAATAAACCGGTCGATGAGACCTAAACTGGCTGAGAGCTCCCATAAAGACAGAATCAGGATCAAAAGAAGGATGCGCCAGATACGGATCATACTCCGGCGGCGCAGCTGGTCGGCCAGGTATTCCTGCTGGGCTAACGAGGGGGAGAGTAAGGGATTATTCATCTGTTTTCAGCTCCTTCCATACAGCGTTGAAATATCCGGAAAATTCAGGACAGTTACGTCTTTTTAAAGGTGTTGCACAGTCATCCGGGAAATGGATGGGAAGGATTTTTTTGATCCGTCCGGGCCGGGGAGTGAGAATGATGATCCGGTCTGCGATGCTGATGGCTTCTGAAAGATCGTGGGTCACAAGAACGGCAGTTTTTTTAGTGCTCCGTAAGATGGAACTGATATCATCACACACAGAAAGCCGTGTCTGGTAATCCAGGGCAGAAAATGGCTCATCTAAAAGAAGAAGATCCGGTTCCAGCGCCAGGGTACGGATCAGAGCGGCCCGCTGGCGCATTCCTCCGGAAAGCTCAGAGGGTCTGGCGTGTTCAAAGCCTTCAAGGCCGTAGGCTGAGAGCATTTTCCTTAAGTGGGCAGTTGTCTTTGGGGTAAGGCGGTTCTGGATTTCCAGTCCCAGAGATACATTGGATAAAATATCCCTCCACGGAAAAAGATGATCCTTTTGGAGCATATATCCGGTATCAGACGGAGACTGGCGCAGCGGATGGCCGTCTAAGAGGATCTGCCCCGTATCAGGTTTGGACAAACCGCAGATAAGAGAAAGAAGGGTGGATTTTCCGCAGCCGGACGGGCCGACCACGGCTGCAAATTCACCGGGAGACAGGGAAAATGATATATCAGAAAGAGCCAGCGTTTCTCCTTCCAGTGTATGGTAGGAAAAGCTGACTCCGTTTACATCCAGTTTGGGTGTCATTTTGTAAAATCTCCTTTCACCTAAGTACGTCTTTGATGTAGTATACGCGAAAGGAGACAGGATGGTTCAGATCTGGTTTACTGGGAAGCAGCGCTTTCGGATGGAACTGTTTCCGGTGCTGCCGGGGCAGAGGCATCTGCGGCCGCTTCATTTTGTGTATAGCTCCAGGTCACGGGAGTGGGCCGTGAGGCATCAAAGATCTGAGAAGCGTCAAAGAGATCGGACAGCCGTTTTTTGGATGGATCTGTCTGGATCATATCCTCATACAGACGGTAGCCGTCCAGATTCCGTCTGGCCATCCGAAGATGGTCGCTTCCCTTTTGGATCCAGGCGGGCTTGCTTGCATCCACATTGCAGAAATACCGGAAGCCCTTGGAATAGAGGTATTTAAAACGGTAATTATCCTCTGTATAGGGCCGCCAGTCTGCCACATCATTGCCGTTGGGATAGATGTAGATATCGGTTGGCCCGATAAGGGATTCCACCTCTGCTTCCCACTTATCCGTATCTGTATAGAAGCGCTCGTCGCTGATCTTGAAGGTTTCTCCGGGTACGGAGGAAACGCCCATCCACAGATGCCCCCAGCTGTGGCTTGCAAGCTCCCATCCATTGTCTCTTAAACACTGAGCTACCTTTGCAGCCTGCTCTCTGTCCTGTTCATAGTCCGGACTGTCACTGTAGGAAGCAGCAGTGCGGTAGCCTAAAATTCCCTCATAGCCCGTAAAGGCGATGATCGCTCTGGCACCTTTATAGGAAAAATCGGGGTGTTCTTCGATGAAATCTTCTAAAATCGGGATCAGGTCATAAGGGCCGGTGGAAATGGAGCCGTCTTCCATGACCATTTCCGTGGTGGGTTTTCCGTCCTCACCGATGACGATCCGGCGCGCAAAGCCGTCCTTTTCCATATAAGGATAATAGCATACGTCATCCTGGGACATGACCAGAGGTTTTTTGCCCTCAGGAAGCAGGATTTCTCCCCAGGAGAAAACGGTATTTCCATTTTCATCCGTAGTTTCGGAGGCAATATCCCGGATGCGTACCAGAACATAACCGTCCTCATAGAAAGCATCCAGCATCTTTAAAAATTCATCCTTTGTAGTCATGACGGAATTGTAGCCGGGAGTCCGGCTGTCGCCGTCAAAGGCTTTGGCAGTGTCCATGATAAGAGAGTGGAAAAACACATGGGGAACGTTCTGCACATCAGCCGGTACAAGAGCGGCTTTTGCTTCCTCATAAGAAGCGATCGCTTCCAGAGCAGCAGGGTCTTCTGCCAGAGAGGAGTCTTCTTTAATGAGAGCAATGGCCCGGTCATAGTCATAGCCGGCAGCGATATATGCGGCCTGAGCAAGTGTGCCGGAGGCCGGGGAAGAGACAGGCTGTGCCGGATCTTCGGAGGATGTTTTGGCTGTACTGGAGGAGGCGGAAGCAGATGATATAGGCTGTCTGTTTAAGACAAAGCGGGTCAGTGCAAAAATGCCTGCTGCCAGGGCGGAAAACGCCAGAAACAGTGCAAGTATAATAGGAAGATGCCGGACAAGCTTTCTTCGCTGTCTGCGGGCCTGGCGGCGTCTGAAATCATTTCGGCTCATAAATTGTAAATCTCCTGTTTGAATGAAAGTAAAATTGTATCAATTTAATTATAACATAAAATTCAGGAAATGAAAGTGATTGAAATTTGATGGAAGCCGTGGTATGTTTAAAACAGAAATTACCAAAAAACGGCGGCTGCCTTTTGACACAGCAGAGCCGGCTATGAAAAGGAGATAAAATTATGGCAGAAATGGTAAAAGATCCAAATTGCGCATACTGTATGCAGGGAGAGCTGGCAGCAAAATTTGCCTATCCGGTCTGCGAGATGAAGACAGGCTTTCTCTATGTATTTAAGGAGCAGAGCAAAAAGGGCAGAGTGATCCTGGCTCACAAAAAGCATGTCAGCGAGCTGATCGACTTAACGGATGAAGAGAGAAATGATTTCTTTGCAGAGGTTGCTCAGGTGGCAAGAGCCGTACACAAGGTATTTCATCCCGATAAGGTAAACTACGGCGCATACGGCGACACAGGCTGCCACCTTCATTTCCATATCGTTCCCAAATATAAGGGCGGAGAAGAGTGGGGCGGTACCTTTGAGATGAACAGCGGAAGAACCATTCTCACAGACGCTGAGTATGAGGAGATGGCAGAGGCCTTAAGACAGGCTTTAAAGGAAGTATAGGAACACATAGTATAAAATACCTCTGGCAGCGGCAGAAGCCGCAGCCGAGGGTTTTGTCTTTTTTGATGCGACATAAAGCGTTTGTCCGGTTTCATATATTAGGCAGAGAGCAGCAATGTTTGGAGGAATCGTGTATGAAACGGACAAAAGCAGCAGGCTTTTTGCTTGCGCTTCTTATGACGGCAGGGCAGGTGACGGCAGCATTGGCTTCTGAACCGGAGCTTGCGCTTCCGGCCGGGGTGCCGGCCAGAGCGGTAAGCAGAGAAACTGCGCAGATACAGGCAGAAGCGGGAGATGCGGCAGCTTCTCAGACGGCAATCCAGATATCAGCGCCTTCAGCCGTTCTCATGGAGGCATCTACGGGGCAGATCATATATGAAAAAGGGGCGGATGATAAAAGAAGTCCTGCCAGCGTTACAAAGGTCATGACGCTGATCCTGATTTTTGATGCCCTGGCAGAAGGGAAGATCCACCTTTCCGATGAGGTAGTTACCAGCGCTCATGCCAAGTCCATGGGCGGTTCCCAGGTATTTTTGGAGGAAGGGGAAACGCAGACGGTGGAAACACTGATTAAATGCATCGTGATCGCATCAGGAAATGATGCTTCTGTAGCCATGGCGGAGTATATTTCCGGTACAGAGGAGGCCTTTGTGCAGAAGATGAATGAACGTGCCGAAGGTCTGGGGATGACGAAAACCCATTTTGTGGACTGCTGCGGTCTTACAGAGGATCCCTCCCATGTGACAACTGCCAGAGATATTGCTCTTATGAGCCGGGAGCTGATCAATCAGTATCCTCAGATCCACAATTATTCAACAATCTGGATGGAAAATATTACTCATGTGACAAAACAGGGGACAAAGGAATTTGGTCTTTCCAACACAAATAAACTTTTGCGGATGGCAACGAATTTTCAGGTTACCGGTTTAAAGACAGGCTCCACCTCTCTGGCAAAATACTGTCTGTCAGCTACGGCAGAGAAGGATGGGGTGCGTCTGATCGCTTCGATCATGGCTGCTCCTGATTTTAAGGCACGTTTTGCAGACGCACAGACGCTGCTAAACTATGGCTATGCAAACTGTAAGCTTTATGAGGATAAAGAGGGGATCACACTTCCGGAAATTCCGGTAGAAGGAGGAATTAAAAGCGGGGCAGAGTTGGTTTTGAACGGTACATTCAGATATCTCAGCCTTAAGGGAGAAGATCTTTCATCTGTGGAAAAGAAGCTTGTTCTCTCCGAGTCCCTTCCGGCTCCGGTGGAGCCGGGCCAGAAGGCTGGGGTGCTGGAATATCTGTTAAACGGAGAGAAGATCGGAGAGATGGATGTAGTGACCGCAGAGGCGGTGCGGGAGGCGCAGTATGGAGATTATTTGAAATGGATAATAAAAATATGGAGGCTTGAGAAAGCCTTTGACTTTTAATATGTCTCTAATGGAGGAAGCACGTGATCGGGAAGGGGACAGGTATAATGACCGCCGTTTCTTTTAAGAGTCTCTGTCTTGGCGGCGTCAATGATGTCAGGGCGCTCCATGGTGCGGATCGCAGACAGGGCAATCATCTTTCCGGCTGTCAGGAGCCCTTTATGGGCAATGGGGCTGCAGGTTTGGGCCGTCATCTGCCAGGTGTGCCCCACATTGCCCACACAGCAGGCGGCAACCCGCAGATTTAGAGTAGGAACTGCATAGCCCACATCGCCTACGTCGGTAGAGCCTGCAGTCTGGATGATATGGTTGGGATCGAAAGGATGGATCTCACTGTCTAAAGGTTTGGCCAGAATTTCCTCAAGCCGGTCTTCTCCATAGATCTGAATGATTTCGTCACGGATCATTTTCCGGGCAGTATCATCATAAGAATCCAAAAACTGTCTGGCCAGCCGGTAGTCCTCCTCGGTCCATTTTGGTGCGCCTACCTCCTGCATACAGGCGTCTGCGATCTGGGCAAGGGCTTTGTTGGGGAGGTATTCCGTAAAGGCCATAGACAGATCATAATTCATGGAAGTGCCGGTCATAAGGGCGGCACCCTTTGCCACATCCACGACACGGTTGAACAGCTCTGTCAGCTGGCGGACATAAGGGGAACGCACTTCATACCGGACGGTGGAGCGATCCTGTACCACATTGGGGGCAGTGCCGCCGGCGTCAATGTAGGCATAATGGATCCGGGCTTCCGGAATCATGTGTTCCCGCAGATAATTGCAGCCTACGCTCATCAGCTCTGCGGCGTCCAGGGCGCTTCGGCCCAGATAGGGGGCAGAGCCGGCGTGGGAAGTAAGGCCTTTAAAGTGGAAATTGGCTCCCATAATCGCGTTATTGTGGGAGTTGTCCACCTGATTGATGGAGTCCGGGTGCCAGGTATAAACAAAATCCACCTGATCGAACAGCCCGGCTCTGGCCATGAACTGTTTGGAACCGGCCCCCTCCTCTGCCGGACAGCCAAAATAGATGACTGTGCCGTCTTTTTTGAAGGTTTTCAGATATTCCTTGACGGCAATGGCGGCTGCCAGAGCTCCGGCACCCAGGGCACTGTGTCCGCATCCGTGGCCAGGTGCTCCCTGGATGATAGGTTGTCTGGACGGGCAGGCAGCCGCCTGGTTTAAACCGGAAAGGGCGTCATATTCTCCCAGAATACCAACGACCGGTTTTCCGCATCCATAGGAATAAGTTCCCTGAAAACAGGTGGGGATACCGGCCAGACCGGTTTCTACCGTAAAACCTTCATCCTTCAGAAATTGGCAGAGCAGCCCGGCAGACTGATATTCATGATATGCCAGTTCGGCAAATTCCCAGATTTGATTGTTGGCCTCGATGATACGGGGTGATTTTTCTTCGATAATCTTTTCGATAAACTCCAAGGTTTTCATAGGTACTCCTTCCATATACTTATAATATTTTTCCCAGAAATTCTCTGGTTCTGGGGTTTTGCGGATTCAGGAACAGTTCCTCCGGACTTCCCTTTTCCTGAACAATACCGTCTGCAATGAAGAAGATGCGGTCGCTGACCTCCCGTGCAAAGCCCATTTCATGAGTGACGATGAGGATGGTCATGCCGGAGCTGGCAAGATCCCGGATTACGTTCAGCACCTCTTTTACCATTTCCGGATCCAGGGCGGAGGTGGGTTCGTCAAAGAGCATGATTTCCGGCTCCATCGCCAGAGCACGGACGATGGCCAGCCGCTGTTTCTGACCCCCGGAGAGCCGGTTGGGATATTCGTCTTTTTTGTCCGAGAGACCTACCCGTTCCAGCAGACGGAGAGCGGCGGCTTTTGCCTGCGCCTTTGGAATCTTTTTTTCCAGCACCGGGGCGAGGGTGACATTGTCTATTACCTTCAGATGGGGGAAAATGTTAAAATGCTGGAAGACCATGCCCAGATGCTGACGATATTGGTCTACGTTGACAGAACGATCCGTGATATTGGAGTTTCGGAACAGAATGGTGCCGGAGTCCGGGGTCTCCAGCAGATTCAGGCAGCGGAGAAAGGTGCTTTTTCCGCCGCCGCTGGGACCAATGATAGAGACTACTTCGCCTTCGTAAATGGTTTCAGAGATCCCTTTCAGGACTTCCAGCTTTCCAAAGGATTTTGTCAGATTGTTTACCTGGATGATGGGCCGGGCTTCGGCACAGATTTTGTTTTCAGCGTTCATTTTGTTTCATCCTCCATTCAGCATAAGCCATAATCCGGCCGAGTATTGTGGTCACCAGCAGATAGATGATGCCGGCAATGATAATGGATTCCACCTGCCGGAAGGTAGCGGAGGCTACGGTTTTGTATGAGGTGGTCAGTTCATTGATAAAGAAGACAGACGCCAGGGAAGCCTGTTTGATCATGGTGATAAATTCATTTCCAAGGGCAGGAAGGATATTTTTAACTGCCTGAGGAAGGATAATTTTAGTCATGGTATTCCGGGCGGTCATACCCAGGCTGCGGGCTGCCTCCGTCTGTCCGATATCTACGGCCTGGATGCCGGCTCGGATGATTTCCGATACGTAAGAGCTGGCATTGACGATCAGAGCGATGATGATGCAGGTGGAGTCAGGAATTTTAATCCCGGTGGCTCTGGGAAGGAAGATCCAGAAAAAATAGAGCTGCAGAAGGATTGGTGTTCCCCTGAGAACCCAGACATAAAACTGTACGAACCACTGGAAGGGTTTGATGCGGGAACGCCGCATGATGGCCAGGAGAGTGCCCAGTACGGTGCCGCACAGTACGGTGATGGCGGCCAGACACAAGGTTCCCGTCAGTCCCTGTATGTATACATAGCTGTATCGATTCCACATTTTGATGATCGTTGCCCACATATCGGAAGTCACCTTTCTTTCATTTTCTTTATTATGTGTATCCCTGCAGGGAGCAGGATGTCATAATCCCAGAGTTTTTGCATATTCTGTGTATTTCTCATACCATTCGTCATATATGCCTGAGGCTGTGACCTCATCAATGATCTCATTGATCCTGTTTAAAAGAGCTGTTTCGCCTTTGGGGATTCCGATCCGCGTTCCGGAAGTGCTCTCGTCAACGACGAAGGAAAAATCGGGAACAATGACCATACTGCTTTCCGCGTTGGCTGCGATAAAAAGCTCTGCTGTCTTTTTTTCAGTCACAACCGCATCTGCTTTTCCTTCCTGAACCATTAAAAAACCGTCGGTGGTAGCAGATACCCGTTTCAGCTCCCTGCAGGCCGGAATCTGCTCTGTAGCAAAGAGCTCCTGCAGGGAGCCGCTCTGGCAGACTACGATTTTATCGGTCAGGTCATCAGCGCTTTTGATCGTATCCAGATCTCCGCTGCGAATCATCAGACCATAATTGTTGGCGTTATCCTCATCAAAACGGTAGCCTTTTGACATTTCCATAGCCTCTGCGCGGGCCGGGGTATAGGCAAGAGCCGAAATCGCCAGATCGTATTTGCCTTCGGTAACGCCGGTTAAGACTGCGGAGAATTCCAGAGGAACGATCCGGCACTCTACCCCCAGCTTGTCGGCAATATAACGGGCTAGTTCAACGTCGGCTCCAACGTACTGTTCCTCTCCTTGTCTGGAAGGATCGATAAATTCATTGGGAGCAAAATAAGGCTCCATGGCTACCTCAATATATCCGCGGGCCAGGATATCGTTCAGGCGGCTTCCTCCATTGCTGCCGGTGGTTTCTTCAGAGGCGGCTTTGGCAGCTTCAGAGGAAGCGGATATGGTATCAGGGATTGTTTCTGATGGCAGAGTGGGGGCAGAACCTATGGCAGAGCAGCCGCTTATGGCGGTCAGAGCGGCTGCAGAGGCCAGAACGATTAACATCTGAACTGTTTTTTTCATAATAATCCTCCCTTTTAGCGGTTTTGTAAGGCTTTAGCATAAGGATGATGCTAAAACTTTAGTATAGTAATGTGATACAGCGGTAATTAGGGGAATTATATATGAATAGAGAGTATTTGTCAAGGGTGTTATTGAGAATTTTTTGCTGCTTTTTTGGAGAAATCCATTGTCACAAGTTCGTTATAGGGGACTTCTGCCTTTAATTCCCCTGCTTCCTCCAAAATACGTTTTAACAGCGTAAAGCTGTTTTCTTCAAAGACCGTATCCTCCTTCCAGGTATCCTGGGATTTGTAGCGCTCTACAATCAGGGCCAGCTTATCCACCGGCGTTTCCTTAAAATGCGGGGAAATGACCTTGGCAATTTCTTCAGAGGAATGGCTGTTTACATAGTCCAGACCTTTCTGGATGGCATTGGTAAAGCTTTGGATTACCTCCGGGTGCTGCTTCAGATAGCTTTTTCTGGCGCTGTAGGCCGTATAGGGTACATAGCCGGATTCTGTTCCGAGAGACGCCACCACCGCACCGCTTCCCTCCATTTCAAGGGTTGTGGCGAAAGGTTCGAATTCGATGGTATAATCCGCAGCACTGCTGGTAAATGCCGCTGCGGTGAGGCCAAAGCTGATGCTCTGGTCGATGGTGAGGTCATTAACAGGATCAAGACCGTTCTTTTTTAAGATATATTCAAATACCATCTGGGGCATGCCGCCTGTCGCCAGTACTACAATGTAAATAATTGTTTGATAGCTGTTCAGAAGTCATTTGAACCGGTAAATCCGGCAGATATTGATGCATTAATACCGTAATCTCTTCTTTTGTTTTCACAATATTGTAAGGTTTCAGCGGATTATCCGTATCTTCCAAAATTCCCAATTCTTTCATCAAATTGATATAAGGTAAGATACTTTGTTTCGTTTTCTTAAATCCCAATGCTGTGATATGTTCTGACAAGTATTTTGCAGATGTATATCCACGTTCATCTTCTATAATCAACTTTATTACAAGAGCGATTACAGTATTTTCCCGGCGATTCATCTCATCAGCAGGACTGTAATTGATTAAATCAGACAAACCATATTTTAAAGTAATTTCCGGCATTCCCTCTTTATCTACGTCAATTCTCTCAATCAACAGTTCAATATCTCTTCGGTCAAGAGTTCCGCCTGCAATGATTTTATCAACGACATCCAACGCATTTCTCAATTTATCTTTTACATCCGGTGTTTCTATCGTAGTTTCGTTCAGTTCTTTTTCCTGCATCTCCAAACTATGAATCTGTGCCAGCAAATCCTTTTGCATGGAATCATAAGTTTCATGAATCAAATCCTCATTTTCAGATGCTATGGATAAATCTTTTATTTTTTGTGTCAAGAGTACCTTTAGTTGATTTTTTCGGTTTTGAATTTCTTCCTGAAGATCCTGTTGTTTTTCTGCCAGCGTTTTCTTTTCTGCCTCAAAGTCCCTCATGTCATATGTGGAAATTACTTCACAAAGCGCTTCTCTGCATAGTTTAATATAATTCAGCACATCTTCCATCAAATCATTTTCCTCAATCAGATGCGCTTTCTCACAATACCGCCTGCCTTTTGTATTATAGGTAGTACAAATATAATATTTTCTTTCTCTGCTGGATGTTTGACGCTTAATCGGTGTCAAACGGCTTCCACAATCTTTACAAAACAAACAGCTTCCAAAAGGATTGGGAATTTCTGAACCGATCCATTCCCCCCTGCTTCCACGATAATTCGTGCGATTACGCTTTTCCTTTAATTCCTGTACAAGAGAAAAAGTGGCTTTATCAATAATTGCCGGATGATGATCTTCAAAAATACACTGTTCTTCTTTTGGAACACGTTTATCCTTTCCATGTACTGTATTTCTGGCACGTTTTCTCAAACGAAAAGTTCCAATGTAAAAATCATTATCTAATAATTCCTTCACCATGCTGTCAGACCAAATGGTTGCAACTTTCTTTTTGCTTATGCAACCTTCTTCAATTTCTCGTTCCCGCTGTACCATAGAAGGCGTTGGGATATCCTGATCAGTCAAATAATTTGCTATTTTGCGATAACCGGATCCGGAGATATAAAGATCGTAAACCATTTTGATAAATTCTGCCTCTTTAGGAACGATTTTGATGATACTTTTGTCTTTCGTATCCCGACAATATCCGAAAGGCGGCTTTGTCATAAGAGTGCCTTCTTTTTGTCTGGCTCCGATCGCTCGTTTGATTTTCTTACTGGTATCTTTTACATAACGCTCGTTGAACCATGTTTTAATTCCAATGGTATCGTCGCTGGAATCAAAAGAATCGTAATTATCATCAGTGACAATGAGATGTTTTCCCCGTTCCTGAAATTCATCCAAAAGCAAAAGAACCTTCGCATTATGTCTGCCAAGCCGCGAGAAATCTTTCACATATACGGTATCAATATCTTTATCCAGATCAGCCATCATCTGCCTAAATCCCGGTCTGTCAAAAATATAACCTGATACTCCGTCATCTTCATACCATCGGTCAATCACCATTCCATGGTCAGATGCATACTGATTGATGATTAATTTCTGATTTTCTATGGAAACATAATTTCGTTTGTCATCGTCTCTTGAAAGACGCACATATCCAGCATTCATGTCCTCATCCTTTCTGAAATATTATTTATAGAATAATGTAATATAATAAGGGCGAGAGAATGTCTCCCGCCCATAGAAATTACTGATTGATTTCTTTTATATGGTTCCGAATCAACGCTTTTATTCCATTATGTATATTTTTATCCGGCTGTCCATCTGTAAACGTGACAACCCGAAAACCTATTTTCGTATATTTCTCCTTATCTGCCTCAAAGTCTTCTGAAGATGTATAATCTGTTCGCCACAGGTAATATGTAGGTTTCTGCAGAGCTATCACACTCTTTCTATTTCTGATGTCTATACTAAGATATAAACATCAGATTGTTTTTGTGCCTGTCTGCTCTATAATATTTTCAGTCTGACTTGATCCGGCAGTAGCGAAAAAGGTTTTCAGTTTTCCCATTTCAAAGAAATTTCTGTAATCGGAAAGACGAAATATACATATCCATCTTCATTGAGCCAATGGTTTTTCTGTGAAATTCTGGCTCTGTCATATAACAGCATATAAAGTATTTTTGCATTTTGAGAGAGTGGTAGCTCTAACAAAAATTTAGGAAACTGATAATAGGGAAGTATCTTTTCTGTTTCCGTCATATATTCAAATTTCATATTTTTTACCTTTCTGAAAAATTAAGGAGACGGATGCCGGCTTTCCCAAAGAGATTTTTATGCTTTATTAAAATTCTCTTTTTATATCTCCCTATATAACGAAAGGAAAAAAGCTCATTTTACAGGGTGCAGAGAGAAAAAATTTTATAAGAGCAAGATCCACCCATGTTTAACGTTATCGCGTTTCCGCCTCCGTTCACCTTATGGTTTTTCTCTTGATGGGGAGTTACAATTCCCCATACCCTTGCTTATAAAATTGGCTTACCAAAGAATTTGTCCGCATCACCATGTACATTTTCAAACTCAAAATAGTCCACTGGGCTGTTTTATCGCATGCATGGCAACAGAAAAAGACATCCAGCTATTTACTGAATGCCCAAAATAGAATTATGTTAATTATGATATTTTGCTGCGCACACCTCCGGTGTAGCCAATAAAAAGTGGGTACGGGGAGGCGACAGTTCCCCAGTAAGATTAAACTCCGAAAATATTACTTATATGGCAGAATGACGATATGGTAATACCGGGGTGGATCTTGCTCTTGATAATGTGGAAGGAAAAAATGCTGAGAATACTATTTTCAAAGATAACTGATATTCAGAGTGTCTCAGATTTTTTATGATACTTTTACAATATGATTCTGATAATTTTTGATTATAAGAAAATTATAGCATTCGGTGTTTTAAAATTCAATTTTGAATTGTAATTCTCGATCATAAAAAATCGAAAATTAAATGTAATTTTTCAAAAGACAAGTATTGAGAAACAGAATTGCCTATACTATAATTTACTTATGTCAAAGTGGAGGGGATACAAATGTTAGAATACGGATTTACCAAAAAGGATTGGTCTTTGTTCAGAGAGAAAATTTCAGACTGGCAAGAAGCCTATATGGATAAGTTGAATAAAGAATATATTGAATTGCTAAATGGTGAAGGAACTCCTTCTGAAAAATTTTGGACTTTAGAAGAACGTATTCGCAATGATAAAAAAGATACCGGTGTGCAGTTAAGAATGAGTCGTTCTAATTGCATCTCTAACATTGTTTCACTTTTAAATGAAGGTGCAATCACTATGAACGATTTAGAAGAATTTAGCGATGAACTGAAGGAAAACATTCGTTTTATTACAGGATAAAAATCGATTGTATCACAATTAATAGTTTTAAATGTTAAACAGGAGAATTTATGTCAAATTATAAATCAACAGATGCACTAATGCGGCATCTTCGGAATAATGGAATTGCTATTTCAGGCAGTTCACAAAAGCAACAATTAATTAATACAGGATATTTTCACGGATATAAGGGATACCGTTTTTTTGTTTCGTCCAATCACAGAATCCCTTTTACCTCATACAATGAAATTAATGCGACGATCCAATACGACACAAAATTAAAATCATTGTTATACGGTAAAATGATGTTGATTGAAACTGCTCTTAAAAACATTGCCCTTAATACCATTATGGCAGAGATCAATTCAAACAGTATTTATGATATGTATGACAAAGCCGTCAGCAGTTACAAAAATGCTTCACCAGGAACTTCGGAAGACATTAAGAAAAAATTTCAGAACAATAAATTGAATTTACAGGGTTCTATTCAAAATTCTATTGCAGCGGCATACCGAAAAGAAAATCCGAAAATTACACATTTTTATAATACTGTGAATTATAATGAAGTCCCAATCTGGGCAATCTTTGAAATTTTGACAATGGGAGATTTTGGATATCTTCTTTCCTGCTTAACACAAGATGTCAGAAAAAAGATTTCAAGAAATATTGGTTTGAATTTGTCCAGCGATACCAATTGTACGTTAGTCTATAAATATGTATATGCATTAAAAGATTTAAGAAATGCTATCGCACATAATGATGTTGTTTATGATACACGTTTTAGAAAAATGGATCCATCGAAACCTATGAAGCAATGCCTAATGTTAGAAATGGGATTACCATACATAAATTTTAAGACTATAGGGGATTATATCATTCTTATATGTTATTTCTTAAAGTTGTTGAAAGTGTCCAAAACTGAAATCAAAGCATTTATAAGAGAATTTGAAAAAATAACTAAAGAATATGAGGGGCAGGTTAGTTCTGCCGTAGCCGCAATTACCGTTCATCCAGACTTGTTTTCTCGGATGACAATATTAAAAAATTCAATCTGATCTATTGCATATTTTTCGTTATTATAGTATATTATTAATAGCAATTGGGGTATGTGTTTGCGGACACATACTTGGAGGAGTCGGAGAAATCTGGCTCCTCTTTTGATATATCATGATATTTTTTATTATAATGTCTGAAATTCTTTCGGACTATTCATTCCATCTGCTGCAATCCACCCGATTACACAAAATCACAATACTCTCTAAATTTACATTAATATATGTACGCCACCGGCTCTTCCTCCCAGCACCGTCTTACCCTTCAGGTCCTGCCATTTAAAATCTTCCTCCGCCTGCCTTCCTACCAGAAAATTCCCGGCTCTCTGGGTCAGCTGGGCAAAGTTGACGGCAGGATCATCCGAACCTTCCTGATAAACATAGATGCTGGCTTCTGAACCCATAAAACCGATCTGGGCGTCTCCGGAGATTAAGGAGGTCATCACCTTGTCAGCGCCTCCGGCATTTACAAGAGTCAGATCAATGCCCTCCTCTTCAAAATAGCCCAGTTCAATGGCAGCGTACTGGGGGGCGTAGAAGATGGAGTGGGCTACTTCGCTGAGGGTGACGGCAGTCTGTCCGTCTGGGGAGAGGGAGGACTGGCAGCCAGAGAGGGACAGCGCAGCAAGGATTCCGGCTGTGAGAAGAGGCCAGAGTTTTCGGGTATGAGTTGCATACATAATGGAATCTCCTTGGATATGGTTTTATACTGTTATTGTATTGCATGTTTTGCATTAGGGTGAATCCGTTTGAGTTTCCGCATTTTGCACCGCACCATGGGGTCTGGTGTGCAGGGCTCCGGTTTCCGGTCATAAGAAAGCCTAAGAGTCTGAAATTTTTCTAAAAACAAAAGCCATATCAAAAACTCGCTGCGCTCAAACAGGTTTGATATGGCTTTTAACAAAAAATTTAATCCTCTAAGGTTTTCTAATGACTTTCAAAGTCGCCCTGCACACCAGACCCCAGGTCACACTGCAAAAAGCGGAAACTCAAGGGTGAATCCGGGCTTTTCTTACAGATGGTTATCTGGTAAAATAAAACGGATACAGCGGTTTCAACTGGCAGTTTAAATGAAAAAACAGGAGAATTTATAAAATGGAATATAAAATGATCGTCCTGGATCTGGACGGAACCCTCACAAACAGGGATAAAATCATTACTCCCAGAACGAAACAGGCTCTTATGGAAGCCCAGAAAATGGGAAAGGTCGTGGTTCTGGCTTCCGGGCGCCCCACAGCAGGGATCAAGCCGCTGGCAGAGGAGCTTGAGCTTGCAGCGTACGGAAGCTATATTTTATCCTATAATGGCGGCATGATCACAAACTGCGGCACCAGGGAAGTGGTATTTTCATCCCTGCTTCCCGTGGATTCAAATGAGAAAATTATCGGTCTGGCAGAGGAGTATGGGGTGGATATCCTGACCTATGAGGGAGAGGAGATCATCACAAACAATAAGGAATGTCCCTATGCCGTCAAGGAATCCAATATCAATCACCTGCCGCTGCGCCAGGTAGAGGACATGAAAGGCTATGTGTCCTTTCCGGTTCCAAAGTTTCTGATGCTGGATGACGGAGATTATCTGGTAACGGTGGAGCCGCGGGTAAAGGCTGCCATGGGCCGTGATTTCAGCGTCTACCGTTCAGAGCCATTTTTCCTGGAGGTTATGCCAAAGGGAATTGATAAGGCCCAGTCTCTGGGGCGGCTGTTAGAGTGGATCGGAATGAAGCGGGAGGAGATGATCGCCTGCGGAGACGGCTATAATGACCTTACCATGATCCAGTATGCCGGCCTGGGAGTTGCCATGGAAAATGCGGTTCTTCCGGTGCGGAATGCAGCAGACTATATTACTGCCTCAAACAATGAGGACGGGGTGGGGCTGGTCGTAGAGAAATTTATGCTGGGAGGTTGAAATGAGGCTGCCGCAATCCCACTGGCTTTAGACGGTGGGGTAAGGATGCGAGGTCTATGAAGCAGGAAGCCCATTGGTTTTAGACGATAGGTAGTTCACAATGCCCGCAATCTATGGTAAAATCGGGTAGAAGAAATGAAGGAGGTTTTATATATGGAACAGTATAAGCAGGAATTTATTGAATTTATGGTAGAGAGCAATGTGCTTAAGTTTGGAGATTTTACATTAAAGAGCGGACGCAAGTCCCCGTTTTTTATGAATGCAGGAGCATATGTGACAGGGACACAACTGCGTAAGCTGGGCGAATATTATGCAAAGGCCATCCATGACAATTTTGGCCTGGATTTTGACGTGCTGTTTGGACCGGCTTATAAGGGTATCCCCTTAAGCGTGGCAACCACTATGGCGATCAGTGAGCTTTACGGAAAGGATATCCGTTATTGCTCCAACCGTAAGGAGGTAAAAGATCATGGCGATACAGGTATTCTTTTAGGAAGTCCTATTAAGGACGGAGACCGTGTGATGATCATCGAGGATGTAACCACCTCCGGTAAGTCTATCGAGGAGACCTTCCCCATCTTAAAGGCTCAGGGCGATGTGGAGATCAAGGGTCTGATCGTATCCTTAAACCGTATGGAACGTGGCAAGGGAACAAAGAGTGCTTTAGACGAGATCAAGGATCTCTATGGTTTCCCCACAGCAGCCATTGTTACCATGGCAGATGTGACCGAATACCTGTACAATAAGGAATGCGGTGGAAAAATTGTGATCAATGATACATTAAAGGCAGCCATTGACGCATACTATGCAGAGTATGGAGCGCAGGCGTGACCATTCGCTTAGAATGGAACCTGGCTGTACAAACCATGAAAGGCAGTAAAAATATGGAAAGAGTATATAAGACCATGCGCAATACCGGCGCCGGCTGTATTGCTGTGGGTATCATCATTGCAGTGACAGGACTGGCTGTGGGAATTATTTCAATCGTAAACGGTGCGCTGCTTTTAAAGCGCAAATCCGAGATTGAATTTTAACAGGCGGGCTGTGATGATCCGACATACCACCCCGCGCCAGAAGGCAGGATGGGTACTGTTTATACTGTATCTCTGCCTTCTGGCCTACTTTATGTTTTTTTCAGAATCCTTCGGACGAACGGAAACGGATCGGGAATATGCCTACAATCTGGTGCTTTTTAAAGAAATCGGCCGTTATTTCCGTTATTATGAGGTTCTCGGCTTCGGCCTTTTTATGATCAATATTGTAGGTAATATCGCAGCCTTTATCCCTTTTGGTTTCTTTTTGCCCATTATCAGCAAAAGAAGCCGCCTGTGGTATAATACAGTGATGTTCGGCTTTATATGGAGCCTGATGTTAGAAACCCTTCAGCTGATCCTGCGGGTGGGAAGCTTTGATGTGGACGATATGTTCCTGAATACGCTGGGAGCCGGTATTGGCTTTTATATTCATGGGATCGCTCATTATGTGAGGGTTCTCATCCATTACAGGAGGTGGAAGCGTTGAGACAGGTGGGAAATAAAATATCCTATGTGAGAAATCCCTTTGCAAGACAGAGCTTCTTCTGTCTGGGACTGGGAATCCTGGCACTGGGGCTGGGAACTTTCAGCATTTATCTTTCCTTAAAGGGAGCCGGACAGGGAGGATTAAATACAGGAGCCTACGGGTTTTCCAGCATTGTGGCTGCTGCGGCAGGCCTGTGGTATGGTATCCTTTCATTTACGGAGGATAACTGCAACTATATCCTGGCTAAGATCGGAATCGCCCTGGAGGGCATTCTTATTATCATCTGGGCTGTGATTCTTATCATAGGATTTACAGGACGGTAGAGTAGGAGTTTTCTATGGATTACAGAATATTATTACGGGAAGAAAATGAAGCCGTAAGGGAACGCCTGGAGCTTTCTCTGGATCGTATCCGTTCGATTAAGGAGGAGGACGCTCGTCTGCCATACGGCCTTTATTTTAAACGGACCGCCGGATTCTTAGGCATGATCCGTGAGCTTTTAACTGCCAGGGGAATTGGGGAGAAAGAACTGCCGGAGAGCTGGGAGAAGCTTTCCTTAGAGGAGCTTTCAGACTGGAATCACCGCCTTTATGAGGATATTCTCCCTGAAAATTATGGGGAGAGCTTTGCCAATCCTGATTATGCGGCAGACTGTCTGGGGAAGGAATTTGGCCCCCTTTTATCCTTTCTTTATACAGAACTCAGGGGCTGCATTGTGTATGCCTTTGAAATGCGCCTGGAATATATTGCGATTTTGTGCGAGACCTTTTTAGAGGTTTATAACCTTTTTACCCAGGCATGGGAGGAGGAAAATGAGACTCCCAGGGAGCAGGCGGTACGGGATGCGCTGTACTGGTATGTGAGCGATTATGTAGATCTGCATCTGCCATGGCGGATCAGAGAAGGGCTGGATCCTGCTTTAAGCTTTGCAGCAGATATCATTATGGATTCAGACCTGACAGATCTGCGCTATCTGTATCAGTACGGAGAGTATGTTTCTGATTCAGAGCGTAGGCTGGCAGCGTTTATGGCTTCGCTGCCGGAGGAAACCATTGAAAAAATGGCCCATACCTATACAGAAGGCTACCGCCGCGGCTTTGAGGTAATGGGCAGGGATCTTTCAAAGAAAAAGACAGTGGTAGTGGAATACCAGCTGGGATTTGAGCGCATGATCCGCCGTGCAGTGGAGCAGTTTCGCAGCCTGGGGCTGGAACCGGTCTGCTATCGTGCCGCAGTGGAGTCCTTAAACCGCCGTTCAAACGGCAAAAGGGGATATTATGGTACGTCTGCCAACCGCCAGTATGATTATGACCACCGCTATGACAGCGCCCTGTATATGGGAAATGCTTTTAAGGAGCGCAAGCTGTCTATTTTAAAAACCGCTTATGAGGAATATAAAGACCTGGCAGCTATGTGTGCCGGTCCGGCTGTGGTGGAAACCTTTGGGGAAGAGGAATTTGAGCCGGTAAATAAGAAGACTGCGTTTTCTTTAAATGATCACCAGCAGGAGCTGACTCTTTCCTATGCCACTGCATCCAGGCAGATCGTGAACCAGTATATGCCCGGAGATGAGACCAGTTTTACCATCATCGCATTTCCAAGACCGGAGATCGGGTCTGATTTTGAGGAGATTTTTAAGGAAACTATCCGGATCAATACTTTGGATTACGATACCTACCAGAAAATCCAGCAGACGCTTATTGATGCATTGGATCAGGCGGAGTATGTGCGGATCACAGGACGGGAGGGTAATGAAACCAATCTGACTGTTCATCTGCACACTTTAAATGACCCTTCCAGGGAAACAAACTTTGAAAACTGTGTTTCCGATGTAAATATTCCTCTGGGGGAAGTCTTTACTTCTCCGGTATTAGAGGGAACAAAGGGCCTGCTTCATGTGAAGGAGGTCTATGTGAGGGAGTATCTCTTTAAGGATCTTCGTCTGGAGTTTGAGGATGGAAGGGTGACGGAGTTTTCCTGCGGAAATTTCGATTCAGGAAAAGAACTGGTAAAGCAGGTAATCTTAAACGGTCACAGCTGGCTTCCCTTAGGCGAGTTCGCTATTGGAACCAACACCGCAGCTTATGCCATGGCAAAAAAATACAACATCGGCAGCAAGCTTCCTATCCTGATCGCAGAGAAGACAGGGCCTCACTTTGCAGTGGGAGATACCTGCTACAGCTTTGCCGAGGATTCACCCATGTACAATCCTGACGGAAAAGAAGTGATTGCCAGGGACAATGAGATTTCCCTTTTAAGAAAAGAAGATATGTCCAGAGCCTATTTCAGCTGTCATACAGATATTACCATTCCTTATAATGAACTGGGGGATATCACGGCTGTAAAGGCAGACGGAAGTGAAATTCTGCTGATTCAGGCCGGCCGGTTTGTGCTGCCTGGAACAGAGGAATTAAACCGGGCGCTGTAATGCGCCCTTTTTTAAGCTTCTTTTTTAAAAGAATAGTATTGACGTTGCCAGAGTTTCTTAGTATTATAATTATAAGTAACATTAAGATATAAAAAGATACTTATTAGAAAAGCTAATATTTATTATTAGAAAAGGAGATTGAAACATGGCAAAAGTAGGAATTGTAATGGGCAGCGACTCAGATATGCCGGTTATGGCAAAGGCAGCAGAGATCCTGGATCAGCTGGGAATTGATTATGAGATGACGATTATCTCTGCCCACAGAGAGCCGGATATCTTCTTTCAGTGGGCAAAGAGCGCCGAGGAAAAGGGCTTTAAGGTAATTATCGCAGGAGCTGGAAAGGCAGCCCATCTGCCGGGTATGTGTGCAGCTGTATTCCCCCTTCCCGTGATTGGTATTCCTATGAAGACCTCAGACCTGGGCGGCGTAGATTCCCTTTATTCCATCGTACAGATGCCAAGCGGCATTCCCGTTGCCACTGTAGCCATCAACGGAGGAGCCAATGCAGGCATCCTTGCAGCAAAGATCCTTGCTGCTTCTGATTCAGGGCTTCTTGAAAAGCTTAAATTGTATTCCGAGGGCCTTAAAAATGATGTGGTAAAAAAGGCGGAAAAGCTGGAAAAACTGGGTTATAAAGAATACCTTGCACAGATGTAAAGGAGAGGATGAGATGATGATGGATTATAAGAAAGCCGGAGTAGATATAGAGGCGGGTTACAAGTCCGTAGAGCTGATGAAGGAGCACGTAAAGAAAACCATGCGGCCGGAGGTATTAGGCGGTCTGGGCGGATTTTCAGGGGCGTTTTCCCTGTCAAAGATTAAGGACATGGAGGATCCAGTGCTTTTATCCGGTACAGACGGATGCGGTACCAAGGTGAAGCTGGCGATCATCATGGATAAGCATAACACCATCGGTATTGATGCGGTGGCCATGTGCGTAAACGATATTGCCTGCGCCGGAGGCGAGCCCTTATTTTTCCTGGACTATATTGCCTGCGGAAAGAATTACCCGGAAAAGATTGCCGATATCGTAAAGGGAGTGGCTGAAGGGTGCTTACAGTCTGAGGCTGCCTTAATTGGAGGCGAGACGGCAGAGCATCCGGGCCTGATGCCTGAGGAGGATTACGATCTGGCAGGCTTTGCAGTAGGCGTCTGCGACCGGAAGGAAATGATCACGGGAGAGAGCTTAAAGGCAGGAGACGTGCTCATAGGTATGGCATCCACCGGCGTACATTCCAACGGTTTTTCACTGGTACGCAAGGTATTTGAGCAGGAGATGACCGCTGAAGGGTTAAATACATACTATGACTGTCTGGGAAAGACTCTTGGAGAAGCCCTTTTGGCGCCTACCCGAATTTATGTAAAGGCATTAAAGAGCATTAAAAAGGCTGGAGTGGCCGTAAAGGCCTGTAGCCACATCACCGGAGGCGGCTTCTATGAAAATGTGCCCCGTATGTTAAAGGACGGCGTCCGTGCGGTGGTTAAAAAAGACAGCTATGAGGTTCCGGCGATTTTTAAGCTTTTACAGGAAAAGGGAAATATTGCGGAAGAAATGATGTACAACACCTTCAATATGGGAATCGGCATGATCGTGGCAGTTGACCCGGCAGATGCAGAGAAGGCTATGGAGGCCATCCGGGCGGCCGGAGATACGCCTTATGTGATCGGCTCCATTGAAGAGGGCGAAAAGGGAGTGACCTTATGTTAAGAGCAGGGGTAATGGTATCCGGCGGAGGCACCAATCTGCAGGCAATTCTGGACGCCGTTGACAGCGGTAAGATCACGGATACGGAAATCTGTGCAGTGATCAGCAACAATCCCGGCGCTTATGCCTTAGAGCGGGCCAGAACGCACGGTATTGAGGCTGTATGTATATCTCCGAAGGAGTTTGAGAGCAGGGAAGCCTTTAACCGGGCCTTTCTTGAAAAAGTAGATAAATATAAGCTGGATCTTATCGTGCTGGCGGGCTTTTTGGTAAAAATTCCTGAGGCTATGGTGAAAAAATATGAGGGAAGGATCATCAATATCCATCCTTCCCTGATCCCATCCTTCTGCGGTGTAGGCTATTATGGACTGAAGGTTCATGAGGAAGCGCTGAGAAGAGGCGTAAAGGTCACAGGTGCAACGGTACATTATGTGGACGGCGGTATGGATACGGGGCCGATCATTCTGCAGAAGGCAGTAGAGGTGGAAAAGGGAGATACCCCTGAAATCCTGCAGAGACGGGTCATGGAGCAGGCAGAATGGATTATTCTTCCAAAAGCAATCCAGATGATCGCCCATGGGGAAGTATAGGAGAGGAAGAGTTGATATGAAGATTCTGATCATAGGAGGCGGCGGAAGAGAGCATGCCATTGCATGGAAGCTTTCAAAAAGCCCCAGAGTAGAAAAAATTTACTGTGCTCCCGGAAATGCGGGAATCGCAGAGATTGCAGAATGCGTCAATATCGGCGTGATGGAATTTGACCGGCAGGTGGCCTTTGCAAAGGAGCATGGGATTGACTTAACCGTAGTAGCGCCGGATGATCCTCTGGCAGCAGGAGCCGTAGATGCCTTTGAGGCGGCAGGACTGCGTGCCTTCGGCCCCAGAGCAAATGCAGCGATTCTGGAGGGTTCCAAGGCATTTTCAAAGGATCTGATGAAAAAATACAATATCCCCACAGCGGCTTACGAAACCTTCACAGACCCGGAGGAGGCCATCAAATACCTGGAAACTGCCAGAATGCCCATCGTATTAAAGGCAGACGGCCTGGCTCTGGGAAAAGGCGTTTTAATCTGCAGTAATCTGGAAGAAGCAAAGGAAGGGGTACGCACCCTGATGTTGGATAAGCAGTTTGGTTCTGCCGGGGACGAGATCGTAATCGAGGAATTTATGACCGGACGGGAGGTTTCCGTCTTATCCTTTGTGGATGGAAAAACCATCAAAATCATGACTTCTGCTCAGGATCACAAGCGGGCAAAGGATGGGGATCAGGGATTAAATACAGGCGGAATGGGCACATTTTCCCCAAGTCCCTTCTATACCTCCGAGGTAGATGCATTCTGCAGGGAAAAGATCTATCAGCCTACGGTGGATGCCATGAGAGCGGAGGGCAGAGAATTTAAGGGGATCATTTTCTTTGGTCTGATGCTCACTGAAGATGGCCCCAAGGTGCTGGAATACAACGCCCGCTTTGGTGATCCGGAGACCCAGGTGGTGCTTCCAAGGATGAAAAACGATCTGGCAGATCTTTTTGAAGCCTGCATTGACGGCACTCTGGATCAGGTGGAACTGGAATTTGAGGACAATGCAGCCGTATGCGTAGTCCTGGCATCGGACGGATATCCGGAGCACTATGAAAAGGGCTATCCTATTTCCGGCCTGGAGCGTTTTAAGGATGCAGACGGATATTTTGTATTCCATGCAGGCACAAAATTAAACGATCAGGGCCAGATTGTCACAAACGGCGGCCGGGTGCTGGGCGTCACAGCCACAGGAGGCGATCTCAAAGAGGCCCGTGCCAATGCTTACAAGGCAACCGAGTGGGTGGAATTTGGGAATAAATATATGAGAAATGATATCGGTCATGCCATTGATGAGGTGTGAGGTTCGTTTGGGGGATTGTTAATTCCCATTTCAATCAGAAACAGGGATATTTTTCGGAAACAGCGGATTTGAAAAACAGCTGTTTTTAGGCACAGTTTTCCTATTTGAATTGGAAACGGAGGGCTGAAATTTTCAAAACGTCATTCCCATTATAACGGAAACAAAGAGCGAAAACACACATATCATAATAAACTGGAAAAGACCACGGACAGTTGGAAAACCCTGACTGGCTGTGGTTTTTCTCTTTTCCGCAGAAAAATATATTGTGTCGCAGCAGGTACGAAAAATGGGAAAAGTGTTTTTAAACAGCCGCTGGTTTCTTTTATAATAGGAAAAGCCAAAAATCCGGAAAACGCCTGTTTCTTTTTGAAATGGAACTGCGATTTTTTCAAAAAATGCGTCTTGTTTCCGTTTGAAATGGGAAAAGAACGAAAATTGGCATTTTTGAAAAATTTCCCATTGTACCGGAAACAAGGGTGTAAAATTTCAAAATATTTTCCTATTGCAAAGGAAACAAGAAGTCGAAATCGAAAAAACGCAATTCCCATTAAACCGGAAACAAGAGGGTAAAATTGCGATTTTCGGATTCCTATTGTATCGGAAACAGGGAGTACTTTTGGCAATCGTATAGTCGCTTTCAAACAATGAAAAGATTCGACTTTTTGGAAGCGAAAGTATTTGAAAGAAAATTTAGCTGCGTTTGCTGTGCTCCGCAGCTGAGAGTGTTCTTTCCTATTAAAATGTGGTATACTGACAGAAAACGGAAGAATCGAAAACAATCTATAATAAGAAGGTGATCCAATGTTTACAATCATTTTGGGAGATATTACGAAAGAGCCAGTGGATGCCATTGTAAACGCCGCCAACACCAGCCTTCTGGGCGGCGGAGGCGTGGACGGCGCCATTCATCGGGCCGCAGGGCCGGAACTTCTGGCAGAGTGCCGGACGCTCCACGGCTGTGAAACGGGACAAGCCAAAATAACAAAGGGATACCGCCTTCCGGCAAAGTATGTGATCCACACGCCTGGACCGATTTGGAGAGGCGGTATCATGGGCGAGGAACAGCTTTTGCAGAGCTGCTACGAAAACTGCCTGAGGCTTGCAGTGGAAAACGGATGCCGGAGTGTGGCATTTCCGTCTATCAGTACGGGAGTTTACCGATTCCCTTTGGAAACGGCTTCTGAAATTGCCGTCAGGACGATTCTTGAGTTCCTGGAAGCCCATCCGGACATGGAAGTGCGGATGATATGCTTTGACCAGGAGACGCTTGGGTATTATGAGAGTGCTTTGAATGAGCAGACTAAGATTGCCAATGAGGAGGATTGATTTCGATGAGAAAGAATTTTGGAGCAAAACCATGGACTTACCCGCAGCCGGTGTTGATGATCGCAACCTACGGGGAGGACGGCACGCCGGATGTGATGAATGCAGCCTGGGGCGGCATCAGTGAAGATACGCAGATTTCCATCTGTGTCAGTGCGGATCATAAAACCACAGAGAATATTCTTGCAAGAAAGGCGTTTACCGTCAGCATGGCAGAGTATGCGTATATTAAGGAATGTGACTATGTGGGGATTGTGTCCGGAAACGATGTGCCGGACAAGTTTGCAAAAGCCGGCTTTCATGCAGAGAAATCGAAATTCGTGGACGCTCCGATCATCAAGGAGCTTCGCATGGCGCTGGAATGTAAACTGGTCAGCTACGATCCGGAAACCTGCCGGCTGATTGGCGAGATCGTCAATGTCAGTGCGGACGAGAGTGTTCTGGATAAGGACGGAAAGATTGATCCCGACAGACTGCAGCCCATTACCTTTGATCCGGTACATCATGAGTACAGAATTCTTGGAGAACGGGTAGGCAGGGCGTTTCGGGACGGATTGGAGTTAAAATAGCAGAATGCGCCGATCATTTAACGAGGGATCGCTTGGCAGGAGATACGCTGAACCGGTCTCTTGTTTTTTACCAATAAACGCAAAAGATTTCCATAATTAAAACAGAAGGATTGTATATGACTTCAAGTAGCGGTAAGCATTTCTTCTATAAATAAGAAGAAACACGAAAAAAAACACCAATTTATATGAAATAGTTAGACAATCCATACCAATTTTGTTATAATTGCAACATGAGGATCAGAAGAAGCTGTTTTGGAACAGGGGGCTCCATCAATATGGTGGAGCCATTTTTACATCTGTAGCGCAGCAGCCTCTTCAGACCGTACGGATCGAAATGGGATAACATTCTTTGGAAGATGCTGTTCTGCTTCCCAGAGTGTCAGTTTCTGCTGCATATTCATCCAGCTTTCCGGCGATGTGTTTGTCGCTTTTGCAATGCGAATTGCCATATCAGGACTTAACATCGCTTTTTCATTTACAAATTCTGATAATGCTTTCCGGCTTACACCAAGCATTCTGGCTGCATCGGTAATGGTAAGCCCCAGTGGTTTTATAACATCTTCCAAGAGGACAACTCCCGGATGAGTTGGTTTTCTGCTTATCATACATGTTCCTCCTTCTAATGATAGTCCTGGTAATCCACGAGATGCGCATCCTGTCCTTCGAAATAAAATGTTAATCGCCAATTGCCATTCTGCTCAATCTTCTGGAAAGATATTCAAGTGAAGTGCAAATATAGTAAATATTATCCTTTTCTTTTTCTGTCATAAATAGTTTATTCTTCTTTCTGGTTTCCATGGAGCAACAGGCATCTTTGGAACTATTTTTTAGTCTAGCATAGTTAAGGGAGACATACAAGCGATGCGAGAGCAGTTTATGCGTGGAAAGTTCTTTTTTCACCTGCCGGTTGCGTGACTTTTGGTGGCTTCAATGATAAAATATTAGAAAAATGAAGGGAACATGAAATGATCAGAATAGAAAAATGTGAGAACAGAGGATTTTGCAGTTCCTGTGAGAAAAGTCATTCTATTGTTCCAATTTGGGATATTTCCATATCGGAAGAAGGGCAGTGGTGGCATGGATTTATGTTGTGCCGTGACTGTATGCTGTCATTACAGACTTCTATTGAGAAGGAAGTGAGCTCTAATTGAACCACAGGTTCATGGACACCAGAGCATGACTGTTGTATCATTAAAAACATGAGACACGAAAAAAGGAGGCAGGAAGTTATGAAATATACATCGGCAGAAGCTGCAAAGTTGCTTCGAAAACTGAACGAGGAGGTAGAAAACCTGGAAGATCAGGAAGTAAGAACCCGGCAGTTCAATGCGGCAATTGGCGAGGACATTGAATCTGTACGGCCAGCATACGATTATATGGATACTCAGAGGAAGCTGGATGAGCTGCAGGCAAAAATTCGCATGGTAAAACATTCTTTGAATTGTTTTAACTCCACTACGGAAGTGGCGGGATTCGGAATGACGATTGATCAGCTTTTGGTTTACATCCCACAGCTGAGCAGGAGAAAACAAAAGCTGGCTATGATGAGCAGCTGCCTCCCAAAAGAACGGGCGAAGGTGTCCGGATTGGGAAGCCAGATTATCGATTACCGGTATGCCAATTACGATATCGAAGCTGCAAAAGCTGATTATCAAAGCGTGTCCGACGAGCTTGCAAAGGCTCAAACAGCGCTGGATCTGGTAAATACAACGATGGCAATGGAAATCGAGATCGATTGATCTTTTTCCAGTCGGGCGGAACTACTTGTTGATAAAAAGCAGTTAAGGTTAAATGTGGATGTTTTCCGTTATTTGCGTTGTTATCCTGTATACGTTAATGTTCAGAGAATTGGATTGCAGAAAATACATTTTAACGAAGATGTTCGTTTTTTTCCGTCCGCGAAAGCCATTATCCGGGATCTTATGGTATGGGTTCCGGACGGCGGCAATGGCATGGTTTCAGGCCGCATTTGAGGAGAAATATGGAGTATCAGAATTACTTTAGACTTCGCAGTTGGGTTCCGTGGAGAAGAACCTATTTCATTGTGGACACAGAAGGCTATCTGGCAGACCAGCTTTTCATAGAAAAGAAAATACCTGTTTATTTTGGACGGGAATTCATCAAAAAGGATTCGCCTTATGTGGTAATTGAAGTGAAACTTCAAAGGAAACAAGAATCAGCCTTTTTGGAAGCAATGGAAAAACTGAAAAGAAAGATGCTGTTAATGGGATATACCGATTATCCAGAACTCTGCATGAAATTTATGAACTTGCAGGAGAAGTCGGTTGATGTGAAAATGTAAGAAATTTGTCCTTAGCATTTTCCAAAATGCTGTGCTACAATACGGATATGTATATTTGGATGGGAATCTTTTAGCTTTGAAGGGAGACCTGTATGAGAAAAGCAGTCTGTGTTGCAATCAAACAAAAGGAAACCGGAAGAAAAATCCGGAAGATGATGGTGGAACATGGTTATTCCGTCAGGGATATCCAGGAGATGATGGGATTTGAAAGTCCACGGGCAGTTTACAAATGGCTTGCCGGAGACAGCCTTCCCACTGTAGATAATCTTTTGATCCTGAGTCGGATCTTGCATACGAATATGGAAAGCATCCTCGTCTATGACGGGGATTTTTCTGTATATAGGCTTAAGAAAGAGCAGCTTGAGAAAATAGCTTGAATCATCCACGCCTGACTGGCACCAGATGAGTATTTTTCTGCTTGAGGCAATGGATCTGGAAGAGGTAAAAGAAAATTACAGTAGCCATTGCGGATTACCAGATTTGTAGCCAGGATGAATTACACCATTCGTGGCACCTATTTGAAGAAGTTAAGTCCTCGGCGTTTGCGTCATTTTGCTCACCAACCGCGTCATTTTGCTCACCGATTGGCGTCATTTCACTCACCAAAGGCGTCATTTTACACACCGTTTGCGTCATTCTGCTCACCGATCACATCTTCCGAACACCCAGAAAACCCGCATAAATACTAGGCTTTTCGCAATTCCTCAAGATCGCCGTAACAGTATTTATAACAGTTTATATAACAAAAGAGCAAAAATCATTTTTGCAAAAAAAAGTGTTTCAAAAAGTTGTTCTATTTCGAGTATAACAGCTTAAAAATGCAAGTAATCTGTGAGGATATTTTATTAAATTTCTATGGTAATGGCTATCCGATAGGAAAATGGATCATCTGTACATTTGGAAACGAGGATTATGATGTTAAGTGCTCAAGTTTCAAGAAGAATTTTAAACCATCCAATATTGGTGTCTTCGCCAGCGGAAACAGCAAGCTGTTTCTGTGGTGAAACAACTTTTTGAAAAATACTAATCGGAACAGAATTTTTGGAAGGTTTTTGGATGTAGCAACATGAGTTGATACGATGTAATTACGCTATCTGTGTTACCTGACTGTAGTGCTTGGTTCCTCGCTGCTACGTCATTTTACATACCGATTAGCGTCATTTCGCTCACCGACGGCGTCATTCTGCTCACCTATCGCTTCTTACAAACCCCCTGTAAACCCGCATAAATACTGAACTTTTGAGGTCTGTGAAAATCGTCGTAAACAGTATTTATAACAGTCTATATAAAAAATGGCAAATTTCATTTTTTCAAAAAACAGAGTTTTTAAAAGCTGTTCTAGTTTGAGTATAACAGCTTGAAATGCAAGTAATCTGTGAGGATATATTTACTAAACCTCTATGGTATTGATTATCGATAGGAGAATGAATTATCTGTATTTTTGGAAAAGAGATTTATATTAAGCGTTTCAAACCACTGAATATTTATATCTTTCATCAGTGGAAACAGCAAGCTGTTTCTGTGGTGAAACAACTTTTTGAGAAACACCAATTAAAAACCAATCATCTCGAAAAAAAATCCATAATTTCAGTATCAAATTATACGAGGAGATTGCTTATGGTAAAAAACGTGGTATCAACCTTCAATAAAGGGGATCGGGAATATAAATTGTTTGAGGTAAATGATGTGGCGAGATATGGCATGCATGTGGATAACCATCTCTTAGATCCAATACAGATGAAAGCACTTCTATATCTGTTGTGGAAGTGTAATTTAAAAACACCAGGATCGTTTGTCAGCATTACTCTGCCAGTGGAGGAGTTGGGAAAGGCACTTGGGTATACCAGAGACGAAAATCGCAATTTTTCACGGGGTGTTAAATCTGTATACAGAGAATTGAAAAAGTTGATGGCTTCACCGGTACAGATCTACGATTCGGAGAGTCAGAGTTTGGAGTTGTACAGTATTCTGACACATGTAAAAATGGAACTGAGGACAGGTATGCTTACCGTTGATTTCGGCCCTGGACTGGAGAAATTATTCGGAGTGGAGGTACAAAAGGAATTTACTGTTGTGAAGCTGATGTATCTGAACCGTCTAAAAAAACAGGCGAGCATCTATCTGTATCCATTTTTTTGCCGGTTCCGAAATATGAGTTTTTTTTCATATGATATCAAAGGTCTTAAGAAATTACTTGTTGGAGATGAAAATTTTGAATACAAAAACTTAAAACGGTATCATTTACTTCCTGCAATTGAGGAAATCAATACAAAAACGGATATTTCCATTACAATGAAGGAAAATTTTAGAGGTAATAAGGTCATTTCTGTTACATTCCATGTGATAGAAGAACCATCCATTGACGAGATGGAATTGTTTGCGCTAACGAACGGTTTAGGATTTGATGAATGTACCATAGTTCCATATGACGACAGGTGGAAAAATTGCTATAATTACGATATGGGAAAACAGAAATACATTCAAAAACCGCAGACAGACGAATATTACTATCATCTTAAAAACGAGTATCCGTAGAGGACTGGAACTAGGATTTATCCTGCACCTGCCGGTTGCATGACTTTTTGCTGGGGTATTGGTAAAATGAAAAGCAAAAAGAAGGAGGACATACATATGGGTGCTTACGCAGGATATCAGGGAAAAACGAGAATAGCTGAGGGAGACCAAACTGCATTTTCAAGGCAGATGGTTAAGATTTTGAATTATGGAGGCATGATGAGTTTCGATGTGGTTTATGCTCTGGATCACGAAATCGGACTTTTGAGACCGGTAAAACTTTATCCGGGAGGGAAGACGGTATTTTATTACAATTATTTTGAGGATGAAAGCTGGGAACTGGCAGAATTCGACTCGAAATCGTGTTCACTGTGGACGGAAAAAGTGGGGAGTGGCGAATTTGCGGATGTTGTGCTTGCCGCATATATGCTGTACTGTATCTACGACGATTTCAAAGGGACTGTGGGATATACTGGGAGCATCGATGAGGAATGGATCTGTGGCTGGATCAAACATTTGATTGGAGATGAACTTCCTGCTTCCTGCCAGGAAAAACTTCGGGATATTGAACCGATTTACACGGAGGATTTTCTCTACGAGGAAGATTACATTCACAAACCGCTTCCGCCAGAAGTTCAGGACAATCCACCTTACGAGCTGTCTGACGACGACCGCTTGTATTGGTGGGACGGTACTGATGAAGTGCTCATATCCGAAGAGATAGAAGAATGGTTATTGGAATTGGCCGACAGGCACAAACAGATTAAAAAAGAGAATGCCGCGAAATGGTCTGAAGAGGAATACTCTGAAGAAACATTCTTTGAGGTGTTCGTGGATGCGGACGAGACTTACGGGCGAATTGATCCGTTTGAGACGATGTTTCACGAGTTCATGGACAACAGGGAAGAGTTAGATTATCGGGCTGCACTGGAACTATTCAGGCAGCTTTTGGATGAGAACAGGGAAAAAGGAAAAGTGATTAAACTGATAACGGGGCGCTGGGAGCTTGCAAGCAGGAAGCTTACGCACAATCCGACACGGATGAAAATTAAGCGGTATTTGGCGGTAATGGCTAACCGGAAGCTGCGAAAAAAATACTTTGGTTTTTAATGGTTTTATTTTGAAAAAAATAAAAGGAGTCGTTATGGAAAGAAAACAATGGGATATTGACATAGAAAAGCTGCTCGAACGAATTACACCTGGCCGTGTGGACGAGGCTGCTTTACAAGAAGACACGGAGTACCGGCAGCTTCAGGAGGAAACAAGAGCATTGGTTTCCGGATATATTGAGTCCCACAAAGATCAGTTCCAGGAGCTGGATCGAATTTTTACCATGGAAAACCGGTTGCTGACCAGACATGGGGATCTGTGTTATCAGACAGGCTTCAGAGATTGCCTTGCAATTTTTCGGATGTTTTTCATGGAAGAAGCCGACAAGGAAGCTGTCAAAGAGGGGGAGCAGGCATGAGACAGTTAATTATTGCACGAAAAGACCTTGGAATGTCTTCTGGAAAGCTGGCGGCCCAGTGCTGCCATGCCTCCGAAGCTTTTTTAACCAGTCACCTGCGGGACAGAGCGAATGTGACGGAAGTATCAGATGTGACAGGAAAACTCTGCTACAAAGCGGAATATATTTTCTCAAAAGAAGTGTATGAAGACTGGATTTGCGGGATTTTTACCAAGACAGTCTGCGCAGCCAAGAATCGGACACATCTGCTGAAGGCGAAGGCAATGGCAGAGGAGATGGGGCTGGAAGAAGGCAATGAACCGCTTCCAAAGTCCTTTGGACTCCGGAAAGTAGCGTAACTCAAAACATAGCACAGGGGTCCGACTGAATCCCTCCGTGCTAAGATGACTCGTTGGAGTGTATCTTGCGGTAAAAGTCCCATAAAAGACCGGCAGCTATAACAAACGGCGCTTCGGCGACCTAAGTGATGCTGTTAAGGTCCGGGAACCTGCCACTGGAAGGATTGACAGTGCGCAGAGCAGTCAGGATTGCAGATTGCGGCTCTGACGCTGAGTATCAGCACGATTGCCGCCTTTCCGTCCATGGCATCCGTTACCGAGTTTGGTCTTGGGACGATAGGGATCATTACACAGCGACTGGACGAACGACTGGATGATACTTGGATTATGACAGAGTGCATAAGTTATGAGGTGATCACTGCTCCTGATGATTTCAGCGCAGTCCGCGAAGCCCTTGAGGCCCAGAACATCCCAATGATGGAGGCCGACGTAACCATGATCCCTCAGACCTGGGTAGAACTTACTGCTGAGGATGATATCAAGAAACTGAATCGTATCCTGGATCTGCTTGATGAGGATGACGATGTGCAGGCGGTGTACCACAACTGGGATGAATGATTAAGCAGCTGCGCCTCATTCTGCGTATAGTGAAACTGAAAAAACATATGCAAAAGGCTTGACAGGTTCACGAATATCTTTTATACTGGATTTAATTTCAAATATAAATAACGTGTGTTACTGGTCATGCAGGCATTAGCAAAATATGAACATTGGAGACGATGTTTCTTTTTGCTGATGCCTTTTTTGTTTTCGGGGAAAGATATAACGAAGGTGTTTCTTTATCTGCAGATAATGTGCATGAACCAGGAAGAGAAAGGAGAGTTATGAAAGACAAGATTTTCAGTGTACTTCAGCGGGTGGGACGAAGCTTTATGCTTCCTATTGCCATCCTGCCGGTAGCGGGGCTTTTGCTTGGCATCGGAAGTTCCTTTACCAATGCTACCACCATCGCTACATATGGCCTGCAGGGCATCCTGGGAGACGGAACGCTGCTTCACTCCCTGTTAGTGGTACTCAGCAAGGCGGGAAACGTGATCTTTGACAACCTGCCGATTATATTTGCGGTAGGCGTTGCCATAGGAATGGCAAAAGCGGAAAAGGAGGTTGCGGCCCTGTCTGCCATGATCGCCTTTTTTGTAATGCACGCTTCCATCAATGCGGTGCTTACCAATGGAGGTATGATCCTGGCGGACGGCTCCATCAGCCCGGATGTGCTGGAGGGAAGCATTGCCAGCGTCTGCGGGATCCAGACCCTGCAGATGGGCGTCTTCGGCGGCATTATCGTAGGACTGGGGGTCGCGGCTCTGCATAACCGGTATCATAAGATCGTACTGCCGAATGCGCTGTCATTTTTTGGCGGCTCACGGTTTGTGCCCATTATCTCTACCATTGTCTATGTGTTTGTGGGGATCCTGATGTACTTTATCTGGCCTGCGGTTCAGAATGGCATCTTTGCGCTGGGCGGACTGGTGACGGGAACCGGTTATCTGGGAACTCTGATTTTCGGTATTGTAAAGCGGGCACTGATTCCTTTCGGGCTTCATCATGTATTCTACCTTCCCTTCTGGCAGACGGGAGTGGGCGGCACGATGATGGTAGACGGAAATCTGATCCAGGGCGGACAGAATATCTTCTTTGCACAGCTGGCTTCTCCGGATGTGGTTCATTTCAGCGCGGATGCCACCCGATATTTCTCCGGGGAATTTATCTTCATGATCTTCGGTCTTCCGGGAGCGGCGCTGGCGATGTACCGCTGTGCAAAACCGGAAAAGAAGAAGGCGGCGGGAGGCCTGCTTTTGTCAGCGGCCTTAACCTGTATGCTGACAGGTATAACAGAGCCGATTGAATTTTCCTTCCTGTTTGTGGCGCCTATGCTGTTTGCGGTTCAGGTGATTCTGGCAGGAGCGGCTTATATGATCGCCCATATGTTAAATATTGCCGTAGGCCTGACCTTTTCCGGCGGTCTTTTGGATCTGTTCATCTTTGGAATCCTTCAGGGAAATGCAAAGACCAGCTGGATGCGGCTGATTCCGGTGGGAATCGTGTATTTCTTCCTGTATTATTTCATTTTCAGTTTTCTGATCCGCAGATTTGATTTAAAAACACCGGGACGGGAGGATGACGATGAGGAAACAAGGCTGTATACAAAGGCGGATGTAACTGCAAAGCGTTCCGGCGGCCAGGATGAGAATACAAAAGGACATAAGGCGGGCCAGGATGAGCAAAGCGCCGCTATTGCAAGGGGCCTTGGAGGAAAGAAAAACATTACTTCCGTGGACTGCTGCGCGACCCGCTTAAGATGTTCGGTTGACCAGGCGGAGCTGGTGGATGAAAAGCTGTTAAAGGCCACCGGGGCCGTAGGCGTGATCAAAAAGGGTCAGGGCGTCCAGGTGATCTACGGGCCAAACGTTACGGTGATTAAGGCAAACCTGGAGGCGTATCTGGAACAGGATCAGGAGACAGAAGAAACCGAAACCATGGAACCGGCGGCAGAAGCTTCTAAGAAGCCTGGAAAAGAGCGTCCAGGACAGAAGCGCCATATTCTCTGCTCTCCCTTTAACGGCCGCGCAGCCTCCATCACAGAAGCGCCGGATGAGGCTTTTTCCAGCAAGATGATGGGAGACGGCTATGTGGTATTCCCGGAGGATGGAGAGGCAGTGGCTCCTGAGGACGGAGAGGTCATGTTTGTATTCCCGTCAAAACACGCTTTGGGTCTTAAGACAGATGATGGAACGGAATTTCTGCTGCATATCGGCGTGGATACGGTAAAGCTGGATGGACAAGGCTTTGAAGTATTTGTTAAGGACGGCCAGAGAGTGAGAAAGGGAGACCGGCTGATGAAGTTTGATCTGCAGTATATCAGGGATCATGCGGCATCGGATGCCTGCATGGCTGTGTTTACGGGATTAAAGGAAGGCCAGGAGGTTCATATGGAACAGACGGGCCAGGTGAAGGCTCTGGATGAAATTGGCTGGTACGAAGAGCAGTAGCGGCCTGAGAGACAGATGAAAATCGAATAAAATCCCTTTACAGGTAGAAGTTTTTCTGCTTATCGTGTATAATGGTAAAAACGAAATTCTGACACCTGCGGGGGGATTTTATGTATCGGATTATAAAAGTGATAGGAAATAACTGTGTCCTGGTCTATGGGGAGGAAAATGGGCGGGAACTGATCCTGATGGGAAAGGGCGTGGGATTTGGAAGACGGCCGGGCGAACGGGTCAGGGAGTGGAAACAGCCGGATTTAAAGGAATATGCCATGATTGCCAGGGAGACATCCGCTTTACAGCAGGTCAACAGTATGGAGCCGGTATTTATTGAAGCTGTTGCCGGGATCATTGACCAGGCGGAAAAGATGCTGGGAAAGCTGGATCACGGGATTTTGCTTCCCATGGCCGATCATATTGCGCTGGCAGTTCGCAGAGCCAGGGAAAACAGAGAATTTCCCAATCCCTTCCACCAGGATATTAAGGCTTTGTTTGAGAAGGAATACCTGGCTGCAAAGGAAGGGGCCGGGCTGCTGGAGCGGATGACCAAAATCCGGCTGTCCGAGGATGAAATTGGCTACATTACCCTTCATATTCATTCCGGAATGTCGGATGAGAATGTGGCGGATGCCATGAATCTGGCCCGACTGGTACAGGATGCGGTCCATATGATCGAGGAGGGAATGGAAAAAATGCTGGAAAAAGAGTCTCTGGGGTATAACCGGCTTTTAAGTCATATCCGGTATATGCTGGCCCGAACGAGAAAGGGCGAGCGGGTAAATCTGGACATGGATGATTACGCCAGATCTCATTTCCCAAAGACCTATGCCATAGCGGAACAAATCTGCGGATTTCTGGAACAGGAATTAAATCAGCCGATTGCCAGAGAAGAGGTGGGGTTTCTGGCGATCCATATTCAGAGAGTGGGACAGAGCGAGTAAAAATGCCTTCCCTTCTGCGCAAAACGTGTGCGGGAGGTAAGGCGTTTTTATGAGGGCCGCAGGCTAATTAGAGACGATCATAGCCCGCAGTCCTTCTGTGGCCGTAGGCGCGTTAAACAGGTAGAGGGTATAGGAAACATTGGGATCCAGCGTGGCAGAGGCGGCGGCCACAGCGTTTCCGCTCATGGAGCCGGTGCGGGAGACATAGATCTGATACCAGTTGGGATAAAGGGTGACGTAGGAGGTCACATTTTTATACCCCACATTGGTAAACGGCGTGTAGGAGCCGCTGCTGTTTTCCAGTGTTACGTCAAAGGGGCCAAGGTTTAAGGACAGGTTGCAGGTTCTTAAGCAGGCAGAGCCGGAGGGGGCGCTGCAGGAGACGTCAGAGATCTCCATCAGATCCAGGCCGGAAGGGGTGTTGATGATGGCTACCGTGGAGGAAGCACCCGGCCGGATGGTGATGGATTTCTGAATATAGATATAGCCATTGGCACCGGATACGGTCATGGTCCGGGATCCGGCGGCAGCCTGGATATAGCTGGTGATGTCTCCGTTCCCCAGCTGGCTTGCGATCATCCAGCCGCCCAGGGCCACGTTAAAAGGCTGATAGCCTGTGGAGGCGTTGAGCACGCGCACCCGGCCGTAATTGCCTGTCATGGTGCAGTTGTAACAGGGGAAGCTGATTCCCGGAACCACGGTGATCGCAGAGCCGAAGGACGGGAAAATGGGTCTGAATACAGGCGGATGGTAGTTGGGACGGAAATTTCCTCCCCCGTTTCCATCCCAGTTTGGCCCGCTCCAGCCGGGGCCTTCGTAGACCGGGCCGCCTTCACCGGGATTGGGAAGGGGGATTACCGGCTCCCCTGCGGCATTGTTCTCGTCAGATGAGCCGTCATAGACCGGGCCGCCTTCGCCTGCATGAGGGGCAACAGGCACATTTTCCTGACCGGTCTCGGCTGCGCTTACCAAAGTGTCAGGGTACAGATAAAAAGGATCCTTATTCATGGGTACCTCTCGGATGATATTTCATTACAGTGTATGCAAAAGGGATAGGAGGTGTGTCAGAAGGCCTTTTAAAATGCATCCCTTCTGACAGAGGCATTTTCGGGAAAAAACCGTCATATAATGATGTCTGTCGATGTCTAATAGAGCCAAAAACCCCGTAGATCGACAGACAAAAATTTGATTTTTGCGGAAAAATTGAAAATCAAACGCATAATTATAACACAAGCAACATCGTCTCAAATGTATTTGTGCATAAAATGGTGGTAAAACCGCTGTATGAATCTCTCCATATTGGAATGTAAAGTAATTAACACAAAGGCATGAACGAGAGCTTGGAGTAAGTATGAATCTCTCCATATTGGGATGTAAAGGGAGCTGGAACGGCTTGACGATGAACTGGCAAGATTAGTATGAATCTCTCCATATTGGAATGTAAAGGGAACAGCATTTGCCTGACAGCATCATTATGCTGTCGTATGAATCTCTCCATATTGGAATGAAAAATTCATTTTTTGCAATATATATCGAAACCCATAATTCTCCTGTAAAATCACAGGCATTTGAGTAGCATCAATCAAAAATTCGAATAGTTTGATTTTACCTGAGGCATACGCCTCTGCGACAATAGCGGAGGGCCTCATGGCGCCTCCAATCCCAGGAGAGGAGGTGTTAGGGATTATGGGAACACAAAAACAAAGCAGTCCAGACAAAGTCGAAAAAATCCTGGAGGATTACGGCGATGTCTTTGCCGACATCATCAATGTTCTGGTGTATGGCGGCGAGAAAGTGGTAAAACTGGAAAATCTGGCTGACGGCCCAACGGCAAGCATGTTCAAAGCTGCTGAGGGGAACTGGGGCCAGAAAGACCGGGATGTGATCAAGCTGGATGTACGAAATCATGTCACATATGCGCTTTATGGACTGGAAAACCAGACAGCAGTAAACTATGTGATGCCGGTAAGAAGCATGGGATATGACTATGCCTCTTATGAGAAATACATCCGTGACATGAAAGCGCAGAATAAGGCCGAGAAACATGTGCCACAATATGCACAGGAACTCTGGCCGGACCAGAGGATTTGCCCAGTGGTAACATTGGTTCTGTACTTTGGGACAACACCATGGACAGGGCCAACGACACTGCATGAAATGATGAATCTTCCGGAAGAATTAAAACCGTATGTGCCTGATTACAAGATCAATCTGGTACAGGTATCATTCCTGGAAGAAGAGACCATTGCCAAGTTTCAAAGTGATTTCCGTATTGTAGCGGAATATTTCCGCTCTGTACGTCTTGGCAATGAGAAGGAAACCATGTATAATAAGGACAGAACATGGGATCATGTCGAGGAGCTGATGGAATTTTTCAGGACGTTTGCCAGTGACCGGCGTTTTGGGGATTTCAAGCAGCTCATGATCGACGAGTCCCGGAAAGGAGAAGTGACCATGTGTACGCTGCTGGACGCTTTTGAAAAAGAGGGTATGGAAAAAGGCATTGTTCAGGGTCGTCAAGAAGGCTTAGAACAGGGTCTGGAACAAGGTATTACTCAAGGCTTAACAACAGGACGCTATCAGTCTCTTGAAAAGCTGATGAAAAACACCAATATGTCTATAACCGAAGCAATGAATGCACTGGACTTTTCCGACGAAGAAAAGTCTGGTTATGAACAGTGGAAGTCTGATAACAAGACAACCACATGATGGCAAAATCAAACTATTTGCAAATGATTTGATGAAGAGACCTTCCAGAAATGGGAGGTTTCTTTTTGTGTACTATGACTTTTTACCAGAAATCTGGAAATCCAACGCATAATTATAATATAAGCAACATCGTCTCAAATGTATTTATGAGAAAATGGTGGTAAAACCGCTGTATGAATCTCTCCAGATTGGAATGTAAAGTTCATAAGAAAAGGGATGGTTCTTCGTTTTCATGGGTATAAATCTCTCCAGATTGGAATGTAAAGTTGGTGCGGGAAGGAGCTTTGCTCCGTAAAAATAATGTATGAATCTCTCCATGCTGGAACGTAAAATTCATTTTTTGCAATACATATCCCTATCCATAATTCCCTTGTAAAATCACAGGTATTCGAGTAGCATCAATCAAAAATCGAATGGTTTGATTTTACCTGAGGCATATGCCTCTGCGACAATAGCGGAGGAGCCTCAGGCGCCTCCGATCCCAGGAGAGGAGGTGTTAGGAATAATGGGAAAACGAAATACAAAACAGGATCAGAGCTTAACGAACAAAAACTTGGAAATCATTCAAAAACTGAATATCATTGATGATTTCCTCTTTGCGAAAATGTGTGAAGACAAAGCAGTATGCGAAGAAATTCTTTCAACAATATTAGAAAGACCAATTCATGTATTAAAGAATGACATTCAGTATGAACTTCGAAATGCCGGTGCCAGATCTGTCAGATTGGATTGTTTATGCGTAGATCAGCACGGAACTTACATGAATATCGAAGTTCAAAACAGTAACAATGATGATCATTTAAAACGTATGCGTTATAATGCAGCGAATATTGATACATCATTTACGGAAAAAGGAATACGGTTCGAAAAACTTGCAGACATCTATGTGATTTATATCGCTCAATTTGACATTTTTGGATTTGGTGATATAATCAATCATATCGATGAAGTTGTCAGGGAGCATCCAGAAGCGCAGGCAAACAGCGGAATTCATAAAATTGTTGTTAATGCGGCAGCAGAATCAAAAACAAAGCTGGGGCAGCTGATGAAGATGTTTCTTAACAAACATGCAGATCAAGGTGATTTTCCGGCGATAACAGCCAGATTGAATTACCTGACAAAAACGGAGAAGGGAGTTAACTATATGTGTAAGGAGTTAAATGATTATCTTGAACAACGCACAAACGAATCACATAAACAAATCGCCCTGATCCAGTTAAAAAAAGGGTGGTTAAAAGATGCGGACGCTGTGATGGAAAGCTTTGGAGTATCACGAACAGTAGCGGAACAGTGGATTGCTGAAAGTAAACAGCCAGAACATTCTTAGAAAAGCAGTGGAAGTCTGACAATAAGACAACCACATAAAAAATCAAAGTATTTGCAAATGATTTGATGAAGAGACCTTCCAGAAATGGGAGGTTTCTTTTTTTTGCGCTATGACTTTTTACTAGAAATCTGGAAATTAAACGCATAATTATAATGTAAACAACATCGCCTCAGCTGTTTTATGCACAGAATGGTGGTAAAGCCGCTGTATGAATCTCTCCACATTGGAATGTAAAGATTGCCGCGAATGCGGTCATGCTCATCAGGTATAAATCTCTCCATGTTGGAATGTAAAGGATTGGAATGAAAAACTTCATGAAAATAACCCATTTTTCCATATCCGCAAGTTTTTCGGTTTGCAGGAACTGAATTTCTGCGGTACAATGTAATCAGCTTCAAAAGAAAAGAAACAAAAAAAATATCAGAAAAAGGAGATTTTTATTATGAAAAAGAGACTTTTAGTAGCGGTAGTGGCAGCGATGAGTACAATGATGAGTATGACGGCGTTTGCTGGAATGGGAAGCTGGCAGCAGAATGAAACCGGATGGTGGTGGCAGCGTAACGACGGAAGCTATCCAGCGGGCGAATGGAAGTGGATTGACGGAGATGGAGATGGCACTGCAGAAAGTTATTATTTTGATGGAAACGGCTATCTGGCAACCAATACGACCACACCTGACGGGTATACAGTGAATGCAGACGGTGCTTGGGTGCAGGACGGGGTGGTACAGAAACGACAGGTTATGCTTGATCTTGGAGACGAGGTGCTGGCTGCACAGACTGCTACACAGACAGCGGATGGTGCGGTGACGGACGGAAAGAGTATTGAGCAGATCACGTTAAACCAGGAAATTGTCAGCATGATGGGAGCTGGTGGAGTGGACCGGCTGCCGAATAAAACAGAAATTAGCAAAGGTTGGTCAAATACATATGCTGTAGATTACAACGGAGCGATATTGCGAGTAGAAGCGGATCCAGAATTAAATTGGGTAAGCACAATTTATGGACCTATAAAGGCATTATTCAACAATTTCCCAGAAAGTGGTATCGAAATGAATGCTTTTTATGATAGCACTGGTTGCGAGTCAAATGCTACTGGACGTCGGCCTATGGCTTCCACAGGACGCACTGATACGATTTTTGGACTTCCGGGAGGAAGTTATCGAATGGCTTGGGGAGATATTGGAGAAACAGGTATTATGGTGTTACTGACAGCCGGAAGCGATGGTCAGTGGTACATTTACCCAGACAGCCCTGTGTACCTGCATTAACGTAAAAAGAAAAAGATCTTCTGATATTGGAAGGTCTTTTTCTTCTTCAATACCCTGTTATAAAATTGAAATTCATTCCAGCTCTTGTAAAAAAAGAAAACTTTGCAGATAAGAAAATAGTTGATTTTTTTAAGATTTCGCCTATAATAAAAATAGGAAAGTGGACGTCATTCCGCTCGTGTGGCTGACACGTAAAATCCGAAAGCGATGCAGGGCGTATGGACCTGAGGCTGGCAGGCAGCGATAAAACCTGAAAGTGATGCACGACTTTGGGCGTGACGGTTGGCGGACAACGGAAAAATCAGTCATTAAGGGAGGTGGTTCGACGCTACGGCGTTGGCGAGACCTCCCTTTATAATTAACAAAAGAAAGAAGAGTCTTTATGGCAAGACTTTTATTATCGCAAAAAAAATTACATTTTTGTGACTAAATAAACTACCAAATAAGTACAAAAACGAGCAGATGATATACATCTGCCCGCCCCGTTAATGGAATATTTGGATTAAGGGCATCGCCTGCTTTCGCAAACAACCCTTGCCTTCCCACGGCTCATCCTATTCTATGTACTTTACAAATATTTTATTCTATCAAACCTTTCTTCCCAATCCATCGGCAAAATGCCAAGTTGATATACATCAATTTTCGATTTCAAAATACATTTCTTCAGCTTTTGTTTCATTTCCTCACTATCTTTTGGACTCATCACTTTTTTCAAAGCATAAAGTCTTGAAAAGAAATCCTCTCCACTCAGCAGTATATCAGGATCATCCTCTGTATCAGGCAATACAATGGCTTCCTGCATACCTACAAGCCTTGAATGGTGGGCACAAATATTTCTTAAAGTTCTTACACCATCCAGCCAAGTATCCATCTGCATGGTTATCTTCTTGCCATATTTTCCCCGGCTATAACTATACAATAACACTTCCTTACGCAAATCGCTTCTCAGATATTTATAAATATTCTCAATCGTGCCAAATTCAAAATATGAAAATGCTGCCCAACATGGAATATTCATTGAAGCCCTCTTTCCGCCATTTCTATATTCTTTTAGCTCTGGATATTTTAAAATGTCTTTCTTTAATTTTTCTTCCTTATCCCGTATATCGTGAAAGAAACTCTCAAAAAATTTTACATTCTTGTTCCTGTAGAATTTATTTCTTTCACTTCTTGTTGGCGTATAATTCTGTTGTTCTAAATAAAATACTGCGTCTTCTGTTTTCAATGAAACTGCATTAGAAATTGCTGATTTTATTTGAATTTCAGCCTTTGCACAAGCCTCATACATAATCTTTCGCAATTCAAAATCAAACTGATATAATGCAAACAAAACATCCTGCGAGGGTTTCATCTGAAATACATTCGTATATGATAACAAATACTTTCCATATCTGCTGGCACGAAAATATCCCGAATACTGCAAAAATTCCCGTATTCTTGCTCGTTTTGTAAATGTCACATATTTTTTCATTGTATCAATCTGCTCTTCCACAGTAAAAGGTTTATCGTTAGCCAAATCTACACCTCCTCGCTGGTAAAAAAAAAGAATGGATATACCATTCTTAATCCCGTAAATGGAATATTTGGATTAGGGCATTACCCATGCCTTCCCACGGCTCAATTTTATTATAGCATATCCGTACTGTTTTGCAAGGTTTTTTTATTATGGTTCTGTATAAAGGTTTTTTATTATTTTTCCAAACGGAACAGGTTCTTTTCTTTTACCAATATTCCTCAATTTTTTTTCATAATTAAAAGAAAGAAAAAGAAATGGAGGATGTAAATATTATGAAAAAACAAAAACGGGCAATAGCGTTTTTACTTGCTGCCGCACTAGCTGCAGGACCTGTGGTCAACCACATCTATGTGGATTCCTTCGCAATACTTCATGAACACGAAGAGATGATGACAGGTTCTAAACTGATGTGGAGCGAAATTCCAACGACAGACGGAACTCCGTTCGGGTGGCCCAGGAAAACCTACTTCGAGGGCGGAACGGGTGAGTTTAAGGATATGAACGGACGATACACCTTCTGCGTAGCAAATCATACCGGTCAACCGCCAAAAGGAACAGAAGCATGGGTTAGACAAGAATTGTATATTGATAATTACAAAGATTTTTCTGGAAATCAAAGTGTGGATTATAAAAGCCAGGAAGAAGTAATGAGAAAATTTTCTTTCTGTCTCGCCGCAGCCGCCGCAGTAGCTCCAGGGAAACAGTCCCTTTCTGACTGTCGCAGCATGTATTCCACCACGGAACTGCAGATCATGGCCCAGTCTGTGCTGCTTGCTATTGAGGGGCGTATGTCGCGAACTGCAGATCGGGAAGCAACAATTTTAAAAATGGATCGTGCCGCCGCCTATCAGGCGTATTGTAATGCTATGCAGTATGAGTATCATTTAACCCCAGAGACATGGAATGGAGTGACTACACAGCTTCACCCATCCATCGCAGAAAAATTACTAGCACAGAGGGAAAAGTTTTTTAATGACTGTTGGGACGCTGCCATTGTCATGTACAACGCAATCCAAAGCACAGAATCCGGCGTGGCAGCGAATAAAATTGCAGCCGTTCAGAATCCGGCTAATCCCAACCAGTACATTGCAACATTACCATGCCAAGGACTGCCCAGTGTATGGGAGTCTTACTACAAAAATATCAAATTGGATGGAAAAGATGTAGGTCCTGGTGGATGGAAGATTGTCCAAAATGAGTACAATGTAGCAACGGGAAACGCCGAAATCATTTTTGAAGGACCTGCAGGAGCAGACTTTACGAAAGCGAATTTTACCATTCAGTTTGAAAAACAGGGCTACTTAACCGACCTTTCACAACCGGTTCTTTACGAAATGGATTTTACAACACCTGATCAAGCAGAGGGCTTCCAGACTATGTTCTGCGCCATGCAGAAAGACATGTCATTGATCCCCGGCGATCCCGGAGACGGCGGAGGCAGCGGAGGCGGCGGTGAAGGCGGCGAAGGCTCCATCACCCTGGAAGTACACCGCTACAAGCACAGCGAAGACTGGCAGACTACCTACAACGTAGACCTTCGGAAACTGGATTCCGAAACCGGAAAGCCTCTGAAAGGTTCCCATTGGGACATTTTAGAGTATGACACCTTAGGAGACTGGGGTGATGCCGGAACGCAGCTGGGAAACACCTATCTGGATCATCCGGAAAGCGAAGCTTCCAACATCGGGACAAAATACAACTGGGCCAACGACAGTGGCACCCAGTTCACCCGTTGGGACGATGAGGATGCCTGTAACCGGTATGATAACGTAACCGGAGCCGATGGTTACCTGTACGAAACCAATACCATCGGAAACCCAACTTCCACAAAGGCCCATTCCGATACCTATGATTATACCTACACAAAAGGTTACTGTACCGGCCACCCAAAGCCTATCGTTGTGCATTATGAATGTGATCATGAGGAAGACGAAGACTGTGACTGCGAGGAACTGAATGCAAAGCTGGATGCGCTTGCAGAAGAAGCCTGGCAGGAGCAGGTGGATTACTGTGAGCAGCTGGCAGCCGAAGGCGGCTTTTTCCACACCGCCGAAGAAAGTATTTCAGATGCTGCAAAAAATGAACTGATTGCAGACCGGGACCAGTTTTATGATGATTTCATCAGTTTAACCTACGATTACAGCGCCGAAGAAATTGCTGCGCGGGACGGATATATCATTCATGGCAATCACACCGATGATATTCCAGTAGAACGCGTTGTCATTCATTCCAGCGAATATCTTTCTGAAAAAAGCGGAGCGTCCTCCAATGCTGCTGTTTTAGATCAAAGTGAGACAGAGCTTACAACAGGAGAGGATTTAAACGGCGATCTGGCAACCGAATCCGAGGCAGAAAAAGAACTGGAAGTTTTACTTCCTAAAACACCAGCTTCCCAGCTTCTGACTTCAAAAGAGTCCGTTGCGGAATCAGAAGAAGAAAAAGAAGAAAGAGAAGAAGTAGCAGAATCAGCGGAAAAGGCAGAATCGGAATCTGAAACTGAGGAAACATCCGAATCAGAATCCGATGAAGGACCAGTGGAGTCCAAACCGGAATCAGAAAGTAAGGATTCTGACGAAGTAACTGATGCAGAAGACAAGATCGAAAAAGACGACTCGGAAATCCCGGATCTGGAGATTACCGATGACGGTATAGAAATCGCCACAGATTCCGACGCTACCTCATCGGATGCAGTAAGGGATGAAGTCGAGCAGGAAGAAAAATCGTTTTTCCATATATTAAAGGAAAAAGTATCAGAATTCTTTGGTGGCAAAGATGACAAAGAAAACCGAGAAGGAAAAGACGGGGCAGCAAGAGATTCACAGCCGCCGAAAAAGGATGGAGTCACCTATATTGGAAATACCAATTTTGAAACCTCCGATGTCACTGCGCACACGCAGGGCGCCAGGGATGTGGAATGCTGGACATTCATCATTTATGACCATCGTACGGAAGGCGAGATCCATTTCAACAAACGGGATCTGGATTTGGTCAATGGGGAGGATTACCCGGAAACCTATGCTGCTGAAAACGGGGATGGTACTCTGGAAGGTGCCGTTTACGGCTTATTTGCCATGACAGACATTATCCATCCGGATTCCGAACAGAATACGGAAAATGACCAGGATACCGGAGTTGTTTATCAGGCCGGCGATCTGGTAGCAGTAACGACAACTGACCGAAACGGCGATGCCTCCTTTATGACCATTACGGAAGCCCCAGGAATGACTTATGATTATGAGCAGGGTAAGATCGTAAAGCGGACCGATGCAGCCTGGGACGGCCCAGGAAACCTGCATACCGAGCAGGGGAAGGCAGACGCAGCAGTGCAGGATAATGAGGAATTTGTTGGTTGGGATGCCGATGGTTCTTCCGAAGTTACACTGACGGATTCTGAATCCGGCGGCAACGACCACACCGATGACCATTATCACAAACATTCCAGTAACCAGGGTCTGAACAAAGGGGAAGGCCAGGATGATGGAACAACTTACCCGGTTTCCAATAATGAGGATAACAACGGGAACTACTGGATCGGCCGGCCACTGATTGTATCTGGTAAGAATCCGGCAAACTACTATATTAAAGAGCTTTCCAGATCCGAAGGATACGAGCTGTCTGTCTACGGAAAAGATATGGCTACTACAAATAAGGAAGCGTTCGCCAACGGCGGAGAGGTGTCCGTAGAAGGAACGGTATCGATTGGAAAGATGAATTTAATCGAAAAGCAGCAGGATAACGGGAAAATATCTTCTTATAATGATATTACAATCACCGGACAGGATACCGTCAATGGTTTTGATGTAACCTTCAAAAACTTAACACAGAACAAAGACCTTGCACAGTTCTACACTGTAAAACAGACGAAAGTAGAAAAGGAAGAGGAAGTAAAGCAGTGGGTAGAAAAAGAATTCCCAGTCATGGGACAGGCCGATCAGCCCGTACTGATTAACGGAGAACGTGTTGAAGCGCAGGTTGGTGATGTGATCACTCTGCCAAACGGAAAGACAGCGACGGTCCAGAATACCATCACAGACAGCGGAGAGAAACTTACATACGGGTGTATCGGTCCATCGATACACTCAAAGATGACACGAAGGTTGTGGCCTGGATCAGAACCATCGCTGGAAACACGGCAATCCGGCACAACATGAAAAAATGGCCGACGATGTTCTCTGACATGGCCGATGATGATGGGAATATTCCGGATTTTGAAGACGAATCAGGTACATTTAATCCAGAAAAGATTGCGGATCGAAAGGCAGTGTCGGCGGCAGTAACCCAGATTTTGGATTCCCTGCCTTACGACCAGAGAACAGCACTTTGGATGGTCTACGGACAACAGGTAACGATTAAGGAGATGGCTGCAAACTTAGGAATTTCCGAAAACACTATCAAGTCCAGATTGTACCAGGGCCGACAGAAGCTGATGGCAAGAAAAGACGATTTTCGGAAATACGGGATCGAGCTTACTGCTATTCCGGTATCCGTACTGGTTGCCATGGCATTCCAGGATACCGTTTATGCGGCAGAGACCGTGGGCGCCGCCGCAGGAGCAGCCGCTGCTCTCCATGCTTTCAGTGAATGGAGTAAAAAGGCTGGAATAAAAGAAAAAGCAGGCGAAGCTGTGAAGCACATGAAAACTGCAGGTGAAGCGGCTGGAACTGCCGCCGGAAAAGCGGCTTCAGCGGCATCGGAAGCGGCAAAAGCATCCGGTATCATGGGAAAAATTGCTGCTGCTTCCGTTGGAACAAAGGCCGCTGTAGCTGGAGTGGGTATAGTCGTTGTGGCAGCAGGCGGTGTGGCGGTCAATCACGCCAATGCTTCCTATATGGAGCCGATCAAAGAAAAAATCGAGGGGTTCAATGACCGTAACTATGGTATGCAGACCGAATTCGGAGTGTATTATCCGGACGAGGTCCTGAAGCAGATTGAGGACTTGCTGGAAAACAGTGACGATTATACTACGCAGGATTACTATGAGCAGTGGGAAAACGAAGAGTCCTACCAAAGTGCTCTTTTTCAGCAGGCCTGCAGTGATTATGATGCCCGGTTCGGCGATGACTGGAAAATCACATACAAAAAGAAAGCAGCTAACAAACTTCCAAAAGACAAAGTGAAAAAACTGAACAGCACTTATCATGAACCCTATTCCGTATATCCCCAATCAATGCTCCCTGCGGTTTATATGGGGCATTCGGAAGAAGAAAAGAAACTGGAAAACTGGTTTGAAGATCATATAGTAAAAGAAGCGTACGAACTGACGCTGGATATGAAAATTGATGGTTCCAAAGGCAGAGGAGAAACCGAAGCAGAGGCAATTGTGGTAAATTATGGCGGAAACTGGCTGCTCTATGCTGCCGGTTCGCCGGATGACCTCGTGTATTACATTTCTTTCCGCAAGGTGGATGATTCTGAAATGGAAGAAACAAAGAAAGATCAGATAGAAGAGACTTCCGATTCTGATATGGTGAACAATCAAGGAACTTTGGATTATGATAATGAAACAAACAGAAACGCCGTTGCTGCTTACTACGAGGCCCTGACAACAGATTCAAGGTTTGTCGGTGAAAATATGATTCCTGGAGCATTCTGCGTGATGGATGTGAATGAGGACGGAGTGTATGAGGCAGTAGCTTATGTGTTTGAATATCGGATGCAGGATCATGCCTATTTCCTGTCTTACCAGGACGGTTTGCAGATTGATCCTCTTCCAGAAGAATTGTATCCAAACTTCAGCGCACAGATGACAGCCGTGATTCCTGGGGAAAACTGTTTTCTGTCTACCGACGGAAGTCAGTACGGGGTATTTGGAAAGAAGTTCCGTTTTGACGGAAAGAGTGTGACAGATGAGGGCGATATACAAATTGAAAGATGGATGATGAATCCTGAAACAGAAGAACTATTTCGCAAAGCTAAGTATTATGATTTGATTCAGATGGATTCGGAAAGTCTCGATTATTATTTAAGCGGTTCAGGAAGAGAAACGGAGCAGGCGGAACTGGAATATGATGAAGCATCGGGATATATGGTAATCCGAGACGCAGATGCTAGAGCTGGCGCTGGAGTAACTGTATATGTACACCCAGATGTGGCAGTTGAAACAGATAGCCAGAAAACGGCAGAAAAGAAAGCTGTTCAAATCTCTTCGGAAAGAATTGATGTGGATGAAACGCATTACAAAATTGTTTTCACGGCAGCCACAGAAAATGGCGAGACGTTATGGGAGTATGTTAGCGAGGAAAATATTAGTGCGGAACTAGATTCTGTGGGGTTCTTGGATATTACAGAAGATAAAGTTTATATATATGACAATGGAGCAGTAATTGCATTGTCGGCTTTCAATGGAGAAGAAATATGGAGAAACACAGAATTTACAGGGGGAAATGCAGCATGTATAACTGATGAGGAAGGAGATCTGTATATTTGTGGGTATTACGGACCTGACATTATGAAAATTGATCCTTTGGGAAAAACTGTTTATCGTATTCAGACATTGGATGATCAGTTTTACTGGCCATACCAGCTTGATTATATAAAGCACAATAATACCATTATTATATCCTTTGACAGTCACGATTCAGGCTCTTATGAGAACACATTAACGGTGGATGCTGAAACAGGGGAAATAATTTCAAATCAGTTACCCCAAAAAACGGGAGAGGAAAATTTAAAAGACAAATCACAAATGAATCAGAAATTGCTTTCTTATGCCAGAAATTTACTGGAAAAGGATAAACATTTTTCTGGTAATCAAACGATGTTTAGCGTTTTCGATGTAGATCTGAATGGAATTTATGAAGTGTGGGCACATGTCCCAGGAGCTGACAGTTCAGAGGAAAGAGCATATCTGATTTATATAGACGGGGATGGAAATGGCAAATATATAGAACTTCTGCCGGATTATTTTGAATATAACCCAGATAATGGATATTTTATTGCATCAAAAATCCATATGGGAACAGCAGTAGAGGTTTATGCAATGAGTGAGGGCATACCGCAAGAGGTTGAAACCTTTATGTTTAATGAAAAGGGGACTCCAAAATATGAATATAATCCAGAGGAAAATGATGTAAATTATGAAAAATATTTAATGTACAGCGAAGGAAGGATAAACCCGAAGTCTGTCTTGGCGACAACAGAAAATTTGAATCTCTATCTTTCTGGTGATGGAATAGGAACAGAAGATGCAATGGAGAAAATGAACGAGACGCAAAAGGTTGATTATGAGCCGGAAGTTCCTGCAAGTAATATGATACCAATTGATTTAACTTTAGAGATTGCTCATATTCGCGAGACATATGCTTATACAAATAAGCATCTTGCGGAGTATGAAAAAACGACAGTTAATAAAAATACTGCAGCATGGGATTATGGATATAACAGCACCTACTATTATGACGGCGATGTCCAGGAAAAACAAATTGTAGAAGATGGAGAAACACGAGTCGAAATATATGGAAAGAATCCAGCACTTATAGATAATGCACTTCCTACGCAAGAGACCTGGTCAGAAGTCATGACAGAATTCATTTTTGCAACAGTAAATGGAGCAGAATATAGGATTTATATGAAGGACGGAGTTGTGATTCGATATATTGGTCCAGATCATGTGAATGTGGATTATGAGCATCCAATTAACCTGAATGAATTATGTCTAAAAGAATCACAGGGACTTTCAGGAGGGGATGCTGTTACAGGCATTATCACTTTGGCTTTTCCAGGTTGGTGGACAGCATATGAAGGGGAGGAAAATTGACTATATAATTCAGGTATCAGAAGGCAAAGAGGAGCGACCAACACGGCCGCTCCTTTTGCATACAAAGGTTTTAGTTATGTTCCCTGATCAGTTTTGCGAGCATCCACAGCTTGGCGCTGAGTTCCACATAGCAATCGAATCCTTGGTCTTCGATGCAGTAGTCGTCGTACTCGTCCTCGAATTCAATGTCCAGCCATGCATCGATCTCGTCCGCATAGTCTATGAGTTCCAGGCAGATCTGGTCGTCGGTCAGATCACACAGAAGCTCTGTGTTAATCCGATACAGACCGGTTGGATGGAGGGGAAGAGGAACGGGAGAAGGAGCAGAAAGAGCTTCGTCCAGGCACTCAAGGTACAGTTTAATCTTGTGACGGATGCTGGCAGCGACAAGTTTCTCGTCCTTTTCGTTGTAGAGCTGGATGGTGTGATAGAGTCTTTCCGTGAGTATTCCGGTGGAGTTGGAAGCGTTTCTGGCGGATTCCGTAAGAAGTTGAGCGGAACGATCCAAGATTGTGTCACAGAGTTCCCCAAAGCGTCCTTCATTTTCGTAGATACATTTTGCAATCATAACCAACATAACAAATTTGCGCGTGAGCACAGTTGCACAAAGTATATGTTTCCTAAATTCACAGTTTTCAATGAGTTGATTTTTGCCTTCCTTCATGGCATTCACTTTCCTTTCACAGTGAAAAATCAATAGAAATTATTCAAAAAATTATGTTTGTGTAAAACAGAGAGAATGGATTTTGACAGTGACAAAAGCAGTAGTCTTTCTTTGGGGGAACATTGTTTGTAGAGGTAAATTAGTTCTGATAGAGTATCATCTTTGGGATTGCGAAGAAGGTCATCAAGAGAAACATTAAGAGCGGAAGCGATGGAAACTAGAGCTTCAACACTGGCTTTTTTACGGTTTGTTTCAATGTTAGAAATACTTTGTCTGGATAGGCCAGAGAGTTCTGCAAGCTGTTCCTGGGATAACTTTTCCCTTCTTCTTATGTAGCGTATACGGCTGCCGATTGCGGCATAGTTCAGATTTTGTGCCTCCATGGGCGTCATCTCCTTCGTAGTGTGCAGGTTTATTTCTTCATCTTAATTATGGGTGGATTTTTTGGAGTCAATTTCTTGCGGATAAGAAAAAATGGACTATATGTAAACTACAGATGACAAAATTGGAAAAATAATATCCAAAAGGTAAACTGGCGGATACAGCTATTTCAGGTATTCTGTACTAAAATATTCTTGTAAAGATGTTGGGGTCAAAAGCCCTGCTATAGTACCTTGAAAATTTTACACAAATCC
>OHPG01000161.1_pt1 | contig 44803 bp, 51 predicted proteins | sample 1577751 | NCBI WGS metagenome assembly OHPG01 (sample SAMEA3879548, study PRJEB24766) | human gut metagenome | biome: human-associated habitat; feature: feces | place: USA | collected 1985/1987
TCTCAAGTATGCACTAAAAATGGATTTAGTGAAAGGCGAGTGGTTTGACCTTTACAACCCGAATTTGACAAATAGTTCATCATTCCAATATACTCGGCACTACCTGCCTGCATTTTTATTTTCACACCAAACAATCTTGCAAAATTATTAAATTCACAAGGCCTAATAGAGACAGAATATTCAGTCATAATATTCACAGGCATCTTTTTGCCTTCCACTTCAATATCATCATAGAATATTGCCGCCTTTATTGCATAATGCGCCGGTATCATATATTTTGAATAAACAATGAATCTATCGAATTTACTGGTAGCATCATAAGCAGGTGTAAGTACCATTTCATAATACGAAACGCCATCAACAATAAATGGAATTACCTTATGCACATACATTCTCTCATTTCTGCTGTATTCAACCGAAGGTCTATTTTCCATTAATCTCTCAGCAATCTTTTCATGGAACTCTGCAACTGTTCTATCAGTGTTAACCGGAAACTTTTCCAAATTAGCTAGCAAATTCATTCCATATTCCTGTTTTGCAAAATTTCTAATCATCACAAAAAACTGATAATACTTTATCATCAATCTCTCTGCGCCCTCATTATCCGGTGTATAATGCGATTTTGATTCCTGCAGGAAAGAATGAAATTTTCTCAAGAAAAGGTACTTATTATCTTCTTTGAGATATGCCAATGCATTTGGTACTGTCTCCCGATTCAGTGCAATTTCTTCCCCTTTACCATAGGCTCTTACAGCAATATGTTCCACCAAATTTCTGGATTGGCTTAGTAAATTTTGAGATATAAGAGCTCTGGTAGCCATGGGCCAATCCATCATATCTAAGTTTCCACATATCACCCTATCAATATCATATATTTTTTGCTCAATTCTTAGCATAAAAGCTATATCTTCACCCCTCAGTCTTTCTTCCCATATTCTACAGGGCTCTCTGCAACCATAGACATAGGCTGTTGCGTAAAGTCATATGTAACAACTTTATCCTCTTCCTGTTTTGCTTTAAATGTAGCCATCCCAAGTCCAGAATATTTCTCAAAAAATGCCCTCAGCAAATCAATAACTTTCTTTTTCTTCTTTGCTCTGGCGCCACTGCCACCAAACCTACTCACTGGTGGCATCAGTTTATCAATATCCGTACCTGTGGTCTTTACCTCTCCTTCGCGGAAACAATTCTCTAAAAATTTTCGAGCCTCATTCGGTTTTAGCTTCTCCTGTTCAATGATGTTCTCCAAATCACGTTCTCGTTGAACGACAACATATTCCTTCCATTCAAGCATTACATCATCCATATCGTTAATACCAGAAATAAAGTTTTCAATAAGTGCCTTTTTGCTTCTCAACTCAGGACTGGCATCAATAGCTTTTTTTATTGTAATCAAAACTTCCTTGTCTTCCCCATGCGTGTCATGATACTTTTTCACCAGCATTAATATGTAATCGATATTAATCTCAATCTGCTTAATCAATTCCACCTCAAAGACAATGTCATCGATTATATCAACGCTTTCTCCATTTTCTCTCTTGCGTTTCCACTCATCTCTCAGGTCCTGATATCTTCCAAGATAATCCTGCAGATCTCTTTCTGTAATACCTTCTTTACCCGCAAATTCATCGAATGACAAAAGAAGATTTCTCATTCTAAGTATTGCACCAAATAACGCGATAAAGTCCTTCTGGTTCTGTTCTCCGATTATCTGTGGTTCTGTAAGCGGAAACTTATCACTTAATTCTTCAATCATATCCACATATCCCGGCATTGGCTTACCGTCTATAGACTCGCATCCATAGTAATAATCTTTAAAACTCTTCATAAGAACTATGCCGCCAGCATTCTTATCTCCAAATAATGAAATGGCTGCATCCACTCGCTTCTGCAAATTTCTAAAGCAAACAATATTACCAAATGTCTTAATACTATTCAGAATACGATTTGTTCGAGAGAATGCCTGGATTAATCCATGCATTTTCAAATTCTTATCTACCCACAATGTATTCAGTGTAGTAGCATCAAAGCCGGTAAGGAACATGTTTACTACTATCAGAAGGTCCAATTCCTTGTTCTTCATACGAAGCGATACATCCTTGTAATAGTTCTGAAACTTATCGCTAGACGTGTCATAGTTCGTATGGAACAACTGGTTATAATCAAAAATTGCAGAATCAAGAAAATCTCTTGCTGTTTGGTCAAGTGCAGATGTATCTTCCGGATTCTCTTCATCCAGAATTCCATCAGCTTCTTCCTCATTTGCTCCGTAACTGTAAATAACAGCAATTTTTAGATTCTTTGTTGGATCTGCTTTTATCTGTCTTCTAAACTCATCGTAATAAAGCTTTGCCATTGGCACCGATGAAACAGCAAATATAGAATTAAATCCACTTATTCTCTGCTTCTGCTTTATCTCTTCAACTTTTCCTCTGTCTGCAGATGCCACCTCTGCAATATTGGTCAGTGCATTATAAACATATGTCTTGTCCCCGCGGTAGGTCTTCTGGTCAAAATGTTCCAATATATATTTAGCAATTAAGGTTATACGTTCCGGTGCCTCAAATGCTTTTTTGCGGTCAATATCCCATACCTGTTCATCATCAATATCTGCATCCGTGTCCATAGTCTTTATATAATCAACGCGGAAAGGCAATACATTTTTATCGTTGATTGCGTCTACAATCGTGTAGGTATGTAACTGATCACCAAACGTTTGCTCCGTTGTAAAAAACTTAGGATTTCTTACCGAACCGGAATTTTCTGGAAATATTGGCGTACCAGTAAATCCAAACATATAATACTTTTTAAAGTTACGAACAATTGCCGCATGCATATCACCAAACTGACTACGATGACATTCATCAAAAATAATAACAACCTGCTTATTATAAACTGCATGTTCTTTATATTTCTTTATGAATGATGACAGCTTTTGAATGGTTGTGATAATAATATGGGATTTACTGTCTCTAAGCTGCCTCTCCAAAATCACCGTAGAAGAATTACTATTGGCAGCACCCTTTTCAAATCTATCATATTCCTTCATCGTCTGGTAATCCAAATCCTTACGGTCTACAACAAATAAAACCTTATCAACAAATTTTAGATTTGATGCAAGTCTTGCTGTCTTAAAGGAAGTTAGAGTTTTACCCGATCCAGTCGTATGCCAGATATATCCACCGCCAGCGATATCACCATACTTCTTATAGTTATGAGCAATCTCGATTCGATTAAGAATTCTCTCAGTAGCTGTAATCTGATATGGTCTCATAACCATTAACATATTCTCAGATGTGAATACGCAATACCTTGTGAGGATATTCAAGATAGTATGCTTTGCAAAGAATGTCTTTGTAAAGTCAATAAGGTCCGGAATCACTTTGTTATTTGCATCAGCCCAAAAGGATGTAAATTCAAAGCTATTACTTGTCTTTTCCTTTTTTGTTTTTCCAGAATTAGCATCTTTTATCGCATTGAAACGAGTGCTGTTGGAATAATACTTTGTGTTTGTTCCGTTAGATATTACAAATATCTGAGCATACTCAAATAGGCCACTTCCAGCCCAAAAAGAATCCCTCTGATATCTGTTAATCTGATTAAATGCCTCGCGGATAGCGACACCTCTGCGTTTCAGTTCCACATGAACCAAAGGAAGACCATTTACCAAAATTGTTACATCATATCTGTTATCATGCTTTGCCCCTTGCTCTGTTCCTATAACATACTGATTAATAACCTGCAGTCTGTTATTATGAATATTCTTTCTATCAATCAACAGAATATTCTTAGTAAGTGCATCATCGCGTTTTAATACTTGAACAAAATCTTCCTGTATTTTTCTAGTTTTATCTTCTATCTTATCATTCGGATTAGCAATCGCCTCATTGAAAAACCTGTCCCATTCAGCATCTGAAAACTTATAATTATTCAGTTCTCCCAGTCGTTCACGCAGATTCGTAATCAGATCTTTTTCTGTATGTATAGGCAAATATGTGTATCCCTGCTCACAAAGGAGGCGTATGAATTCCTTTTCTAATTCAGCTTCTGACTGATAAGAATCAGAACGTGACTTCACAGGCTCATACTCTGTTACAACAGTATTTTCATTCGTTGCTGCAACTATATTAAAATATGGCATGTCCTACACCTCCTTAACATCACTTAATCCCATAATTAAATTCTGATAGTAATTAAACTGACTCTCTCTCATATCAATTTCTGCCACTAATCCTCTATCTGGCATATTGCATAATTCTTCAAAAGCATCTAACATTTTTGATATTCTTATCTGCTCTTCATACGAAGGCAGCGAAATATATAATTTTCTAAAAGTCTGTATATTAAGATGTTTTATAGCATTTCCAACCTTTTTCTCAAGCATGATTTCCTGTACATCCTGAGATCTTAACAGATGAAGCAGATATCTATTAAATACGTGTTTTTTCGGATGCAAGCAAATCAAACTCTCATAAATACTAAACTCTTTATCCGTATCCACAACACACACCGCACCTAATGTGCCCGATTTACTAATTAATATATCCCCTTTTTGTGCTTTATGTGTTTTTGTAAGTTTCTCATGTTGTTCTTCTGAAATGCACTTAACATCATCAAAAGTTAATACACCTGAAGTCATATTATTAGCTCTAACCAATGGAATTCCGCCTTCTTCTACATAATCAACTTTTGCGGTCAATCCAAGAAAAATATCATCGCAAATATCAATAACTTTTACAGACTCTCCACCTATTTCACGCAACACCTTATTTCGATAATAATCATATTGAATATTTCTTAATCGTAATTCTTCTTCTAACCCCTGAATACCTTTCTTAAAAGCATTCAATATTTCTACTATACGCTTTTGAACATCAAGCGGTGGTAAAGGGATTTTAATCCAATTCCAACGATTAAAATCAAATCTAAATCTAGCCCCCTCTTCCTTATATGCCTCTATTTTGCTTAAAATATGTTTTGATTTGATTAGATACTCAAAATACTCTTTCTGTATTTTATTTTCGTCAATACGAAAAACAACATACATCGGACTAACCAAACCTGGCATTTCAGAATTTAGCATTGCTATTGATCCTATATTCAATCGTGAAGGATTATATGCAATCATATTTTTTCTAATTATGGTATAGTTTGATGTGTCTTCACTATGTATAGTATTCTCTCTGAAATCCTCAGCCCTTACAATTCCTTGAGTATTACTTACAACATATACCTGTTCAACCGATGGATCATCTTTTCCTCTTTCTTTTATTCTCTTCATTAAACTTCCGAGAGAAATAACATCCGCTTTACTAAAATCATATCCATCTAAGACTTTCATAATATTGCTCATTATTTTCCCTCTATTTCCGAAATAATCCTATTAACTTTATTTCTTAATTCTTCGTTTTCCGCAATCAATTCTACAATTGCCTCATTTATCTCTCTGATATCAACATGTTCTTCTGCTGCTTCTGTAACAACATAACTTGAAACTGATAAATTATATGCTTGCTCAACAATTTCTTTATAATTAGCTAAATATGAAAAATTAGATTCTACTTCTCTATCAATAAATGCCTTTACAATCTTATCCAAATGTTCTGGCATTAATTTGTTATTAGTAGAAACCTTTTTACACTGTTTTGTAGCATCAATAAATAACACATTATTACTTTCTTTATTCTTCTTCAATACCATAATGCATGTTGCAATAGGTGTTCCAAAAAACAAATTACTTGGCAATTGAATGATGCAATCTATAAAATTATTATCTAACAAGTATTTTCTTATCTTCTGCTCTGCACCTCCTCTATACATAATTCCAGGAAAACATACAATTGCCGCGGTTCCATTCGGTGCCAACCACGAAAGCGAATGCATGATAAATGCCATATCTGCCTTACTCTTAGGTGCCAGCACACCTGCTGGTGCAAATCTTGGATCATTAATCAAAAGTGGATTATCATTTCCTGCCCATTTAATGGAGTAAGGCGGATTTGAAACAATCAATTCAAAAGGTTCATCATCCCAGTGCTGAGGATTTGTCAATGTATCTTCGCACTCTATATCAAATTTATCAAAGTCAATATCATGAAGAAACATGTTGATACGGCAAAGGTTGTATGTAGTAATATTAATCTCCTGCCCATAGAAGCCACTCGTAACAGCCTCTTTTCCAAGAAGTTTTTCTGCCTTCAAAAGCAGTGAACCTGAACCACACGCAGGATCATATACCTTATTAATAGTTGTCTTCCCAACAGTCCCAAGTCTTGTAAGAAGGACAGATACTTCTGCTGGTGTAAAAAACTCACCGCCAGACTTACCAGCATTGGAAGCGTACATTGTCATCAAATACTCATATGCATCTCCAAAGGCATCGATATCATGATCCTTAACCGAACCAAGATTCATTGTAGCTATACCATCCAGCAATTTTACAAGTCTCTCGTTTCGCTTGGCTACAGTACTTCCAAGCTTATTACTATTTACATCAAAATCATCAAACAACCCAGCAAAACTATTTTCAGATTGACTTCCCTGAGCTGATTCCTCAATATGGCGGAATACTTGTTCTAAAGTTTCATTAAGATTTTCATCCAAACTTGCTCTCGCCCTTACATTGCAGAACAGTTCACTTGGAAGTATAAAGAACCCTTTTTCCTGAACCAAACCTTCACGAGCTTCTTCTGCTTCTTCATCAGTCATCTTCGCATAATCAAAGTCTATATTTCCAGCCTCAATCTCACCACTATTTATATACGCAGTAATATTCTCCGAAATATATCTGTAAAACATGGTGCCAAGAACATAGTTCTTGAAATCCCACCCATCTACTGCTCCACGAAGTTCATCAGCAATCGCCCAAATCGCACGATGCAGTTCTTCTCTTTCCTGCTCTTTTTTAGTATCAATCATTTTGATTGTCCTCCGTTTTCTCTAATTATTTGTCTGCATCAGCACTCTGTCCGCTTTCAATCCAGGCATCCACTTCTGATATTTTGAATTTATACATTCTTCCCACTTTGTGATATGGAATTGTTCCTTTCTTTATCCAAACACGAATTGTATCTTTGCTACATCCCACATGTTTAGCAATCTCTTCCAAACTAAGCCATCTTTCCACATCATTAATGTTACTCATATTAGCATCCAATAAAGTACCCTCCATTAAAATTCACTGTTCCTATGTTTCTCTACTAGCTCATCATAGTACACTTTGAGTCGCTCATATTTTTTCTTTATAACCACATCGCTCTTGATAAGAGTAAACAATGCCATATATCTTTCCAACCTCTTTTCCACCTGCTTCATATCGGCTTTATACTCATAACCAAAAGTGATAACTTTTCCTGCATCATCCGTAACTATCAAATCAACACCTTCTAGTTTTTCCACCTTATCTCTTTCTACTTTTCTAAGATTCAAGGAATACTTCTGGGTGCTTTGATCAAAGATGCGTTCTCCTATGATTGCCTTGCTTTCAGCCTCCGGATACAAAGACTCCATATCTATCGAAGGTACTATCATAGCTGACGGATCATCCATATCCATATTCAACCGCTTTAACATCATAGATAAAATTACCGACTTTGGTTCACTCTTGCTTGCAATAGCATATTTTCCTATAATGCCACTTTTTTGTTCATATTCTGCAATAGCACCCCTGTCAATTAATGCACTCTTTATTTCCCGGAATCCATGTACTAGAAATGCATTGAAGGATTCCTCATCTGTCTTATCCTTGAATACCATATCAAGATAAGGAAGATCCAAACATACCTCGACCTTTTCATCTGAAAGCTCATAAAGCATTTCAAACGCTATACCACCATTAAATTCTGATTCTGGCACAGTCCACAGTTTTTTCCCCATAGCTTCTACTTCTTCCGGCTCTGCAAAATAATTGTATTCAGCAAACAAAAACTGTTGAAATCCCGGATCAATATATAAAATATCAGACTTCGCCTCATACATCATACACGCAGTAGCACATGCATCATGAAGGAAATTTGTCTTATTCATGATCCTGGGATTAGCTACTTGCTTTGTTGATTTCAGTTTTTTGAAGATGGCTTCAAAAGTCATTTTATTAAACTGGAACTTTCTTTCCACGTATGATACCGCACAGAACTCCCTGAACACATCCGTGAAATCGTCTCGACTATCTGCACTACGAAATACTCTATCTAAAGGACTTTTTTCTAAATCATGATCCGATAAGATCGTATCATACGCAGAGCGATAAAACTCATGCGGTCTGTCGTAAAAAGACTGATATGATGGATAATTCATAATACAGAAAGTGAGTAGCATAGGATTAGAAGCAAATTCGCCGTGTTTATTCAGATATCCCTCATTAAGATTTCTGGTAATTTCTGCCTTTATACTGTCATCACTGACAAGTTTATCTATTAAATCTCCTGTCTGCTTTTCGTCAAATGGCATCAGATATAGTCTGCTTCTAAAACCAATCGATTTTGCCACATCACATTCCCTGGATGTTATGACATATTGATTTAATGGATAAGTTTTTATCATGTCTCTCAACCTGTGTTGAAATCCTACAATATCCGAAGGATCTATCTCATCCAATCCGTCTAGTAATATTTGACATTTACCTGCCCTTAATACCTTTTCTGCAGCTCTCTCATTAAATGAGGCATCAAACAAATTAACAGATTTCACAATACTGTTAAACAGATCACATCCAGCAAACCTGTAATCTCTTAATTCAACTAATATAGGCATTACACCCGTCTCAGAGTATTTTTTCATTGATTCTACAAATAAGTGTCTCAACATCATGGTTTTACCCATACCACCATTAGCTATGAGTGCCACCATATTAGATTGTTCTGCTATTTTATCAAGAGTCGCATTTTGTATTACCGTTCCTCTGGCAGGCAAACCTCTTCTTGAATACGCGCTATCAACCGTGCTAAGTGTATTACAGATGAACACTTTTTCCATATCACATAGTTCATCCGAAAAATTAGTCTTTACCTTTGAATACTCCGCCAGTGCTTTTTGCCCATACACTGGGAATAATTTTTTACTCTTTGTATTTTCATAAATATTCTTAACAATGTTATCAGCACTTCCTGATCCTTTTGCTATTTCATGAAATTGATTTCCGATAGCTACTATAAAAAGCTCCTTATCAATTTCATTAACAGTCGCAACTTTTATTCCGAATCTGTCCATTACTGTTACCAAAACACCGTCATTTAGCTCCTTGATCACCATTTCCAAAAATCTATCTTCTTTGTATTTCTCTGCGATTTCTTGCCACACTGCAGGGTCAAAAGTTCTGGTGCCGTTCAACCATTTTTCATAGCTACTATCTGATGTAGGAAGTATTCCCCAGCTTTTTTCCGGAATTGCTGCCATTATCAAAAACTCTACTATCTTCTTTTTTGCTCTGTGGTTAATTAACCCGCCAGAGGATCTTGATATATAAAAATTCAAGAAAAACTCATCGAATTTCAGTTTCAATTATCAATCCCTCTTTTCTCTGTCTGTATTGTCCGTGAAATGTCCGTAAACTTTCGTGAAATGTCCATATCCCTGTCAGGGAACTTTTCCCCCGCCTGTTCTAAAATATTAAATATAAAGGCAATGCCCTTAAAACACAAACGAAGGAATTTGAACTCATTTCTATATCAGTTCAATCAGACTCAATCCCACTTATTCACACTTAACTATATATCATATGAGTTCTTTTTTCAAGATAAGTACGCCTTTATATAACAAACAATTCGTCCAGAGTATGACCCTAAACTGCTCCATCACCAATCAACTGCCGGACGCGGCGTCTTCTTAGAGTTGTGGCGTGATGAACCCTATAATCAGCATCAGGGGCTAAGAAGCCTGGTTGCTTATTTTACGGAACGGAGACGTGCCATGAATAAGACAATCGATGCTTATCTGAATTTCATATCGAAACCTTCGTTCCGCTTTCAGCGGGCACAGGAGGCCGCACGATATGGAAATCAATGTAAATGTACCGACAAATACTGATAATCAGCAGTCAACCAATAACAACCACAACTACGACAACCGTCGCAGTTACAACAATCTTCCTCTTTTTGACGGAGAATGTCTTGTACCGATTCTCGTGGACTGGGAAATGGTCAAGCACTTCAATATGTGCCGAGACAACCTCGAGACCTGGCATATCGGACCTAATAAAGTCCTGGTAGCCTTTGCGCCAGTGGCAATTGAATCCAAAGCTACTGCCATCAAGAATTTCTATCGTGATGTAAGAGAATATTTTGCATCCTTTCACACTGACGATACACTTTCTTGGGATCGATTTCTGGAAGAGGCCGAATCAGAAGAAAGTAAAGGCTTCGAACTTGCATCATCTGAGAATCTGGAGGAAAACGTGATGCTCCGGATGATCATCCGCGACCTGATCAAACAGGTTCATAATATCAACCCGAAATATGGACGCATCCTGGATCTCATCTGCAAGGATTTCACAAAAGGCGAGATTCTTGAAGAACTGAGCCTGGGCAAATCTCTGGGATATACAGACATCAAAGCTGCACAGACACTCGCAAGAAAGCTTTATTTCGAAAATTTAAAAATTATGACTTAACCAAACAGCAGCGGTATCCTCATCTCAAAGATACCGCTGCCGATTTTTATATTATACGCACTTTCTCACTTCCAGCTGGAACTTATCATGTTCCTTAATACTTCTTACTGCCTGGTTCAGTGTATTCGCCTTTCCATGCTGATGATACGGACATCTGAAAAAATGCTTATGAAATATGATAAGAGACTGTTCTTCCGGATATTCTGTACAGTGCAAATACCAATAATGACCGGTATTCCTACTCTGAAGCGTGATATCCTTATTATCAAGCAAAATAATGTTAAAATACTTCGCATCAATCTTCTTAAGACTGATTTCATCAAACATCCACATTCTCCTTTCCAAACCATGCAGCCAGTGCCTGCTCCACAATACTATCAACGGTATTTGGATCCATTCCCTCAAAGTACTTCTCCACGATTCGTGCCGGAACCTTATAGCATTTCTTTTTTATCGGATTCTTGCTCAGATATCTTTTAATCTTTGCTTCTGTAAGAGAACCGGAATGACTGCGAAGATTTGCTACCATCTCCGATGTAATTTTCGTCTTCTCCTCGTTCATCACACGAAAAACCATATCCTGCTCTTCTTCAGGAAGAAATGCCAGCTGCAAAGCAACCTTTGTATAAAGTGCTCCTCTGTCTACCATATCTTTAAATGGCTTGATGAGGTCATTCAATTTCAATAATCTCCCAACCGAGCTACCAGATAATTCATATTCCTTGCCAATTGAATCTCTGGTTTTTAACTTGTGGTCACCGTGACCACAAGTTGTATCATCTAAAGTCTTTCCCTCTAATTTAGCAATTTCTTTTAAAATATCATTTCGCTTCCCTTGGCAAGCTTCTTTTTCGTATCTCGCCTTCAGTACTGCTGCCTTCTCTGATATCAGCAAGTCGGAAAATGATCTCTGCATCAGATTCGTCTCAATAACATAAACATAAGCCTCTTCCTCTGACAGATCTGTTTTCACGATTGCCGGTATTTCCTTCAATCCGACAAGCTTAGCTGCATTCATCCGATTATGTCCGGAAAGCATTTCATATCCGCCGTCAATCTCCTGAACAATTACCGGATTAAGAATTCCATGCTCCCTTACACTGGCAACCATATCGTCCAGGCGTTCTCCTTTGTACAGATGAAACGGATGATCATGGAAGGGCCGGATTTTCTTTATCGGAAGCATCCGCAATCCGCCAGCTGCCGTTTTTTCCTCAATATCCTCCATTAACAGGTCCACTGCATCACCAAATACTTTTCTTCTATTATTAGCCTTCATAATCGATCAACTCCTTTGCAAATTTTCTATAGGCGATTCCTGCTGATGCCTTTTTGCTGTACAAAGCAATCGGCATGGAATAATAAATGCTCTCTCCAACCTTTACGGTAGATGGAATCCTATTCTTAAATATCTTAATCTGTCTCTGGAAGCTTCCGGTCACTTCTTCGGTTAATACCTTACAGAGAGTCGTTCTTCCATCACACATCGTAAGCAAAATGCCGGCAATCGTTAATTTCGGATTGATACGCTTCTTGATCTTACCGACTGTTCTCAGAAAATCCTGCAATCCCATCATCGCCAGGAGCTACGGATTCACAGTAATGACCACCTCATCTGCTGCCGCCAACGCATTGACAGTAAGCATCCCAAGGGAAGGTGCCGTATCCACCATCACATAATCATATCTATCTCTGATTGGCGCCAATACCTCTGCCAGCATCCTCTCTGCTCCCATTTCTGTTCTAAGCTTCGCCTCCACAGCAGATAGATAAATAGAAGAAGGAATAAAATCCACTCCATCCTTGCTCTGAATATAATGCTCCAGCTCTTCCGGTTCCTCTTCCTCAATCTGCGCCATCAGCAGATGACCAATCGTATATTCCAGATCCTTTGTATTCTCAATGCCATAACAGGTACTGAGATTTGCCTGACTGTCGAGATCAATGGCAAGAACCTTCTTTCCCATACTGCAAAGAGAATATGCCAGATTCAGCGTGGTCGTGGTTTTACCCACGCCACCCTTCTGTGATCCGATTACAATAACCTTACTCATAATTACTGCTCCCCCTTCTCTTCCATGTACTGTGCCTTTTTCTCAGCTACAAACTGCGCATACAGCTCTTCCTTTTCTCTTTGGAATCGCTTCTGCAGCTTCTTAGTTTCCTTTTCCATAAAATCAGCCTTCATCTGCTCCAGCTCTGCTCTTTCAGTATCCGGCGTAATCACCAGCTTTCCATTCTCACAGCTGACGGAAATATAATCTCCGATCGCAAATCCCATTTCTTCCAGCCACTGGCCCTTCAGTATAATTGTTGGTGTCGCTTTATAATTTCTTCCATTCTGGGAATATACCTTCATACTTCTGTTTTTCTGATTCTTCATAAGCTCCGTCTCCTTTTTAATTTGGAATTTTACATGGTCTCATGTACCATTTTGTGTTATACTCTTCTTAGATCTGCAACAACACATAGTCGGAGGAAATATCATGAGTGAAGAAAAAGCCACCCATTCAAAGCTTTCAGAGGCTCGCAGACGAGCAAATAAGAAATACAATGATCGATTCGTTGAAATAAAAGTTCGTGTAACCCCAGAGAAACGTTCCATCATCAAGGAACACGCTGAAGCTATGGGAGAAAGTGCAACTGCCTTTATCAACCGAGCCATCGACGAAGCCATGAAACGGGATCTTTCCGAGTAGCGACATATAGCGGTATATTCGCATTTCGCTTCCGGAAAACAAAAAAATCCGGTGACGCATGGATACAATTCCACACATCACCGGACGATTTTTATCCTCATAAATTTTCTCATGAGCAATCTCCAATGTGTACTTTTCTACATAAATAATATCATGTACAAGGCTTCCCATTTGATAATTTTTGTCTCATTTTTTACACATTTCAAATAGTCTAAACCTGGTCTAAGCTCAACCTTTCCCCTTTATCAAGCAGCCGAAAAACCCAGTGAAATCAAGCGTTCCAAGCACTTCATCAATCCATTGCCAGTATATTGCCGTGGCAAATAAATAACACTCTGACATATCGTTTCATATCCTGGTATAACCTCGTTTTTCCTTGTATTCTCTACATTTCAAAGCATTTGCCCTAATACTATATGTAGGCATAGTATAGCATATCTTCGCATATCTAGGCCAGCAAAAAAAGTAAATTCACAGGTAAATTCTCTGTCCATATGGATTTCAGACAAAAAAGATTCCGGACTATGCCATCCAGAACCTCTTTCCTGCCTGTTCTTTTTCGTTGATCTCCTTCATTGCCTCCAGCCGGTCTACTTCTCTTTTGGCGTCCACCAGACCCAGATTGGTATACACATTCATCGTTACTTCAATCGAACTATGCCCCATCAGATATTGCAGCGTTTTCGGACTAATACCGCTCTTCGCCATATTCGTACAGTAGGTATGGCGGCAGATATGTGGGGTAATCTTCGGCAGCTTCCTTTTATTCTCTTTGTTGTGCTTCTCAACTGCACGCTGGAAACGCTTTTCCCACTGATACGATACCATTGCCTTTCCCCGTCTGTCCAGAAACAAAAATCCACTGTATCCGTCTATGATCTGCTCCACCTTTGGGGCTTTCCGGTTCGCAAGCACCCTCTGAAATGCTTCATAAACCTCTTCCGTCATCGGCAGGATTCTTTGTCCCTGCATTGGTCTTGGTTTCTTCGATGTACTTTCCTTTATGACCTGTGGTTTGCAGCTGATGGTTGATATTGATTGTACGCTCTTTCATATCAATGTCTCTCAATGTCAGTCCGCTCAGCTCTGAAACTCGAAGTCCGGTTTTAAACAGGATAAACATCCCGTCATAGCACTCACGATAGGTCTCGTCATTCTTCACAAAGTCCAGAAATCTTTTCTCCACGCTTGGCTCCACTGCATCCCGTTTACTGGAATCATTGATTAAGACCTCCTTTAACTCAAAGTCAAACGGGTTCTTTCTGATGAAATCGCTCTCTGCCGCCAGTGCAAATGCCGGACGAAGCACACCACGAATCGAATGAATGCTGCTGTATCCTTTTCCTTTTTTCTGTAAGCCTACAATCCATTCTTTGGCATCCAATACCCGAACCGTGTCAATCCGTTTTTCTCCAAACGGGTCTTTTTTCAGAAAGTTCACTACGGTACGGTAGCCGTTCTGGGTCGTTGGGCGTACCCCGTTTTTCGTATTCAGGTATTTTTCTACCAGCTCCAGAACGCTCAGATCTCCACCACGGTACAGAATCCCGTTCCTCTCGTTTTCCCTAAGCTCCCTGATTTTTTCCCTGAGGGAGAGATCCGTTCTCTTGCCGGATGGAACCCTGTCATGGGGTTCCAGTTTCCAGCTGTATATATAACTCACTTTTCTGGTCAGCGGATCCCTATATGTATACATATAACGCCCATCTGCTCTCTGCTGTTCTCCGTCACGCAGAATCCGTCCTCTATTATCCTTTCGTTTCTCACTTACTGCCATTGTTCTGTCCCCTTTCGTAATCCCTTATACACAGCTTGCAGCGTTCATAAACTGCTCAAACTTCACTCTCTTAATCAGTACCTTTGTCCCATTATTCAGTATAAAATCCTCCTGTGGCTGCTCCTGTATAATCTGACGGAGCTTCTTTTCTCCCAGATTGAAATACTCGCTCGCCTCTCGGATCGTCAGGTTGTATTTATGCCACAGCGGCACTCTTTTCTCGTTATCCATACACATTTCCTTTCTGTCTGGGAGGGTAACGCTGACCCTCCCCGTCTGTCTATTGCCATTCTTCACAAATCTTTCTGCTAGTTTTTATTCGCTTTGCTGACTTCCGTACTCATTCGGATATAAAATCTTGCCTGAGGAGGAAGCTCATAGTTAACCCAGATAAACTCCTCTCCAATGCCTTTTTTCTTTTGATTGGAACAGGATTGTACCAGATCCGCCAGTTTATAACGCTTCCATCCATATTCCAAGAGCCTGTCATACAAATCTCCGCCCTTTTTTTACTGTCATAGTAGCCGCAGAGCATAATCTTGCACTTCGCTTCCTGCATGTACTCTAACATCTGGATATGTTCCTTCTCTCCCATTTCATTGTCATAAATCTTTTTGTTGCCTCGCAGGTTCAGAAGATAGGGTGGGTCTGCAAACACAAAAGCATCCTCCTTGTCTTTTGCCTCTCGTATCAGCTCCACACCGTCCTGACAACGAATGTCTACTCCCTGATACCGCTCGGTCACAATGGGGAGCTTCCAGTCTATCATACTGGGAAAATATCTCCCCAGATAAGGCTGATAAAACTCTCCCATTCCGTTGTAGGATAATACGATCCTGAGATACTTACACATCGCCCATTCGATATCATCCTGCGCCTTTCCTTCATTCAGGATTCTTTTCGCCTTCAGAAATGCTTCCTCGTTCAGTTCCTGATGTCTCAACCGCCTTCTCAGTTCTCGGCTTTTTTCCGGATCGGACAACACCTTATGTAACATATACAGGTCTCTGCTGTACTCGCTCACAGTCTCATGCCGGCATCTCTTTTTATTGATCAGCACCGCCCCTGAGCCGAAAAACGGTTCATAATAAGAAGTATGCTTTGGGAATAAATGATACAGCGTATCCACCACACGAAATTTTCCACCTGTCCGCGGTACTAAGCTAATCTTCATCTTATGCTGCCTTCCTTTCTGTACCAGTGCTGTCCTCTGCGGATTTCTGCTCCCCATAGGAAACCTCTCCAGCCAGTAAACAGATTCCTCTGACTCCTTTTGCATTTTTCTTATAATCATTCCGTCCGTCATTGCATTTTAAATATCCACGCATCTTAAACTCCTGCACGATTTGCCGATAACTCAAGAAGTCAAATCCTTATGAATGTCAGCCGGATAAACTCCAAACCGTTCCAGCACGCCGTTCTTATATTTCAGCCTGTCAACCGGATTTATTATTTTCTATCAGCATTTTCATTTTTGTACTGAACCGCCACGCTTCTCTCATTTCAGAAAGCTATTGTCCACAAAATTTACAGGCAGACGATAGATCAAGGACATCAAACAGGAACCTGACTGCTAAGCCACTTTTCTCCATTACTCAATCCAACACAAGCTATCTATGGAACATTCATCCTCTTCCAATCCCTTAATGCCTATCCTCTTTGCTCTTTGCGTCATTGGATTCAAAAGCCAACACAGAACCATGCCGGACACAGCGTTTTTTCCTTATTTTCTTACTTCAACCCCCTTGAAATAAGAAAGATTTCAAACCATTTTCATACAAAGGCTTTTTAACCCCGGAAAATCCCTCGTTTTCACCCGATTTTCTCAAAAAAAATCCCCATAACACCTTATTCAAATAATTTGTAAGATTTTTTATATTTCAATAAGATTTTTCAAACCTTGACGGTTCCTCAAAAATCAAAACAAGCCAGACCTTGATTCTCCTCCAAGCCTGACCCGTTTTGATTTCATCCGTCCAGATAAACGGTTCTATCTTTACTCCATGCGTTCCTTTTCACAAATGCCCTCTTTCTCCAACAGCTCTCTCTTATATTTATAAAAGGTATTCCGACTGACTCCGGCTAATTTCATGCACTCTTTATCATTCAGATTGCCGTCAAAGCTTCGGGAATGCTTTTTTATCAGCTCTTTGGCTTCTACGCTCTTCTTCGTTTCAAGCTTCGCACCCTTAACCTGTCCAATCTGTTTTCCATTCAGCCGTGCCGTTTCGATTCCCTCTTTCGTTCTTTGCCGTAAATCCATAACCTCTTTTTCTGACTGCTCAAACGCAATCCGGATCTGATCCTTCGCCACTTCCAGCAGATACCGTTTCACAGCCTGCAGAAGAATATCTGCTTTCTCTCCGGTCATTTGAATGTCAGGATTCATATTTCTACGATAAACATCTGTATTGATATGCGGCTCTTTTAAGAACACAAGATTTACACCACGGTTAAACAGCTCTTCATACAGTTCAAAGCCTTCCTTCGCATTTCTGCTCATTCGGGAAACACTGTCAAACACAATCGTATCGTCAGCCTTTACACGCCGGACAATTCCCTTCAGACGCTTCCGGTCTTTATAGTTTGTACCAGTAAACACTTCCTGTATCACAACCGCCTCTGGGTATGCCCCCTTAACATTCCGGATCTGTCTCTCAATGTTCTGCCTCGGCGATGAAATACGAGCATATCCATAAATCATATGTATCAACTTCTTTTCATAAATGAAATAAAATATACCCATTTATAAAAAGAAGCCGGAAAATCAGTTCCAGCGGATTGCAGCAATGTTTCTTCCTTTTACCGACTTGCTGGCATTTTCTCTCAAACTGCTACAACTGTCGCAGATCTGGAGACCGCCTGACTTACTACTTATTTTTCCCTCTATAAAACCAACTTTCGCACCTCGAACCCCATACCATCAGAATCGCTACTTTTTCAAACTTCGTCCCGTCTCTCAACCCATCTCCCACCACATACCTATCCGTTTTTTTCTCTCTCTTTTATTTTGACAAGCCAGAAGCGCAACGCACCCTAAATTTTCCGGTACTGCCAACCTTTTAGAAATTTCCACGCCATACTCCGATTTCCAAGCAGAATCCGACTTGTTTTTTAGTTCGGGATTTTATTTGTCTCCTTCTTATATTTTCCAACAACTGCTCCTATTTGTTTTACAGCCTGTCAGGTTCTCATACGCACCCATAAACCCACTCATATGCTGTCTGCATTTTCATTTTCCACGCTCCAACTCAATTTCTTAGAAGCTGCCACCAGCACACAGAAACGCTGCATCCCCCTAAACCAAAAGACAGGCGAGACTTTATGTCCCACCTGACTATCTATGCTTTATTTTCTTTTTGCTTCTGCTTCTCTCTGGCTATCCTGTCCTGTTCTCTCTGGATCAGCTTTCTTTCAAGCTCTTCTGGAACTTTCTGTCCCCTCGTAATAAATAGATATGCTTCTTCTTTATCTTTGTCATAACTGGATTCTGTATCATCCGTCATATAAAGGTTAATCCCCAACCGCAAAGCATACTGCTTCATTTGCTCATGCCTTTCAATCTCTTTTGGGTTTCTAATCTGAGAACGGTCAACCGTCCTCTTAGGGGACAACTGAATCAACCTGTCTATTTCCTTTAAATGCACATCTATTCCCTTTAATTCTTTGACATTCATCATTTTTTAGGTGCCCCTTTCTTATATATTATATGATATTCACTGGCTATTTTCAGCATATCATTGATTGCTCTAGTTCCATTATTTATTATGCCCTTTTCCAGATATTCATTCGCCAATCTGGCATAATCGCCTATGAACCGTTCACATTCCGATTTATAAGTTCTTTCTATCCTATTTTCACATAATCTGGAAAAGAAGGATTTGTGAGAATGTATATTACACCTTTTTTATCACTCATATACTTTTTCTCCATTTATCATTTTTTCAAAGTGTAATTTCTGCTTATCGCCAAAGTGTCAATTTGATACTTTAGAATTACTTTTAATACACAATCCTAAAATAATCCAGATACGCCTTATATTTATCCTGTGCGGTCAGGCAGGTATCTGTCAGATAACCTTTCTCATTGTTCCATTCTTTCAATCCACGATAATAGAACATTTTCAGATTATCTTCGATAATGAACGGAACGATATTATATTTCAGGCATTCCTTAAACATAATCAATCTGCCCACACGGCCATTGCCATCCTGGAACGGATGGATTCGTTCAAACTTCACATGAAAATCCAGAATATCCTCAAAAGTCTTTTCTTCTTTTCCGTTGTACTCAGTCAACAGAGCTTTCATTTTATCGGCAACTTCTTCCGGAAGTGCTGTTTCCATTCCGCCAACTTCGTTCGGCATCTTTTTATAATCGCCTACAGCAAACCAATCTTTTCTGGAATCACTTGTGCCTGTTTTAAGTGTGTTGTGCAATTCTTTAATAAACTTTTCGGTAAGTGCACCTTTTGCATTATCAATAATCATATCAATGCAACGGAAGTGATTTGCTGTTTCAATCACATCATCCACATTCAGCACTTCTTTTTCTACACCGATGGTGTTGGTTTCAAAGATATATCTGGTCTGGTCATGGGTCAGACTGCTGCCTTCGATATGATTGGAATTATATGTTAAATCAATCTGTGTTTTATGGTAAATGCCTCCGGAATACTTGCTTACCTTCTGCTCCTGCAGAATATCCAGTAAGGTAATCGGCTGCTCTTTCTTTTTATTGGAACGCTCCGGCTTTTCTGCATTTTCAGGAATATTCCAGGTCTTGCCGGTAAGAAACGCACCGTCTACTCGCCCATGAGCGCAGTAATTTCGAACGCTTCGTTCCGACACATTCCATTTTTTCGCTATTTCATTAACTGAACGATATTGCATCCATATTCCTCCACTTTTCTAACGCTTAATCAAGTTAATCCTTTATGTCCGTCAAATTTTCCATCTTAAACACATAATACCCTTCATAGTAATAACTGTGATCGATGCCCTTCATATAAATTTCTCGATCATTTACATTATTCGTAAGTGCATTGTTCAGAAGAAACTTTATTTCAATATCTTTGATAGGACTTCGCTCCATGGCAAGCAGATAATCCACTTTATCCACCTTGCTCCAGTCAACCACATAGCCGATTTCTTTTTTCAACATCAGGTCAAGCCATATTCTCGTACTTCTCCCATTTCCCTCTCGGAACGGATGAGCCACGTTCATTTCAACATATTTTTCGACAATCTCATCAAAAAGATATTGATGGATCATCGCGAGACTTTTATAAGTACTTAGTTCTAATGTCTCAAAAAAGCCACTTTCAAACATTTCAAGCGCTTTTTGCTTACTGATTTTTTCTTCTATTCTTGCTAATTCTGTAGAATCTGTAATACCTAATTTATTTTCAAGCATAGTTTACCTCACATTCTTCATGCGATCACTTTTCCAGTCACGAATCTATCTTTATAAGTATACCATAATATCGGCAACAAATCCATTTTATTATGAAATATCATACTTTTATTTTGCCGCATTTAATAGTTCTTTTTCCTCTTAACGCAAAAATGGCAAAGTTCTTATCGACAACACTTCACCATCAGATGTTGGTAAATAAAATATCCTATAAATAAGAAAGACCCACCGGGTTGCGCATGAAAATCAGAGGCGTGGTGGGTTCTGTTAAGCTTAACATACAGTTTTTGAAGTTACTGTCAATATTTCTTTTCAAAAAAAACGATAACTCTCCATACGCACCGAATATCCACACAAAAAAAGCCCAACAGAAATTCCTTTCCGTCAGGCTTTCTTTCCTATACACATCTATTTGATCATACTGCTGTCAACCTCTTTTTCTCCTACTCCTCCATATTCAAAAGCGTAATAATGATCTGGTCGGCTCCCACCTCTGTTTTCCGTTTCACAATATCCTCGATCTGAGCCCTCTGCGGATCTGTGATCGAGGGGGCATTGATCACTACATCTACTTTTTCATCTGCAATGCTTACTACCGGATCGGAGAAGCCTTTTGCCATGAGAAGGGTCTCCGCAGCATTTTCCTTTTCTGAAATCTCTGTCAGGCGGATCATATCCTGAATGGCCTGCTGCTTGGCTGCTTCATCAATGGAGGTACTGTTGATCAGGCTCATCAGGGTTTCCTTATTTCTGGCTCGAACCTGCTCCCTGCTTAACTGAACTCCTGCTATGTAGTCCGCCACGCTCATGCCGCTGGTAAGCACTGCCTCTCCGGGATTTTCAATCCCTGCGGGGGCATCCTGTGCATCTCCGGCTTCTGAAACAGCATCCTGTCCGCCTTTCTCTGCCAGAGCCAGCTGCTCTGTCTCCGCTTCCATGTTCTCTCCGGCCTCGGCCAGCTGCTCTGCCGCTTCTGCCCCGACTTCTTCTTTCTGAGCCAGGCCTTCACTGGGGAGTGCTTCCTCCACCTGATCCGGATCCTGATCCAGACTTCCGATCTCCAAAAGGTCATCACCGGCGGCCTTATTTTCCGCCAGCAGATCTTCATCGGAAATATCCATCATCCCGGCTTCATAGATATTGCCTGCTGCGGCAAGATCGCGTTTTCCTGCATAATTGAGATATCCTGCCGCAGCAATCATTACAGCCAGTGTGGTGATAATAATCTGATTTCTGCGGAACAGCCGTTTCATTTTTACATCCTTCATATGTGCTGTGACCTGTTTTACCTGTTTCATGTTCCTGATCTTCATGTCCTGCACTCCTTTTTTATTCCACCCTCTTTAATACTTTAATCTTATGTGCCGGAAGCCCCAATAATGCTTCCATTGCCTGGGAAATTTCCGAACAGACCTCCGGACTCCCTCCTCCGTCGGCGCTGACGACGATTCCTGAAATTTCAGGACATAATTCCTTTTCCACCACTGGTCCGTTTGACCCGCCTCCGGACTGAGGCAGGACTGTGCTTTCCTCCGACTGGCTCTCTGTAATCTCACGGCTTCCGCCTGCAGAGTCCGTTTCCTTTGTCACCGTGCTGCTGCCGGAACGATCCACCCTGAGTACCTTCTGGCCTGTGGATTTTAACACTACCATTACATCCACCTGTCCAACCCCCTCTACAGACCGTAACAGTTCCCGTATCCGCTTTTCCAAACGTTCTTCATAAGAGCGCGAAGAAAAAGAGCTGCTGATATCCCATGAAACCAAACTGTGTTCTTCCGTCCCCGCTGCCTGTTCTCCGCTCTTCGGCCGATCTTCTTTTACAGTCTTTTTCTCTCCTCCCGGAACGGATAAAAGCATGAGAAATACACCTGCAAGCAGAAACAGCAGCCATTTTTCCCTAGTCATTTTTCCATTTAATTTTAACAGCTTCTCCTTCCAGCCCATAATACGTTTCTACCTTTCCTTTTAGCGTCTCTGCCACCTGCTTCTCCCTTTCTGAAAGCTCCTGCTTCACACCCTCCTTATCCTCTCTTTTCTCCCCCGCCCCGATTTCAATGCGGCCGATACTCACCGGACGTTCTTCTGATATAGGGGATAAAAGCATCTGCCCGGCTGCCCGGATATTTTCCCGTCCAGAACCTTCCTGTCCGGCCCCCTCTTGTGCGAAACCTTCCTGTTCAAAAAAATCTTCCCCCGATACTTCAATCTCAATTCCCAAAATCTTCCCGTAGGAGGAACTTTCCTTATTTTCCTCCATCTGTACGCTTACCTGAGAGCAGACAATTCCCTGTGCCTTGACCAATGCTGTTATCTCCTTCTCCACATTTTCCCTGTACTGCCCCGTTATGCCCGCCAGACGCTTTTCTTCCATTCCAAAAATTTCTTTTTTAAGCTCCCTTGACTCCTGTCTGAACGTAAACTGATCAAACAGACTGCTTACCTGTTTTTCCCAATCCCCCAATGAGCCAAAAGGCCCCAATACAACAAGCACAAGAACCAGCCCTCCAAATAAACGCAGATATCGTCCATAGGAGCTTCCTGCCAAAAGGTGCTCTGCCAGTGAAAGAAAGACCATATAGTAAATAATATTTCTGGCCCAGCCTAAAAGAGCCTCCGCCATAACCCCTCCCTTTTATCTCTGCTTCCCCTCCTTCTATGCCGTCCTGTCAGGCAGACAGATAGGCCACATCCGCTGCCTTGCAGGTAACAGCAATGGCGATCACAAACAGAAGCAGAGAATATAAAACAATCTTCAGCAGCAGCCTGTGTCCCCTGGAAACACCGATCACACAGGAAACCATTCTCTTATCACACACCGGCTGCATGATGGCTCCTGCCGCCTGATAGAACAGTGCAAGTGTAAGAAGCTTTGCCGCCGGAAGAAAAGCAATGAGTGCCAAAACTGTCACACCTGCGGCTCCCATGGTATTTTTGATCAATACACCTGAACCTAATACCATCCGGGCCGCCGCTCCTGCACCGGCTCCCAGCCCCGGAACGGCCTCTGCCAGCTTTAAAAAGCCGGAACGTCCTACACTGTCTGCATAGGGCAGAACCATGGCTTCCAGCACATGGAGGCCCAAGATCAGACCAAACATGGTTTTTATGCCCCATTCCACTGCCTGCTCTGTCAAAGAGGTCATTTTCGACAGCAGCGGCTCCCTCATCACATGGCTTCCCAAAACCAGAAGCACATAAACTCTGACTCCAGTAAGAAATACGCTCTTTGACAGCCACTGAACACAAAAGACAGCCGCCATCATAGCCTCATACATACAGATTCCCGTTATGCTCCCCCCTGAAAATGACACTGCCATAAAGTAAGCCGGTATCAGCACACCCATAAACTCCAGAATCCGATCCAAAACCTCTGCCGCAATGGAAAGACTTGTCAGAAAACTGCCTGCCAGACAGGCAAACAGCAAAAGGTATGCCACATAAAATCCGGTATCTGAGATCTGCCCGTTTTTAAAAACAGAAGCCGCCCCGGAAAACATGGCTCCAAGAAGACCAATAGCCGCTGCCTGAGTCAAAAGCCCGGCTCCTTCCCTTACCTGTGAAAATAAAAGCTGTCCGAATCCCTCTTTTATGGCTGTTCCCAGCGCTCCCAGATTCCCTGACGCAAAAGCCTTCATCAGATCCGTAAATAAAAGATCCACTGTTCCGTTTTTTCCTCCCAACGATCGATCAAGATACTTCTGCAGCTGCTCCAGCTCCTCTGAAATCCCCATATCATGAGCAGCCTGTCCAATCTCCATTTCTTCACTTGTCTCTTTATTATTTTCAAAATTTTCCTTTTCATAAAAAGCGCCCGCCGTTATCGTGCTCCCTCTGCCGCTTATCCACAGAGCCATCAAAAAAACTATCAGTTTTATACCGATTCGTCCATATTTTACTGCCTTTCTTCCCTGTGCCATAGCAGCTCTCCCTCCCCGATCCAGCAAAATCACAGTATTCTGCCATACTATCCCATAAACTGATCCAGTATTTCAAAGAGAGCCAGAAAAACAGGCATACTTACCCCAAGAATAGACAGCTTTCCGAAAATCTCGATCTGATTTCCCAAAGCGCTGTAGCCCGCGTCCTTACAGATTCCGGAGGCAAACTCAGTCACATATGTGATCCCAACCATTTTCAGAAGAGCACCCAGATAGGCCGGATCAATTTTGATATATCCTTCCAGACGTCTCATGGCATCTAAAATCACCTCCAGACGTCCGGTACCGCAGATCATAAAGAGTATCTGTGCTCCCAGCACCATATAAAGGGCATACTCTGCCCGGACTCCCTTCAGCCATACGGCAAGAAGGACTGCCGTTATACCGGCGGCCCCTATGGTAAGAATACTCATGGCTCCTCCTACAGCAAAAACAAACGTTTCATGGTTTCAAACAGATCATATATGTAGGGAACCATCCAGAACAGTACCAGAACCAGACCTGCCAGACTGGTGAGAAATGCCTGCTCATCCCGGCCGCTGTGCTTTAGTACCTGGCAGATTACAGACACCAGGATTCCCACAGCCGCAATGCGGAAAATCAGATTTACATCCATCGTTTCTCCCCTTTCCTCCGTCGCAGCTAATACATCAGAATCACTAAAAGCAGGCTTCCCATCATTCCCAGAGCTGTGCTCAGACGGCATCTTTCCCTCATCTCCCCCCGCAGACGGCTGATAGAAAGCTCCAGCTGCTCCAGATAAAGAAGCAGCGTCCGTTCCTGCATGTCCACATCCAGGTATCCCAAACGTCCACCCAGACCGGCAAGCTGCTTTATATCTTTTTCGTCCAGAATTTCCCCTTGAGGCCCCTTTTTTATAAGCTCCACCTGTTTCTCCCATATTTTAGAAAATGTTTCCTCCCGGCTTGCGGCAATCTCCCTGGCCGCTCCTGTAAATAAACGGCCCAAGAATCCATTTTCCCGCCGTCCTACCCGCTCCAGAGCCTCCTCCAGCGGAGCTCTGCTGTATGTGATCTCACCCTTTAAGCCAAAAATCATCTGTCTAAGCGTTTCCAGAGCCTCCAGTCTGGCCCTCCATCTCCAGGCCAGCCACATTCCCCAGCCAGTACCGGAAAACAGTACCAGCCCAATTCCGGCCCATTTTATAACCATGCTCCCTCCTCCTTTACAGGAGCCTTCCTGCCCCATCGTACACAGCACAGATATGACCTGCTCCCCCGGCCTGATCCAGAAAAATCAGGCGTTTAAAGGTTCCTTCCTTAAACAGTTCCCCTACCCCCGGCCGTTTTTCTACTTCTTTCAGGGATACACCGTGAACCGCAGCGGCTAACCCGCAGCCGCAGCTTCGGATATATTCCACAGCCCGTATATCCTCTTTTCCGCCAATCTCATCTACTGCTATTACTGCCGGAGCCATGGAGCGGATCAGCATCATCATCCCCTGGCTCTTGGGACAGCCATCCAGAATGTCCGTTCTCATTCCAAGGTCATTTTGGGGAATTCCCTGAAAACAGGCCCCCAGTTCCGAGCGCTCATCCACCACGCCGACTGTGATTCCAAAGAGACGCCTTCCCGTGCTTTTCTCCCGACAGCCGTTGGACAGCTGACGGATGATGTCCCGAAGAAGGGTCGTTTTTCCGCACCCCGGCGGCGATACGATTACCGTATTTAAAAAAAGCCCATTTTCACATAAAAGAGGCATGATCTGGTCCGCGCATCCCTTTACCTCATGAGCAACGCGGACATTTAAAGAGGAGATAGATTTTAAGACTCCCACCTCTCTCTGGTTCAGCACCGTTCTTCCTGCCACACCAATCCGGTGTCCGCCACGGACGGTAAAAAATCCCTGGCGCAGCTCCTCCTGAGCCGCATACAGGGAAAAACCTCCCATGATCTCTGCGGTCTCCCGGATCTGTCGCTCTGTAAGCGTAAAAAGGCCCTTCTGATTGTCCGGCTCCAGTTCCACCGGCTCTCCTTTTTCTGTAAATCCATATTCCCTGTTTCCATACATCAAAAGCACCGGACGGCCCGCCCGCAGCCGTATCTCCCTCATGGATTCAAAATCCAGAGAACAGCTCTCAATAAACTCCCGCAAGGCTCCCGGAAATAAAACCGCGATTTCTTCTCTCTTTCCCATACCATCTCTCCCTTTATCTCAAATATATGAAACAGGCCTGTTTTTATGACAGAATCACTCTGCCGTAAAAACAGGCCTGCAGACAAATCTTTATTTGTGATAAGGCTCCCCCGCGTTGATCCGAAAGCTTCTGTAAATCTGCTCCAACAAGATCACCCGCATCAGCTGGTGAGGAAATGTCATGGGCGAAAAACTCAAATGATAGTCTGAGCGTTTCATCACAGCCTCTGAAAGCCCCAGAGAACCGCCGATGATAAACACCAGCTGTCCTTTTCCCTCCACTGCCAGCCTGGCAATCTTTGCAGCCAGCTCCTCACTGGAAAGCTCCTTTCCCCGGATGGCAAGAGCTATAACGTATGCCCCATCCCGGATATGAGAAAGGATCCTCTCTCCTTCCTTTTCCCGGATCTGCCGCTCTAAAGCTTCACTGGCGCCGTCCGGCGTCTTTTCATCTGCCACCTGGATGATTTCCAACTTGCAGTAACGGCTTAAGCGCTTGCTGTATTCCTCAATAGCAGCTTCAAAAAAGCGTTCCTTTATCTTTCCTACCGTAATCAGTGTTATCTTCATCGGCTAAACTCCAATATCATATCGTACCACACGGCTCCGCCATGGACCGATTTCGACACGCCCATGCTGCAGTATCCAAACTGTTCATAAAAACCGATCAAATGCTCCTTACAGGTAAGGATCAGGCCTTTTCTGCCCTCACTCTCCGCCTTTTCGATCAAAGCCTTCATCAAACGGCCTGCCAGTCCCTGATGGCGGAAATCTTCATCCACATCCAGACCAAAGATACTCTGGTATGCTCCCCTGGGATCATGAAGAGATACATCCTCAAACATTTCATCCGCAATGGTTCTTTCATTTGTTACCGCCCCATTAATAAACCCTGCGATCCTTCCCTCACACTCTGCCACTAAAAAACTGCCGGGAAATGCTTCAAGCCTCTCCTTCAGACTTTTTTCATCCGCTGCCTCTGCTGCCGGAAAACAGCGCGCCTCTACTGCTGCCACCTGCTCTAAATCCTCTATCACTGCCTGTCTGATCTGTATCTCTTTCATCCCTCTTATCCTTCCTTTTCCTGTAACTGTTTCCATTCCTCTATGGTCTTTGGATGCCCCGGCAGCTGATATAAAACAGGCTGCCTGAGAGAAGCCCTTTTAAGCAGCTCCTCATCCCCAAATATATGCTCCGGACGATCATCTGCCAAAAGTTCTCCCTCTGAAAACACCAGAACACGGTCTGCCCATTCCCACACAAAATCCATGTCATGGGTGGAAATGACCTGTGTGATCTGCTCCTGCTCCAGTTTCTTAAGCTGTTCCTTAAAAAGCTGCGTATTTTTCCAGTCAAGACTGGCAGTAGGTTCATCAAACAGCAGGATTTCCGGCTTCATTACCACAACACCGGAAATACTGACCTGTTTCTTTTCCCCTCCGCTTAAAAAATGAGGCGGACGATGGGCAAGGTGAGTAAGCCCCATCCGCTGGATGATCTGTTCAGTCAGATGGCGGATTTTATCCTCTGAATAGCCCAGATTAAAGAGTCCAAAGGAAATTTCCCCCTCTACGGTCGAAGCGATGATCTGCCGGTCCGGATCCTGAAATACGATTCCCACACACTTTCTCAGCTCCAAAATATCCTTCCTGCTGCTTGTACAGAGCCTTCCGTGACAGTAAAGCTCTCCCTCATCCAGAGGTACAAGCCGGTTAAGAGTCTGGAAAAACGTAGATTTTCCTGCTCCGTTATTCCCGATCACAGCCGTTTTTTCTCCCGGATAGAAGGCCGCACTGACCTGTTTTAATGCCTGCTTTCCCCCGGGATAATACACACTGCCCCCGCGAAGCTCCAAAATCGGATCCAGCATCCGGGCTGTGCCGCTTATCGATGTCTGCCTCATATGCTCCACATCCTCTCTGCCAAAAGCCCTGCTGCCAGAAGCACTCCATACAGAACAATACCCAGCCTCTGCCTTCCTGTCACCAGCTTTTTCTCTTCCAGAAAACGCAGTTCTCCGTCATAGCCTCTTGCCTCCATGGCATTAAAGCTGTCCGATGCCCGCCGAAAGGCCAGAACCAGAAGATTGGCACATATTCCAAAAAATGAACGGTATCCCTGTCTTATCCCGATATCCCCCAGCCTGGCCTGAGCACTCTGCTTCATCTGTTCATAAAGCTCTAAAAGGCCAAACAAAAAGCGGTACATTAAGATCATCAGCTCCAGCATCACTTCCGGCAGATGCCATCTTCTCAAAGTTCCAACCACTTCATATACAGGCGTTGTCAGACTTATCATATACAAACAGGCCGTTCCCGTCAATACTTTCACCGTCACAAAAACAGCTTCCATCACGGCTTCCTTTGTAAAATCCAGTGCAATTACAGCTCCGCTGAGGATAACGAAGAAAAGAGGAATGGTCATCATTCTCCCGTAAACCGGCCACTCCACTCCTCCCCATTTATGGGTAAGCACTGCCATGCACAGCCCCACTGCCACTGAAATCAGGCCCGTTTTGGATCCAATACACCCCAACAGCGAAATAAGTCCCAGCATGATCTTCCAGTCCGGGTTCCATGACGCCATTTGGGAGCACACGGCATATTGATCCATCAAAAGAATCTGATTTCCATGACAATGATTTCTGTGATGCAGCGCCATAATTAGTTCTCCTGTCTTTCCTCTGTATCGTTTGTACTGTATTTCTTTCTTGCTACCAGATATCCAAATCCATAGCAGATCACGCCAGATCCCAAAGCTGCCTGAAGACAGAACAGCAGGCTTTCCGTTTCTCCCGGAAGTTCTCCTCCTAAAATCCGTTCCAGAACAGGCTCTGCCCATGGCTCATATTCGGGATCGATCTCACCTACCAGTTCGCCGGCTGCATCATCGGCTCCTCCAAATCCCGCATCCTTGGGAGCAGCTATAAACGGGACAATTGTCAATATTACGCAAGCCACCAAAAGACCTGCGATCCACATTGGTTTCTTCATTATCGATTCTCCTCCCCAAATCCAAGCTCTCGAAGTTCCGGACCTGCATAGGTCTGCAGACCGATCAATATCACAACCGTCAGAAGTCCTTCAATCACTGCCAGCGGAATCTGTGTCAATGCAAAAATTCCCAAAAACCGTACAACAGCGCTCCATACGCCATCTGCCGCAGGATGGGCCAGTCCCAGCTGCACACTGGTCACACAATATGTAAACAGATTTCCAAGGGCTGCTGCCAGAAAAACAGCCACCTTCTGATTCAGCTTTATTTTTCTGCCCAGCTTATAAACGCCCCAGCTGAGGGCAGGACCTGCAATCGCCATACTGAAGGTATTGGCTCCCAGCGTTGTCAAACCTCCATGCGCAAGCAAAAGCGCCTGAAAAATCAGCACCAGAAAGCCGATCACTGCCATGGGAGTCGGGCCAAAGAGAATGGCTCCCAGACCGGTTCCCGTTGGGTGGCTGGAGGATCCGGTCACACTTGGAAATTTCAGGGCAGACAGCACAAAGGCATAGGCGCCTGCCATTGCAAAGATCAAAAGCAGCTTTCTGTGCTCTTTTATCAGACGGTTGATCCGCTTCACTCCCAATACCACAAAGGGAATGCAGACTACCCCCCAGGCAATACAGTACCCCACCGGAAGATATCCCTCCATAATGTGCATGGCATATGCCGGTGACGCCGCTGCAAAACTGAAGAGGATTCCCCAGGCCAGCATGGCAGTTCCTTTTTTTCTTACATTCATTGATGTATGCTCCCTTCTTAAAAGTAAAAAAGCCTGTTTGCCACATAGTTTCTACGTGATCCAAACAGACATGATAAGAAAGCGGATGCTCCGCCTTCCTCCCTTTTCAGGGTATCTATTATAAAAAGCTGTGCTCCGCAGCCTTTATAATCACGCCGAAAAAGGCAGGTCTTCTGGCTCAGGCATCCTCATCACCGGCTCCTTCCCACATGGATTCATGCAGTGGCGTTTCGCAAAAGCCTGTTTCTATTTTAACAGCCTTCTGCATCCGGTAACTCTTCCTTTACAGCGGCGGGACCGCATGGGCTTTCCACCCATTTCCCTATTATCCCGGACTCCCCACGGAATCCGGGCACCTTTTTCTGTTCTGTTTTCCATTTTCCCTCAGTAGGCAGGGATTAAGGCTTTACCCCCTGTTTGATACTCCGAAATAGTATCCCACGCCCCATTTTGTATGTACATATCTGGGGTCGCTTGGACTTGGCTCGATCTTTTCTCTCAGACGGCGCACATGAACGTCTACCGTACGCACATCCCCGCTGTCCATGGCTCTGTTTCCCCATACATAATTCAAAAGCGCCTCACGGCTGTATACCTTGTTGGGATTGCGTACCAGAAGCTCTAAGAGATCAAACTCCTTTGCAGTAAGGTTGATCTCCTTTTCACCGATAAATACTCTGCGCCCCTCTGTGTCCATCTTTAAATCTCCAGAACCGATCAGAGAAGAGGGTTCCTCCCGCTTCTGGCGCTTTGCCTTCAGGCTTCGCCGGATAATGGCCTTGATCCTGGCCTTTACCTCCAGAATGTTAAAGGGCTTGCTGATGTAGTCGTCCGCCCCGTACTCCAATCCCAGGATCTTATCCATATCGCCGCCCTTGGCCGTCAGCATGATCACGGGCATGTCGGAAAATTCCCGAATCGCCTGACATACTTCAAAACCGTCATGCTTTGGGAGCATCACATCTAACAGCACAATATCATACTCTGTCTTTTTTGCCAGTTCTATGGCTTCCTCTCCGTCATAGGCACAGTCCACCTCAAAACCGTCCTGCTCCAGACTGAACCGGATTCCCTTTACGATCAGTTTTTCATCATCTACTACCAATACCCGAGCCATGTTTCATTTTCCTTCCTGTCTGTCTATTTAAAAATGCCCTGACGGGCGCAGTTTTCTTTTAAACGGTTATATCATCCCGTATCTTTTCAAATGCACTTTCCTTGATCCCGGATACATTCATAATATCCTCGATTGAGCGAAAAGGCCCCACTTCCTGACGGTACTGGATAATCGCCTCCGCCCTGGATTTTCCAATGCCTGTAAGCGTCATCAGCTCCTCTGCACCGGCCTTATTCAGATTCACTTTTCTGCCCGTTGAAGCGCTTTTCCCAGGGCTTCCGCCAAAACCGTCACCGGGATCCGTCACAAAGGCCTGATCTGAAAGAATCCCCTGAGTCTTCAGGCGCTCTGCCTCTGTCCGGTCCGGAACTTCGATCCGCATCCCGTCCTCTAAGACCATGGCCAGATTGAGAATACTGCCATCTCCCTGCTCAAGGACTCCTCCAGCTGCTTCCAAAGCCTGAAATACACGGCTTCCTGCATTCAGAGAATACACTCCCGGAGCCGCCACCTGACCGCAGACATGGACCCAGATCTGCTCTTCTTCCGGATTTTCTGCCTCCGAAGCAACTTTTGCCTCTGAAAAAACAGTTTCTTTCCCCGGACAATCAGCAGTCTCATCCGAAAAAGCAGCTTCTGGCTCCGAAAAAACCTTCTCCCTGCGTTCCCCGTCTTCTGAGTATTCGAGGCTTACCTCTGTCCCCGGCGATGGCTGGGAGCAGCTGTATAATCCCTGCCAAAAACATTCCCAATAAAAGTAAAAAAATCCTTCCCTGCTTGTGCTTTTTTAATTCCTTCAACGATATCTCCTCCTTTTAGAGATACCGTCCCGGCCTGCTGTATCTATTCTATCGGAAAGCCGGTTTAAATACAAGCGTTATTTCTTATCCTATCGCTGAAAAATGATAATCCCCCCTACAGCGATCGCGGCCCCCAAAAGCTTATTCCATGCAAATGGAGCCTTTTCCACTCCAAACAGGCCAAACAGCTCGATCAGATAAGCCACGATGATCTGAGCCACCACGATAAGAAGAGAAGTTCGGGCCGGCCCCAGAGCCGCCATGCTGCGGATCACCGTGTAGGTGATCAAGGCCCCGATCACGCCGCCTGCCAGAACATACTTTGGCGTCACCCCCATGAGACCGGATACCGGCTGGCGTCCGGTAAACAGCCAGATCACCACACAGGTCAGCAGAGCCGTAGCCTGTACCCATCCTGCTGCCACCCATACACTGGTCTGCTTTGTTACTTCTGTGTTAAATACACCCTGCACACTCATAAGAGCTCCCGATAAAAGAGCAATGATCCATCCTGTCATCCGTTTTTCCTCCTGATCGTTTTATACGCCGCTGTTTCAAACGGTTCTAACAGTCATTTTTCCCATTCTCTCTTTCCCTATACACCGATTATTTGTATACGGACTTTATTTTTTGTATACAAATCCGATTGTTTTCTCTGTATCTCTGGGTTATAATCCATAGGAATCCCCTGTTTCCGACAGAATCTGTCCGGAGTTTTCCGGACCCGACATAAAAAGGGGAAGAAATGGAGAACATGATCATGACAGCAAACAATGAACCAGCCGCGGATCTCACAGAAAAGGACCGAGCCTTCAGAGCCTTTGTACGGGAAGAAAATATGTGGAAGGTGGTCTTCTATGTATGTACGCCCCTGGCCCTTTACCAGAGCTTAAATCAGATTTTTAAAATCTTTGATTCCATGATGGCGTCCCACATCGGCGCTTCCTCTGTGTCTGCCGTAGCCTATCTATCCCAGCTTAACCTCATGCTTTCCGCTCTGGGCGGCGGACTGGCTGTAGGCGCCAGCATCAAGGTCAGCGAAGCCTACGGAGCCGGAGATTTCAAACTGGTAAAACGGAGAGTCAGCACTCTTTTTGCCCTCTGCGGAATCCTGGGAGCCGGCATTTTGCTGATCCTTGTCCCCTTTGCGCCCCAATTTCTGCGCCTTGCAAGAACGCCGGAGGAATTTATCACAGAAGGCACCACCTATTTTATCCTGGATCTTTTTGGAATTGTACTGAATTTTTTTAACAGTGTCTACATTGCAATCGAACGGGCCAGAGGAAACTCCCAGAGGATCCTTCATCTGAATATGGGCGTTATTGTGGTAAAGCTGGCCCTTACCGCTCTCTTTGTATATGTATTCCACAGCGGGATCAATATGATCGCCGTTGCCACCATCATTTCCCAGCTCCTGATGTTTTCTGCCGCCATCTACCACTTAAGCCGTAAAGGAAACGCATTTTCCTTCTCTTTAAGGAGCATTTCCTTAAAACGGCGTGTGGTTCGGCCCATGGTGCTCTTATCCGTACCTGTAATCATCGAAAAAATGGCATTTTCCTTTGGAAAAGTAGTGGTAAATTCCATGTGCACCATCTACAGCCCTCTTACCGTAGGAGCACTGGGTATTTCCAATAATCTGGGCGGCATTACCACCAATCCCCAGAATGGCTTTCAGGAGGGCGGCTCTGCCATTATCAGCCAAAGCCTGGGAGCAGGACTTCCCAAACGTGCCTTAGAAGCCTTCCGGTGCATCCTCATCATCAATATGGCAATCGGGGCCGTTCTTATGAGCCTGACCCTGATCTTTTTAGGACCCATCAGCCGTCTCTTTTCCGGCGGTGATCCTCAGTTCCAGCAGATGATCTGTTCCATCTACCAGATGGAAGCTTTAGGATCCATTCCCCTTGGTATCAATGCGGCTGTTATGGCTCTGCTTTACGGATTTGGCAAGACAAGGATTTCCCTTATCATCAATTTCAGCCGTGTATTTATCTTTCGTGTGCCTGTACTGTGGGGTCTGCAGCAGTTCACGGACCTTGGAGATATCAGCGCCGGAATCGTCATGGCCGTGAGCAATATTGCCACCGGCGTTCTGGCCGTCATCGTAGGCTGGATCACCATCCGGCAGATTAAAAAGCAGTACGGGATTTAATAATCCCCCTGCTTTAAAAGTTCCCTCAGATACCGGAAGGTTTCCTTTTCTCCCCGGTCCTTCAGCATAATCAAAAGCCTTTCAAGCAGCGCCCTGGTTTCCGGATGAATGGTTATGTATTTTTTCGTAAATTCATAGTATTCCAGAGGCGCTGCGCTGGTATAAGCCTTTCCCTTATACACCTCACAGGCCGCAATCCGGTCACAGATCATCTCTGCCACATACCGCAGCGGCATCTTATTTCCCACTAATCCCTCTTCCTTACGGACAGAAATATCGATCCAGTATTCATAATGATGCTTATTGCGGCCCTTGTGGTGAAGCCAGGCCTTTGAATAGCCCAGATCTTCTCTTTCCGCCGCATTGGGACTGCGCGTTCCCTGATAATAGCGTACACCGGTAAAAAACTCCTCAGGGCTGTATTTTGACAGATCATGAGTCAGCCCCTGGCGGTAAAGCCCGATCTGAAAGCAGTGCCTGCATACCAGCATCCGATGTTTTGTAATGGTTTTAAAATGATTCCATATATTGATCAGTTTCATTACGCTCTCCTTTAAAAGTCACTTAAAAACAGCCCTGTATAGACCCCGGTTTATGCACAAAATGTTTGACACCCGGTAAGATCTGTGATATTCTAATGGAAGCTGTGAAATTACTTGCAGCTTAACATTTTTTTTATTTTTTTGGAGGTATCACAATGAAAGGTACAGTTAAGTGGTTCAACAACCAGAAGGGTTACGGCTTCATCTCCGACGAGCAGGGCAACGATGTATTCGTTCACTACTCTGGTCTGAACATGGAAGGCTTCAAGTCCTTAGACGAGGGCGCAGAGGTTGAGTTCGACGTAGTAAACGGAGCTAAGGGTCCTCAGGCTACCAACGTAACCAAATTATAATCAATGAACAAACAGTGTACCTTTTTCAAACATATATCGGTTCGATAGAAAGTTGAAGTAAGTTATATCTGAATTTCAAATGATTACCGACAAGAGCCAGTCGAAAGACCGGCTCTTGTTGTTTTTCATTCACAGGACTATGATCTGGCCAGCTCCAGGAGCTCCTTTAATTCTTCCACATCAAACACATAGTTCTTATTGCAGAAGTGGCAGTTCACCTCAATGGGCTTGCCGTCGTCGATCATTTCCTGAATATCCTTCTTCCCCACGCTGATCAGTGCCTTTGCCACCCGGTCTTTGGTACAGTTGCAGTAGAAACGGGCCGGAAGCTTATCATTGATCTCCAGACCAAATTCCCCTAAAATGTACTCCAAGATCATCTCCGGCGTATTTCCCACATCCAAAAGCGTTGTAATGGAGTGAATCTCCTTGATCTTATTCTCTAAGGCGTCAATCACTGCATCAGAAGCCCCCGGCATGAGCTGGATGATAAAACCGCCTGCCTGACGGACCGTATTGTTCTTATTCATCAAAACGCCTAATGCCACAGAAGAGGGCGTCTGCTCAGAGGTTGCGTAATAATAGGTAAGGTCCTCCGCAATCTCCCCTGTCACAAGGATTGTCTGGCCCACATAAGGATCCTTTAAGCCGATATCCTTGATCACGCTTAACACGCCCAGTCCCAGCGCTCCGCCTACGTCCAGCTTTCCCTTGTCATTGGGAGGAAGCATTACCTCCGGATGGAACGCATAGCCCTTGACACCGCCGTGGGCGTCTGCTGTCACCACAAGGCCGCCGATGGGACCGTCTCCCTGGATTTTCAGTGTAAGAAGGTCTGCGTCTCCCTTCATGTCATATCCCATCATAACAGCCGCTGTCATCAGCCGTCCCAGAGCAGCCGTAGCCACGGGACTTGTATTGTGGGCCTGTCTGGCTGCCTCGGTCAGATCTCTGGTCGTAGCCGCAAAGGCCCGGATCTGTCCCTCAGCCGCCGTAGCCCGGATTACATAATCTGCCATTTTTATCTTCCTTTCTCTGTCTTTCCCTTTTCTCTCAGAATCACATAGATCCGTTCACTGTCCTCTTTTACTGGATCCTTTGTAAATGCGTCGTAGGCTGTGACAAATTCCATTCCAGCCGTTTCAGCCGCCGCCTTGACCTCATCCAGAGAATAGCATCTCTGAAAATGAGTTTCCTCAAACTTCCGGTACAGCTCCCCCTCCCGGATAAAAAGAGTCAGATCATACTCATTGACCTGCTTCTTCTCATCATAATAATTCTGCCAGATAAAGCTGCTCTCTGTGCGGTCCTCCGCAAAGGTGTTTTCCCCCATGAGCTCTTTATATTTGTATTCTGTATTCAGGTCAAAGATAAATATGCCTCCGGGATCCAGATAATTATTCACCAGGCGGAATACCTGCACCAGCTCCTCCGGCTCCAGAATGTAATTCATGGAATCGCAGATACTCACCACTGCCCGGACGGTACCATAAAGCTCAAATTCCCGCATATCCTGCAAAAGATAAAGGATATCCAGTCCAGCCGCAGCCCGCTTTTCCATGGCGATCTCCAGCATCTCCTCCGAATTGTCAGCGCCGATCATATCGTATCCCGCCTCTGCCAGAAGCTGCGTCATGCTTCCGGTGCCGCAGCCTAAATCCAGCACCAGGCCATCCTCTGCCCCGTACTCCTTTAACAGCTCCTTCAGATAAGCGGCCCATTCCTCATAGGGAACATTGTCCTGAAACAGGTCATAGACCTGTGCAAAGCTCGTATATGCTTCCATCTGCCTGCCTCCGTCTTTCCCCTGTAACGCCAACTGCCTGTCCGGAAATACCGGGCAGGCAGTCTGTGCAGCTTATTTACGCGTTCTTACCGCAGCACTTCTTATACTTCTTGCCGCTTCCGCAGGGACAGGGATCATTTGGGAAGATCTTCTTTTCCTTGCGGATGGTGCCGGAAGCCTTCTGTGCCTTATACAGCTCCTTGCGCTTCTCCTCAGACAAAATGCTGTCCCACTGTGGAAGCTCATAGAGCCAGTTTGCCTTTGCCTCTACCATGTTGTAGTACAGCTTCTCAGGATCGATCTCGATCTTTACCTCTGTATCCTCCTCCATGGTGTCGATCGGGTTCTCGTAGCCCTTTAAGCTCTCATTGATGCCGTCTAAAAAGCCGGTCATGATCAGAAGCTCTGTGTTGTACTTCTCAGCCAGCTCCTTTACAGTACCTGTGATCACCTCTGTAGGTGCGGAAAGAATCTGCTCGTAGATACCCTTCTCAATCTGGAAATATCCTGCCCACAGTTCTTCTTTCTTTTTATCATCCAGGCCGTCACCATATGCCAGATTTCTCCATGTTTCTAATAATGCCATAGTTAAACCATCCTTTTTGTATATTTATAGAAGCCTATAGTAATCTATAGTATATAACAAAACATGAGATTTTTCAAATAGTTTTGTTGGAGTTTGAAATGAATCCTGCATAAAACCTACCTTACCTTATCAGCGTAAGAATCCAGCAATTTGTTCTCTTCACAATAGCAATGCAGATTTTTATAAATATCAACCGCTCCATCACTGCAGTTCGTCATAATCCAGACCAGTTTTTGCTGGTGTAACTCCCTGTTAAAATAATCATGTGTAATTTCATTTCTTAATATCAATTCCTGTAAAAAGATTTTTTCATTATCCGTTTGACTAACCCCAAATGTATTGTAGCTGGTCAGGCAGTAGCGCAGCGATTCTCCGCCTTTATATGTCCCTTCCTGTTTTCTCAAAAAAATTACAAGATCTCGAAATACCTGTGCAAAATCATTTAGCTTTGCAGTAACAATATCCATACAATCCATTTGAATTTCTGCATCCATTGTCTCTGCATATCGTTTACTTTTCTGTTCGATACGCTCAGAACAACTTTTCATAAAGCCCAGCATTTCTCCGACTTTCATAACATTGACAGGCTCCCTTTCCATCATCGGTTCCAAGTCAAATGCCTGTAACATTTCTTCACTAAATTTCATCCAACCATCCGTTCCTTAATCTCGTCCAATCTGCTTTGACATCCCTTTTTGAAATCAATCAGTTTCTGTGGGTAGTAATCTGTAAACCGGATCTGTGAATTTAAAGGCGCACAATAAAATGGGGCTTTCATATTTATATCAATAAAGAATATATCACTTCTAATCCCCTTTTGATTAAAATAATCTTCTAAATATGTGGAAATCTGAAGATAAAGCTCAAAATCTTCCGCATAAACCGCTATGTCTATATCGCTTTTTCCAGCTTCATAACGGGTCGTGATATAGCTTCCAAACACAAAAATATTATATTTCTGGTCTCCAAACCTGCTTTCAATTTCATTTTGCAATTTTAATAATTCACGCAGTCTCTCTAATGCCTGTGCCTTTCTTTCATCAGCCATACCAACACCTCCCACCATACTTACTATTATATGCATCCATACGGTCAAATACAAGGTTGGAATTTTAAAATCCCCCATAAAACGGGGGAAGGCCCGGGGTACTCTGCTTTCGCAGGCACTGCCGGGCCGCGTCATCTCTGACTGTCCTCACTATACCATGGACTGGATCAAAAATCAATGGCTGTCAGGGAAACTTAAAAAAACGTAATATTTTCGTAACAGATGACGCCATTTTACTGCATCTTATTTACAAAAGATTCGCAGTCCGTACATTCCTTCTTGGTAGGATTCATCTCGTGAGTACCGATCTTAATCGTATCAAGAGTACAGTAATCGGTGGTATCTGCATGATACGCACAGTTCTTAATGGTACACTGGATACATTCGTTCTTTCCATTTACTTTCATGGTAGTTCCTCCTTTATGGATGGGTGTCTGTAAGCTGCCTTATAAAGTATCCTCAGGATTCTGTGAAATATACAGTTCCTCAAAAAATACAATATTTTCTGCCTTTTTGCTGGACATACCATCCTGCGCCTGTATAATAAGGTAGGGCAGGAAGCATTTTCCTGCCTATCAATATGAAAAAGGGGAACTGATTATGGAAAAAATGTATCCCATGCTGTTTACAACATGGAAAACCTACAGCAAAGAACAATTTTTAAAAGATCTCATCGCAGGCATCGTAGTTGCCATCATTGCCCTTCCGCTGTCCATCGCCCTGGCGCTTGCCTCCGGCGTAGGCCCGGAAGAGGGTATCTACACTGCCATTGTAGCCGGCTTTATCATCTCATTCCTGGGCGGAAGCCAGGTTCAGATTGCCGGCCCCACAGCAGCCTTCGCCACCATCGTAGCGGGCATTGTAGCCCGAAACGGCATGGACGGACTGGCAGCCGCTACCATCCTTGCGGGCATCATTTTAATCATCATGGGACTCTGCCGGTTCGGCGGGCTGATTAAGTACATCCCATTTACCATCACAACCGGTTTTACCTCCGGTATTGCCGTAACCATCGTTATCGGACAGTTCAAGGACTTTTTCGGCGTAACCTATCCGGAAGGAATGCCCACCATTGAAACCATGGAAAAGCTGAAAGCCTTCTTAGCAGGCATCCATACCTTCAATACAGACGCGCTGATCGTGGGCCTCGTATGTCTGGCCATTCTTATCATCGCACCTAGGTTTACGGAAAAAATCCCCGGCTCTCTTCTTGCCGTCATCGGAGGCATTCTCATGGTGCAGCTTCTCCCCCTTCAGGTCAATACCATCGGAGATCTCTACACCATAAGCAATAAGCTCCCTTCCTTCCATATGCCTCAGTTAAGCTTTGAAATGATCCAGACTGCCCTTCCGGACGCCTTTACCATCGCAATCCTGGCGGCCATTGAGTCTCTGCTCTCCTGCGTGGTAGCAGACGGCATGATCAATGGAAAACACCGTTCTAATATGGAACTGGCTGCCCAGGGTGCCGGAAATATCGCTTCCGCCCTTTTTGGCGGCATCCCGGCTACAGGCGCCATCGCCCGTACCGCGGCCAATGTAAAAAACGGAGGCCGGACTCCCGTTGCAGGCATGATCCACGCTGTGGTTCTTGTTCTTATCCTGATTATACTCATGCCCTATGCAGCCATGATCCCCATGCCTGCCATTGCCGCTATCCTCTTTATGGTCGCCTACAATATGTGCCAGTGGAGAACCTTTGCAGAGCTGGTAAAAACCGCTCCCAAGAGCGATATCGCCGTTCTGATCCTTACCTTCCTCTTAACCATTGTCTTTGACCTGGTAATCGCTATCGAAATCGGCCTCTTAGTGGCTGTGCTTCTGTTTATGAAGCGCATGAGCGATGTAACGGAGGTCCACAGCTGGAAATATGCAGAGGATGAAGAGGAGGCAGAACGCGAAAAACTGAGAAAGCTGTCCCCTCACATCAATGTATACGAAATCAGCGGCCCCCTGTTCTTCGGAGCCGCCGATGTGATTGGACGTATTGCCGTAAAAGATCATGCAAAATGCCTGATCCTGCGTATGAGAAGCGTTCCTGCTCTGGACAGCACTGCCTTAAATGCCATGACCGATCTGTACAAAAACTGTGAGAAACGGGGCATCACCCTTATTCTCTCCCATGTAAACCAGCAGCCCATGAAGGTAATGGAAAAAGCAGGCTTTGCACAGAAGGTAGGCCAGGAAAACTTCTGTGAAAATATTGACAGGGCGATCAAACGGGCTGAGGAGCTTGTGCATTAAGCGATAAGCGCTTTCCCATCCAGCACAGCCTCAATAAGCCGGTCGCCTTCGTAGGTCAGCTTCAGTGAAAAGAAGGGGGCGTTTTCATTTAAAAGGCGGAAAAATATCTTATCTCCTTCCCAGATATTCAGTCCGCACACCGCCTCCTTCTTTACCCATTCCAGAGTCCCCTCATTGCAGGCAGTCATCTCACCCTCAAAACCGTCTGCCGTGTACAGACACATATACTCCATATCCTCCACCGGACCTCCGGCAGAACGGAATGTAACCAGCCCCCGGAACCGCCAGGAAGTAAGCGTCAGGCCAGTTTCCTCCTTTACCTCCCGCAAAAGGCATTCCTCAGGGCTTTCATTTTCCTCAAAATGGCCTCCGATGCCGATCCATTTATCTTTATTTACATCATTCTTCTTGCTCACTCTGTGAAGCATCAGCCATTCTCCCTCCCGCTCCATATAGCAGAGAGTCGTCAACTTTGAGCGTTCCATGTGTTTGTCCTCCTGTTTATATTTAACACTCTGATTTTATATTTTTACATATCTCTGATTTCTGCTGTTAGGCTTGTCAGGAACTGTCAGTCTTACGAGGTTTAATTTAACAGCAGGATGCAAATAATTTCTGCGGAATCCTTCTCGAGATTTCAATTCCAATTTTTCCATCAATTCCCTGCTTGTATAAGGAATATCATATTCCATCACTTCAAGCAGCTTTTTAACAGCTTCAGGCAGATGTTCATTCTCTCCTCTGAGCTGAACAAAAATATCATCCAAAATCTTATCAATCTGCTGCAGCATAAACTCTATAAAAATAGTGGATTCTCCGACAACATGACACTTGGCAATTGCTTCATAATACTCATTCTGAAATTTTTCAATCTGACTTTCAATTGGAATGTATTCAAATATCGGTTTCCATTTAGATAGTATAGCAGTATGCCACAATCTTGCCATTCTTCCATTACCATCTGAGAATGGGTGAATGAAAACAAACTCATAATGAAATACACTTCCCAAGATCAATGGATGAATATCCCCTTGTGCCATTTTCATCCAATCAAACAGTTCTCTCATAAGCTGGGGAACAAATCGGGCTGGTGGTGCCATAAAGATGCACTGATCACCATCGAAAACCCCCTCTTCACCTAAACGAAATTCACCGGACTCCTCCACGAGGTACTTTGTCATGATTCCATGGAATTTTTTCAGATGAACGATATTATATGGATCAATTTCTGAAAGCTGTTCATAAGCAGTATAGGCATTTTTAACCTCTTGAATTTCTTTTTTTTCACCCAACACAGTCTTACCGTTAATTACATCCCTAACCTGTCCTAACGTCAATGAATTAGCCTCAATCTTTAAAGAAGAATGTATCGATTTAATTCTATTATTTTTCCTCAAATGTGGCTTTGCTTCAAGGCTGCTGATCGCTGTTATACATCCAATTTTTTCAGAGATGGATGATACATTTGACAATATTTCATTTGTTATTGTAAAAGGCGGCCTATACTCTGTCATAAAACCCTCCATTATCTTGCGTATTATCTTGCGTATTATCTTCCTATATTATACAAAAAGCACAGAAAATTTCAATGGTAATTCTAATAAATAAAACACACACCTCTTGCATCTCCCCCAGATATATGATATACATAAACTTAGAATAAATCAGAAAGAGGTGAAAGGATGAGAATCGACGCTTGCAGATAACTATAAAATGACGCCAGAGTACCACATTTTATTTACGGTATCCGTGCGTCTGCTGCAAGAAAGTCGTATATCTGTCCACTCACTAAAATATATGCCGCTGTCTTTCAGGGGTAAATTTATGATGAGCCGCAGGATCTGCTTTCCTGCGGCTCTCATTTTTTTACCGGAGGTGCACATTATGTCAATGATAAAAGCGGAACATCTTACCTTTTCCTACCCATCCAGCTCCGACCCCATTTTTGAAGATGTAAGTTTTCAGATCGATACCGACTGGAAGCTGGGTTTTGTAGGCAGAAACGGCAGGGGAAAAACCACATTTTTAAATCTGCTCATGGGAAAATATGAATACCGGGGAACCATCCATTCTTCTGTCTCCTTTGACTATTTCCCTTATGAGGTTTCAGATCCCTCTAAAATGACACTGGAAATCATGTATGAAATCTGTCCCGATGCTCAGGACTGGGAATTTATGAAGGAACTCTCCTGTCTGCAGACAGACTGCGAACTGCTCTGGAGGCCATTTTCCACTCTGTCAAAAGGTGAGCAGACAAAAGCACTCCTTGCTGCACTTTTCTTAAATCAGGGCCATTTTCTGCTGATCGACGAGCCTACCAACCACCTGGATGCAGCTGCCAGAGAAACCGTCGCAGCTTACCTCAAAAGAAAAACGGGCTTTATCCTTGTTTCTCATGACCGCTTCTTTTTGGACAGCTGCGTGGATCACATTCTTTCGTTAAACCGGGCTGATATCGAGGTACAGAGCGGAAATTTTTCCTCCTGGATGACCAATTTTACATACAGGCAAGCCTGTGAGCTGGCCCAGAATGAACAACTCAAAAAGGAAATCGGCCGTCTAAAGCAGGCATCTGCCCGTACTGCCGGATGGTCCGACCAAATCGAAGCCTCCAAAATCGGAAGCGGCTGCGCAGACCGGGGATTTGTAGGCCACAAATCTGCGAAAATGATGCAGCGCGCCAAATCCATTCAGTCCAGACAGCAAAAGGCCATTGAGGAAAAATCCGGCCTTCTGAAAAACACTGAAACAGCAGAAGCCCTCAAGCTTCTGCCCCTGCGTTACCGAAGCCAGACCCTGATCTCCTGCCGTGACCTCTCCATCCGGTACGGGGACCGTACCGTCTGCGGGCCGGTTTCCTTTACTCTGGAACAGGGAGAGCGCCTTGCCTTAAACGGAAAAAACGGAAGCGGCAAAAGCAGTCTTTTAAAGCTGATCCTTGGAGAAGATATAAAGAAAACCGGAACCATTTCTATGGGCTCCGGCCTTATTATCTCCTATGTTTCCCAGGACACCTCCCATTTAAGCGGAACACTGTCCGACTATGCCAGCCAATGCAGGATTGATGAAAGCCTCTTTAAAGCGATTCTCCGAAAGCTGGACTTTGAACGGATCCAGTTTACAAAGGATATGGCCCAATTTTCCGGAGGACAGAAAAAGAAGGTGCTGATCGCAAAAAGTCTCTGCGAACAGGCCCATCTGTATCTGTGGGATGAACCTTTGAATTTTATTGATATTTATTCCAGAATGCAGATTGAACAGCTGATTTTAGACGTTTGCCCTACTATGATCTTTGTAGAGCACGACCGGGCCTTTCGTGAAACAATCGCCACTAAAACCCTGGAGCTGTAGCTGTTTTGGGCCAGGCTGTCACAAATTTTCTCCTTGTCCATATATTATAGTATCCCGATCCATCATCGGGAAGAAGGGAGATAATCACTATGAATGAAACAACTTCTCTAACCTGCCAGACCCAGTGCCCTACTGCCTGCCCCTGCCCCATCCTTTTAAGCATTGCATCCTCCATCGCTCATGAGGAAGACGCTCTGGCCTGCATTTTAAATGCAGAATGTGCAAAAATCAACCGGGTAATTGCCGCTTCCAGCGACTATGAGGCGCTCATTGCCATTGATACCTCCGTTCAGACTACCCTTGAACGGGTGATCGAACTGGAAGGCATTTTAAAAGCAAAGCTTGATTCCATCCTTCCGTTTTTAAATGGGTGTATCTGATAATTGGCTGTACTGCTTACAAAGGATATTAGGTTGCAATGCAAGTTATGATGTAAAGGTCAAATCCTTCGCTCCACGTCAAATACAGCGCCGCTTACTTGCGGCG
>OHPG01000165.1_pt1 | contig 43312 bp, 33 predicted proteins | sample 1577751 | NCBI WGS metagenome assembly OHPG01 (sample SAMEA3879548, study PRJEB24766) | human gut metagenome | biome: human-associated habitat; feature: feces | place: USA | collected 1985/1987
TTCTGTAGCTCAGCAGGATAGAGCGTCCGCCTCCTAAGGTTATGTTATAACGGACAACTCAGAAAAATTGAATAAAGGATTGAAGTTCGACTTTGGTCGGGCTATAATCATAAATGACGATACGTCGCTATAGCTCAGTTGGATAGAGCGACCGCCTCCTAAGCGGTAGGCCGGAGGTTCAAATCCTCTTAGCGACGCCAGCTCATAACGCCGAAAGCCTTTATTTTCAAAGGTTTTCGGCTTTATTTGTTTTCAGTGGCAGATGACCACTGCATCTGATCTTAGAGCTATGATTACTTAAAAAAATTTTTTGTGGCATCACAAACAGGCATCGAACTCTGGTGAAAAAACAAAATTTTCTGCTAATCATTAGCAAGAAAAAGCCCGTTTTTGCTAATCAGAAAGGCATTCCTGCTAATCAGAGCCAAAATGGTGCAAAAAACCTTGCTAATTAAAAAGGTGGCTGTTGCGTGTTCTACGTCGTTATGCCAAATACAATCTAATATTTTTGCGTTTACATAGAGTGTTTATTTCTCCCCTATTTGGGAGTGAATAGACACTCTTTTTTTGTTTCCAGACTGCTTCTGAAGCGACTGGAGGAAAGGAGGTATTTTGAATCATGAAAACGCAATATGTCGTTGATAAACCAAGCGACTGTCGATACTGCTACTACTGGAAAAACCAAAGGAAAGGATGCAGTCTGGGCAAAGCAAATTGTTACTATCGGATTTCACCATCGCCTAAACCTAAAAGCGATTGCGACGAATGCCCTTATGGGCGAGTGCAGCCCTGCATTGGTTGGTGTACAAAAAAGCTCTTGCGTGAGGTCATTGGAAAGGGGTGATGAAAATGAATTCACGATTGACATCAATAACCCGCATTTGCTGTCCTTATCGTATCAGGGATGGCACAGTCCATAAGACTCCTCTGAATAAAAAAAATCCCCCTACCCAAAGGTGGTGAGGAGGAGCAATGTATGATTACTTCTATGGACAGCAGGCAGAGCTATTCTCATTCTATCGTGTTCCTAAAGTTCTGTTTACAGACGAGAAATTCTCGAATATATCTTCTGAAGCAAAATTGCTCTATGGCATTATGCTTGATCGTATGAATTTGTCGGCAAAAAACGGATGGGTGGATGAACTTGGTCGGGTATATATCATATTCACGATTGAAGAAGTGAAAGGCGCACTTGGTTGTGCAGAGAAAAAAGCAGTAAAGCTATTGCATGAACTGGAAAACAAATGTGGCTTGATCGAACGCAAACGTATTGGACTAGGGAAGCCCAATTATATCTATGTAAAAAACTTTGTGGATAACTCTGTGGAAAGACAAATCTTGAATTGTCAAAAGAACAATTCTGGAACTGCCGAAAAAACATTTCAAGAATTGTCAAAAGCACAAGGTAATAATACTGATATTAAAGATACTGAATATAGTGATACTGATCCTATCATATCTTCCGATTTCTCTGGAAGGGATGTGAAAAAGGATGAGGAATTCCAGAGCTACTATCAGTATTTTTATGAAGAACTTGAAATGGACTATCTTTACAGGGAATTTCCCTATGATAAAGAAGTTCTGGAAAGTATCTTGGAAATATTGGTTGAAACCGTATGTAGCAAACGAAAGTTAATTCGGGTAGCCGGTGATGATAAGCCAGCTGAGGTTGTACGAAGTCGTTTGATGAAGTTAAATTCCGAGCACATTTGCTATGTACTAGACTGTTTTAAGGACAACACAACCAAAATCCGCAATCCTAAACAATATGCTCTTGCGGCTTTGTATAATGCTCCAGTTACGATGGATATAAAAATTGACGCCGATGTACGGCATGATATGGCTTCTGGGTTGATTTGAAAGGTGGTGATATAGAAATGAGAGAAACAATTAGGAAAGGTAAGGTGATGAATTTTGGCAAAAGCAACCATCATGGCAGTAGTTAACCAGAAAGGCGGAACAGGAAAAACAACTACCTGTGAAAATCTGGGGGTTGGTTTGGCAATGGAAGGTAAAAAAGTGCTTTTGGTAGACACCGATCCACAAGCATCGCTCACTATTTGTCTCGGTCATCCTGTTCCAGATCTGCTTTCTCCAACATTATCGGATATGATGGGAAAAATCCTTTCAGAGCAGCCTATTGCTCCTGGCGAAGGCATTCTGCATCATCCGGAAGGTGTTGACTTGATGCCTGCCAACATTGAGTTATCTGGTTTGGAGGTATCGTTGGTTAATGCTATGAGTCGAGAAACTATTCTCAAGCAATATCTAGATACCGTAAAACAGAACTATGATTTCATTCTTCTGGACTGTATGCCCTCTTTGGGTATGCTTACAGTTAATGCACTGGCTGCGGCAGACAACGTACTGATTCCAGTTCAGGCGGCATATCTCCCTGCGAAAGGCTTGGAACAGCTTTTACAGACTATCAATAAGGTGCGCCGCCAAATCAATCCGAAGCTGCGAATTGAGGGCATCCTGCTGACAATGGTAGACAACCGCACGAATTATTCCAAAGACATCAGTAAATTGATTAGGGAAAATTATGGTGGCAAGCTCAAAGTTTATAAGACAGATATTCCTCGTTCTGTTCGTGCTGAAGAAATCAGTGCAGAGGGAACCAGTATTTTTAGACACGATCCGAAAGGCAAAGTAGCCGATGCCTATCGAGTATTAACAAAGGAGGTGTTGCATAATGCCGAAAAAAGGCGGAAACATCAGCTTGAGCAGCTACGATGATATTTTCCAGACAGACCAGTCACGAGAAGAAGCCCAGCAAGAACGAGTACAAGAAATTCCACTTTCCGAACTGCACCCATTTAAGGGACACCCTTTCAAGGTGCTTGATGATGAAGCGATGCAGAAAACGGTCGAAAGTATTGCACAGTTTGGAGTTATGACTCCTGCAATCGCCCGTCCTCGTCCGGAAGGTGGCTATGAGATAATCGCAGGACATCGCCGCCATCATGCTTCTGAGCTTGCAGGAAAAGAAACCATGCCAGTGATAGTGAGGAATATGGACGATGATGCCGCCACCATTTTGATGGTAGATTCTAATCTGCAAAGGGAAACACTCCTTCCCAGTGAGAGAGCTTTTGCTTTCAAAATGAAATCGGATGCAATGAAACATCAGGGTATGCGCACTGATTTAACTTCAGTGCAACTTGCACCGAAGTTAACGACCGCCATCATAGGTGAAGAAAGTGGAATGAGTAGTGACAATGTAAAACGCTATATTCGGCTCACAAATCTCATTCCTGTGCTGTTGGATATGGTAGATGAAAAGAAAATCGCCTTTAACCCTGCGGTCGAAATTTCTTATCTGAAACCAGAGGAACAGCAAGACTTTCTGGAAGCAATGGATTATGCACAGTCCACCCCTTCTCTGTCCCAGGCACAACGTCTGAAAAAATTTAGCCAGGAAGGAAAATGTAGTTTAGATGCCATGTGTGCGATCATGTCTGAGGAAAAAAAGGGTGAATTGGATAGGGTGACAATTAAACACGATGTACTTCGTAAGTATTTTCCAAAGTCTTATACCCCAAAGCAGATGGAGGACACCATTATAAAACTGCTCGAACAATGGCAGCGAAAACGCGAGAAATCTATGGAGAGATAAGGAGGACGTATAAATGTTTACAGAAAAAGAAATGAGCGATGCTTTGAAATGGCTGTTTGATCTGTTTCAGCCAGAGGACTATGAAGCGTATGATGAGGAAGAAGTCGGCTGTGCTGCTTTGTGTCTGCCGGAAATTTGTATGGCTCTGCAAGATAAGGCAGAAACACCGTATGAGTATGTCGTAAAAACTAATATCGACCGTGGGTTCGAGTACCGTGGCAAGGAATTATTCATGCAGAGAGCCTGCCTGGTTTATTCGGATATGGAAATCGGCATTTACGACATGACCGATACTTCCTATAATCGGGAGCTTTGGCTGCTGGAGGATATGAGTTTTGTTTTGGTACACAATGTCAGCATGGTCATCAAGTCCGGTGATTTCTACTATGCTACGGAGTATCGTTCGATTATGAAACTGCTGAAGGAAAGAGATGACCTGTTCTTTACACCGGAAAGTCTAACTGAGGAACTGGAAGAAATGTGTGTTCCTCAGTGTGAGAACGAAGCGACTATTTATGAACTGTAAGGTTTGTGGATAGTCGCTTTTGTTATATCCGAAAGAAACGGAGGTAGATATATTTGAAAGAGTATGACATCAAAATCACCGAAACCCTCGAAAAGACGGTAACCGTAAAAGCAGAATCAATGGAAGCTGCACAAGCGAAAGTTGAGGAGGAATATTACAATTCCGAACATATCCTCGATTCTGAAAATTTTACCGGTGTGGATTTTTCAGCAGAAGCTGAACGTGAAATTGTGCAGGAACAGAAAGAACAGCTGGATGTTTTGCTCGTCAAGCCTGGAATGTATCCCCAGGCGGTTCAGATTGGCGGTGAGCTGGCAGATTTGCAGAAAGCTGTTGGCGGCGATATAGAAGCGGTCTATCCCTACAATGAACCGGTGGCATTGATTGTCAATGACGAAGGAAAGCTGAACGGCAGTGAACTGAACCGAGCGTTGCGGGATGATAATGGGCAGATTTATGACATTGTCGCCGGCGACTTTCTGGTTGTCGGTCTGGGAGAGGAGGACTTTGCTTCCCTATCTCCTGAGCTAATGGAGAAATTCGAAAAAGAGTTCCATCAACCGGAAATGTTTGTCCGCATGGGGCGCAGTATCATGGCACTTCCCTTGCCGGATGACAAAGTGAAATCTGCGGACACTCCCATGAAAGCTGAGCCTATGCCGCAGAAAAACAGTCCTGACAGAGAAATTCTTTGAGGAGGCATGCTATGCCAGGAAAAACAATTGGAGAGTTAATGGAAGAAATGCGAATAAAGGCAGGTGCAAAAGAATATCATGGACATTCTTATATGGACTTGCAGCGTTTTGCTGATGATACCAGGCATATGATTATTTTTGATGTCCTCTCAAATGATTCGCCTATTGGCTGGAAAGGTGAACGAACCAGGCTGTATCTTACTCAGTCTGGTTATGAGAAGGCTTTGGAGAGCCAGGAAAAAGGTCAAATTAAAATCATTAGCCATGCCAATGTCAGAAATGGCAATTTGCATTATGAGCATAAAGAACAGGTGCGATGAAATGATTTTCTTGTTTGCAAGGAGGTGAGATAAATTGCAGGAGGAAGTTGAAAACAGAACAGTCAATTTGGCAATCAGTACTACCCGTCTGACAGTGCGAACGATTATTGCTGGTATCCGCAAATATTTGCAGCATCGAGAAAAGGTAAAAGCCCGAAAAGGTAGAGAGCCTGCTGTTCATGGCAAGCAGTCTGTTAAAAAGCTGCTGGGGCAGAATCAAGGTGCTGCCAATGCGGAGGTTGAAAAAGAAGGGATCAAAGACTTTGAACGCCTTGCGAAGAAGTATGGCGTAGATTTTGCGGTAAGAAAGGATAAAACGGTTGAGCCGCCCCGTTATTTTGTATTTGTTCGAGCAAAGGATTCAGACGCTTTGGATGCCATCTGCAAAGAACATCAAGCAAGGTCATTGACTAAAGATAAGAAGCCGAGTGTGCTGGCACAGCTCAGCAAATTCAAAAATCTGGTGGCATCGCTGCCGAAGAAGATTCGTGAAAAGAAACAGGAGCGTGATTTATGATAGATACAAGAAAAATTAAAAAGCTCCTGATTCTGAATATCCCATATGTCATATTGGGATTGGTTGCAACAAATATCGGAGAAGCATGGCGAATGGCTGAGGGTGCAGATAGTTCTGCAAAACTCCTCAGCCTTTTTTCTACTCTCCCTGTTGCATTTGGGAATCCTCTGCCGAGCTTTTATCCGCTTGATTTGATTATCGGTATCCTCTGCGGTGCAGGTTTGCGGCTTGCAGTGTATCTGCGAGGGAAAAATGCAAAAAAGTATCGACACAATGTTGAGTATGGCTCTGCCCGATGGGGAACTGCCAAAGATATTGAACCATTTATGGCTCCGGCATTTGAGGATAACATTATTCTCACAAAGACAGAGCGATTAATGATGAGCAACCGCCCGAAAAATCCTGCCAATGCCAGAAATAAAAACGTTTTGATTGTCGGTGGTTCCGGTTCAGGAAAAACCAGATTCTGGATTAAACCGAACCTGCTCCAATGCACTTCAAAAAAGCATCCTACTTCATTCGTAGTGACCGATCCGAAAGCCAGTATCGTCATTGAATGTGGCAATGCCCTTTTGAAAAACAATTATAACATCAAGATTTTCAATACTATCAATTTCAAAAAGTCCATGCACTATAATCCGATGGCGTATATTCACTCAGAAAAGGATATTCTGAAGCTGGTCACTGCGTTAATTGCCAACACAAAGGGGGACGGAAAAGCCGGTAATGAGTTCTGGACGAAAGCTGAAACCCTGCTTTACTGTGCTTTGATTGGCTATATCCACTACGAAGCTCCTTTAGAAGAACAAAACTTCTCGACTTTGATTGAGTTTCTTAACGCAATGGAGGTGCGTGAAGACGATGATGAGTTCCAAAACCCTGTGGACATGATGTTTGAAGCATTGGAAAAGAAAAATCCGAACCATTTTGCCGTGCGGCAGTATAAGAAGTACAAGCTGGCGGCGGGCAAGACAGCAAAAAGTATTCTTATTTCTTGTGGTGCTCGCCTGGCTCCTTTTGATATTCAGGAAGTAAGAGATGTTACCGCCTACGATGAGTTGCAGCTGGACACTTTGGGAGATAAGAAAACAGCTCTGTTCCTTATCATGTCAGATACAGACAGCACCTTTAATTTTTTGATTTCTATGATTTACACTCAGCTTTTTAACCTGCTGTGTGAGAAGGCTGACGACATTTATGGTGGTCGCCTTCCTGTTCATGTGAGGTGTCTGATTGATGAGGCTGCTAATATTGGGCAGATTCCCAATCTCGAAAAACTGGTGGCAACGATTCGTTCCAGAGAGATTTCCGCCTGTCTGGTATTGCAGGCACAATCTCAGCTGAAGGCAATTTACAAGGATAATGCGGATACCATCATCGGCAACATGGATTCCCGTATTTTCCTGGGCGGTTCGGAACCGACCACCCTGAAAGAACTGAATCAGGCACTTGGGAAAGAAACAATCGATACGTTCAATACTTCCAACACCAGAGGAAACAGTCCTTCCTATGGTATGAATTATCAAAAGTTAGGGAAAGACCTTGCTACTGTGGATGAACTTTCCGTACTGGATGGCAGCAAATGTATCTTGCAGTTGCGTGGTGTGCGACCATTTTTGTCGGATAAATATGACCTCACGCAACACCCAAACTTCAAACTGACCGCAGACTATGACAAGAAAAATGAGTTTAAAATCGAAAAATTTCTCAGTCATCGGTTACGACTGAAAGCGAACGACGAATTTGTTGTGGTGGATGCGGATTAAACAGAAAGGAATGATTCGATGCATGATTTAAAAGCAGTATCTTCGTTGGTAAAGCAGATTCTGGAGGAAAATGCTTCTGCAAGGAACAGCGACAATGTTCTGTACCTGGAAATTTTGCGATACTATTCCTCAGCAAAAGGCGTTGATCTGTATCAGCTGTCCGTACCTGATTTTCTGATGAAGCTGGAGCAGAAAGGCTTTCCGGCGTTTGAAACGGTCAGACGCAGCAGACAAAAGGTACAGGCAACCTATCCCAATCTGGCGGCGACCGGAGCAGTAGGTGAGTTTCGAGCAAGAAATGAAAAGGTGTACCGAGAGTTTGCTAAGAGCGAGGTATAACCTATGACTGTCGGACAGCGTATGAAAAAAGTACGCCTTTTTCGAGGAATGACACAGAAACAACTCGGAATTATGGCGGGACTTGGTGCAAATGGAGATATTCGCATTGCCCAGTATGAAAGCGGGGTTCGGACTCCTAAAGAACAGATGCTTATCAAAATAGCAGATGTACTTTGTGTACAGCCTGCTGTTTTTTCTTCAAGAGTCTACGCTTCTAAAAATGATTTTATACAGGCTCTCTTTTGGATAGAACGTATTGTTTTTCCAGAAGAAAAACCAGGTAAGAGAAGTCAAAATGCCTGCTCATCTCAACCGGAAACAACAGAGAGAGGTTAAAGCAGTTATTGAACGGGCGAAAAAAGATAACGGGGTTCCGCAGACTGCCCAGCAGTCTATCCCGTTTCAGAGAATGTTTCCAGATGGGATTTGTCGTGTGACAGACAGTTACTACACAAAGACCATTCAGTTTCAAGACATCAACTACCAGTTGGCACAGCAGGAGGACAAAACTGCTATTTTTGACGAGTGGTGCAGCTTTCTCAATTTTTTTGACAGTTCCATTCACTTCGAATTGTCTTTCATGAATATGGGAACCGATGCGGAGAGTTTTGAAAAAAGTGTCCGTATCCCGTTCAGGAAAGACGAGTTTAACCCTGTTCGTGCGGAGTACAGTCAGATGCTGAAAAAGCAGCTCTCTCAGGGCAATAATGGCTTGACTAAGACAAAATATCAGACCTTCGGTATCGAAGCAGAGTCCATGCGGCAGGCAAAACCGAGATTGGCTCATATTGAAAATGACCTCCTCAACAATTTCCGCCGTTTGGGGGTTATTGCAATCCCTTTGGATGGAAAAGAGCGGCTGCGCCTGATGCATGCCATGTTCCACATGGGGGACGATGATAAGTTCTTCTTCGACTGGAAGTGGCTGGTGGAATCCGGTCTTTCCGTAAAGGACTTTATTGCTCCCACTGCTTTCGTTTTCAAAAGCAATCGCACGTTTCAGATGGGCAGTCTGTATGGCTCCATGTCTTTTCTATCTATTACGGCATCCGATCTCAGCGACCGAATGCTGGCAGACTTTCTGGATATGGAGTCCAGTCAGATTGTAACCATGCACATTCAGTCGGTAGACCAGACTGCCGCCATCAAAACCATTAAGCGCACCATCACAGAGCTTGACCGCAGTAAAATTGAGGAACAGAAAAAGGCGGTTCGTGCAGGATATGATATGGACATCATTCCAAGCGACCTCGCCACCTACGGCAAAGATGCCAAAGCACTGCTGAAAGAGCTGCAAAGCCAGAATGAGCGTATGTTCATGGTCACATTCCTCGTTATGAATACCGGACGCACTGAGCAGGAACTGGAAAACAATGTGTTCCAGGCACAGAGTATTGCTCAGAAGCATAACTGTAATCTGCGGCGTTTGGATTTTCAGCAGGAACAGGGGCTGATGAGCAGCCTGCCCCTTGCCCACAACCTGATTGAAATTCGCCGTGGACTGACTACCAGTTCTACGGCTATTTTTGTGCCGTTCACTACACAGGAACTGTTCCAGGGCGATGGAGAAACACTCTATTATGGTTTGAACGCACTGTCGAACAATCTGATTATGGTGGACAGGAAGAAGCTCAAAAATCCAAATGGTTTGATTCTGGGCACTCCTGGTTCCGGTAAGTCTTTCAGTGCCAAGCGTGAAATCACCAATGCATTTCTGGTGACGAACGATGATGTGATTATCTGCGATCCTGAAGCAGAATATACTGCACTTGTTCACAAATTTAATGGACAGGTGGTAAAAATCAGTTCTTCCAGTACTAACTATATCAATCCGATGGATATTAACATCAATTACTCAGAGGATGATAATCCGGTGGCATTGAAAGCAGATTTTATCCTGTCACTCTGTGAATTGATTGTAGGCAGTAAGGATGGATTGCAGCCGGTCGAAAAGACCGTCATTGACCGTTGTGTTCACCAGATTTATCAGCGGTATTTTGATGACCCCAAACCGGAAAATATGCCCATTCTGGAGGACTTGTATAATGCACTTCTGAAACAGGACGAAAAAGAAGCACACCATGTTGCGACTGCCCTTGAGATTTATGTCAAGGGTTCTCTGAAAGTGTTCAACCACCGAACCAACGTGGATATTCAGAACCGCCTGGTGTGTTACGACATTAAGGAACTGGGCAATCAATTGAAAAAAATTGGGATGCTGGTTGTACAGGATCAGGTCTGGGGACGTGTCACCCAAAACCGTAATGCAGGAAAATCTACTCGATATTATATCGACGAGTTCCACTTGCTGCTCAAAGAGGAACAGACAGCAACCTATTCCATTGAAATCTGGAAGCGATTCCGTAAATGGGGCGGTATTCCGACCGGCATCACCCAGAACGTAAAAGACCTGCTTCGCAGTCCGGAGATTGCCAACATCCTGGAAAATTCGGACTTCATCTATATGCTCAACCAGGCAAGCGAGGACAGAACCATTCTGGCTCAGCGCCTGAATATCTCTCCCCATCAGCTCTCCTATGTCACGAACTCCGGTGAGGGCGAAGGACTTTTGTTTTATGGCAACGTGATTCTTCCGTTTGTTGACCGATTCCCGAAGGACATTGAGCTGTACCGTATTATGACCACCAAATTGTCTGAGGTATCCAAAGAAAAGGAGGGGTAATAGATGGCGAAAAGACCTACCCGACTCCGTTTTACTGAGGATGATTTGTCCAGCGATGCGGTAAAAAAGGCTGCTGGAAAAGCGGAAAAAGCCGCAGCGAAGGCAGAAAAGGCAGTGGATAAAATCACTCCAAAGAAACACCGCAAGCTACGGCAGGAAGCTGATGTTTCCGCTAGCAGAACTGCAAAACTTCGTTTTGGCAAGGCAAAGGCAGATGATATTCCCCCAAAGCCTTCCGGTATCAAACGAACGGCAACTCATGCACCGGTAGATACCTTGTCTGCGAATGTCCACAAATCTATCTCTCGATATGAAGATGATAATGTGGGCGTTCAGACAGCCCATCAGACAGAGCTTGGTGCGGAAACTGCTTACCATGTTGCCGATCATGCGGTTTACAGTCATAAGCTGAAAGCCTATGACAAGGCAGAAAAGTTGGTGAGCAAATCAGATAGGGAAAATGTGAATGCGCTGTTTGAAAAGTTTAAAAAGGACAATCCCAATGCTTCTTCCAATCCTCTTTCCCGATGGAAGCAAAAACACAACATCAAGAAAGAATACGCCGCAGCACGAGCCGGAAAAAGTGGAAAAGCGACAGTGAAAGGGGCAGAAAAGACTGCAAAGGGTACTAAGACTGTCACACAGAAAATTGCAAATTTTTGCGTGTCGCATAAAACGGCACTGCTCTGGGTGCTGGCAATAGGACTGCTGTTTATGGTCGTATCCGGAATGTTCTCTGCTTGCTCTACCATGTTTCAGGGGGGCACTCAGGTAGTACTGGGGACTTCTTTTACTGCGGAAGATGAGGACATTCTGGGTACGGATGAAGATTATACAGCTTTGGAAAATGATTTGCGAAGCCAGGTGGACAATATTGAATCCACTCACTCGGGGTATGACGAATACCGTTATTCTCTGGATGAAATCGGACACAATCCGTATGAACTTGCAGCCTATCTGACAGTCGTTTTTGAGGACTATACCCGTGAAGAAGTGCAGGAAGAGCTTGCCCGATTGTTTGACGCACAGTATGACCTAGAGTTGGATGAGGAGGTAGAGATACGTTCTTATACAACCACGGATGAAGATGGCAATACTTCTACCGTTTATTATGAATATCGCATCCTGAACGTTACGTTAACCAACCACGGACTTGGAAATGTAATTCGTTCATCCGGATTGAGTGCAGATCAACTGGAGCGATATGAGGTGCTGCTGGAAACTCTGGGAAACCGTTCCTACCTGTTTGGTGAGGATGTTTCTTCCGCTCCTGGCGGTGGTGGAGAGTATGAGGACTATGATATTCCTGGTGAAGCCCTGACCGATACTGCCTTTGCCAATATGATACGGGAAGCGGAAAAGTATCTGGGCTACCCTTATGTTTGGGGCGGTTCCTCCCCTTCTACCAGTTTTGACTGCTCTGGATTTGTCAGTTGGGTAATCAATCATTGCGGCAACGGTTGGAGCGTTGGCAGGCAAACGGCAAGTGGGCTGAAAAATCTCTGCGATATTATCCCCCCTTCGGAAGCAAAACCAGGAGATTTGATTTTCTTCCAAGGAACCTATGCAACAACCGGCGCTTCCCATGTAGGGATTTATGTGGGCGATGGGATGATGATTCACTGTGGCGATGTGCGTCCAGATAGGACGGAAGTAGAAGTAGACGAAAGGAGGGCAGCTTGAAGGTACTACCCCGTAAGATAACGCGGGAATCCACCTGACTAACCGAAAGGCGAAAGCTGGCACGGGACAATAGCACGTCAGGAAAGCGGTAAGTCACCTAAAGGCAATCGGGTGCGACTGAACTGCGAGGATAAGTGAATATGAGGATAAATCTTGGTTTGAATCTTGTGAGTTCCCAGCCCCTGTTCAGTGTGGGCGTAGGAAATTTGCCTGAAACCTATGGTGCAAACAAGTTCAGAAAGGCGAGCCTTCTGACCTGTTATCAGAATACCGGAAAGGGTCGCCTTCCGGTAGGTTATCAAAGAAATGCACGGCGCGCCGGAGAACCGGTGTCAACGGAACGAAAGCATATCCGACAATTCACACTTACCTACTACTTCCGTTAACTGGAGATTGCCTAAACCAGAGCGCCCATAAGGGCTATGTGGCAGACACTGAAAATCTGGCATGGCAACGGAGCTTCCATAGTAGTCTGAGAACCCTGAATTGACAGGGAAAGCCGTAAACCGGATGCGGGAAAGCCGCTCACATGGCGAAGGGAAGCAGTCTGAGCGTATTAAAATCGAAAATTGATTAGGGAGGAAAACCTCATTGAAACCAACAATAGAGATTTTAACTAAGTTACAAGAAAACTCAAAGAAACACCATGATGAAGTATTCACAAGGCTTTATCGCTATCTGCTCCGCCCTGATATTTATTCTATTTCTTACCAGCACCTCTACTCCAATGAAGGGGCTGGAACAAAAGGCGTGGATGAAGATACGGCGGATGGATTCAGCGAGGAGTATGTGGAGCGTATTATTGAAGCATTGAGAACGGAGACATACCGCCCGAAACCTGTACGGCGCAGCTATATCCAAAAATCGAATGGAAAAATGCGCCCGTTAGGCCTGCCAACATTTACGGACAAGCTGGTACAGGAAGTCATGCGAATGATTTTGGAGGCGGTCTATGAACCGGTTTTCTCGAATTACTCTCACGGATTTCGCCCCGGCAGAAGCTGTCACACAGCACTGTCCCAGCTCAAACACGAGTTTATCGGTGCGGGCTGGTTCGTTGAGGGCGATATAAAAGGCTGCTTTGACAACATCGACCATACGGTACTGATTGCTGTTATCGGCAGGAAAATCAAAGACGCCAGATTTCTGAAACTCATACGGCTGTTCTTAAAATCGGGCTACATGGAGGACTGGAAATACTACGGTACTTACAGCGGCTGTCCGCAGGGCGGCATTATTTCGCCAATCCTTGCGAACATCTATCTGAATGAGCTGGACAGCTACATCGAGGAATTGAAAAAGGAGTTTGACGTTAGAACGCCGTACAGAACCACTCCGGCATACCATGCGATTGAACGAAAGCGGGCAAATTTAAGGAGAAAGATAGACCGGCGTGAAGCTGGCCCGGAACGTGACTTGCTGATTGCGGAGTACAAAAAGCTAACCAGCGAATTGTATAAAACGCCAGCAAAGTTGTGTGATGATAAAAAGCTTAAATATGTTCGCTATGCGGATGATTTTCTGATTGCCGTCAACGGGAGCAAGCAGGATTGCGAATGGATAAAAGCGAAGCTCACGGAGTTCATCCAGAATACTCTGAAAATGGAGTTAAGCCAGGAAAAAACGCTGATTACCCATAGTAACACACCTGCGAGATTTCTCGGTTATGATGTGCGGGTACGCCGTGACCAGCAGGTAAAGCCGTGGAAGAAATGCAAACAGCGCACGATGAATAACACCGTGGAACTGCTTATCCCGCTTCAAGACAAGATTGAAAAGTTTCTGCTTTCAAAAGGCATTGTAAAGCAGAGAGCCGATAACGGAAAGCTGGAACCAACCAGCAGACTTTCCTTATTGCGCCACACAGATTTAGAGATTGTGACGGTATTTGACGCAGAACTGCGGGGAATTTGCAACTACTATCACCTCGCCAGCAACTACCGAAGCCTGAACTATTTCAGCTATCTCATGGAATATAGCTGTCTGAAAACACTGTCCGGCAAGCACCGCTGTAAACTGTCCAAGATTTATGACAAGTACCGCATTGGTGAAAAGCGTTGGGGTATCCCCTACGAAACAAAAGCCGGAAAGAAAGTCCGCCGACTCACGAAGTTTAACGAGATTGATGGTAAAAAGTGTGAGGACATTGAACCGAAGGTTATTACGATTGTAGCCAAAGGACGCACTACAATAGATGACCGTCTAAAGGCCAGAGTGTGCGAATTATGCAGCAGAACAGACGTAAAACTGGAAGTCCATCATGTGAACAAGGTGAAAAACCTGAAGGGAAAGGAACCTTGGGAGCAAGTGATGATAGCAAAGCGGCGCAAAACACTGGCGGTCTGCCATGACTGCCACCAGAAAATACATCATGGGTTCTAAAAGTTATTTTTGTAATGGAGCAAAGATGGCGAGCCGTGTGCATTGAGAGGTGCAAGCACGGTTCTGGGAGGGGTCTGCGCAGACCTACCGCAGAAATGCGGCAAGGCGGCGCTTTCCTACTCTACCCGATTTCCTATGCTTCCATCGAAACAAATTATTGGCAACAGCACTTTTACTGTTTTGGCAGAATCCCTTAAACTGCCGGAAAGGAGAATTTTATGGGTGCAAAATTAGAAAAGCTCGGTGCAGAACTTGCAAAGGCACGAAAAAAGAAAGCGGAATGGGACTCTAGGGTAAAGGATTTGGAACGCCGGTATCGTGAGGAGGAAAATTCCGAGATTCATGATATGGTACACGCCGCTAACCTGACTCCTGATCAGCTTTCTGAACTGCTTAAAATGTTTGCGGAAGATTCCGCACCGAAACCGGAAATGATTCAATCTGTAACAGAGGAGGATATTGCACATGAAAGTTAAATATTTAGGCGCTACCTGTATGGCGCTGCTTTTAAGCATCGGGATGTTTTCCACAACAGCGTTTGCCTACGCTCCGGATACTTCGGCTGAAATAACACAGGAGCAGACAAAAGAAACAGTACTGGAATCCAGTGAGCCGATGGAACCGCTTACTCCAGATGGAAATATGACGTTGGTGGATGATGAGGGGGAACACCCGTCTGTTGGAAAACAGTTTATTACGGTTGTAACAAAAACGGGCAATTATTTCTATCTCATTATTGACCGTGACGATGAGGGGAAAGAAACGGTTCATTTCTTGAATCAGGTAGATGAAGCTGATCTGATGAAGTTGATGAATGAGGAAGAACTGGAGCAGTTGAAACCTGTTGAGGAACCGACACCGACTCCAGAGCCGGAAACCAAGCCGGAGTCTGACGCTGAAGTTCAAGAGTCAGAGTCGGAACCTGAAAAGAAACCCAATGTGTTCCCTGCTGTTTTGACTATCCTTCTGTTCGCAGGTGGCGGTGGCTTCTATGCTTTCAAAAAACTCAAGGGTAAAAAAGCAGAGAAAGAACAAGAAAAGCCTGATCCTGATGCCGATTATGTCGATGAGGAAGATTACGGCTATGAGGAATCTGATGAGTATTCTTCTAATGAGGATGATACAGAGTATTTAGATGAAGAAGATCTCAACAAGCCGGTATAAATGCTCATCGGTGGACAGCCTTCGGGCTGTCTTACATAAAACAATTATTTCTGTCATTTTCAGGTGAAATGGCGGAGATAAGTTTTGTTACATAGCAGTCTTACATTTCTGTGTAGGGCTGCTTTTTTGTTTTTCAGAAAGGAGCAGATGCAAATGAAATTAGTGTTGGCTGAGAAGCCGTCCGTGGCGCAAAGCATAGCAAAGGTGTTGGATGCCACAAAGCGTGAGGATGGATACCTGGAGGGAAATGGTTATGTGGTCAGCTGGTGCGTGGGACATCTGGTCGAGCTGTCTCAGCCGGAAGCCTACGATGAAAAATACAGTAAATGGACGTATGCAGACCTTCCCATTTTTCCGGATCAGTGGAAGTATCAAGTATCTGTCAACACCAGAAAACAGTTTGGAATCCTCAAAAAGCTTATGGCAAGAAAAGATGTGGAGAGCCTTGTGTGTGCGACCGATGCCGGTCGTGAGGGTGAGTTGATTTTTCGCCTGGTCTATCATCAGGCTGGATGCCGAAAGCCTTTCGAACGGCTTTGGATTTCTTCGATGGAAGATTCTGCAATCAGGGCAGGATTCGAGCAGCTAAAATCATCAGTAGAATATGATGCGTTATATGAAGCGGCATTGTGTCGGGAGCGTGCTGACTGGTTAGTTGGAATCAATGCTACTAGACTTTTTTCTACTCTTTATGGGCAGACGCTGAATGTGGGACGGGTCATGACTCCTACGCTGGCAATGGTTGTGATGCGGGAAGCTGCAATCTCCGCTTTCAGACCGGAGCCTTTCTATACCGTGGAGTTGGCTTTGCAGGACTTTACGGTATCCAGTGAGCGTATAAAGGTGAAAGCCCAGGCAGAGGAAGTTTGCCGGAATTGCGTTGGTGCTGTGCTGACTGTAACAAAGGCAGACAATAAGGAAAAATCCGAAAAACCCCCTGCTCTGTACGACCTGACTTCCTTGCAGAGGGATGCAAACCGTGTGCTGGGATTTACTGCACAGCAGACTCTGGATTATACCCAGAGCCTGTATGAGAAAAAACTGGTCACATATCCCCGTACCGACAGTCGTTATCTGACAAGCGATATGGAAAATATGCTTCCGGAACTGGTACAGTCACTTTTCAACATTTTCCCTGTGAAGGATGTGAAAAATGTTCCGGTTCATGCTGCTCAGGTCATCAACGACAAGAAAGTTTCAGATCATCACGCTATTATCCCCACCAAAGAAACCCTGAAATGCAGCCTGGAGGGGTTGCCGAAAGGAGAACTGGCGATTCTTCGATTGATTGCTGCCCGTCTGTTTTGTGCGGTCGGTGAGCCGTTTCGGTACAACGAAAGCGTGATTGAGCTTTCGGATGGAATCTATGCCTTTTCTGCCAAAGGAAAAACCGTTGTGCAACCTGGATGGAAGATTTTCTCCGAAAAAAAGAATAATCAGGATAAAGAGAGTGAAAAACAGCTCCCTTCCCTCACGGTTGGTGAGGGCTTAAGTGTCCATTCTGCTGAGATCAAAGAGGGAAAGACATCCCCGCCCAAGCACTTTACAGAGGATACCCTTCTGCAAAGTATGGAAACTGCCGGTGCAGAGGAAATGCCGGAAGATGCAGAACGCAAGGGACTGGGGACACCAGCTACCCGTGCTGCCACAATCGAAAAACTGGTACGGATTGGTTTTCTAGAACGAAAGGGCGATAAGAAAACCAAGCACCTACTCCCTACCCATAAGGGCACAGCACTGGTAACTGTCATGCCAGAACAGATTCAATCCCCATCCATGACCGCCGACTGGGAAGAAAAACTGCTCATGATTGAGCGTGGAGAATATGACGGAGATGCTTTCCTAAAAGAAATTCAGAATATGATTTTCGCACTAGTGCAGACCTATGAAAAGGTGCAAGGGTCTGAAGTGCTGCTGTCAAAGGAGGTGCAGACCGTTGGAACCTGCCCTATCTGCGGCAGTTCTATCATAGAACAACAGAAAGGATTTTTTTGTTCCAACAGGAAATGTCATTTCGCCTTATGGAAAAGCAACCGTTACTTTGACAGCATCGGGAAGACCCTGACAGCGACAGTGGCGCAAAAGCTCTTGTCTAATGGAGAGGTCAAGTTAAAAGGATGCAAGTCTGCTAAAACCGGCAGAAGATTTGACACAACAGTTGTCATTACTGTTACGGCGGAAGGAAAAGTGCAGTATAACATAAAATTTGAAAATGGAGGAAAACAAAATGATCAATGAGTTTAATCCAGAAGGAAAAGATATTCGTTTTATTAACAGTCATTATAAGGATTTGTTTCGCATTCCGGACGGCGGAACAATCCAGGTCTATTCCGATGATTCGGTAGTCATTAAGCCCTGCAAGTTTATTGATGAGTATCATACACAGATTGGAAACAACGTATTTCACATCTGCCAGTTTGCGGAGCTTCTGGAACGCAGCGGGAGCTACTGTCAGCCAGAGCCTGAAATTCTGGGTGATGAAGCTGCATGGCTGATTGGACGAGATCGGTATCTGGCAATCCAGACCTGCGATGATAGCTATAACTATACACTTTTCGATCAGAATTTCAAAGAGATTGATGGCGGTCAACTGGATAATTTGGATTTATCCATGCTGAAAGCCAGAACAAAGATTTTGGAGAGCTTTGGGCTTCAAATGCGAGAACTTCGGGCAGAGATTTATGATGATGTGATGGAAAAGGCTGAAGCGGCAGAATCATCAAAGATTTCAGTTCGCACTTCTGTAGTTGCACAGCTGAAACAAAAATCTGTTTCAGATACTCCCTTTCAACCTGTAAAAAGATGCAAGGAAAGGGAGATGGAATAAATGGAATTAACTTAATGATGAGAAAATGCTATACAGTCCAGGAACAAGGATAGGGGCTGTATGGAGTGATGCAGCAGATGAGGAACCAGCTTCAGGAGGACGAAGCAGAACTTCTGGATTTAACCAATTGTGTTTTGTGGAAATTATCAGATATGGACGATGAAACATTTGAAAAGATTAGTCTTTCACTGAATTTATGAAGATGGGAGGAAAACAATGAATCCGAAAGAGAGGTATTATTCCGGTGTGGCAAGAGAAACGATTCATAGGATTACTGCCAATCGGGAAAACTGGACTTCTTTTTTGAGCATGATGGCTCGAAATTATACGTTCACCTATCCAGAACAGGTTATGATTTATGCCCAGCGTCCCAATGCTACGCTCTGCAAACCTTATAAGGAATGGAATACTGAACCGTATCAACGTTATGTAAAAAAAGGTTCCAAGGGAATTGCTCTTTTTGTCATGAATCAGGAGAAGCCACATCTGAGATATGTATTTGAAAAGAAAAAGCGGATTTTTTGAAAAATGAGTATGGAACGGGCGGTCATTCCCATGCCCTTTCCGGCGCTTCTGGCAGTGGTGAAGATCACGATGCTAAAGGTATTCGATACACCAAAGATGGCTGCGATAAAGTACAGCTTTCTTGGGCACAGGTGGCAACACGTATTGATACTCTGATAAAAGAGGAACGCTATCTTGTCCCTGAAGCTCTGAAAGAGGTTCAACAAGAACGTGTACCGGATATAGAAAACGAGACGAAGCCTGTGGGACGAATTGAATATCTTGGAACAGATGGTAGGTCGGGCGAAGCGATTGAATATACTGATCCAGAACAGTTTGTGAAGAAAATCGAGGATGAAACATTCTATGGTGTTCCGTTCACAGTGGTTCTGTACAAGGACAAGCAGGGAAAAACCATTCCGCAGGACTTTCTCGGTGAACTTGACCCGCCACCCAGAGGATTTCGTGTAGAAGATACTCCGGCAATGGACTTGGAAGAAGTTCCCACTGTGGAAGAACCAGAGGAAAGTCCGTTTATTGCACAGGTCATGCGAGATGTAGAAGCCATTGCTGCTGAAAAAGAACCGGATGAAAGATTTTTTGTAGTAGATGTTGATCGTGGTTCTGAAATTGCGTATGCCATTTGGGATAACCAAACAGAGGACTATTATGTAGATGAGGAAGGTGTAACAGAGGAATTTGACAGTGAATGGCTGGCAAACGATTATTTGCAGGAAGTTAAAAGAGCGGTTTCTGCCAAAGAATCTGCGGAGTGGCTGTACAACGAACGCTCTAAATTTGAAGCGACATTGGAACCGCTGTATCAGGTGGGCGATACTGTTTTTCTGGAGGGAGAGCCATACAATATCACTGACATCGGCACTTCCAACGTGCAGTTACTGCCGCCAGGGATGGTCTACCCCATTTATCGGGCAGAAAGTAAAGAAAATTTTGAACGCCTTCTGAGGCAGGATGAACGCAATGCCAGATTTATTTCAGGTACAGAACCGGAAAAAACGGTTGTCGTATCTGAGCCGGAACATTTTGTTGACCACTACTATGTAGTGGACGATCTGGAAGTTCGTGGAGCGTTATCTCTGAAGGAGTACAGCACTTTTGAGGATGCCCTGAGAGCTTACTATGAATTGCCGAACACGCAGATGAAAGCTCTGGGAGCCATGAACACGGGGCAACCATTACCAGGCAGCCTGGACTTTATGCAGTGTAAGGACGGGCAGGATACCATTCTTGAGGACTATAAAAAGGTTGCTGGGTGGAAACATCCCGAAGTCCTGGAGATTATTCGCAGGCTCGAAACTGCGATTCAGACAAAGGAAATCCCAGATATTCCGGCAGTTAATTTTCACATCACAGATGATCATCTTGGCGAAGGGGGAACGAAAGCAAAATTCAGAGCTAATATGGATGCAATCCATGTTCTGAAAGAATTGGAGTTTGACGGACGAAATGCGACTCCGGAAGAACAGGAAATCCTTTCCCAATATGTTGGCTGGGGTGGACTTCCCGATGCTTTTGATGAAAACAAGGTAAACTGGGCTGAGGAGTTCAGAGAACTCTATACAGCTCTGTCTCCGGAAGAATATGCAGCAGCACGAGCCAGTACCCTGAATGCCCACTACACCAGCCCTACTGTCATTCGTGCCATCTATGATGCGGTCGGACAGATGGGATTTGAAACAGGAAATATCCTGGAACCTGCTATGGGCATTGGCAACTTTTTCGGGATGCTTCCCGACACCATGCGAAACAGCAATCTCTACGGTGTGGAGCTGGACTCCATCAGTGGGCGTATCGCTCAGAAACTTTATCCCAACGCTGATATTAAGGTGGCAGGTTTTGAAACCACAGACCGTCGGGATTTTTATGATTTGGCGGTCGGCAATGTTCCGTTTGGCAATTATAAGGTTTCTGACAAGCCCTATGACAAGTTGGGATTTTCTATTCACAACTATTTTTTCGCAAAAACGCTTGATCAGGTTCGTCCAGGCGGTGTGGTTGCCTTTGTGACAAGCCGTTTCACGATGGATTCCAAAAACTCAGATGCCCGCCGGTATCTGGGACAGCGGGCAGAACTGCTGGGAGCCATTCGCCTGCCCAATACTGCATTTAAGGCAAATGCTGGTACGGAGGTTGTATCAGACATCATTTTTCTTCAAAAGCGTGACCATCCCATTGACATCGTGCCAGACTGGGTGCAGCTGAATACTACGCCAGATGGTTATACAATGAACAGCTATTTTGTAGAGCATCCAGAAATGATTCTGGGAGAGCTTTCTATGGAAAGTACCCAGTATGGTAAGGATGATCTGACTGTTCGTCCTCACAAGAATGTAGAGCTGTCTGAACTGCTAAAAAAAGCTGTTACCCAGATTGGCGGCACTTATACTTCTGTGGAATTGACAGAAGAAGCAGATAGCCAGCAAAAGGAGCAAGTCACCATTCCAGCCCGTCCTGAGGTGAAAAACTTTTCTTATACAGTGGTGGATGGTGAGGTATATTTCCGTGAAAACTCTGTCATGCGTCTGGTAGAACTGAACGACAAAGCCAAAGAGCGTGTCTGCGGCATGGTAGAGCTTCGCCGTATTGTGAATGACCTGATTGAATATCAGCTGGAAGACTATCCGGATGACATGATTCAGGCAAAACAGTCAGAGTTGAATACCGCTTATGATGCGTTCACTGCTAAAAACGGGTTAATCAATAATCGGGCAAACGGTCAGGTTTTTGCTGATGACTCTAGTTATTATCTCCTGTGTTCTCTGGAAAATGTAGACGAGGAGGGAAATCTGAAAAGCAAAGCGGATATGTTCACCAAGCGTACCATCAAGCCAGAACGTAAAGTGAACAGCGTAGATACACCATCAGAAGCACTGGCAATTTCCATTGGTGAACATGGCAAGGTAGATTTATCCTATATGGCAGAACTGCTGGGAACCCCTGGGGAATATGACTTCATTAAAACAGAGCTGCAAGGCGTGATTTTCAAAGACCCGATGGCTCCGGATGATTCTGTTTCAGGCTGGCAGACAGCCGATGAGTATCTCTCCGGCGATGTGCGAAGTAAGCTCCGGATTGCACAGATGGCTGCACAGAAAGACAGTTCTTTTGAAATCAATGTGCAGGCACTGAAGAAAGCACAGCCCAAGGATTTGGATGCTTCCGAGATTGATGTCCGCCTGGGTGCAACCTGGATTGACCCTGTCTATATTCAGCAGTTCATGCAGGAAACTTTTGAAACCCCGTTTTATCTTCAAAGAAGTATTGAGGTAAAATATTCGGAATTTACGGCGGAATGGCGGATTACCGGAAAAAGCTCACCAAACTATAATGATGTGGCAGCATACACAACCTACGGTACAGAACGAGCTAACGCCTACCGTATTCTTGAGGAAACGCTGAATCTGAAAGATATTCGTATCTATGACACTATCGAGGATGTGGACGGTAAGCAGAAGCGTGTACTGAACAAGAAGGAAACCACCCTGGCACAGCAGAAACAGCAGGCAATCAAGGATGCATTTCGAGACTGGATTTGGAAAGACCCGCACCGCCGTGAAGCGCTCGTAACCAAGTATAATGAACTGTTTAATTCCACCAGACCTCGTGAATACGATGGCAGTCATATTCGATTTGGCGGTATGAATCCCGATATTACCCTTCGAGAACACCAGCGGAATGCCATTGCCCATGTGTTGTATGGCGGAAATACCCTGCTGGCGCACGAAGTCGGTGCTGGCAAAACATTTGAAATGGCGGCTTCCGCTATGGAGAGCAAACGGCTGGGATTAAGCCAGAAGGCGTTGTTTGTTGTCCCAAACCACTTGACTTTGCAATGGGCAAATGAGTTTCTGCATCTGTATCCCAGTGCCAAGCTGCTGGTGGCAACCAAGAAGGATTTTGAGACGGCAAATCGTAAAAAATTTTGTGCGAGAATTGCAACAGGTGACTATGATGCAGTGATTATCGGACATAGCCAGTTTGAAAAAATCCCGCTTTCACCAGAACGCCAGGAACGGCAGCTGCGGGAACAGATTGATGAAATTGAAAATGCAATTTCAGAAATCAAACATCAAAATGGCGAGAATTTTACCATCAAGCAGATGGAAAAAACGAGAAAGTCCCTGCAAACCAGACTGGATAAACTTCTCTCTACTGACAGAAAGGATGATGTTGTTACCTTTGAACAGTTAGGCGTTGACCGACTGTTTGTGGATGAGAGCCATGCGTTCAAAAACCTCTTTTTATACACAAAAATGAGGAATGTGGCAGGATTGTCCACTTCAGAAGCACAGAAATCTTCAGATATGTTTATGAAATGTCGTTATATGGATGAACTGACTGGTGGGCGTGGTGTAGTTTTTGCAACAGGTACTCCCGTATCGAACTCTATGACGGAACTTTATACGGTTATGCGATACCTTCAGTATGACACGCTTCAAAAGAAGAATCTGACCCATTTTGACTGCTGGGCATCTACCTTTGGCGAAACGACCACTGCTATCGAGTTGGCTCCAGAGGGAACGGGCTATCGTGCAAGAACCAGGTTTGCAAAATTTTTCAATCTTCCAGAACTCATGAATATGTTCAAGGAAGTGGCGGATATTAAAACTTCTGACCAACTTCATCTTCCGGTTCCGGAGGCAAAATTTGAAACGGTTGTGGTTCAGCCTTCCGATTATCAGAAGGATATGGTAGCGGAACTTTCAGAAAGGGCTGCGGCTGTTCATTCTGGTATGGTTGACCCAACCGAGGATAATATGCTCAAGATTACCAGCGATGGTAGAAAGTTGGGGCTGGATCAGCGATTAATCAATCCCCTCTTGCCAGACGATCCGGAAAGCAAGCTCAATGCCTGTGTGAAAAATGTACTGCGGATTTGGGAAAAAGGAAAGGTTGATAGACTGACTCAGCTCTTGTTCTGCGACCTGTCCACACCGAAAAACGATGGCACGTTTAATGTCTATGATGACATCAAGGCAAAGCTGATTGCAGCCGGTGTACCGGAAAAAGAAATCGCATTTATTCATGATGCGGATTCCGAAGCAAAGAAAAAAGAGTTGTTTGCCAAAGTGCGTACCGGACAGGTTCGGGTATTGATGGGCAGTACGCAGAAAATGGGAGCCGGAACAAACTGTCAGGATCGCCTGGTGGCACTCCATCACCTGGATGTGGGCTGGCGTCCCTCTGATATGACACAACGAAACGGACGTATCATCCGTCAGGGTAACCAAAACAAGGAGGTGCAGATTTATCAGTATGTAACCGAAGGGACTTTTGACGCATATCTTTATCAGACGCTGGAAAATAAGCAAAAATTCATCTCTCAAATTATGACCTCGAAATCGCCTGTCCGCTCCTGTGACGATGTGGATGAACAGGCTTTGTCTTATGCCGAAATCAAGGCTCTGTGTGCCGGAAATCCGCTGATTAAGGAAAAAATGGACTTGGACATTGATGTGGCAAGGCTGAAGGTTCTGAAAGCCGATCACCAGAGCCAGCAGTATCGGATGGATGATAAGCTGCTGAAATACTTCCCTGCGGAGATTGAAAAGCAGACAGGTTATATTCATGGATTTGAGACAGATCTCCAAACCATTGCAGCTCATCCGCAGATTGCGGAAGGGTTCTGTGGTATGGAAATTCTGGGCAAGCACTATATGGAAAAAGAGGATGCCGGCGAAATGATTCTTGCCGCCTGTAAGGAGTTGAAGGTGAGTGAGCCAGTCCCTCTTGGTAATTATCGTGGTTTTCAGATGGAACTTTCTTTTGACAGCTTCCAGCATGATTTCAACATTGTCCTGAAAGGTGCTGTCAGCCACCGTATATCGCTTGGAACCGATGCCAGGGGAAATATCATTCGACTGGACAATGCCCTTTCAAGTATCCCTGAGAAGCTGGAGAAAGCCCGTGAACAGCTCACGTACCTTCAAAAACAGCAAGAAGCGACAAAAGCAGAACTTGGAAAACCGTTCCCGCAGGAAGCAGAGCTTGCTGAAAAAAGTGTTCGTCTGGCAGAACTGGACGCAGCTCTGAATATGGAGGATTCCATGCCGGAATGTGAGGAAACAGAACAGGCAGATAAGCCTTCTGTGCTGGCAGATTTAAAAGCAAAGTCAGAGCATATTTCTCCATACAGGACATCAGGTGGGCGTGAGGAGGTGCTGTGATGGGTAGACGGGATCATGATGTTCACTTCCTGGCATCGCAAGAAGAAGTACAACGAATCCATGAAAAAATGGAGGAACTGGGTATCCGGAGCATGGGAGCGTATCTTAGAAAGATGGCGCTGGATGGATACTGTATCAATCTGGATTTACAGGATGTGAAAGAGCTGGTTTCCCTACTGAGGAGATGCAGCAACAACCTGAACCAGTACGCCAAAAGAGCCAATGAAACCGGCAATATTTATGAGCCGGACATCAAGGATTTGCAGGAACGATTGGAGGAAATCTGGACAGATATGAAGGAGGTGCTGGTGCGCCTGTCCAGTATTCAGTAAGAAAAGAGCTGCCAAAAAAATCTGGCAGCTTACATATTGACATCGTTGTGCTTTGCTTTTCAAAACAGTATAATAAAGATAAGAAAGGGGTGTGCTTCTATGAGGTTTCTGAAATTTGTAGGGAAAATGGTTTTAAAGCTGATTGCGTTGCCTGTATTGTTCATTTTAGGTCTGATTTGCCTTCTTGCGAAACTTGTCCTGAATGTTTCTTCCTTTGCTATAGGAGCACTGATCCTGTATATCCTTGGTTGCTGTATCTACTGTGTTTTTCAATCCCTATGGTTGCAGCTTGGTCTATTGGTTGGGATTGGGCTGGCAGTTTATGCGGTGCTGTTCCTGTTTGTCCTGTTCCAGGAAATCGGGGAGCATCTCAGAGAAAACCTACATGATTTTATCTTTTCATAGAACTACCGTTAAGACTGCCTGCGGGCAGTCTTATTTTTTTAAAAGGACGGTGAGAAAATGGCGGCAACAAGACTGATTGCCCTTCATATAAACAAAGGGAAAACGGTGGCACAGTGTCTGGCAGACCGTACAGATTATTCTCAGAATGCAGCAAAGACGGATGATGGAAAGTATATCAGTTCTTATGAATGTGATCCGAAAACAGCTGATGAGGAGTTTCTTCTGACGAAGCGGCAGTACCAGCATATCACGGGCAGGCAACAGAAAAATGATGTTATTGCCTATCAGATACGTCAGTCTTTTAAACCAGGAGAGATTACTCCGGAAGAAGCTAACCGAGTAGGATATGAAACTGCGTTGCGCTGGACAAAAGGAAAACACGCCTTTATCGTAGCAACACATATTGATCGCTCGCACATCCATAATCATATCATTTATAACTCAACATCCTTGGACTGTACTCGCAAATTTAAGAATTTTTTCCTTTCTGGACTTGCAGTACAGCGGTTAAGCGATATGATTTGTATCGAGCATGGCTTATCAATCATAGAGCCAAAGCCATACCGAGAACGTGTTAAAAGAACAACCTTTCCGAAAAGGCGTACCAAACGTGATGAGCTGTGTACGGCGATTGACCAGATACTAAAAAAGAAACCAAAGGATTTTTCGGCTTTTGTTCTTCAGCTTTTAGAGCTTGGGTATGAATTCAAGGATGGAAAGCAACAAGCTTTCCGAAAAAATGGTGAAAAGCGATTTATCCGTTTGCGATCTCTTGGAGAGGGATACAGTCAGGAGGATATAATCGCAATTTTGTCCGGAAAGTCGATTCAAAAAGCGTCCAGAGCAAGCAAACAGGTTCATGCTCAAAGAGAGTTTAATCTGCTGATAAATATTCAGGCAAAGCTGGCTGAGGGTAAATCAGCAGGTTATGAGCGGTGGGCAAAGAAATATAACCGCAAAGAAGCTGCTCGGACAGTTTGTCTTTTGAAAGAAAAAGGAATCAGTGATTATGAAGATTTGACTGCGTTAACCGTGCAGCTGAGTCAGCGATTTGGAGAATTGTCTGACCTCATCAAAAACAATGAAAAGCGAATGGTTGAGATTGGAGCCTTGCTGACACATATCAACAACTATTCCAGAACTCGTCCCGTATATGAAGCCTACCGCAGATCCGGATATAGCAGAAATTTCTTTGAGGAACATCGGGAAGAAATTCAGATTCACAAAGCAGCAAAGCAGGCATTCGACCAGTTGCCGGATAAAAAAATCCCGTCCAGAAAATCATTGAATGAGGAGTTTTATCGGTTATCGGCAGAAAAGAAAAAAGCCTACGCTGAGTACCGACAGGTGCGAAAGGATATGCAGGAATATTTGACTGCAAAACAGACTGTGGAGCATATCCTCGGAATGGATCGGAAAAAGAAGGAAGAACAGCAGCAGAAAGAACGTTAAAATAAAGAATGCCACAGATTGCATTACAGTTTCGGATGCGGTCTGTGGCAGTTCTTTCGTGGGAAATTGTATATGATACCAAAAATAAAATCAGATAAAATCCTCATCGTCATCCAGGTGTAAATGTTCCAAATACTGTGGAGAATAAATCTGTGCTGCCAGTTCTTTTATCTCATCTGAGTAATCCGCAACTTTTATTTTGTCATAGAGATGGAACAAAAATGTGATTTTCAGAAGCCCATCGACGGTATCAATCGAAATTTCATGTGCTTTATCCATCATGATAGCAAAGCAGGTATGGTTTCCAGCAAGAGAGTCTATGATAAGATTATGACCGTAGTAAATCAGGGAACCTGTTAGATTTTCTTCATCAATCTCAAGGGTAACACGCCCTCCCTGTATGCGGGCGGTATCACACATAATGGAGTAAAAAGTGTTTGTCCATAAGTCCCAGAGCTTTTCGTTTTTCAGTTTTTGGTACTGGGATTGTTTTAATTCCACAAGCTTAATACCGAGCCTCATTTTCTGATATTGATCTTTTGTTGGCGGGCACGGATTTGCTTTTTCGTTATTTAACTCAGCTTCTTCTTTTTCAAATTCTGCGATGAAATCAACTTCTTTTTTCATTCTGCCTCCTTGGTTGTGATAACACCGCTGACTTTATATTGCTGAATTACCAATCTTAAATGTAGGTTAGCGGTATAATCATTAATATTTTTCAACATTAATGATTATACTACCAACATCGGGGCGAATAAAGCAAAATTTCATTTTTACAGTACCAACGTCAGCTCCCGATTCATAATAGAATAGTCAGTGAAGGGAGGACGTGAAATGGCTGATACACAACAGTATGATGAGTTTATTCGTTCTCGAATTACAGAGTTGCGAATGTCCAAAGCTGTTTCAGAGCATCGCATGAGCTTAGATTTGGGAAAAAGCGGTTCATATATTCGTGGAATAACAAGCGGAGCCGCCCTGCCGTCACTCAGAGAATTGTTTAATATTATCGCATACTTTGATATGACACCAGCGGATTTTTTTGCTCCGTTACAAGAGGACGAATCTCTTTATCACAAAATCTGCGAGCAGTTGAAAAGTTTAGGTGACGATGATTTAAAGAAGGTCGCCACTTTTATAAATTGGATCGTAAAATAGTTCGGAATGTAATTAACCTAAATGACTTCGGTTGTTTAGGTTTTTTCTTTTCTTCGCATCCAACGTGGAATTTATACTCTGAATACAAGTTATAAAACGGTCAGAATGACTGTGCAGCCGACATCGAAGATGGCGTTCAAAGGGGATTGGGGATGTTGCCCCAACAAGCAAATTTACGAAGAATGACCCGAAGGAAAATTCAAGAAAATGAGTGAACCTGTACAGGTTTACACTGCTTGCCAATTTGTAACGCCCAATCAATACCAGAATTTTTATGACTTTTCCGAATAAGTTTTAACCTGTAAACTCAAGATGCGATATTTCGGAATTTTACTGCGGAATTCATAATGCTGGATTGCTTAGAACGCAATTCTATGGTATGATGATAAATGTACTGAAAGAAGCACCGAAATTTTTTGAGATACGGTAAGGCAGAGGTGAGAATATGGCAGTGAGTTATAAGAAACTTTGGAAATTGCTGATTGATAAGGACATGATAAAAAAGGATCTCCGTGAATTGACAGGCGTTAGCACAACAACAATGTCTCGATTGTCGAAGGACGAAAATGTTAGCACTGAGATTCTTTCTAAAATATGCTCTGCTTTAGGCTGTGATGTTGGAGACATCATGGAATTTGTTCCGGATAAAAAAGAGGAACAGTAAGGAGGTGTACCGCTATGGATCATTCGTATCCCTATATTGCATCGCTAACAAGAGAGCCGTTTCTTTTCTATGAAATGCGCTCCACTGCCAAGCTGATGAATGAAGGACTTTCTGATGAAGCGATTGTAACAGAAATTGTAGAGCAAAATCTTTTTCAGTATCCGACTGAAAAATCCATCACACGCATGGCAAAAGCCTGTATCAAACGGCTTCACGCACTGGAAGATGAATCCCTGATTTCTGCAATCGCATCTCAGCCAACAGAAGTGGCAAAACAGATTTGCCTGTATGCGATGATGAAGCAGAGCCGACTGATCTGGGAATTCATGCTGACAGTGATTGGCGAGAAGTACAGATTAAGGGACACCTCATTTGGTAAGATAGACTTGAATACATTTTTTATGCGTTTGCAGGAACAGAACGATGCGGTAGCTTCCTGGAGCGACGCCACAATAACAAAGTTAAAACAGATTATTGCCAGAGTGCTTGTTGAAACGGAATATCTCGACAGTATCAAGGCAGATCATTTGAACCCGGTATGGCTGCATCCTATTTTGGAGAATGCCATCAGAAGCAACGGCGATGCGGCGGTACTGCCGGCATTTAATTGCTTTTCGTAGGAGGTAGCCGATGAGTGACATAAAAGAACGCCTGGATAAGATTCGGGCATTGATTCAGGAACCGGAGTTTCTGGAGGGCAAGGGACTCAGCAATGAGGTAAACATCAGAATCTTCTGCTATAAGCCAGAGGACGAAATGGTTGTACGCCATTTTGTAAATCAGTTGGAAACCGATCAGTCCCTGACCTGCCATTTGAAGGTTTATAATTTATATAAAACATTTCTCTCTATTTGCGACGACATGGACATTACGGATGCCATTCCGGATATGGAAGAAGCTGACGGAAGCATCTTCCTTCTGGAGCAGCTGAGTTCGGCAATCGGCAATGGAGAGTTCATTGACAAAATTCAGTATGAGCCGCATGAACTTGGCGATGTACTCATGCTGACCGGTGTTGGTGAGGTATTCCCGTTTATGAGAATCCATACATTACTGGAAGCCTTGCAACCGTATTTTTCTGATGTTCCGATTTTGGTTATGTATCCGGGCGAGTTCGATGGTCACCATGTAAAGCTGTTCAATCGCCTTAAGCCAAACGACTATTATCGAGCGTTCAATGTGATTTAAGGGGGATAAAGCCATGATAATTCGAGATATGTTTGCGGATGACATCAACCGCAAAATCAATGGTGTTATTAAAGTAGATCAGGCTGCTGACGATGTGATCGAGCAGGAATTAAATGAGTATGTTATCACCAAGGAATTGAAGAAGCACTTCATTACCTTTTTCAATTACTATGGCGATGCCTTTGAGCAGCCGACCGCCGATATGGGCGTTTGGATTTCTGGTTTCTTTGGAAGTGGTAAATCTCACTTTCTGAAAATGCTCTCTTATCTTCTGGAGAACAAAGAAGTTAAGGGCATTCGCAGTGTAGAGCGTTTCCGGAAAAAGTTTGAAGATGATCCAGCAACCTTTATGCTGATTGACCGTGCTACGAAGGGTCAGACAGAAACCATTCTTTTCAACATTGATATTGAAGGCTTTAGCAACAAAGACAAGACTGCTGTTCTTCGTGTTTTCGCCAAGATGTTCTATAACCATCTTGGATTTTACGGCGAAAACTTAAAGGTTGCCATGATGGAGCGCTATATTGACCAGCAAGGCAAGACCGATGAGTTCCGCAGAGTTTTTGAAGAAAAGAAGGGCAAATCTTGGCTGGAAATGCGCCGTGCATTTGCATTCAACGGCAAGTTCATTATCCCTACTCTGATGGAAGTTCTGGATATGAGTGAGGACGATGCTAAAGCATGGTTTAATGATAAAACCTCCACGGAAATTTCGATTGCACAGCTTGTGGAAGATATGAAAGCCTATGTGGATACCAAGCCCGCAAACTTCCGTCTGCTGTTTATGATCGACGAAGTTGGTCAGTATGTCGGCACTGATACCGATATGCTGTTGAACCTCCAGTCGTTGACCGAGAAAATCGGCAGCGAGTGCGAAGGCAAGATCTGGGTGATCTGCACCGGACAGGAAGCCATTGATGAAATCATCAAGGTTCGTGCCGATGAGTTCTCCCGAATTCAGGCTCGTTTCAAAACGAGACTGAGCTTATCTTCTTCCTCTGTGGACGAAGTGATTCAGAAGCGTATTCTGAAAAAGAAACCGGACGCAGCCAAAGAACTGGAGGCAGTTTATGAACAGAATGATTCTGTTCTGCGTAACCTGTTCAGTTTCAGTGGTTCGATTCTGGATATTAAGGGCTACTCCACTTCGATGGAGTTTTCGGACAATTTCCCGTTTGTGCCGTATCAGTTCATCATCATGCAGAAGGTGTTTGCTGAAATCCGTAAGCACGGAAATTCCGGTAAGCACCTGTCCGGTGGTGAGCGTTCCATGCTGTCCGGATTCCAGGAAGCTGCACAGAAAATTCAGGAGAGGGACGAGTATGCCCTCGTTCCGTTCTTCCGTTTTTATGATACCGTACATACTTTCCTGGACGGTTCTATCCGTCGAGTGATTGAGCGCTGCCAGAAAGCAGCTGACAACGGTGATGGCATTGAGCAGCAGGATGTGGATGTATTGAAGCTCCTGTATCTGATTCGATACATTGATGATATTCCTTCCAATCTGGACAATATCGTAATCCTGATGGCAGACGATATTCGTGTAGATAAAATCATCATGCGTGAATCTGTTCGTGGTTGCCTTGACCGCTTGATGAGTCAGAACTATATCGGCAGAACCGGTGATACCTATAACTTCCTGACTGATGAAGAACAGGACATTCAGCGTGAAATCCGAGATACCAATGTGGATACCGCTTCTATTGTGGAGCGTATTGCCCAGATGATCTACGGCGATATTTTCACAACTAAGAAGTTCCGCTATGAGAAATATGACTTCGCCTTCGACCAGATGGTGGACGGAATCACCGTTGGTGTAACGACCGGTGGTATGCGCCTGCGCTTTTTGACAGTTGCAACGGATGCCACGGAAAAGACAGAGTTCCGTTTGATGGCAGAGTCTAAAGGCAACGAAGCAATCGTTGTTCTGGCAGACACCCCTTACTACGAATCTCTGGAATCTGCCATGAAGATTCGCAAATATGTAAAACAGAGAAATGTAAGCCAGTTGCCTAAGAGTGTGCAGAAAATTATCAGCGACCAGCAGGATGAAGCCGGAAAATATGAGCTGAGCGCCATGACCGAATTGCAGAAGGCTATCGAGGGAGCGCAGTTCTATGTGGATGGTGAACATCTGGAGATCAAATCCGGAAATGCCAAGAGCAGAATTGACCAGTCCCTGGAATACTTGGTTGCCCATGTATATAGCAAGCTGGATTTGATTACCAAGAATGCCGACAGCGATGCCGATATTATCGCCATTCTGAACGGAACCGAAACGATGATTCCCGGAACGGAGCCGAACCGTGAAGCGGCTTCTGCCATGGAAGAATATCTGGAAATGCAGGATGCGAAGAAGCTGCCTACCTCTATGGCAGATATTCAGAGCAAGTACAGTGCAATTCCCTACGGCTGGAAGGAAATCGACATTGCTGCGGTTGCGGCACAGCTGATCTATGCCCAGAAAGTAACCATCAAGTATGCGGGCAACACCATTCAACCCGGTGACCCGAAACTGCCGGATATGCTCCGTAAAAAGAGCGAGATTGGTAAAACCTCTATCAGCAAGCGTAAAACCATCTCCGCTACAATGATGCGTGATGTCAAAGAAATGCTCCGAGAGTATTTCGATATTATGGATGTGCCGGACGATGAAGATGGTCTGATCCGCTTTGTAACCGAGAAATTCACAGAACAGCGTGAATATTATGCTTCCCTGGATACTCGTTATGAAGGGCACAAATATCCGGATCACGGATTGGTGCAGGAAGCCATTCATCTGATGGACGATGTTCTTTCCCAGAAGAAGGACAACATTGCCCTGATTGAGCGAGTGCTGAAAAAAGAAGATGACCTGTTCGACAACAAGGAAACGATGAGCAACGGTATCGAAAACTTCTTCAAAACGCAGGTTACGGTGTTCGACCAGGCAGTGCAGTTTGAAAAATCGCTGCACGACGACCTTGACCGCATTGCGGAAAATGAGGAAGCACACAAGGCGCTGAACACCATTCGTCTGATTATCACGATTCAGATGGGTACAAAGTTTAGATATGACCGGATTCGTGAGCTGAACCCGTTGATGGATACGGTTCGTGCTGCCCATGACAAGATGCTGGAAGAAAAACGTGCCGAGGTTCTGGAAACGGTTCGTCAGTGCATGGAAGCGACCCATACTGCCGCAAACGGCGATATGAAAGCGTCCAACCTGATTGAACGCTCGGATAAGTATTTCAGCCAGTGCAAGGAGAAGATTGCCGAATTAAAGAGCCTTGCCCTTCTGGATGCTATGTTCCTGCCGATGTGCCAGTACAAGGATGATACGGTCAGCAACATTGAAGCCGTTCTCGCCCCGCCTGCACCGAAGCCGCAGCCTCAGCCGAATCAGGCAGGTAAAGAAGCAGCCCCGGCAAAGAAAAAGGTCGTTCGTGCCTATAACCGTCAGGTTGTGTTCCAGGCAAAGACCTTGCAGACGGATGCGGATATTGATGAGTATGTAGAGAAGATTCGTTCTCAGCTGAAGCAGCTCTTGAAGAATTGCGATGAGATCAAGCTGAATTAAGGAGTCGAATGATGGATAAGAATGCGATTAAAAAATTTGCTGTCTGGGCAAGAACAGAGCTGATTGCCCGTGTTTCCCTGAAAGGTGTGGAATACGGCATTACCGAGGACAACATGGTGGATGCCAATGCGGATAGTGTTGGCGATAAAGTCCTCACTGCCGATGAAAAGGCACAGCGCAAGGCTCTGATTGCCGAGATTAACGATAAAGGATATAAACAGGTCATGGAGGAGGTTGCCTATACTTGGTTCAACCGCTTCTCTGCCCTGCGCTTTATGGAGGTCAACGGCTACCTCCCCTCTCATGTGCGTGTATTCACGGACGAGGAAAACAACTTTAAGCCGCAGATTATCTCCGAAGCCATTCATCTGGAACTGGATGGCCTGGACATGGAAAAGGTCTATGCGCTGAAAGAAGCCGAAAAGACCGAAGAACTGTACAAATATCTGCTGATCGTGCAGTGCAATGCCCTGAATGCAATTCTGCCGGGAATGTTCCAGAAGCTTGCGGACTACACCGAGCTTCTTCTGCCGGACAATCTGCTTCGTGAAGGCAGTGTGATTCAGCAGATGATCGAGCTGATTCCGGAGGAGGACTGGAAGGATGCCGTCCAGATCATCGGCTGGCTGTATCAGTATTACAACAGCGAGAAAAAGGACGACGTTTTCGCTGCTCTGAAAAAGAATGTAAAAATCACAAAAGAGAACATCCCTGCGGCAACCCAGCTGTTCACCCCGGACTGGATCGTTCGCTACATGGTGGAAAACAGCCTTGGGCGTTTGTGGGTAGAGGGACATCCGAATGATGAATTGAAATCCCAGTGGAAATACTATCTGGAAGAAGCCGAGCAGGAGCCGGACGTGCAGGCGCAGCTTGCTGAGATCCGCAAGGAATACGCCGCCCTGACACCGGATCAGCTGAAAGTGATTGACCCCTGCTCCGGTTCCGGTCATATCCTTGCGTATATGTTCGATGTGCTGATGCAGATTTATGAATCCTACGGCTATACCACCCGTGAGGCGGTGGCAAGCATTGTGGAGAACAATCTGTACGGCTTGGATATTGATGACCGTGCGGCACAGCTGGCTTACTTTGCGGTAATGATGAAAGCCCGTCAGTATGACCGCCGCTTTTTCAGCCGTGACATTCAGCCCCATGTGTATGCCATTGCGGAGAGCAACCATGTAGATTCGTTTGCATTGGAGTATTTCTGCGATGGCGATGCCAAGCGGAAAAAGGCGATGAACACCATCATCAGCGAACTGCATGATGCAAAGGAATACGGCTCGATTCTGACCGTAACACCGCAGGATTGGTCTGCACTGTATGCTCGCTTTGCAGAAATTAAGGAAGATATTCATATCTCTCGTGAAGCGGCACTGAGAGAGTTGTTGCCATTAGTGCAGGTGGCAGAAGCATTGGCGCAAAAATATGATGTAGCAACAACGAATCCTCCATATATGGGTAGTTCTGGTATGAGTGCAAAGCTGTCAGACTATGTTAAAAATATTATCCAGACAGTAAAAGCGATTTGTTTGCTGTATTTATTGAACATTGTGGGCAGATGGCAAAGAAAAATGGCTATCAGGCAATGATTACCCAGCACGCATGGATGTTCCTGTCAAGCTTTGAAAAACTGCGTGGGAAATTGCTGCATACCGATATTGTCAATATGGCGCATCTTGGTGCAAGAGCTTTTGAAGAAATCGGCGGCGAAGTGGTACAGACCACCTCGTTTGTTATCCGTAAAAGCCATATTGCGAACTATAATGGTGAGTATTGCCGCCTGATTGAGCCGACTACACAGCAAGGAAAAGAGGATATGTTCCTTAGCTGTGAAAATCGTTATGCCGCTGATCAGTCCAATTTTTCCAAAATTCCGGGAAGTCCGGTGGCGTATTGGGTGAGTGAGAGCATCTTAGCTGCTTATGAGCAAGGTGGTTTAATCGGTGACTCTGCCGATGTCAAAATTGGCATGGGTACAGGCAAGAATGAGATTTTTGTGCGTGAATGGTGGGAGGTGTTTTATACCAAGATTGACTTCTCCCTCAAAACGATAAATGACCTTGCCGAGAGCAATGGGCGTTACTTCCCCTACAACAAGGGTGGCGAGTTCAGACTGTGGTTTGGAAACCTTCAGGAAGTTCTATGGTTCGATGCCGAAGGACGCCGTTATATGAATACCATGAGCGGTCACCGAGAAAACGGTGCACACGATTTTTATTGTAAAGAAGGGCTTACTTGGTCATTTATCAGTTCATCTAAGTTTGGCATTCGATACTTGCCGACAGGGTGTTTCTTTGATGTTGCTGGCTCAACCTTGTTTTCAAGAGTTGATAACGCTTATACGCTCGGTTTTCTTGCATCCTGTGTCTGCTTTGATATTCTCGGCATTCTTAATCCAACTCTGAATTATCAGGCAGGAAACATTAAAAGCCTTCCACTTCTGGTTGATAGGGAAGATGAGGTTGACGAGTGCGTATATCAGAATATTCAAATATCTAAAGATGACTGGGATTCTTACGAGAATTCATGGGATTTTCAGCGTCACCCACTTGTCAGTGGACAGTGTTCAGTGGATAGTGAGCAGTGTTCTGACCACTGTACACTGATATCTGACCACTATAAAGAGTGGGAACAACAATGTGACCAACGCTTTAGCCAGCTGAAAGCCAACGAAGAAGAACTCAACCGTATCTTCATCGACATTTACGGCTTACAGGACGAGCTGACCCCAGAGGTTGAGGATAAGGATGTCACGGTTCGCAAGGCTGACCTTGGCAGAGATATTCGTTCTTTCATTTCCTATGCGGTTGGCTGTATGTTTGGTCGTTACTCTCTGGATGTGGACGGGCTTGCCTACGCAGGCGGCGAATGGGACACTGGCAAGTATGCTTCTTTCGCTGCGGATAAGGATAACATTATCCCGATTTGTGACGATGAATACTTTGAAGATGATATTGTCGGTTTGTTCGTGAAGTTCGTGAAAACCGTCTATGGAGCAGATACGCTGGACGAAAACCTGAAATTCATTGCGGATGCTCTCGGTGGCAAGGGTCAGCCGAAGGACGTGATTCGGAATTACTTCCTGAGTGACTTCTACTCCGACCATTGCAAGATTTATCAGAAACGCCCGATCTACTGGCTGTTTGACAGCGGCAAAAAGAACGGCTTTAAGGCGCTGATCTATATGCACCGCTATCAGCCGGACACAATTGCCCGCATTCGTACCGACTATGTGCATGAGCAGCAGGCTCGTTACCGCACTGCTATTGCCGATCTGGAACAGCGCATTTCCAATGCCTCTACCGGCGAGCGTGTGAAGCTGAACAAAAAGCTGACCACCTTGCAGGCACAGAATACCGAAATCAGAACCTACGAGGAAAAGATTCATCACCTTGCCGACCAGATGATTTCCATTGACCTGGACGATGGCGTGAAGGCGAATTATGCTATTTTCCAGGATGTTTTGGCAAAAGTAAAGTGAGGAAGGACGGCATGATTGCATACTATTATTGCAGCATAAAAACCTTTTGCTCTATGTTGGAGTCAAAAAGTTTGTGGCTGACCGATTTGACAAAATCCAACGATTCACAGGAAGTAACTCGTCTTTATAATAACATTTGGGATAGTATCAAACCACGCCTGTTAGCTTCTGATCTTGATAGAGAAACTGTGGAATTCACTATTCAACAGTTTGAGTGTGCACGATTGCCACAGGTCTATTCAGATATTCCTTACGGTTGCTGTTTGAGTTACATGAACGATCTTGTTCAACAGTGGAACGAGTATGGTGACAACGGAAAGGGTGTATCAGTCGGATTTGACCTTGATTGGTTTAACATCAAGAAACAGTATCCTATAACTTCTTGCCGTATTCAGCACTCAATTGGATATGAATTTGTAAGTTATGACAGCGCTTCGTTAAGAGATAACTTTTATGAGATTTTTTATCAAGCTATAAAAAACGAAGGACGACAGGCTTGGATAATGGCAATACTTCCCACATTTAAGCATTATGCTGGATTTATAAAGAACCCTTCTTTTCAAGATGAAAAAGAAATAAGAATACTGTTTTATCCATCAGACAGGTTCGAAGATTCTTTAGAGGGCTTGAGTACTATTCAGAATAATATTAGACCACATTATTGCCTTCCCTGGGCTAACGATACATCTAACGCCATGCGGTCAGTTACGGTAGGGTATAATTGTGAACATACCGCTGAAGAAATAGTGGAACTAATCAAAAAGGCAAATTTATCATTTACGAACCAGGTTAGGGTTTATAAGTCTGATTGTTCGTATAGGGATAGGATAAACTAAGGAGGTGTCAACATGGATGCCGAAAAAATTATACAAGATTTGAACCGGCGATTTGCTGCCCCCCTGCCGGAGTTTTATCAGCGCCGTATCATCTTCTGGTACGATGAGGATAAAGAGTTTGAGGATAAGCTGGACGAAGTGGTTCTGGAAAACGCCAAGGTGGTTGCTCTTACGGGCAGCAATACGTTTTCCATCAAGAAACTGCTTTCAGTGGACGATTTGACGACAAACTATCTGGTTTACGACCCTCTGGTATATGACCAACCGGATGACAACTGGCTTCTGGATGTGGAGCTTTACAGCGAGGAGTTCCGGGCAGACCTGATTTCTATCTGGATGGATGAGATGGGTCTTGCATCGAATCAGGCCATGCGGAAGCAGGTCAAGAATTACCGTGCTTACTTCAATGCGAAAGAACGCCGCCAGAAAGTAAGCAGCCAGAATAAAATTCCTGCTACTCCGGCACAGCTACACATGGCTGTGATGGCGGCAATTTGCGGCTTGAAAGAAGCACAGCCGAATAAGATTCTTCGCAGCGTGTTCCGGGCAGGACTGGATTTGAACCATAATGCGGTTTATCAAGACTTCGTAAAATACCATGCAGATAGTGCGTTTTGGGCAATGGTGCGTCAGGGATGCGGATTTACCGAGGAAGAACCGGATCTCGGACAGCTGGCAATTCATTTGCTGTTGACCGCTGCTACCCGTACCATGCGACAGGAATATCTTGCTGGACTGGATAAGTTCATTTCCGTGCCGCATCAGGCGTACTGCTATGATTTCATCTCTGAATGGCTTCATGGTGAGGATGTTCAGCAGCTTTATGATGTGGCTCGATATGTTGAGGAGGAAGCCCGCCTTCATCAGAGATTTGAAAAGCTGACAGTAGACGATCTGGCAGTGACAGAGTGCTTCCCTTGCATCAACGAGGTGATTCTGACCAAGCTGATGACAGAAATCAGTGACCATATCATTGATGTGGATACGATTGTTTCCACAGTCGAAAAACGGAGAACCTGTGCATGGTACGAGCCGTTTGAAAACTTCTATAACGGCATTTTGCAGGTAGCCAATATGCAGAGCTTCTTTAAGGAACATTCTGCCGGGTTCCATACCGCAGAAGCAAAGGGCATTTGGAAAGAATACACGGAAAGCTATTATCGGATGGACACCTACTATCGCCTGTTCCATCTGAGCTTCCAAAAGAGTCTGGAAACCTCCAATATTCTGCTGGATGACTTGTTCAAGCACGTTGTCGATAAAGTGGAAGGACTATATACCCACTGGTTCCTGGGTGAACTGGGCAACAACTGGTCGGATGTATGTGCGGAAGAACTGGCAACCTACGGCAAGGTTCTGGAAGTGCCGCAGCAGGAGAATTTTTATAGTTCCCGAATCAGAACTTCCGAAAACAAGGTGTTTGTGATCGTTTCGGATGCCATGCGCTATGAAGTGGCAGCAGCTATGGCAGACCAGCTTCAAAGAGAAACGCAGAGCAAGGTTGCTATCAGCAGTATGCAAAGCATCTTCCCGTCCATCACCAAGTTTGGTATGGCGGCATTGCTGCCGCACAAAAAGCTGACTGCGGAGCTTCGGAACGATATTTTGACCGTGTTGGCAGATGGACAGCCTACCGCCAGCGGCTATCGGGACAAGATTCTGAAATTGGAAGATTCTGCAAGTGTGGCGCTGAAATACAACGACATTATTGCCATGAAACGAGCCGAGCGCAGCGCTTTGGTAAAAGGCATGGATGTGGTTTATATCTATCACGATACGATTGATGAAGCCAGCCATACTTCTGATACTGCCGTATTCGCTGCCTGCGATAAGGCAATTTCGGAATTGAAGAACCTTGTCCGTATTATCGTGAATGAATTTGGTGGAACGAATATCTTGATTACCGCCGACCATGGATTCCTTTACACATACAGCCCTCTTACTGAGGACGACAAGGTGGACAAGTCCAGCTTTAACGGCATGGATGTGGAATACGGCAGACGCTATGCAATCATGCAAAAAGGCGCTCAGCCAAACTATCTGTTGCCGGTGAAGTTCCTGGGCGGCAATGCGGAATATGATGGCTTTGCACCGAGAGAAAGCATCCGTATCAAGATGAACGGCGGCGGCTTGAACTTCGTACATGGCGGTATCAGCTTGCAGGAAATGGTTGTTCCGGTGATTGAATACCACTATCTCCGTAACGATTCTATGGAATATAAGCGCAACAAGCAGAAGTATGATACCAAACCGGTAACGGTCAATCTGCTGTCTGCAAACCGCAAAATCAGCAATATGATATTCTCTCTGAATTTTTATCAAAAGGATGCAGTTGGTGCGAACCGTGAAGCAGCAACCTATCAGGTTTACTTTACGGATGAAAACGGCAAGCAAATCAGTGATGTTCAGAAAATCATTGCAGATAAGACAAGCGACAACGGTGCAGAGCGGACATTCCGCTGCCAGTTCAATCTGAAATCGCTGAAATATAGCAACACGGCTACTTATTATCTGGTAATTGCGGATGAGCAGGGATTACAGATGCCACAGCGTGAACCGTTCCAGATTGACATTGCTTTCGCTGTGGATGAGTTTGATTTCTTTAGTTGAGTCCACAGCCTTGTTACCGAATGATGAGAAATATTGGGAAGCGGGATATGACGGCGACGATGTGCAAAGATACTTCATCAGCTAATCTCAGCCCCGGATTGACAATGACAGGAGGATGGAACTATGCCGGATCTGGACGAAAAATATAACGAATTTAGCCGAGAGCTGAGTCAAAGCGTGTCGCCTGAAACGGAGCCGACCAAAGAAAATATATGTGACGAGCGCAGCTATGACGAACGATTGAAGGATATTTTTCAGGGGAAAATCGTGCGCAAAGACCTGACAAAAAAGATCAAGGAAGGCGCAAATGTTCCTGTGTATGTCCTGGAATTTCTATTGGGACAATATTGCAGCAGCGATGACCCTGAAATCATCGAAAGAGGCGTTGAAACGGTAAAGCATATTTTAAGCGATAACTTTGTGCGCCCTGATGAAGCACAAAAAATCCTTTCACGCCTGCGCTCTCGTGGTAGCCATACGGTAATCGACATGATCACCGTGCATTTGGATATGCGCAAGAATACATATCTTGCGGAGTTTTCCAACCTGGGCATTAAGGATATTCCGATTGCCGATGGATACCCGGAAAAGTACGACCGCCTTTTGTGCGGAGGTATTTGGTGCATCGTGCAGCTGAGCTATGAGTTTATCGAGGAAGAAAAGAACGCTGCACCTATTCGCATTGATAAGCTGACGCCCATTCAGATGCCACATATTGATTTGCCTGAATTGCAGCAAGGGCGCAAAGCGTTTACCAAAGAAGAATGGATGGAGCTGATGCTGCGCTCTGCCGGATATGAGCCGGAGTCTCTGACTGTGCGTGAACAGTGGCTGTTGCTGACTCGTATGATTCCGCTGGTGGAGAACAACTTCAACTTATGTGAGTTGGGGCCTCGCAGCACGGGTAAATCTCACCTGTATAAAGAAATTTCCCCGAACAGTATTCTCGTATCCGGTGGTCAAACTACGGTAGCCAACCTGTTTTATAATATGGGGCGCAAAACCGTGGGCTTGGTTGGTCTTTGGGACTGTGTGGCATTTGATGAAGTAGCCGGTATCCGCTTTAAGGATAAAGATGGCGTACAGATCATGAAGGACTACATGGCGTCCGGCTCCTTTGCCCGTGGCAAAGAGGAAAAAGCAGCTTCGGCATCTATGGTCTTTGTAGGCAATATCAATCAGAGCGTAGATGTGCTGTTAAAAACCAGCAGCCTGTTTGACCCCTTCCCGCCTGAGATGGGCACTGACACAGCGTTCCTGGATCGTATTCATTGCTATCTGCCCGGTTGGGAAATTCCAAAATTCCGTCCGGAGCATTTTACCAACAGCTACGGATTTATCAGCGACTATCTGGCAGAGTTTATTCGTGAGCTGCGCAAGGTACAGTATGGCGATGCGCTGGACAAGTATTTCAGATTGGGTAAAAATCTGAATCAGCGTGATACGATTGCTGTGCGCCGCATGGTAGACGGTTATCTGAAGCTGATGTACCCCAACGGGGAATTTACCAAGGATGAACTGGAAGAAGTGCTGCGGCTTTCCTTGGAAATGCGTCGGCGTGTAAAGGAACAGCTGAAAAAGCTGGGTGGCATGGAGTTCTACGATGTGAACTTCTCCTACATCGACAACGAAACCTTTGAAGAAAAGTATGTTTCTGTTCCGGAGCAAGGCGGTGATACGCTGATTCCCGAAGGATTGGGTACACCGGGGCAGGTATATACGGTTTCTCACGGCAAGTCTGGTATGATTGGTGCATTCCGCTTGGAAAGCCAAATGCTACCCGGTAACGGCAAATTCGATAAAACCGGTTTGGGCAGCGATGCCAAAGCCAAGGATGCGGTCAACATTGCATTCAATTTCCTGAAAGCAAATGCACGGCGTATCAGCGGCAGCATCAGTACCACAGATAAGGATTACATCATCAACTATCAGACCTTCAGGGCATTGGAATGACCGACAAACTGGCGCTTCCCACAGTAATCTCGCTGTGTTCGATTGCCATTGGTCGCCCGACATTAAGCAGCCTTGCGGTACTTGGCGATATTTCTATCGGTGGTACTTTGATTAAGGTTGACGAGTTGGCGAATACCTTGCAGGCTTGCGTGGATTGCGGTGCAAAGAAAGTGCTGTTGCCGGCTGTGTCAATGATTGATTTTGCAACAGTACCCGCAGACTTGATGTCGGCTTTCCAGCTGATTCCGTATCAGAGTGCCGAAGATGCTGTGTTTAAGGCATTGGGAGTGGAATAAAGCAAAAAATGTCAACATAATGTTGTACCGCCTTATCACATGGGGAATGGAAACAATGGAACGAAAAGAACTATTTGAATGGGCAAAAGAAATCTATGGCACAGAACCGGATTACCCGTGGAATGACTGGAATTGTGTTTTGCGCCATAAGAACAA
>OHPG01000175.1_pt1 | contig 40836 bp, 64 predicted proteins | sample 1577751 | NCBI WGS metagenome assembly OHPG01 (sample SAMEA3879548, study PRJEB24766) | human gut metagenome | biome: human-associated habitat; feature: feces | place: USA | collected 1985/1987
GTAGCTCAATGGAGAGCGCCGGTCTCCAAAACCGGAGGTTGGGGGAACAGAGCCTTCCACCCGTGCCAATCCCTGTATGACAATGGTCTTGGTCCATATCACCTGAACAGGCGATGGCGGCTTGCAACGCAGCAGGGAATATATGCCGCACGAGCGTATCAGCCCACGATCAGGGCCGGAGGGTCGCGCCCTCCATGCGGCAGAGCCGACAGTCATAGTGTCGGGCAAAAAAGCGGTGGCAGCTATGACCTGCCCCGGCGCTATCCCGCTGAAAACTATCGGCATTAGTACTGGTGTGACAATCTAAGCGGGAAGCGCACAAAAAGTTGCAAAAATGGGATGGTGTAAAGTGAGTGGTGTACTCATAATCATTGCAGAACTTATCTGCCTTGTTCTTATGGTTGTAAATGCTTATTTAGCTTTCAAAGCAAAGCAGAAAGACGACCTTAATGGAATGGTTTGGAATTTGGCATTTATGATCCTAATGAGCACTTGTATTAAATAACCAAAAATATGCCGAGTGCTGTAGCAGAAGCGCCTGCGGCGGCCCGTTACGCCGTGGACATGTGGCGGCTCAATACCGCCTCTCGGCTCCAAACGCAGATGGAAAGCAAAAGAGGCACTGCGCGATTAAATTAAATGCCAATGGGCGGCTGGACAACCTACTGTCCGCCATATGCCGCTCCTCGCCGCATGAGGCGGGCGGTGGCACCAATAAGAGCCTCTTGATTGGGGGGTGATGCCTCATGATTACGGAACACGGAGGCGATCTGTGATATGAGCGGTGGCGGAATAGACACCCTACGGCGGGTGGTAAAGCCCATAAATGCCTCCTGTACGGGGCGGGCAAGAGTAGACGCTTCAGGGGATAAGGAGCTTCCCGAACATGCTAAAGATGTCGGGACCCAGGATGTGGCTCTATGTGAGGTGCAAATCCTCACCCGCTCAAAAATAAAGCCGCCCCCGAAGGGGCGGCAGGCTCAGCTCAGAATTTCTTTCAGCTTGTCCAAATTCCCGGCATTGGGGCTGACCTTGCCGCTCTCCCAGCGGGATATCACGGCCTGGTTAACGTCCATCGCATCCGCAAGTTGGGCTTGAGTCAAGCCTTTGGCCTTCCTAGCGGCGGCAATATCAAACTCGACAGACGCAAGCGGCCGCTTGCCTTTACCGGCAAAATAGCCTAACTGCCAAGACCCCTGTATTTCAAGGGGCTGGACCTTTTCAGACCCTCCCTCCACGGGCGGGTCAATGCTGCTGATCTCGCAAAGCGCCTCAGCAACCTGCCGGTCGAGATCCCCCTTCAGGAGGCCAAGCCGGTGAGCGTCGGAAATGACTCTGGCGAGTGCTGTATACGGGCACTGAGCGGCAAGGGTGAGATCCCCGCCGATCTCCTGCGGATATGCCGCCGCGTTGAGCCGACCGAATACCCAGCCGAACACGTATGCTTCTCTGTTTGTCATCAGCAGCCGACCTCCTTGAAATAACGGTATTCCATTTCGTCATAAACGTTGACCTTGATCTCAACCTTGCTGTCAGGATACTGAGAGGCATAACGAGCGGCACAATCCTCGGCGCCCTTCTTGTCGTCCATATAAGCACCCATCATCCAGCCGTCTTTGCAGACACAGTATTCATAGTGTTTCATGAGTTTACCTCCTATGTTGTACTCTTTATTTTTTATGACTTAATTATATCATAAAATATGATATTGTCAATACATATTTTGAAAAATATTTGCCGCCCCGCAGTTGCAGGAGACGGGGGAGGCACCAATGAGAGGGAACGCATGGCGGGATATTCCCCCGCCGCCTCTCCAATCAAATCGAAAGGAGACCTCTCACATGAACGAACTAATCAAAGTTGACTTTAGCGGCGAAAAGCCAGCAGTATCAGCGCGGGAACTCCACGAGTTTCTAGAGGTAGAAACACCATACCACAAGTGGTTCCCCCGTATGTGCGAATATGGATTCGCTGAAAACGAGGATTACGCAGTCACGGACATTTTTGTCCATAACCCCGCTGGCGGCCCTCAGAGCATGAAAGATGCCGCCGTCTCTATCGATATGGCCAAGGAGATCTGCATGCTCCAGCGGAACGAGAAGGGGAAGATTGCCCGGAAGTATTTCCTCCAATTGGAGAAGGATTGGAATAGCCCCGAAAAGGTAATGGCCCGTGCGCTCCAGATAGCAGATCGAAAGATTAAGATGCTGGAGGCGGAGAAGGAGGCTAACCGGCCGAAGGTGCTGTTTGCGGATTCTGTGGCTGCATCCAATACATCCATACTGGTCGGAGAGCTGGCAAAGCTCCTCAAGCAGAATGGGGTGGACACTGGGCAGAACCGCCTCTTTGACTGGATGCGGAACAACGGATATCTGATCCGCAGAGAGGGCACGGATTACAACATGCCCACACAGCGCTCGATGGAATTGGGCCTGTTTGAAATCAAGGAAACCAGCATTACGCATGCAGATGGGCACGTTACAGTAAACAAGACTCCGAAGGTGACGGGGAAAGGACAGCAGTTTTTTATCAACATGTTTCTAGGTTAACAACCCACACGGGTGTATCGCTTAACAGGCTGTGACGGCTGGCCGTATCCGAGCCAGCGCTCGACAGTAGGCGGCGATGTAGCAAAGTCTAGCAAATGCTAGCAAACCGGGAGAGAGAAAAAGAAAGAAAACCGCCCCCTTTTTCCCCCTCTTCCTTCCCCCCCTATAACCCCCTATCTATTACCCCCTATAATCCCCCAGAAAAGAAAGAAAAAGAGAGAACGCGCTCTGTCGGTGGCCGTGGGGGGAATTTGAAGACTCTACTTAGGCGAGAGGTGGTGACATGGATGCATGGCTGCACGGCTGACGGACAAGCAAAAAAAGAAAATCATTGCTGACTATGTGCAGTTGGGCAGCTATAACGCTGTCTCCAAAATCAACGGCGTATCCGCTACCACGGTTAAGAATATTGTGTTGAAAAGTGCGGATTTTGTGGAAAAGTGTGAACAGAAAAAAGAGGAGAACACCGCCGACATCTTGGCCTACATGGAGAGCCGACGAAAGCAAGTTTGCGACATTATAGAGATTGGGCTTGCTGTGCTTCCAGAAAAAATCCAGACGGCAAAAACAGCTTCCGAAGTTACGACAGCTTTAGGCACACTAATTGATAAATTCACGGCGAATACAGAGCCCAAGCAGGATATCCACCCACTGTTGCGTGACATGTACGAATCGAGGAAACAATGAGCCTTTCCACAAAGCAAATAGATTTCCTGAACCGCCCATTTGACCGGACGCTGGATGTGGCGGAGGGAACGCCCAGAAGCGGGAAGACCACGGCTTGCATCCTGCGGTTTTATGATTTTCTCAATACATCCAAAGACAGCAATTTTCTGGTTGTCGGCGCGTCACAGCAGCAGGCATTCCGGCTGGTCATGGACGGAGACGAGAATGGGCTGATCCACCTGTTTGGACGACAGGCGCATTTGAAGCACGATGATCACGGTGACCACCTGGAGGCGTTAACCTGTTCCGGTGTGAAAAAAATCTACTACAAGGGTGGGGCAAAAGCAGACAGCGACAAAGCAATACGGGGCCTTTCGTTGGGCGGAGTGTACTTCTGCGAGATAGATATTCTTCACATGAATATGATACAGGAGTGTTTTCGGAGAACATATGCAGCTCACATCCGATGGCATTTAGCAGACCTGAACCCTCCTGCCCCGATGCATCCAGTAATTACAGAGGTTTTTGACGTACAGGACACCAGATGGACGCATTGGACGGTGGATGACAACCCGATTATCACACCAGAGCGAAAAGAAGAGCTCCGTCGGACACTAGAGAGAAATCCATATCTCTATCAGCGAGACTGGCTGGGGGAACGGTGTATCCCACAGGGCGTGATTTACTCTATGTTCGATCCCCAAAAGCACATACTATCCAAACTGCCGGACGATGCCCGCCCTATTGAGATGTACTTTTCTGGAGACGGTGGGCTGACGGATGCTACGAGCGTGTCCTGTAACCTGGTCTGCCGCACAAAGAAGGGAATGGCCTTATACCGTGTGGCAAACTGGTACTATGACGGCGGGAACAAAGCTATGAGCGTACAGGCACGCGAGTTGGCTGGGGAATTTGCCCCATATTGCCGCAACCGCTGGAATATGCGAGAAGACGCATGGTTCATTGACCCGGCCTGTAAGGCGTTACGGAAGGAATTGGAAATCTATGGAATCGATGCGCTCAACGCGGACAACAATGCGCATGATATTCGAGGGAGCACAAAGGGTATTAAGATTGGAATAGAATACACCCAAAATATGATTCAGGAAGGATGCTTTTTCCTCGTGGAAGATGAAGCATATGGGCATATAGATTTCTTGAAAGAGATCGGGATGTACTGCGTAGATGAGCATGGGAACCCGGTGGACGCCTATAACCATGCGATGGACGAATTACGCTACTCCATAAATCACTTTGTTAAGCAGTATATGTATTGATGGGGGTGAATCCAACGGGCTTTATAAAAAATATCGTGCTGTACTTAGCGAAAAAGATGGGCCTGGAGTTGCAGGATAAGCCCTTATACCGGGACGATTACAGCGATATGTCGTCTATTTCACTGACGGCGGTAATTGCCAATAAAGTGGCCACGCTGACCATGCAGGACAGTACTATCACAATCGAGGGAGAGAGCGCAAGAGCGAAGTTCCTACAAGATTTTCTGGATTATTATATGGGAGACCGTATGGACGTGGCTGCGGAAGTGGCGCTCGGGACAGGAGACTGCATCATCAAGCCATATACGGACGGGAAGCGGCTTGGGGTCGATATCATCAAAAATCGGGATTTTGTTGTCTGCGAATCCATCGGGAATGACATCCTATCCTGCATAATGAAGGTCGGAGAGATTAAGACAGAAACGAATTTGTACCAGCGCTTTGAGGTACAGATGCTCCGTGAAGCAGAGGCCCAAAGTGGGCAAAGTACAAGTGCACTCCTCATTTACAACATAGCTTTCCGCGGCTCAGTTGAAATCCCGTTGTCGGAGGTAGATGCGTGGAAGGGTATCCCGGAAACACAAATCATCCCTAACGTGGATCGCCCATTGTTTGGCCGCTATAAGTCCCCCACAGTCAACCGGGCAGACGTAAACGGAGTGAACGGCGTGAAAATCACGGCTGGCGTAGATGAACCTATGGCGAAAGCTGTGGAGGCATATGAGCGTTTTAACCGGGAGTACAGCGCGAAAGAAACCATGATTTTTGCGGACAAGACACTGCTGGCAAAGGACGAAAACGGGAATGTTGTGTTCCCCCAGGAAAAGCGGCGTTTTCTCCAAATGATGCGAGGCGTTGGAGATAATGCAAACCCCGGAAAGTTGATTCAGGAATTTTCCCCGGAGATACGGGGTTCAGACCTGGAGGTTGGGATCACAGTCAATAACAAAATGGTGGAACTCCTGTGTGGACTCTCTCCTGGAATCCTGACCCCACCTACTACGTCCTACGCGACGGCAACAGAAATGCGGGCGGCGTTAAATTCGACATTTGCAGTCATCACCAAGTTCCGTCGAGCGCTGGAACGAGGAACCGACGATCTGCTTCGCGCTGTGGATGTGATTGCAAATTATAATAATCTGGCTCCGATTGGGCCGTGGGAGACACATTATGATTGGTCGGCATCGTACATTGAGCAGTTGAACGAGCACTTCAACCAGTTGACCATTGCGGAGGGTATCGGTGCAGTGGATAAGGCCGAGGTCCGTGCCTGGATGATGGACGAGGATTACGAAACCGCAAAGGCCAGGGTCGATGAAATTGCAGAGGAGACAGGCAGCCAATATATGCAGGAGGCGGCGTTCCAGCCGGGCATAAATGAACCGACTTCTGAATGAATCTTGGATTGAGGGGTTGCCGGACGGCATTGTTGGGAACCTGGAAAGCCTAAACAACTATGTAGTACAGCGGATATGTGAGCGCATCAGGAAAATCGGAGATATCGGAACGGCGGATGCGCAAAGATTAAAAACAGCGATTGAGTACGCGGGGGCAGACCTGGAAGCCATAGGAAAAGAAGTTGCCCGAATTATGGGAATGAACCAGCGAGAGGTGGAGCAGCTCTTTGAAGAAGTGGCAAAACAGAACGTAGATTTTGCAAATACATTTTACAAAGCAAGAGGAATGGATGCTTTGCAAAGCTACGCTGCCCGTGCTTCCCTCAGCGCCTTTGTTGACGCCGCAAAGCGTCAGGCTATGGAAGGGACATCTAATATCTCCAATACCTACATGCTGGGCTTTAAGAGGGGCAAGCAGGTGCTCCGGCTAAGGGAGTATTACATCTCCACCATTGACCAGGCGATTACATATGTGCAGACGGGCGTTGTAGACTACCAATCTGCTATGCGCTCCACTGTCCGGGACATGGCACGAAGCGGCCTCCGCCGCCTGACCTGGGAAAGCGGATACTCCAGGCGAATGGATTCCTCGGCCCGAATGAATATTTTAGAGGGCGTGCGCCGCTTAAACAGTGAGATGATGGAGGAGACAGGAAAGGAGTTTGGAGCAGATGGAGTAGAAGTATCCGCGCATGGGCTTTGCGCTCCTGATCACCGGCATATCCAGGGGAGACAATATAGCAAAGAAGAATGGGAAAGCATCAACCGAAAGTTGGAACGGCCCATTGGAACGCTGAACTGTCAACACTTTGTAACGCCCATCGTACTGGGAGTATCGAAGCCGGTATACACCCGCAAAGATCTGGAGGATATCAACAGGCGTTCCTCTGAGCGGATCGAGTACAAAGGGCAAAAAATGAGCCGTTATGAGGCCAGCCAAAAACAAAGGCAACTGGAGACGGCTATACGCTATGCAAAGGACGAGCGGGACGCAATGGTGGCAGCAGGCGACAAGTTGGGAGCTACACAGGCCAGGAAAAAGTCAGCAGCGCTGAGCGCAGAATATAAGCGATTTTGCGAACAGGCGGGTCTTACCCCCAGGCCGGAAAGGACAAGGTCTATGACAGGGCCAACGGTGCAGAGAGTATGACAGTTCATATTTTGGGCATTGAGTATTCTATCATGTGTAAAAAATACGATGAAGATGAGGCGTTTGAACGAAGATCTATCTGTGGGTACTGCGATTTTATGGAAAAGCAGATTGTATATTGTGACATGGCCACATATAGAGGGAATGAGCATGAAACCACTACATACTGCGAAAGATTGCAGAAACAAACAGTTAGACACGAAATCGTACACGCATTCCTGTATGAAAGTGGGTTAAACAGTAACAGCGTTGAAATACAAGGAAGTTGGGCAGACAATGAAGAAATGGTAGATTGGTTCGCCATCCAAGGGCCGAAAGTTTATCAAGCATGGAAAGAGGCTGGAGCAATTTGACGATAAAACCCACCTTTGTGGATTTTATAAAAACTTCCTCTTGGCGCGGAGGTTTAACTGCGCTCGCTCCCCATATCGGTGTGGGCGCACCGGATTTACAAATTAAAGTCCTTTAGGGAGCGGAAAGGGACAGAATGGATTTTACCAGCATTTTCAACGGAGAGTCTTTGACTTTGGCGCAGTTCAACGAAAAGACAAAGGGTATGAAATTGGCAGATTTGTCTACTGGGGAATATGTAGCTAAAGGGAAGGACAAAGAGCAAAAGGAAGAGATCGAATCCCTAAAGCAGCAGCTCGCAGAAAAGGACGAAGCGATCTCCAACTTGGAGAAAGCCAAGGGAGACACCGCCGCCATCCAGGCGGAGCTTGACCGCTACAAACAGGCCGAGGCGGAGCGGGCCAATGCAGAGAAGGAGGCGCAGATGGATGCCATCCTTACGCAGACCGCCGAAAGCGCTCTAGAGGGCCGGGAGTTCGTCAACGAGTACACCCGCACCCACTTCCTGGGTGAATTAAAAAAGGCCATCCAAGACCCCGCAAACAAGGGTAAAAAGCCTGCTGACCTGTTTACCGCCATGACAAAAGATCTGGACGGCATTTTCAGAAACCCCCAGCACGAACCGCTGAAAATTCCTGGCGTTACAAAGGCCGATGCGGACGGCAACATGACTAAAGATCAGATTATGTCCATCAAAGATGCATCAGAGCGTCAAGCCGCAATCGCTACACACCTCGATTTATTTCAGTAAGGAGTGAAATTATGGCAGCAAAAGATAACCTGACCAAAACCGCAGATATCCAGTCTACCGCGCGCGTAATTGACTTTGTAACCCGCTTTGCGCGGAACTGGGAGCATCTGCGAGAGATTATGGGCATTATGCGCCCCATCCGCAAGGAACCGGGCGCGGTGCTCAAGAGCAAGACCGCCTCCTTGACCCTCCAGAGCGGGACGGTTGGAGAGGGTGAAGAAATCCCCTATTCTAAGGCATCCATCATCGAAAAGCCATACGATGAAATGACCGTGGAGAAATACGCTAAGGCCGTTTCCATCGAGGCTATCAAGACCTATGGCTATGATGTGGCCGTAGGTATGACTGACGACGCTTTCCTGTATGAGCTCCAGGACAACGTGACCCGCCGCTTTTATGAGTATCTCAATACTGGCGAGCTGACCAGTATGGAAACGACTTGGCAGCGAGCTCTTGCTATGGCGAAGGGCCGCGTTATCAACAAGTTCAAGCAGATTCATCGTACAGTCACTAACGTGGTCGGCTTTGCGAACGTTCTGGATTTGTATGATTATCTTGGCGACAAGGACATTACGGTTCAGACGGCGTTCGGATTTCAGTACGTGCAAAACTTCATGGGCTTCTCTACCGTGTTTCTGCTTTCCGACGAAGAGATTGCCCGTGGCAGGGTAATTGCTACTCCGGTCGAGAACATCGTTCTCTATTACGTGGACCCTTCCACTAGCGATTTCGCTCGGGCTGGACTGGCTTATACTACCGACGGCGAAACCAACCTGATCGGCTTCCATGTGGAGGGCAACTACCACACCGCCGTGTCCGAGAGCTTTGCCATCATGGGCATGACCCTGTTTGCGGAGTATAAGGACGCCATCGCGGTCATTGATGTAGACACCACCCCCACACTCGGGAATTTGACCATCAACTCCTCTGCGGGCACCGATTCTGGAACCACAAAGCTGACTGTGACTCCCGGCAAGGAGTTCGCCAGCAATGTATATAAGTATAAGACCGATGCGACTACGGCCCCTGTTGTGACGTATGGGCAGAGTGTACGTAATTGGACTACCTGGGACGGCGTATCCGATATCACCGCAACAACCGGGCATAAGATTACGGTGGTAGAGGCCGACGGCACCTATAAGGCGCTTAACGCCGGGAACACCACTGTAACGGCGCAGACCTAATGGGGAGGGGGAAGGCTGATGTGCGACTATATTACATTTGAGCAGTATACAGCATTAGGCGGGAAGGCCGATGCGTCGGCTTTCCCCCGCCTATCCAGATTGGCGCAGAAGAAGTTGGACTACTGGACTCAGAACCGGATTACAGAATCGGACGAGGACATCCAGCTCTGTATGATGCTTATTATGGACGCGCTGCGGAAGGTCGAAAACGGAGAATCAAACATCGCCAGCACGAGCAATGATGGGCTGTCTATCAGTTACGCATCTGCAAGGACAGAGGAGCAAATCATGGGATCTGTGTATGACCAGGTCGTGGAAATTTTGCCCGTAGAGCTGGTCAACCTGGGGGTGGGATCATGACTCCATTGTTTAAGGAAAACATAACCTTATTGAACCGCAGAGCGGCCGAGGATAGCCCGGACGGATTGGATGCTTGGAAGAAAACTACACTAGAGCGGTGCGTATGGGTGAAAACAACGGTGAGGGGAGTATCCGGAACGGATGTATCTCTTGGACAGACCGTGACTGTGCGCATCCCGGAAAGTGTAGACTATCGACCGTATGGAACATGGAAAACTGACATGAAAGGCTTTTCTGCGTCGGTAGGCGACATTGTGGTGCATGGACGAGTGGCAGAAGAAGTAACGCCGGATAATGTGCTTGATGTAGCAGCCAAATATGAAAGCATGACGGTACGAGTGGTAAGAGATAACACAGGACTTCTACTGGGTCATGTGCACTTGGAGGGGTTATGAGTATCAAAGTAGAGATTTATAGCCCTGGACAGACAGTAAAACGTATATTTAACAAAGATGTCATGAAATATGCGCACACTCGTCTCCATGCATACTGCTCCCCTTATGTCCCGATGGATAGTGGCACCCTCGATCAAAAGGTGAGCATCACGGAAGAATATGTTCATTACAAATCGCCATATGCACACTTCCAGTGGGCAGGAAAAGTATTTGTAGATGACAGAGGGAGTACATATGCAAAACGGAGCACCTCAAAGCATCCTACAAGCCGCAAATTAAAGTATTCGACAGATAAGCATCATCTAGCAACATCCCATTGGGAACAGGCTATGGCCGTAGCAAAAGGGGAACAGTTGGCGGACGACATTGAGGATTATATCAAAAGGAAGTGATTTCATGGCAGACAAAAACAAGGCGATTCTGGAGTATCTGGAACAATGCCCAGCCGTGAAATCCTTTCTTTACTTTAATTCAGCGACAGAACGGCCTGGGCGTGTGAGCGTGGAAACCGTATACAGCGAAGCGTGGGAGGAGCGGCACATCCGGGGTCATGGAATCAGACAATACGACTTCGCGGTGGTGCAGATGCTCCCGCAAGACGAAGGCACGACACAGAAAAATGCAGAACAGGCTCAAACGGTACAGTCATTTATGGATTGGATTGATGAGCAGAACAGGGCTCGCAAATTCCCTTTGTTTGAAGGTTGCGACGTATTGAGTATTGAGAACTTACAAAACATGCCAAACTTGGCTGGAGTAAATGAGGCAGGTACGGTTGCCAAATATATGTTCCAGGTCAGGGTGCGGTATTACCAGTAAAGGAGTGACTTAAACAATGAAAGTATCGGAGCTAATGGCTGGCTATACACCGTCGGATGAGTTTGCCGGCTTTGCAACCAATGATGACTGGGTACTTGCAGTGGGTATCAATCTGGAGGAAGAAGCCACCGAGAAGGACTATACCGTGGTACAGATGGGCATTGCTGGCCTTGACCCTCAAATGAATCCTGTGACACAGGACAAGCAGTACATCCGTACCGGCCTGTCCACCTCAAAGACCGGCACTCAGCGTACCTTTGCCATCACGGGCGACCGCTATATTGGTGACGCTTTTCAGGATTACTGCTTTGGCCTGGACATCGCCCACGGCGTTGGACAAGCGGTGGTGGTGCCCTATGTGTATTTCTCCGTCCTTACCGGCAAGGGAGAGAAGGGTCAGGTCTCCATCATTGTCAATTCCGACGGCGGTGGGAATGCAGGAGAGAACTCGGCAATCTCTATCGACCTGCGCAGCGTCGGGACAAAACCTACTGCTTATAGCTACTCTGTTGGACTGTGAGGAGGAAGACCATGAACTACAAGGTCAATATCCTTGGGAAATCCTATGAGCTTCCGCCCCGCACATTGGCCGTAGATGATCAGATTGCCGGTCTGGTGGAGACAGACCGGGCTTATCAGGCGGGCGAGCTGACCCGGCGGAAGGCTGTAGAGAAGCTCCACGCCTTCGCCGTTGGCCTTGCCCCTGGATGCCTGCCGCCGCTGGAAGAAGTAGATATAAACGAGCTGATGCACACTTGTATGGACATCGTAAACACATACGATGCACCGGCTCGAAAGGCCAGAGCGGAGGCCAAACTGAAAGAGGCCAGGGACATCCTCAATAAACCAGAGGTTCAGAAGCTGCTTAAGCTGGCGGAGCTACAAAAGAAATGAGCTTATACCGACAGCCACCGGAATCCGTCATGGTTGGGGGAATGGAGTATCCGGTCGATACTGATTTCCGGGTATGGATCGGATTCCAAAGCATCTTGACCAGTCAGGAAGGGGACGAAGAAAAGTCAGCGAGGATCTATGCAATGATGGAGCAGTTTGGTCTCCCGGTCTCTGAGGCATCTCTTGAGGCTATGGTCCAGTTCTTTGAGGGGGCATCTAGTGAGCATAGGAGCGGTGAGGGCAACAAAAATCCGGCGTTTGACTTCGAGCTGGATAGTGCCTATATCTTTTCCGCGTTTATGGGTGCGTACGAGATAGATTTGACCACAGCTCGACTCCATTGGTGGAAGTTCAAGGCGCTGTTCCAGGCGTTGCCAGATGATTGTGAGCTTTGCAAGATCATGCGCTACCGCACGGTAGACCTCAAAGATGTGCCCAAAGGGCAAAAGCAGTTTTACCGTCAAATGAAAGCTCGGTATGCGTTGCCAGGTGCAGCCGGAACGGCTCACCGTACAGAAAATGAACTGAAAGATTATGTGAAGCGACGGTTTGAGGACGCAAGGAACATGCAAAAGTAGCGACTTTGTGCCGGGCCTTTTCAAGGGAGGTGTAATGGTTGGCAAATGACGGGACTGTAAAAATTGGCACGGAGATTGACGAAAGCGGCTTTAGAAAAGGGCTTTCTAGACTGGGTAAAACGTCCGATGCTGGGTTGAAAGCAGGGACAGAGGCCGTAGCAGGAATGGCAAAAGCTGCTGATGGTGCGGTGACTGGCCTGCTACATGTCCAGCAGGCCGCCGAGGATACATCGGGAGCGGCTGAACTTGCAGCGCGAAGTCTAACAACGATGGAGACCGCCGCTGACCATCTGGACAGCACCCTGGGGAAAAGCAAGCTGGATGATTTCGGCGAATCTATAGACCGCACTAGTGAGAAGGCGGATGAAGCGGCCCGCAAGCTGGAAGATTTTGACCCAGCACTCGAACAAGTCAACGATTCCGCCAAAGACGCCGCTGGTGGTCTGGATGATATGGGAGACTCCGCCGAAGGCTCGGTTGGCGGGTTTGATACGCTTGGTACGGCGATAGGGACATTCGCGGGTGGCGTAATGACCAAGTTACTTGATCTAGCCATCCAAGCTGCACAGGCCATTTGGAACCTCGACGAAGCGACCGAGGAGTACCGGGAGTCCATGGCTATGCTCAATACTGCATTTGAGACTGCCGGGTTTAGCCAGGAGGTTGCCACAGAGGCGTATAGAGGATTTTATCGAATTCTCGGTGAAACGGACACCGCGACAGAAGCGTCTCAGCTCCTTGCACAGCTTGCGACCAGTAGCGAGGATGTGTCTAAGTGGGTTGACATAGCGGCTGGTGTATATGGCAGATTCGGCGATTCCATCCCAACTGAGGGGCTGATTGAGGCTGCCAACGAAACAGCAAAGACAGGGAAGGTCACGGGAGTCTTGGCAGATGCCTTGAATTGGGTTGGAATCAGCGAAGATTACGTGAATGAGAAACTGTCTGAATTTGCAGATACAACAAGCAGGACGCAATACTTGACGTCACTCCTGTCCAGCACATATCAAGACGCAGCAGACACATTCTACAAAAATAATGAGTCTATCATTGCCGCCAATGAAGCACAGTTAGATATGCAGGATACAACCGCTGTGCTCGGAGAATCTATAGGCAACCTCAAAACCAAACTCCTGGAAGCGTTTGGCCCGGCCATTATCGAAATCGTCGAAGCGTTAGCATCTGCAATCGAGGCTATTACCCCATTGCTTGAAGGAATTGCATTTGTCATAGGCACGATAATTGATGCGGTGGCAACCCTTGTTGGATGGATATGGGAGGCTGACGATGGGTTCCTGGCACTAATCGGCATAGGCGGGAAAAGCAAAGCAGCGGCATCTACATCCAGTAGTCGATCCGCAAGCCCGGCCAATGCATCGGGCGGGCGTCCTACGGGACGGTCTATCCCAGCTCCAGCCAATGGGCCAGCAAATACGCCTGTGACAGCAAATGGAGCGGGCGCTAGGGGGGCTGAGAGCCTTACAGCCGGGCGGAACCGTGTCTTGCGGGCTCTGGAAAATTCTATCCCGAGCATGGAACAGCGCGTCACCGTGTCCACCGCAGCAATGATGCCGTCTTCTGCCTATGCAGACCCCTTCGCCGCTCACCGTGCGTATGCTCAGACAGGCCAGAATGAACAGGGGCAAAGCGCCGCACCGCAGCGCTTAAAGGTTGACATCGAGATCAAACCTAGAGAAGCGGCACGTTTTCTTAAGCCTAAAATTGACGAAGAAACGAACCGCCAAGGAACGTCGTTAACCAGAGGAGGATAATGGGTGGACAGTATTTTTACTATCGATGGTGTGGGCTACCCCGGTGTAGGTGTAGAGAGCCTGAGCCGCTCCGCCCTCATCAAAGATGGTCAGAACGCCGGTGAACTCATGAGCGGCGAATACGAGCGGGATTTGATTGGCACGTACTATCACTACACGCTGGTACTCACAGGGCTGGAACCCGGTTCCGCAGACTACGACGCCATGTATGAAGTACTTACTGCCCCGGTGAATAGCCATCAAGTAGTTATGCCATATGGGAAAAGCACAATTTCCTTCCAGGCATATATCCAGAATGCCGATGACGCTCTGATTACTATGACAGACACAGAAAACTGGTGGGGGAACTTGAGCATACAGTTTATGGCAAAGAAGCCGCAACGAATCCCGGAATGAGGTGAGCATGTGAGGAACCGCATTACATATGCAGGCAAGGAGTTTTCGGACGACCTGGACGCGGCTTACCGCCTCACTACTGGAGACTGCCTGCTGGAGACCTCTGCTCTTTCGGATTCCCTTGCGGCTAATACTCTGGAGTTTGAGGTGGACAGCGAGGACACCAGCCTGACCCAATACGTGCGCAACGACAAGCTGGAGTATGAGTACAAGGGCCGTCGGCTAGGCACCTTCTACGTCCAGTCTGTGGGCCGGGTAGGCCGTCAGTCCTACCGGATTTCCGCCGTCTCTGCCGTTGGCCTGCTTATGGGCAAGACCCACTATGGCGGGCTCTATACAGGACAGACGGTAGCGGAAGTGGTGTCCGACATCGTGGCAGGAACCGGCGTCACCGTGGAAATCAAGACAATTTTCCGGGACTATCAACTATATGGCTGGCTACCCATTGCCACGGCGCGAGACAACTTAGCGCAAGTGCTCTTTGCCATCGGGGCCTATCTGCGCACCCTATCTAACGGTGTGCTGCGCATTACGTCACTGTATAGTGGGTTGAGCTGGGCACGGGATGGGGCCAACTGCTATACTGGAGGCTCTGTGGACTATGGTACCCCAGTGTCCAGGGTGATTGTGACCGAGCACGCTTGGAAAGAGGGCAGCGAAACAACAGAACTGTTCGATGGCGCGGCAGAACAGGGCGTTTTGACGAGCCGGTACATGACCTCAAGGCCAATGGATTTGCTGTGCTGGAAAGTAACTGTAATTACGCTAAGGTATCTGCCGGAACTGGTACCCTTACTGGGACCAAGTATATCCACAGCATGAGGGACGTAGTACGCGATGTCGGCCAAGGAGTAAACGGAGACGATATCACCGTTAAAGAGGCGTACCTGGTATCACTGGTTAACTCAGTAGGAGTCGCCGAGAGATTGGCAGAATATTATTCCCACCGAGAAACTATTACGCAGGATGTCGTGTGGAGCGGCGAGCAGCCTGGGGATATCGTGCGCACGGCTCATCCTTACGGTGGCACAGCAGAAATCTTTTTGGGCTCGTCTGACCTTGCTATGAGCGGTATTCTGAAGGCGTCTGAGGAGGGAATTGTGGGATACATCCCTCCGGCGCCGGAGGATCAGACCTATTACGACTATGAGGACATACTTATAGGGAGCGGCGATTATGTTATCCCGGATGAAGTGTATTCGCTTACTGTCGTCTGCATCCAAGCGGGAACAGGAGGGCAGGCTGGTTTTGACGGTGAATCAGGTGGATCATCTCAACTTATTGTGACCTCGAAGGAGCAAAACGCCGGAGGCTCTTGGTCTGATTCGCCAGAAGATGGCGGGCAAGGCGGAGAGAAGGGCTCTCCAGGCGCTGGCGGAAAGGTCTACCGGGCGACGATTGATGTTGTTCCTGGTCAGGTCATCCACTATGAGTGCGGCACCCCAGGCGTTGGAGGAGCGACGAATGGGGCCGTGGGCACTGCTGGTGGAGAAACGACTTTCGGGGATTTGTCGTCTGCACAGGGGGCTGTATCTGATACAGGATATACCGACCCAGTATCTGGAGATGTGCTTGCTAAACCCGGAACAGAAGGTGTTAACGGTGCTGCGGGTGGCCGTGGCGGGCAGGCATCTAGCCGAAGAGGAGAATATGGAGAGAGCGGCGAGGATGTGCCCCCGAATACCGGAGGTCAAAGCGGGACTCCCTATAAGTGGTCATATGATAATCTCGGGTCAGAACAAGTGCGGATTTACGGCGGTGGAGCCGGTGGCGGAGCCGCACTTGGAAAGAATGGCGGACCAGGAGGCGGCGAAACAAGCGGGAAAGGAGCCGAAGGTGGAGATGGTGCATCCCCTGATCCCCCTGAAGCCCCAAATAAAATTGGGACTGGAGGAAATGGTGGACATGGCGGCGGCGGCGGTGGTGGCGCCGGAGGCGTTTTTGCATCCGCGGAGCCCTTTGAGATTGGAGGAGCGGCTGGCATCTGGCTTACTAATGACGGCGGCTCGGCGGGGAAAGGCTCTCGTGGGTCAAATGGAGGGCCAGGCGGTATCCTGGTATACTACCAACAGCCTAAAACATCAGAATCCGGACGATTTCGGGCCCGCGGCGGGCAACTCTTTTTCGGGCGTGGCCGCCAAATCTTTGCAGTCTGAGGTGATACAATGACAATAGAAGAGCGAGTATCGGAACTGGAACGAATCGTATCGGAGATGCAGGGGGAAGGCTCGTATACCAGCAAATACAGCGGTGAGGAGATCGATACCCTCCTGGACAAGGTGGCCGCTATGGATGGAGGCGGGACATAATGCTCATCATGGCAAATTGGTACATCTGCGCCCCGCCTAAAATTTGCCTAGGGTTTGAGGGCGACAATGAGGCTGTAGCCCTCGAAATCTCCACAGACCTCACAGACGAGTGGGCCTTAAAGGTGGATGTGGAGAAGGATGGTCAAAAGAATATTATCCAGCTCCAGCGCGTCGGGCAAGTGTACTCCGCCCTGCTGACTTCCTCCATGCTGGCCGACGCCGGTCAGTATTTAATGCAGGTCAGGGGTACCCTCGGGGAACAGGTGCGGCATAGCAATATATTTTACACAACTGTCCATGACTCCATTAACGCCGTAGACGCTTTCCCACCTCCTCTGCCCTCCGAGTTTGAGCAAATGGAAGAACGTATCACAGAGCTGAACCAGCACCCCCCACGTCCCGGACAAGACGGGTTTTGGGAGATTTGGAACCCGTACAGTGGACGGTATGAGCCGTCGGATATCCCGCTGCCTGCTGGCGGAGGGGGAGGAACTGGTAATGTATCTTCCCAGGAGGTCAACATCATCAAAGTTTTGGACCGGGCGGAATATGATGAACTTCCACAAAAAGATCCAAGAACCCTGTACCTGATTCGGGGGTGACGATATGCTCAACATTGGAGATATCCCAGTGGCTGAACTATTTTCTGGTGCAGTAGGCGTAAAGACAGCCGCCGTTGGAGATGAAACGATTTATACCAGACCGGGCGGATATTTCTACCTGGAACTTGAAACAGAAAAGGAGAAGTAAGCATGGCAAGTTATTTTAACCTTACACTCGACACAACTGCGCCGTCTGGCCTAACACTAAGCATCAATGACGGTGCCCTATATGCTACTAGCACAGCGGTTAAGCTAACGATCGGAGTCTCGGATGATGTTACCACTGGCTACCAAATGAAGATTTGGGGCATTGACGGTGTAGCGGAGGAAGCGTCGGCCAGTTGGGAAACCTTTGCCACTACAAAGAGTGTCAATTTGACTTCTGGTGACGGGCTAAAAACCGTACATATCAAAGTCCGGGACGATGTGGGCAACGAAAGTACCGCTGTGTCCGACGATATTACCCTCAACACCACTGTACCTGTAGTAACAGTTACCGGCCCGGACAAAAGCAAAATCTCTAAGGTGGAAGGTTACAACAAGTCTAAAATCTCCTTCACCGTGGATGTGGCTTTTGCCGAATACAAAGTGTGCGTAGTGCCAGCAAACTCCAGCACTCAGGATGCCGGTGTGCTCATCCCAACCGACGGTGGCTCTATTAACACCAGCGGGGCTGATGGAGACTATCTTGCGTCTACGCCCATCGAGGTCACCATTACCGGAACTGACCTTGAGACTGCAAGCAGCGGCGACAACGTCAAGATTGTCAAGGTGTTCGTTAAGACTGAGGCGGGCATCTGGAGTGTGGCCTAATGGCCGCGCCAGGGCTAACCTTTTCTGTCTCCGGTAACAAGGTATCAGATGAAGCTGGATTTGATCATATCATTGTAAAATTCCAGTCGGACATCCCATATCAGGCGTTTGAGTGCCGGGCCACAAAAAACGGGGAGAACTACGGTGTGGGGAAAGGGGCTCTTGTGGCCTCCTTCTCCGCGACCCCGGCCAACACAGAACGTAGTTTTGAGGTCTACGACGATTATCTTGTTCACGGGGATGGAGACTACCGCATATCCCTATTTGCGCAGGGAAAGGATGGTAGCTGGAACGATAATTACTATTACATCCCACTGGGCAGTTCGATGTATATCTGCGCTGACGGGAAACCGTATCTCTGCATGAGGGAGTGATAATATGGCGACAACCGAAGGGTACAACGGTGCATACACAGGACAACAAATTGATGCCGCCATTGGGAAAATTAACGACGCCGTCACAGTCCCCGGCGGCGGCACGATGCAGATGGGGGAGAGCCTTGGCGAAGGGCCGTACACCATTGAGGTGACAGAAGACGGAGAGGGCGGCGACCTCTCCGCCGAACAGGTGGGCTACAGCAATACGGGCAGCGGCCTGGAGGCTACCAACGTACAAGAGGCTATCGACGAGCTGGCAGGGAAGGGCGGAGGCGAGTATCTGCCTTTGACTGGCGGGACTATGACGGGGCCTCTCTCCCTGAGTGGGAATCCGACAAATGGTAGTCACGCTGCCAACAAGCAGTACGTGGACACGAATATTGAACATGCGCTTGGCTCAATCGGATATAGTCTGATAAAGGAATACACGTCGCCAGGGAGCTACACCCATACGTTCGACCGCCAATACACAGATGTTTTTGTGATTGTGATTGGCGCTGGAGGTGGCGGAGCCGTTGGCTCAATGGGAAAAACGGGCCAGCAATCCGGCCGAGGACTTGGCGGCGGCGGCGGAGGAGGAGGAGAGGTGATTGTTGCTCATTTTCTCAATAGCAATATAATCAAAAGCAACAATATTATTATTGGCTACGGAGGGGATGGAGGGATGGCAGTGGGCCCGAACGGTGGAAACGAAATCGTTTCTGGAAACAAGGGGCTCAATGGAGGCAGTACCACCGCTTTCGGGCTTGTAGCGCTGGGCGGAGAAGGTGCACCAAATGAACAACCTGGCCGTCCTGGCGGCAATTGGGACAGCAATAGAACTGATACCCCAGGCCGTGGAGGGGTAAGCACACAACGGGGAAATGATGGCATCCTTGTAGATATCATTGGGATACATATGGCCGGCGGTGGTGGCGGTGGTGCCGATGGAAACGCTACCACCAACAAGGAAAGAGGAGCAAGCGGAGGGGCTACCGGTGGAGGCGATGGAGGAGACGGGGCCAGCCAGTCTGCAAATGGAACCGATGGTAAAAATGGCAGCAAAGGCGGCGGTGGCGGTGGTGCTGGCGGCGGCTGCAATTACTCTTCCAATCAAAAGAGATCCGGAACTGGCGGACGAGGTGGGCATGGATATGTGGCGATTTACGGTAGGGGGTGATTTTTAATGAAAACGGTCTATCTGAACGAGGATAACACTATCCGAGAAATCATCCCGGAATATGCACTTCCGCCGGAGAAGTGGTATAGCGAGGCATTTGCACGGCGCTGTGTAGAGGTACAGGACGATGTAGAGCAGGGGTGGCGCTACAACCCAGAAACAGGACAGGCCACCCCGGACACAAGACCGCCGGAACCTGAACTAACTCCGCAATACGCCGCCGCTATGCGGGCCTATGCGGCCACCAGCACGGCCATACCTGACACCTACGCCCTGGACATGCCCGATCTGTTTCCGGCGTGGGAGACTGTTTTGGAGGCAGGAGAGGAGCTCCCGGCGGGCCGTATCCTCAACGACGGCGGCCAGCTCTACCGGGTGATGCAGGCGGTAACGCCTCAAAAGGAGATGCCCCCGCACGACGACGGCATGCTCGCCATCTACCGGCCCATTGACCGTGAGCACGCGGGCACAGTGGACGACCCCATCCCGTGGGTGTACGGCATGGACTGTCATGCGGGTAAGCACTACAGCTACAACGGCAAGGTCTACAAGGTGGCAGAGGGCGGGGACATGATTCCCTGCACGTGGGCCCCGGATACCCCGGATATGTGGCAATGGGTGGAGGTGTAGCACATGGCTATCGTTGTAAACGGCAAAAAAGTTGCCGGGGTGGGACTGCCCGGCAAAGACGGAGCTCCAGGGAAAGATGGTGCTCCTGGTAAAGACGGTAAGTCCGCATATCAATCAGCATTAGATGGTGGCTACATCGGTAGCGAAACCGAATTTGGAAAGGCGCTGGCAGACTCGGCCAATGGGAAAAGCGCAGTCAAGGGCACCTATCCCATCGCCTCCGGCCAGAGCATCCAAGCGGGCGACGTGGTGGATGTTGTGGAAGGGAAAGTGCAGAAGAGCGCAATGCCGATGGAAAATGTGAAGACGGTGTTTGATAACGGGGCGGCTACTCTTGGTACTTCTGTTCTTCGCCTTTCAGACAATCTAAATGTTGTGTGTTACATTTATCAAAATGGTTCAACATATTGGCCTTGCGTCCATTTGATTGATGATACTGGAACAGTGGTTGGACAAACGAATAGGCAAGTCATAGAAAATGTCAATGCTTCCAATATTATGGCCGCCCGCCTGAGTGATACGCAATTTTTGGTAGGGTATTTAAAAGACCTTTCGCTACATGTAAATGTTGGTACGGTTTCAGGCAAAAGCATTTCTTTTAAAGGTAGTTTTGGAGTAGATTCTGCCTTTAACAGCTACTATGCATTCGCTACGCTCCCCAATGGCCGGGTAGCGGTTGTCTACAAAGCTATCATTGCTGGCTCAAGCAAACTGAGAGTACGTGTGTATACGCTGTCTTCCTCCAGCCTCGGGAGTATATATACAAGAGATGTTACAGGGGAGTCCCAAAGTTATATTTCCGCGGCAGCTATAAGCGAGGAACGCGTATGTATCTGTTTCGCGGACGACAACGACGGCTCCAAAGGCAAGGCTGTTATTGCTGCCATCAACGACTCCGATGCGGTGACGTGGGGCGAGGTGGTAACATTTGAGGAGTCCCGAATTTTGGTTCCTGATGTATGTGTAAGCGGCTCGGACGCAATAGTATTTTTTAAAACTACATACACGACGCCTGAGGTTTCGAATCAACATGTTCGCCTTTTAAAAGTATCAAACAATGTGATTTCCCTCCCAAATGAGAAAAAGACCATTTGGAATCGAGGGAGCGGAAATGCAGAAAATCCGATTAGCATATCTCAAGTAGGCGAAAAGTATGTCTGTCTGATTCCTCCAGGAAACAGCATTTATGGAAGTCCTGCAATTGTTGTTTCAAGAAATGCAGATGCGCTTGAATCTGGAGAGGCATTCCAATTTTGCAAGAACGTTGCAAAAGCACTCAGCGCATGTGCGGTCTCGGGCAATAACTTGATAGTCGCCTATGCTGATGCTGGAAACTCTAGCTATGGCACCGTTACCACTTTGACCGTCTCCGGCAACCAGATCGCGGGCAGCTTTGTGGACGGCAGCCAGGACGCTATCGCCCTCCAGAGCGGCACAGCCGGACAGAGCATCGAGGTCGTCTACTCCGGCACCGTGGCGGCGGACTGGGTGACGGAGGGGCAGGTTATCAGCAGCCCCGGCGTGTACGGTGCGGGCGCGCTCGACGGGGTGCTCCAGGTCTGGAGCAAGGACAGGCCTGTAGGCACAAAAATAGTTACGGGCAGCTATATCGGAACAGGGACATATGGGGAGGGAAATCCGAACAGTATAACGTTTGACTTTACTCCAATTTTGTTTTGGGTGGTTAAATATCGGGTAGAGGGCACTACATATTTTTCGCAAGAAATGAGTGAAAGCCCGATGATATACACACCAATTCTTTCTGAGAATTATACAGAAGGTGGAGGATTTTACGACGATGCGGCGGCCAGTAGAAGCTATGCGAAAGTTGCGGATAATGGCAAGACGATAATCTGGTACCACAAGGAAAACGCAAATAAACAACTGAATAGCAGTGGGTATGCTTATTACTATCTCGCCATTGGTTAAAGGAGAGTGAAGTACCATGACCATCATCCAAATAGAACCTCTGGAAAGCGGCCAGCACCCGATCCAGAGCCAGAGCGGGCGGCGCGCCTGCTGGCTGGAGGGCTACATAGAGGTGCCCGCCCACCTCCATGACACGGTGTGGGCGACCTATGGCTGGTGTAACCTCCAGATTGAGGAGGGCAAGCTGGTGGGTGTCACGCCCACGGAGCGGCCCCCAGAGCCGGAGCCGGAACCCCAGCCGCCCCTCGCAGAGGACATCACTCTGGACATGCTGTCCGAGCACGAGGCGCGGCTGTGTATGCTGGAGCTGACTACCACCGCTGCCACATGAGAAAGGAGACGCCATGACAACCGTATACAACCTCTGCAAGCTGCTTATTGACCGGGGCCGCACCGACGGCCTCCAGGACAAGATGGATGTCTATCTCGCCGCCGACCGGCTCACCCCGGAGGAGTACCAGGAGCTGGCCGGGCTACTGGCCCCGGAACAGTAATCAACAGCGGGATCGCTGGATAAAAGGATGTGAATCAAATGAGTAAGCTCATTACATACATCCCGCTCTCGTCCGTGGAGCGGATTGAGCTGAGAGTCACCAACTGCCGCAAGACGCTCTCTCAGGTCAAGTCTGAAACAAAGGCTCATTACGTGCTCAATGGCGGCATGTGGAACCCAGACGGCACCCCCTGCCCGCTGCTTAAGGTGGGCGGGGCGATGCTCTCCGGCACGCCCTGGCGTCCGATGGGCTACGCCTGGGACAAAGGCCCGGACATCCGCATGACCTCCGAGTACGGGGGAGCGGCCAACTTTATCGCTGTGACCGCCCTCGTTACCTCCGGTAAGCCGGTGGATAAGCCCTCCTACGGCTCGGCCCAGGGAGGCAAGCGGGGGCGCAGCGCTATCGGCCTCCGTGGTGACAGTCTGGCCCTCTACTGCTCCGGCGACGGCACCAGGGACGCAGCCACGCCGGAGACTCTGCGGGACGAGCTGGCCGGGCTGGGCTGGGCCTCCGCCGTCATGCTGGATGGAGGAGGTTCCAGCCAGTGCGACTTTGGCGGCGAGCGCATCACCGCCATCCGCAAGGTGCACAACTGGATTTGCGTGTATCTCAAGCAGGGCGGTACTGAGACGCCGCCGGAACAGGAGGACAAGCCTATGAGCAAGCACACTGTATGCCTAGACCCTGGGCACGGTCCGGGCAACGTCAACGGCTCCCCGGATGGCACCTACAAAGAATGGGAGTTTACGTGGGATATGGCCCAACGCATCAAGCCGTTGCTGGAGGCCCAGGGGGTGGGTGTGGTGCTCACCAAGACCGCGGACAATTACCCCAGCCTGACGGAGCGGGCAGAGACCAGCAATAAGGCAACGCCGGACTGCTTTGTGAGCATCCACACCAACGCCGCCGGGGAGGGAGGCTGGTCAAGCGCGTCCGGGCTGGAGATCTACACCAGCGCCGGGCCCATGACGGCCCAGCGCAATGTGCTGGCCTCCGAACTGGTCAACGCCTTCCATGCCGCCGGGGTGTCTCTGCGGAGCGAACCCATTAAGCATGAGATGTATACCGTGCTCGCCAAGACGGACGCCCCCGCCGCACTCATTGAGTACGGCTTCCATACCAACAAGATGGACACGGAGTATCTCAAGGATAGCAAGTACCGGGACAAGCTGGCCGAGGCCACCGCAAAGGGCATCTGTGAGTTCCTGGGCGTAGCATGGCAAGCCGAACCGGGAGCGGACAGCGCGGAGGACACCCCGGACGCCTGGGCCGCTGAGGCGTGGCAGAAATCCAAAGAAAAGGGAGTGCTGGATGGCACCCGGCCCCGTGACAATATGACCCGGCAGGAGTTGGCCGTCGTGCTGGATCGGTTGAATCTGATTTGATGGAGGTACATATCATGGACATTTCTTCTTTGGGTATCACCGGAGTAGCGGTCATTACTGTGATCTGCTTCCTCGTCGGGCAAGTGGTCAAGGCCACTGGACTGGACAACAAGTGGATTCCCATCATCTGCGGTGCGTTTGGCGCGGCGCTTGGCATCCTCGGCATGTTTATCATGCCTGAGTTTCCAGCCTCGGACTATTTGACCGCCGCCGCCGTAGGCATTGTGAGCGGCCTCGCGGCCACTGGTATCAATCAGGTCTATAAGCAGTTGACTAAGGAGGGCTGATGCCCATGGAGTGGGTAGGCCCACTGATTTCCGGCGCGGCTGTGGTCTTGGTGGCGATTATCGAGGCGGTCGCCGCCCGCGAAAGAAAGCGCATCAAGATTGACGACCAAAAAAGCGACGCCCTTATGAATGGGGTACAGGCTCTGCTAAGACGTGAAATCATTGCCGAGTACAACCATTATACTGAGCAAGGACATATCCCGATCTATGGTATAGAAAACGTGCTGGATATGTATAACGCATATAAGGCATTGGGTGGAAATGGCATGGCGACGAAGCTGGTAGAGGCCTTGAAGCAACTGCCCACAGAACCGCCGGAGGGCGAAAGGACGTGACTGAATGAGCGCAAAGGTGAATCTGCCGGAACCGTTAAATAAACTTTTGCGCTCTCAACTGGAAACCGCTATTTATGAATCTGCCCTCCACCGCGATGATGAATTGATTGCCCGGAGACGAATTATTGACAAGTGGGGACAGATTGATGTAGCAGCAGAACTTGGGTGGTATCGTGGAGCGGTGGCCGCCCACGAAAAGTACATATTCTCGCGAGTGTCCGAAGTTGCTAGACAGCTCTACACAAATCAAGCATAAATCGTGCATAACCCCGACTGGGAGCGCCCCCAGCCGGGGCTATTTTTTGCGACAATATAGACGTGGAGGACGTGAGGATACAGGGTTGGTACACGTCGCCGCCCTCCTCACGGACTCCTTATTTTATGGACAAGGACGTGTTGGATATGACTCTAATCGAGAGGATGGTAGCCGCTGGCATGTCCCGCGATTGTGCCGCCGAAACAGCGATGTGGTACATGGCACAGGGAGATGACGAGGGCCTAGAGGATTACGTAACCGCATTGGAGGCGGGGAGGGAGGCGCGTCAGTATGGCGTTTCCTAATTACACATACCCGGCTTATGGGGCCTACAATCCTGTCACCCCATTTGCTCCGACGCCACAAGTATATCAGCCCCAGCAGCCTGCTCAGCAACCTTCACAGGCCATTCAGACGCAGGGGAGTGTAAACACACAGCCTGCCTTTTTCTGCCGTCCTGTGGCCTCTAGAGAGGAAGCACTGGGTGTCCCGGTGGATTTTATGGGTGCTCCCATGTTTTTCCCCGACCTCGCTCATAATGTGGTCTATATGAAACGCTTCAATACCAATACCGGAGCTGCTGATGTGTTTGAGTTTCACGGCCAACAGGAGGCAAGAGACCAGCAGATAGAGAATCCGGCCCCGGCTTTCGCACCGCTGGATGAATTTATGGACATGAAGGACACCATCAACAATTTGAAAGACGAAATAGAGCGGCTGAAAAAGCCCGCTTCTGGTGGAAAGGCAGGGAAAAAGAATGATGCCTCCGATGAATAATCCCATGATGGCCATGCTCCAGATGGCGCGAAACGGCGGGAACCCCATGCAAATGCTCCAGCAGATGGCTGGACAGAATCCGCAGGCAGCTCAAGCCATGCGGCTTATCCAGGGCAAGAGCCCGCAACAGCTTCGCCAAACAGCAGAAAACATGGCGAAACAGAGGGGAACCTCCGTTGAGGAAATTGCACGACAACTAGGTATACCCATGAAATAAAATAGAGCACTCTTTATCAGTTTTCGGGTCTTGATAAAAACCGCTCTTTGGAAACATCCGGGGAGCGTACGGCCCCGATGTAATAACTGACAAAGGAGTATATACAATGGATAACGATTTTGCGACTGGCTATGCTCTTGGCTCCGACTCCAACGGCGGCAACTGTAACAATGGCGGCTTTTGGGGTGGCGATGGCTGGTGGGCTATCATCATCTTCGCTATGATTTTTGGCTGGGGCCGCGGCGGCTTCGGTGGTTTCGGCGGTGGCGGTGCCAGCACCGATCCCGGCCTCCAGGGCCTAGCCACCCGTGCCGATGTGAACGAGGCCATTGCGTTCAATGGCGTTGAGCGCGGTATCTCCGCTATCCAGCAGGGCATTTGCGACAGCACCTTTGCTCTGAACAACACCATGACCAACGGCTTCCACGGCGTGGATACGGCCATCTGCAATCTGGGGTATCAGACCCAGACCGGCTTCAACTCTCTGGGGGCCCAGCTGGCTCAGTGCTGCTGCGACACACAGGCCGCAATTCAGGGTGTACGGTATGATATGGCGACCCAGGCTTGCGACACCCGCAACACCATCCAGAATACCACCCGCGACATCCTGGACAACAACAACGCCAACACCCGGGCCATTCTGGACTTCCTGACTCAGGACAAGATTTCTAGCCTACAGTCTGAGAATCAGGCGCTCAAGTTCCAGGCTTCTCAGGCCAACCAGAACAGTTATCTGACCGCCACTCTGGACGCTCAGACCTCTGAACTGATTCGGCGCATCAATCCCATGCCCGTGCCCGCTTACCAGGTGCCCGCCCCCTATCCCTATTGCGGGACCTACAACAACGGCTGCGGTTGTGGCTGCTAAACTTACGAGGTTTCCTCGTAAGTTGACCTTCCGGCTTTGCCGTGACTATTTCGGGGCGGCGGGCTAAATGTCTGCCGCCCCTGATTTTTGGAGGTATTTTATGTCTTGTAAGCCTGTTTGCCGCCTGTGCGACAACCTGGTGCTAAGCCAGGCGGTCACCTTTACCGGCGGCAACCTTGAAATCAATCTGCCTGCCGGTGCCTACAACAACGGCGGGAAGTATTGTATTGTGGTAGCCCAGTCCATCCCGGCCACAACTACCATCAATGCACCTGTGTACATTACTATTGGTACGGGGACAGAGCTATATCCCCTTACCAAGCGTAACTGCGCGCAGGTGACTGCCTGCGGCATCCGTACTCGCACCCGCTACTCCGTCTGTGTGGTGACTACCCCCACCGGCGGATCGTTCCGCATGCTGGGGCATCCCTGCTGCTCTCCCAGTAACAATCTTGCCAGTATTGACGGCGGTGCTGCACCCGCCCCTACGGCGTAAGGAGGGGTCAAAATGAAACGATCTACTCGGATGATGCTCATGTCCGGCGGACGCAAGGATGACCGCCGTTATGACCGGGAGCCCGAGGACAAATTGCGCGACCGCCGTGGCCGGGAACACTACGACAATGGCCGTTATGCACCGCGCTCTGAGATGATGGAGCCGGAGGATCGGGGCTATCGTCGCTACTCTGATGGGCGCTTTGCCCCACGCAACGATGGTGGCATGTGGGTAGATAGCCGCTACTGGGATGACCGGATGTACGGCCCTCAGTCTCACTACGGCTACCCCTACGTCCCACCGGTCTATCGGGAGGATGGGAGCGCATACACAGAGCGACGGGAGATGAATCGGCCAATGAACAAAATCGGATTCGCTATCTCTGGAGAAGGAGAAATGAGAACTCCGAGAGAGTTTGACCATGACTACCGCATGGACGAGATGGCGTACAGAAAAGGTGGAGAACGCATGACAGGTTATGGGGCTGCTTCCGGCTATATCCCTTTCACGAAGGAGATGGCCGATGAATGGTCTAAGCATATGGACAACGAGGACGGCACCCACGGCGCTCACTGGACGCTGGAGCAGGCCAAACAGGTCATGGCCCAGCGTGGGATTGAGTGCGACCCCATCCAGTTCTGGGCGGCCCTCAACATGGTCTATAGTGACTACGTTAAAGTAGCCAAGAAGCACGGTGTCGGCGATAAGATTGATTTTTACGCCGACATGGCAAAATCGTTCCTCTGTGACAAGGACGCACCGGAGGACAAACTGGCCCGCTACTACGAGTACATCGTGAGGGGCTAAACAAGGGGCGGGGGCAATAGCCTCCGCCCTCTATTTTTGAACTTTTTCATCGGTTTGCTATTTGCACATATTTACACCGAAAGTTACGCACTAGCTACATACTAGCTACAAAAAATCCTGTAAGCATTGCAATCACTAGCTTTATTTTCACTACGAATTACAAACACATTAAAAGTCAATCTAATTTTACAACTAAAAACACTAGAATAGCAAGAAGAATGCACAATAAAAACAACTTTTTCGAACTTTTTGTGCGTTGTTCTATTTGCACATATTTAAGAAGAAAGTTACAAATACTTAGGAAATCTTCTGGATCTCTTTAGCCAAAAACGAAACATCTACGTGCGTATAGTGCTCGGTAACATCTCCATCGGAATGCCCTAAGATACGCTTTATAGCGACTTCGTCCACCCCGGCCATCCTCATCCGAGACGCGGCGGTATGTCTGCACCAATGAGGGGTAGCAGCAGGCACTCCTAATTCTTCCATAACCTTAGAGAATAGCGGTCGGTATTTGTATGCGGGTATTGCATTCCCGTCATCATCACAGATAATAGTTTTACCGCCCCTGGACAGCCACTTGGTCAGATATGGCATGATTTTAGGATGCACCGGGACAATCCGATTTTTCCCGGCCTGTGTTTTTAGGCCGCCCTGCAAATAGCTCCCATCTGGATGATAGGAAAATCTGGTGAGCCCCAAAAACTCAGATACTCGGAATCCAGTATAACATAGCATTAGTACGGTATCAGCCCAAGGGAATCCAGAGGACGCCAGGTTCTCCAATTTACGCATTGTGATATCATCAAAAGCACCCTTTTCGTGCTTTGCTTCAACTCCTGGAAGTTCCACAAAAGCGGAATAGTCTTTATACACGATATCGCGCTCTGTTGCGTGCTTAAAAAGTGCCTTCATAAGCATTTTGTCATTGCTAATACTAGATTTCGATAATCCGTTTGCCTCGTCTTGGTCAATAATAGATTGTAGGTCGTCAATCGTAACCTTGCACATATCCTTTTTTTCTAGCACACAGAGGCGCGCCCAAGAAGCCTTATAGCTGGCGATAGAGGCGGCTCCTGCCTTTGCATACTTTTTGGCAGACCACTGATTGTATACGTCTCCCCAGGTAACGGCGAGTGACTTTGCCGGGATATTAGATGCCAAATATTTGTCGAGGGCCTCCTGTGCTTCTTTGGCAGTTCTGTGGTAGGATAAGTACTTTTGTTTCCACAGTCCGGGTCGCTCCAGATATGAAACTCTGACGGCGTATCGGTTTCTGCGGTTTGGCCCAAGATTTACAATACTTCCAGTTCCGTTCGCTCTTCTCATTGACTTTTCCCCCTATTCTGGTAAAATAAAGGGGTGATAATGGCGGCCAAACCTTATCACCCCTATGTGAGCCGTCCCTGGTGTTGGTAGCACCGGGGGCGGTATTTTTATTGCGGTGAAAGATTGTCTCCAATCGCCAGTTGAATTTGATCCTTCTTATAATAAAGTGCGACTTTATGTCGAAGCTCGTCCATTGTTGAACAGGTCTTGGCAATTCCTGTTATTTGATTTATATGTGTAACTAATTGATTTACGCCATATTCTTCTGTAAACCATTGGTGATAATTTCTTCCGTGACGTGGAGCCGGTTTGTTTTGCTTTAAATAGGTAGCAACATCAGGATCAAGAGCGTCATAAATCAGTTCTAACACCAGTTTTCCCCAATATTTTGGCCGTTGCTGTAGAGACCCACTCCAACCGGTTAATCTGCCAAATTGCTCCCATAGTTCATCTGGAAATGTTTTTTCCCATGCTCGCAATTCATCAGAAATAAATGCCCTAATTTTGATCTGTAAAGCATTTTCCTCACGAACATATTGATATCCCGTTGCCTCGTCAATCAGAGCAATAAGTCCTGTTTTCGCACACGCAGATAGCAGGATTGAACAGTTAACAGCTATACCTTTTTGCTTTTCGGTCAAGGGCGCTCCAGACGTAAGCGCGGATACATATGCAGAACAGATATCAAGAAAGGTTTCTGCTGTAATTCCCTTTGCCTTGTTTGGGTTTCCCGGTATAGTAAACTCAACAAATTTATTTGATATTCCAGCAGCATCAATATAAGGTTGTAACGATTTGACACCAACATATTTAGATAGGTCGCCATTATCATCATTTGCAATTGCTTTTACAGTTGCCCTCATGCTAATTACTCTGCTCTTGTCATCTAGAACATAACAGTCGACTGGCTTATCTCCAAGACTAAGCGAGCCACTATATTTTGCAAAAGGTGATTTTGGAATAACGACTGTAGGTTCTTCTTCCATATATAGTCCCCCCTGCCGGAATAAAATCTAATTTTATCATATTTATTTTCTGTTTGGTGAGATTATGGATAATATCGCGATAATTAAAAAAGAAAAATGCATTTTCCCGCGGCCGTACATTTGCTTATTCAGTTAGCTGTTTAGTATACCAGCACCTTCCGAGGAGGCGGTATTTTATTGCGCTTTTTTGAGTTCGGCGATTTCCTGATTCATGGTGCGGATCGCCAGCTTGAGCACGGATACTTCGCTCCGCAGTTCCTCGATTTCGCTCTTTGGTGTGATGGCCTCTATGATGGCCTGTTGCCCCTCGGCCAAAAGGTTAAACCGGGTTGTGACCTCCGTGTCCAGCAGTAGTTTCATGCGTCTGGTGCTTTCGTCCAGGATTTCCTGCTTCTGCTTCTCCAGCTTCTGGTCGATGCGGGATTCCATCCCCTTCATCATTTCCGCGATTGCCTGCAAATCTTTTTCGTCCAGCATACTATATCTACCCTTTCTCTTTACTGCAACGGCATGCCTGCCTTGTCCCGGAAACTGCCTACAGCTATCATAATGATGTCGATAATCCAGCCGACTCCAAGACAACCAGCAGTCAACAACCAGATAATTCCGGTTCCGAGTTTCCCGACATAAAAGCGGTGTATCCCAAGACCGCCAACGAAAATAGACAGGAGCAGAGCGACGGTTTTACTCTTATAGGGGTAATCGCTTCCATTGTTATTGATAATTACCTGAGACGGGTCTTGCCTGAGCGCCTCGATTTGTTTTCCGCACTTAGGGCAAACAACACAGTCAATGTCGATGCGCTCCCCACAATATTTACAAAACTTTTTGGGCGATTCGGGTGGAGTGGTCTGGCCGACTTCTGGGTTAGTCCCGTTGATAGCTTCATTTTCCATATCCCATTCTCCTCTCTATTTTACCGACCTCTGGCGGTAGGTTCCATAAATACAATTCTGCTGCTAGATTCTCGTTCTGTTTGGCAATTATGGGTTGGTGTACCATATCATAAGCATAGTCCAATAATCCGTTCTTTTCCAACGAAGCAATCTCTTAGCATATAGAAAATAAGCTGCCACAATTTGGTGATAACACATATTGCCTAAATAGAACTTACGTTCTATAATGGTGAGCAAGGGGAGCAAAATTCCCAGCCTCGGGAAAACCTGACAGATTGTGTGAGGCATAAACTGGGAGGATGGTGCAGAATGACGCCGAAAGAAAAATTGCTAGAGTCGATCGAAAGGCTTATATCCGCAATGGACGAGGAAAAATTAAAAAATGTTTACCAGTTTGTCCTGCACATTTCTAAATAGCACCGATACCATGCCGTCCCCTTATTCGGGGGACGGCTTTTCTTTTTGCATTTCTTCTACAAGCATATTCGCCATATCGGCCAACATTTGCCATTGGTCAACGGATAATCTTGACATAACCGAAATTAGACGGTGCTTAAAGTCTGGCTCACCATTGAGCAGGTCGCCGAAAAATGCGGAAAGCTCCTCGTTCCGACTCCTCTGCAAAAACATTGGTTCCGCCCCGTTCTTTAACCAGTCCTCATTTACGTTGAACTCTCGGCAAATAAGATCCACAAACAGTGGCTTTGGCTCCACCTTGTTAAGTTCTATATTCGTAATTGCTCCCCGCGTAACTCCGAGCCTTTTACCAAATTCTTCTTGCGAAATCCCCAGTGCCAAACGCACAGCTTTAATTCGTTCATTCACATGATCACCCCCTTGCTACATTAGATATTATACTATTCATTTTCTGTATTGTCAATACAAACAAAGTAATATAATTTCAAAAAATGTATTGACAATACGAAAAAATAGGTGTAGAATGTATCCAGAAAACGAATGAGAGGGGTGACAATATGAGCGAAAAAGAGCGCAATATTGCCGAAAGCCTGACGCGTGCTTGTGAACTTCTTCCCGACGGAAAGAAAGAGTATTTGATCGGGTATGCAGAAGGCGTAGCAGCTATGGCGGAGAAGGCCAAGGAGCACACCAATGGAGAAAAAGATGCCCGCCCCTGACGGGGCGGGGAAGGAGGTAAGTGGGGTGAAGATCATCATTGAGGCTGATTCTAAAGAAATTGCTGACCTCGTACTTACACTACAAAGCCAGCGGAATCAAGATGAAATTGCTAAGAACTATACGATAGATATCTTTGGAAACAAATACCTCGATTACGAAAGTGGGGGCCGGGGATGTTCCAATGGATAGCTTTAGCTTTTGCGGCGCTTGAAGCAGGGTACATATTTATTTGTTGGTTCTTTGATGAGGAAATAAATGCGACAACGGTTTCTGTGCTTTCCGCAATAACGATTTTTTGGATAGCAATGCATTTCCTTGTTTCATAAATTTAATGGAGCACAACAAAAAGCGCCCCGGCCAGTGCTAGCGACACCGACCAGGGCATGACACCACGTACCGAAGCTACGAGGTATCGGAGACAGTATATCACATCCTCCGGCCTCTGGCAAGATTGGAGGATTTTTTATTACCATGAACAAAGACAGCAAAATCTCGGAGCTTGTTCGACAGAACTACAATTCCCTAAAACTCACCAGCGAAGTGGTGGAGTCTCTGACTGGTAAGCCGCTGGAGTGGTTCATTGAGGCGCTCGGAGAGAAAGGAGGCGAAGGAAATGCGGCAGAAAATAAAGGAACGCCCAGCGATTCCGACGGACGATGAAATCCTAGCGTATGACAACGTCCCGTTGAACGTTGCGGCCCGATATCTGGACTGGCCCGAACAAACGGTAAGGTTGGCGCTCAGAGAAGGCCGGGCAACCTTCGGGATTGCGGTCAAGGACAAGGCGCTTACATACAAGATCAGCCCCGGCGGGCTGGTTAAGTACAAGCGGGAGGGCGTACCGTGCTTTGACTACGAAACCATCGTACACATGATACGGACTGCGGTGGCGAGCACCATCCAAAACGAAATAAGCGGGTTCCGGCTGGAACCGCTGGACTAGGAGGAATCGACCGTGAGCAAGACAAGATATGAGCGGCGCCGGGCCCACTGGGAGGCTGTGAGTGCGGTAGTGTTTACCGCCTGCATCGTGGTAGCCTGCGGGCTGCCGAACTGGGTGGAGTGGCTACTATGAACCGCTATCTGATTACAAGCGTTGCGGCTCTGTTTCTCTTACTGGCGCTGGTTGCACTAGTTGAAATCATCTGGGGCCAGGAACCGGAGAGCCAGGCCATTGAGACACAGGTGGCAACCACCACCCCGTCCCCCACGCCCACCGGCCCGCTCACCATCCAGATCACCGGACTGGAGGGCGCGGAGAGCATCGACGATGTGTGGGCGACCATTGTAATCCCACATTGAGGAGGGAGCAAAATGGACTTAAAAAAGATTTTGGACGAGCATCTCCTTTGGCTGAATGGAGAGGGTGGCAGCCGTGCCAACCTGTTCGGTGCCAACCTGCTCGGTGCCAACCTGTTCGGTGCCAACCTGCGCGGTGCCAACCTGCGCTGTGCCGACCTGCGCTGTGCCGACCTGCGCAATGCCGACCTGCGCCGTGCCGACCTGCGCAATGCCGACCTGTGCGATGCCGACCTGAGCTGTGCCGACCTGAGAGGTGCCAACCTAAGCGATGCCGACTTGAGCGGTGCGTCTATAGATCAAATGATGTGGGATATTTATACGGCGTTCTATCCGTTGCAATGTCCGGAATCCGGCTCTTATATCGGCTACAAAAAGGCGGGTGACCTTGTTGTGGAGTTGGAAATCCCCGCAGATGCACGACGCTCCTCCGCTACTAGCCGAAAATGCCGCGCCAGTAAGGCCAAGGTATTGAGTATCACAGATATCAACGGGAATCCTGGGGGTGACCAAGTAAGGAGTAATTTTGATCCGAACTTTGTTTATGCCATAGGCGAAACCGTTGAGGTGACTGATTTCGACGATAACCGATGGAACGAGTGCTCCACTGGCATTCATCACTTTATTACACGGGCGGAGGCCGTTATTTACGAATAAAAAGCGCCGCTCCCCGGTGTGCGAGACCGGAGGGCGGCAAGAGAAAGAACATCTGCCCTTATTTTAGGGCACGAAGGAGGGAAAGTCAATGCTGAATACCAGAAATATTTCAGCCCTGCTGCGCTGGGCGATGGAGAATATCGGCTACCCAATCGACGAGATTAACGCCCTGGACGGGACAATACATATCCGCCTCTCGGATGGCCGAACCGGATTCCTTTATATGGGTGAGGATGGCTGCCCGCGGGCGGTGCTTCCGGCGATTGCCTGATATGGAGTGGTGGCTTCCATTTTCACCATACCGGGATATGCAACAGGATCCAACCGCAGGGAATTGCCCAAATTGCGGAGCAGAACTTTACCAAAACGAAGAAATGTGCCAGAAATGTAAGGAGGAACAAAATGACACTGTATGAAATTGACCAGGCGATTCAAGGTCTGGTAGACCCGGAGACAGGGGAACTAATGGACTATGAGGCGTTTGCCGCGCTCCAGATGGATCGAGACGCCAAGATTGAGAATATGGCTCTTTGGTACAAGGATTTGATGGCCGACGCCAAGGCCATCAAGGAGGAGGCGGACACACTCAATGAGCGCAGAAAGGCCCTGGAGAACAAGGCGGAACGGCTGAAATCCTATCTGTCCCTTGCATTAGACGGCGAGAAGTTCCAGACGGCCAGGTGCTCCGTCACTTTCCGCAAAACCTCGTCCGTTCAGGTGTCCAATTCGGAAGCCCTGATCCGCTGGCTGGAGCAGAACGGCTATGACGCGGAGTGCGTCAAGTACAAGGAGCCGGAGGTCAGCAAAACTGGAGTTGGTAAGCTCATTAAAGACGGTGTTTCAGTCCCCTACGCCCACATTGAACAGGGCAGAAGTGTGGGGGTGAAGTGATGGACAAGTTCCGTCTGCTGGAGGCTTCCGACATTGAGGTGAAGGTCAAGCAGGTCAAACAGAATGGGGCGGTTCTCCTCCTTTATAAGACGGCCAGGACGGATATGGATATCCTGGATGAGACGGTTGGCTCTGAAAACTGGACGAACGATTACCGGGAAATCAAAGGGAACCTGTATTGTGGGATTGCCATCCGTGAGGGAGACGCCTGGACGTGGAAGTGGGATTGTGGAATAGAGTCCAGGGAGGACGGCGAGGGCAACGAGAAAAAGGGAGAGGCAAGCGACGCATTCAAACGTGCTGGTTTCCGATGGGGCATCGGCAGAGAGCTCTATACCGCACCGTTTATTTGGGTACCCTCTGAGAAAATGAACATCCTGGAATCCAATGGGAAGTTTCGTACCTTCGACACCTTCTCGGTTGAGAAAATTGCTTATGGTGACAACCGTAGGATTTCTGGTTTATCTATCCTGAACAACCGGACAGGAAAGCGGGCGTTTGTATGGGCTATGAGCTGATAAACGAGATCGGCGCAAAGTCCGCACTCCTGGATAAGGCGATTGGACAGCTCGGAGCCCGCGGCAGGGCATATGCGCAGGCGGAACGCGATTACAGGGTAGCCCTTCGAAAAGCTGTGTTGGAAGCCAGGGCGGAGGGCACGCCTGTAACCATTATCTCTGATATTTGCCGTGGTGACGCGGAGATCGCCCGGCTGCGCCTGGAAAGAGATATTGCGCAGACAGTGTACGAATCCGCACGGGAGGCCATACAGGGCTACAAACTGCAAATTCGCATCCTGGACGCGCAGTTGGAAAGGGAGTGGGGGCGTGCATCGAGAGACTAAGGCCACCGCCATATCCGCGGCAACCAAAAAGGCCGTATGGGAGAGGGATTTTGGGCGGTGCGTACTCTGCGGCTCCATCAATGCGGGGCCACACTGTCATTACATACGGCGGAGCCAGGGCGGTCTTGGAATTCCAGAGAATATTTGGACAGGCTGCCAGCGGTGCCATGCGGCATTTGACAACGAGGGGGCGGATGGTCCGCTTCATAAGCAGATGCAGGACTACCTCCGCACTTTATACCCAGGATGGGATGAATCAAAATTGATATACAAGAAAGAAGGGCCAAAATGCTAAATAGGGTTGTGATCCAGGGCCGCATTGGAAAGGACATCGAACTGCGTCACACACAGTCCGGTGTCTCGGTGGTCAGTTTCTCCATCGCGGTTGACCGGGATTTTAAGGACAAGGCCACTGGTGAAAAAGCCGTCGATTGGGTTAATGTGACCGCATGGCGCTCCACGGCGGAGTTTGTAAGCAAATATTTCTCCAAGGGCCGCATGGCTGTGGTAGACGGCAGATTGCAGACAAACACTTGGACAGACAAGGACGGGAACAAGCGGTCTAGCCTGGAGGTTGTGGCTGATAGTGTGTACTTTGGCGACAGCCGGAAGAAGGAATCAGAGGGGAACGTACCAGAATCTGACCTTCCAGAACAGAATGGGCAGGAGTTCTCGGAGGTGGACGACGACGGAGAGATCCCGTTCTAGGGCGGTGATGGGTTGACTTACATTGATTACCTTAATGAGTTCAACCGTTGGATCGAAAACAACCACTTGACGCTTCCGGCGCAGGTCTTGTACTTCAGGCTGCTGAACGTATTTAACCGGGCTGGGTGGCCTGAGTGGGTTCCAGTAGACACTATTCGGTTGCAGGTAATGACAAATGGATTGTCAAAGCCATCCGCTTACAGAGCGAGAGACGAGCTTGTAAAGGCTGGATTTATCCGATACCAGCAAGGGAAAAAAGGGGCCCCGAGCCGCTATTCCCTATCGGAACAATCAAATTCTGGTATTGATTCTTTACAGGAAACGTTACATAAACCTTTACAGTTTCCTTTACAGAATCCTTTACAAGAAACTTTACCCATATATAAGACTAAGACTAAGACAAAAGAAAAGACTCCTACGGAGTCAAAAAGAAAAGTGTTTGTTCCTCCCACGGTGGACGAGGTGAGGGAATACTGCCTTGCACGCAAAAACGGCATAGACCCGCAGGAGTTTGTGGACTACTACGCGGCCAGAGGGTGGATGCTGGGGAAGGCCAAAATGAAAGACTGGAAAGCCGCTGTGCGGACGTGGGAGAAGCGCAGGAAGGGGGGGAACCATGACCAGCCAGAGCGATATTTCACTGCTGCTGACATTCCGGGCAGAAATGATTGACCCATCCCTGCCGACAGGACTTTGGTGGTGCGCTACGCCGGAGGACGCGGCGGCGGTTGGTATTAACGCCGTGTGCAAGAACAGATACGCGGCTTGGGAGGACTTAGCTGCCTGCACGGAGTTTATCACCCAGTTCTGCTATGTGTTCGTCGCAACACCAAACGATGCAGACCGGGAGGAGATTGTGGGCCAGCTCCAGAAGTGGGTGCCGGTCACTATCCTTGTGGCGGATAAGGCGGCGTTTCGCGGGAATGAATCCGTGGTCGAACTGCTGGACAATGCTGGCCCAAAGGCGGTAGAAAGCCTTTTGTTTGGCGCTTTGGATGTGCCTAGGCCGGGGCTAATTGACCTGTCGCAAGTGGAGATGGACGCGCCCATTTCGCAAAACCGCATGATGTCCGGGCTGGTGCCGCTAGACTACTGCACCGGCGGATTCCGGGGAGGCGAATTGTCAGTATGGACAGGCAGGCGCGGCGAAGGGAAATCGACGCTTCTCGGGCAGATGCTCGTGGAATCAATCAACCAGAACCGAACTGTATGTGCCTATTCCGGGGAGCTCCCGGCGAGGCAGTTCAAACGGTTTGTGCTGCCGCAGATCGCAGGGCCGAGGAATCTTGTAGAGCAGCCAGACCCCAGAACGGGGCGGATGGAGTACGCGCCGTCAAAAGAAGCTGTTCGGGCGATTGACCAATGGCTGGAAGGGAGCTTTCTCCTGACCGATTTGCGACAGTCAAATGCCCATGACGAGGACAACATACTGCGCCTGTTTGAGTATGCCTACCGACGATACGGGTGTTCGGTTTACTTGGTGGACAACATCATGACGGCAAGCCTAAAAGGAGAAGTGGAGCTTGGCCATTATGGGGCCCAGAAAGCCTTTACGCAGAGGCTCAGCGCTTTCGCAAAACGCCACGATGTGCATGTACATCTGGTGGCCCATCCCCGGAAGGCTGGAGAGGAGCGGGGACTGACAGCAGACGACGTTGCGGGGGCGGCAGAGATTACCAACCTCGCTGACAATGTTTTTTCTGTGGAGCGGGCAAAGGAATCCGACGAAGTTGACTCCAGGATCAGGATTATCAAGGCCAGAGAGACCGGTAGCCGCGAGGTAATCCCGTTGATGTTCGACGCCAAATCACGGAGATACTACGACGCGGGAGGAAATCCGACAAAGAGATATAGTTGGGAGGCAGCCAGAGCTGGACATGGATAGGACTGGGGCATACGTTGTTCTAAATGGACTGCTTATGAAACATAAGGCCCTTGCAAAAACGGACTCCGAATTTGCAGAAATACATCAACAAATTGCGGCTGCAATCGATATAGCATTGGAGGCGCTGAATGAATAAATACGGCAACAAGAAGGCCGTGCGAAATGGCATCACCTTCGACAGCCAGAAAGAGGCTGCACGGTATGACCAGCTCATGCTCCGGCTGTGCGCCGGAGAGATTCGGGACCTGAAACTCCAGCCGGAGTTCACGCTTCAGGAGGCGTTCACGACACCGCTAGGGGAGCGTGTGCGGGCCATCAAGTACCGGGCCGACTTCTCATACCGCCGGGCGGTCAAAGAGGGTGTAGACACCCGATGGGAGGTCGTGGTGGAGGACGTGAAGGGCTACAAGACCAAAGAATACGAGCTGAAGAAAAAGCTCATGGCCGGGCGCGGTATCCATGTGGTGGAGGTGTAGGACATGGACAAGCACTGTGCTGACTGCATCTACAGATGCTATATCACCGCCGGATTGTACTGCTGCGACTACATAGGCTGTACTGGGCATGCCCGCTCTTTGATCTGTCCGCCGGGCACACTCTGCACAGAGAAAAAGACAGTTCAACGCACCCCGCCGAATCCAAACGGGAGGCCAAAGGCTGTATTTGACGAGGCAACATGTATGCAACTGTACCAGAAGGGCATGAGCGATATCAAGATTGGGAAGCACTTTGGCTTATCAAAAAATCCAATCGCCGCATGGAGGGCTCGGAATAACCTGCCATCAAACAGTAGGTCTCCGCAAGCCAGGATGGCATTTCTCAATGGCCGCTGATAAAGGAGGAACCGAACGATGGACGATAAGACGCGCGCCCTGCTGGGCGACCACGAGGCGACGAAACTGGCGCATCTCTCCCTCTTCTCCGGCATCGGGGGACTTGACCTTGCCGCCGAGTGGGCCGGATTTACCACCGTCGGACAGTGCGAGTGGGCGGATTATCCCACCCGCGTGCTGGAAAAACACTGGCCGGACGTGCCGCGCTGGCGGGACATCCGCACGCTGACGAAGGAGAGTTTCTATGAAAAGACAGGACTGCGAACAGTTGACATTATTTCGGGCGGATTCCCCTGTCAGCCGTTTTCCGTTGCCGGGAAGCGACGAGGCAAGGAGGATGACCGTTACCTCTGGCCTGAAATGCTTAGAGTTATATCAGAACTCCGGCCCGCTTGGGTCGTTGGTGAGAACGTTGCTGGGATCGTCAATATGGCGCTCGACCAGGTGTGCGCTGACCTGGAAAGCGAGGATTACGCCGTCCAAGCGTTTATTATTCCGGCTTGTGCCGTTGATGCCCCGCACAGGCGCGACAGATGCGCGATTATCGGGTGTAGAGCGCTGGAAAGAAAACATAACGGGAGAGGACGGAGAACCTATTCTTTGGAAAACTCCGATTGCTTCAGATTCAGCGAACAGGGAGTTTTATCACAACAGCCGGGGCGAACCAAACTTGAGCGGGATGGTAAAGATGTGGCCTACCCCGAAAGCATCGGACTGCAAAGGGAGCGGCCCGCCCGGGAGCAAATCGGCGGAGCACGACCTGAAAAAGCACAACCTGAAGGGCGTTGTGATGTTTTATCCGACACCGACCACGGGAGCCGGTCTATGTGGCGGAACAGGGAACTTTCAGCAACGGAATATGTCACAGGGGAATGGTGGCCAGCTGAACCCGGTGTTTGTCGAGTGGTTGATGGGGTTCCCAATCGGGTGGACCGACTTAAATGCCTCGGAAACGCCGTAGTGCCCCAGCAGTTTTATCCGATCTTTCGGGCCATAGCGGACATAGAGAGGGGAATTATACATGGATGATATCAAATTAGCCCTGCTAGGCAATAAAGAGGCGGCCAAGAGGCTGACGGATGCGGGGG
>OHPG01000197.1_pt1 | contig 37283 bp, 17 predicted proteins | sample 1577751 | NCBI WGS metagenome assembly OHPG01 (sample SAMEA3879548, study PRJEB24766) | human gut metagenome | biome: human-associated habitat; feature: feces | place: USA | collected 1985/1987
GATGGCAGCGCGTGTATCCCAGGTGGTAGGATTGAAAGACAACCCGTCCAACTACTTGCTGATGCAGGCGATGGGGCCGAACGTAGCAGGGGTTATCGGCACTGCCGTAGCAGCAGGCACCATGCTGGCACAGTTCGGAGGCTGATCAGTATAACTGATTCGTCTGGTTGAATTAAAACGAAAACGCTCCTTTACGGGGGCGTTTTTTGCTGTGTAAATTTTGAAAAGGAATTGGGAAATGGGACGGTTGGAGTGACGGGGCGCCGATTCTTTCGTCCTCAAGGCTTTAGCGTGACAGCTCGTTTGCTGATGCTTTGGATGATTGGCGGAAGCTGGAAATCAGCTAATAAAAAAAACAGAAAAGATTCACTTTTCCGTAAAATGTTATTTAGGGTGGAGGTAAAAATGCTTTGTGAGAAGAACGGGAAGCGGGACAGTGACACAGAGCGAAGAATCTATTACACCGATGACGTCTTACCGTCTTCCCTCATTACGGGTAATAGATCCTTCACATTCGTTCAGGATGACGCCTTACCAATTTTCCTCACCACAGGTATAGATCCTTAGCATTCGCTTTGGATGACGCCTTACGTTCTCCGTCATCATGACGTTTTCTGTTCCCCATCGTTAGTGACGTGCTTTCCCAAAATCGTCATTCAGAACGGAGGTAAGAATGCTGTGTGGAAAAGACGGGAAACGGGACAGTGGCACAGAGTGAAGAATCTATGAGTCTGATGATATTTTACTGGCTTTCCTTACCACGGTAACAGATCCTTCGCTGCCGCTCTTAGCTTCTAGCTGCTAATTGCTAGCTGCTAATAGCGATTGACTATCTGAATTCGATAAATCGACTGCCTATACGGAACAGTTATTCCTGCTTTGATTTTGCAAGGATGACAGGCAAGGAGAGGTTCATAAATACAGATACTGTTCTCTGCATAGCCCTGATGACACTAAGCGGTATACCCGTCAGGAACGATATTCAAGGCGGGCGGTGATTAACCGATATTTTGCCGGGGATTCCGTTTTTGATTATTAAATCGATTTTTATTCATATAAAAATATCATATAAGTGCCATGAAGGCGTATAGATAAAATATTGCAATTTGAAGAAAGATAAAATATCATATAGATAAAAGTGAATATGATATAGATTCTCATATTTATTTTTATCTATTAATGAAAGGATGTGCTTTATGCAGGAAGGGATCAATAATTTATTTGCAGGTGCTGTTTTTCTGGCCGGTGTGCTGTCCTTCTTTTCGCCCTGTGTATTTCCGCTTCTGCCGGTTTACTTGGGAAAGCTGGCGGAGGATCCCGGGACGAGGTCGTTTTCTTTTTTCGGACTGAAGGTATATGTATCTCCGCTGGTAAAAACTGTTTTCTTTATTACGGGACTATCGACGGTGTTTTTCAGTCTCGGGTTTGGAACCGGTTTTTTCAGCCACATTTTTTATCATCCCTATACGCCGTATGTCATGGGTGGTATCGTCATACTTCTTGGGCTGCATCAGATGGAGCTGATTAATATTAATTTTCTCCAGCGGCAGAAGAAGATCGAGCTGGACGGGAAGCGTCAAGGCGGTATTCTCGGCGCGTTTCTTCTGGGGCTGACTTTCAGCTTCGGCTGGACGCCCTGTGTGGGACCTGTGCTGGGGGCGGTGCTTGCTGTGGTGGCTTCTGAAAATGGAAGCGCTCTGTATGGCGGTCTTTTGATGGCGGTGTACGCTGCGGGGATGGCGGTCCCTTTCCTGATTCTGGCAGTGGCATCTTCCTGGCTTTTGAAGTACAGCAGTCACGTGAAGCGCCATATGGTCTTGCTGAAAAAGATTGGCGGCGTGCTGATCATTCTTATGGGGATCCTGCTTATGCTTGGCAAGCTGGATATGTTGGCGGCAGTTATTTCTTGAAATATTTCACAGATTTGTAAACAGGAGGTTTATCATGATGAAAATTTCTTATAAAAAGTTTGGAGCGTTTGCGGCAACAGCCGTTTTGGCAGGGATTCTGGCGGGATGCGGATCCGGTATGAATGCGGATGCAAATGACATGGCCCGCCCCGCGGCGATGCAGCAGGAAAAGGCAGCTGGCCGTACACAGAATTTTATGGATGCAAAGGATGCGGATTTCATGCTGACCGATGTAAATGGAAAGGAACACAGGCTTTCCGATTACAGGGGGAAAAAGGTGTATATCAAGTTCTGGGCTTCCTGGTGTTCTGTATGTATGGCTACGCTGGCTGATACGGATATGCTGGCGGGAAGCGACGATAAGGATTTTGTCGTTCTTTCCGTTGTGGCGCCCGGATTTGGCGGTGAAATGAAAAAAGAGGATTTCGTAAAATGGTATAAAGGTCTTGGCTATAATAATCTCCCCGTGCTTCTTGACGAAGGCGGCGCGGTGACAAAGAAATACGGTATTCGTTTCTATCCGTCGGCGGCTCTGATTGATACAGAAGGAAATGTGAAGATGCTCCGTCCGGGACATATGAACAAAGAATCGCTTGCCATGGAGATGAAGGGGATTTCGTAAAGGAGGATTATGATGAGAACGGCAGGAATTTTAGGAGGTCTTGCGATCATTGCGGCAGCCGGTTTCGGCTGGTATTCGATGGCAATGACTCCATCTTCGGGCAGCGGGGAAAAAGCGCCTGTGGGGGTAAGCCTTGAAGAAAGTATGAAGAAAGAAATGGCGGTGGAAACGGTGAATAAGGAAAATTTACGGGATATGTACCTGGCGGGAGGCTGTTTCTGGGGACTGGAGGAATATTTTTCCCGTGTGGACGGTGTAGCGGACGTGGTTTCCGGTTATGCCAACGGGAAAACGGACAAAACGGATTACGAACATATAGGGCAGACAGATCACGCGGAAACGGTTCATATTTCTTATGATGCTTCCAAAGTTTCCTACAGGGATCTGCTGCTTTACTACCTCCGGGTGGTGGATCCTACAAGTGTGAACCGTCAGGGAAATGACCGCGGACGCCAGTATCGGACGGGCATTTATTACACCACTGATGAAGAAGGGGCGGTGGCCCGGGAAGTACTTGATGAAAAGCAGAAAACACTTTCCGGTAAAATCGCTATCGAGGTGGAACCGCTCCGTCATTTTGTGCCGGCGGAAGAGTACCATCAGGATTATTTAAAGAAGAACCCCGGCGGTTACTGCCATATCGATGTAAGCAGGGCGGCGGATCCCGTGATTGACGGTTCCCTGTACCCGAAGCCTGACGAGGAAACCCTCCGCAGCCTTTTAACGGCAGATCAATATGCTGTCACGCAGGAAGGTATGACGGAAAGAGCTTTTTCCAATGAATATTTCGATAAATTTGATCGCGGCATTTATGTAGATGTGGCGACGGGAGAGCCGCTTTTTTCCTCCCGTGACAAGTTCGAGTCGGGCTGCGGCTGGCCGAGTTTCACGAAACCGATTTCTGCCGATGTGGTAAATTACAAAGAAGACCTGAGCTATAATATGCGGCGTACAGAAGTGCGGAGCCGTATGGGAGAATCCCATTTGGGGCATGTGTTTGATGACGGGCCCCGGGACAGAGGCGGTCTCCGGTACTGCATCAACAGCTTGGCGATCCGGTTCATTCCCGAAGCGGATATGGAAAAAGAAGGCTATGGTTATTTGTCCGGCGTTTTATAATTTTAAGAAATATTTTTGACTAAACCGTGCCTTGCGGTATAATATATAAACTGGTAAAGCAGTTATACTTAAAAGGCAGGGTAAAAATATGCAGATGATCGATTTGTCCGGCGTCAAGGACTTCAATGCCGCTCGTTTTCTCATTTATTGGCTGGTAGCGACAGTCATTGCCATTCTCGTGGCATACAATATCGACCCTCAGAAAAAGCTGGTCTGGTTCAGACAGCGCAGTGACAACGGGTTCATGGTCCGCCGCGGCTGGTTTGGAAATTTCAGCCTGCTCGGCGTTCCCCGTTCCAAGATGGGCTTTGCCATTACGGCAGGTATTTTCATCGGAGCGGGTATTGTGTGGGCGCTGCTTATCTTTATGATTCTTCCGGTACTCGGCTATCATGTGTAAGCCTTGTTTTTCCTTATTAAGTAAATATGTTTTCTGCGTATGGCACAGGGGCAGGAAATAGTATTGGACCTGGTATTTTCCGGGTCCGTTTTTTGTAAGGCTGTTTATTTGCGGGGAGAGATTTATGACAAATACGGAAGCAATTTTTAAGGAACTTTTTGCAGGGGTTATGGAGATGTCGGATCCCGCTGTCTGGACTATGTTCGCCATCGGCGGAATTCTGATCTGGCTCGGAGTAAAAAAGGATTATGAGCCGGTGCTCCTCTTTCCTATGGGGGTGGGCTGTATATTGGCAAATATACCGGGGCATTTTGCCGTTATCCCGGCAGGAGGCGGGGAGCCGGGCTTTTTGCAGGTTCTTTATGAAGCGGGAATTGCCAATGAGCTGTTTCCTGTCATGATTTTTGTGGCGGTAGGCGCGATGTGTGATTTTACGCCGCTTATCCGCCAGCCTTATGTCATGCTTTTTGCGGCAGCGGCCCATTTAGGTATTTTTGCAGCGGCGCTTCTGGCATCAGCTTTTGGATTTCCTTTCAACCAGGCGGCGGCGATTGGCATCATCGGCGCGGCGGACGGTCCGACGACGATTTTTGTGGCACAGAAATTTGCTGCAGAACTTCTGGCGCCTCTCACGGTGACGGCATTCTGCTATATGTCCCTTGTCCCGATTATCCAGCCGCCTATTATCAGACTGCTGACGACAAAGCGTGAAAGACGTATCCGTATGGCATATAAAGAAGAAAAGCCCGTGTCCTGGATGGCACGTTTCCTTTTTCCTTTCATGGTGGTGTTTTTTGCAGGTATTCTGGCTCCTATTTCCGTACCGCTCATTGGCGCGCTCATGTTCGGCAATATGCTGAAAGTATCGGGCGTTGTGGATTCTCTGGCAAGTACGGCACAGAATGAACTCGCCAATCTGGTGACGCTCTTTCTCGGCATTACGGTAGGCGCTACGATGACGGCGGAAAATATCCTGACATTTGATGTCCTGAAAATCCTTATCCTTGGTGCGGCGGCGTTCGTTTTCGATACGGTGGGCGGCGTGCTTTTTGCAAAGTTGGCAAATCTCTTCCTGAAACAAAAGCTGAATCCCATGATCGGAGCCTGTGGCATTTCCGCGTTCCCCATGTCGGGGCGCGTTGTTGCCAAGATGGCTTTGAAAGAAGATCCTTCCAATTTCATCATCCAGCACGCCATGGGCGTCAATGTGGCGGGACAGGTTGTTTCCGTCGTCGCCGGCGGCCTTGTGCTTGCTCTTATTCCCGTTTTGTCATAAAGGAGGAACTATGTCAAGTTTGGACGCTTCCGTTTATCTTCTGGTTATCGCATATCCCCTGCTTTTCGTAGTGATGGCTGTTTTTATGGGACTGACGTACTTCCTGCGCAGGGTATTTCCCGGAGACTGAAGAAGCGGGATTTCCTTCCGGCCGCGGTTTGCGGGGAGGGAGAAAAAGTTTTATACTGTACCTATGTGAAAATAATTCTCTTTTAGGAGGCAGAAATGAAAGAAACATACAGCAGAAGCAAATCCGTTTGGCAGCGGATGAATGCCCGTGAGCGCAAGGCCGCCATGGCATACGGTGAAAAATACAAGGCGTTCCTTGATACGGCACGCACGGAAAGACTGGCGGCAGCGGAAATTATCCGCCGTGCGGAAGAAAAGGGATTTAAACCTGTCTATACCATGAAGTCGCTCAAAGCGGGAGACAAGGTATATTGGAACCAGAAAGATAAATCCGTTATTTTAGCGGTGATTGGGAAAGAACCCGTCCATGAAGGCATCAAAATCGTAGGATCCCATATTGATTCGCCCCGTCTGGATCTGAAAGCCAATCCGGTTCATGAACAGGACGGCATTGTGTACTTCCGTACCCACTACTACGGCGGGATTAAGAAATACCAGTGGACCTGCATTCCGCTGGCGCTCATCGGCGTGGTATTCACGAAAGACGGTAAAAAAGTGGATATCAATATCGGACTGAAAGACAGCGATCCCGTTTTCTATGTATCCGACCTGCTTATCCATATGGCACAAGACCAGATGAAAAAGACTCTGGCGGAAGGGATTACCGGAGAACAGCTCCAGGCTGTCGCGGGTACTCATTCTGAAGAAGGGCAGACACCGAAAGACGCCATCATGACGCTTTTGAAAAAGGAATACGGAATTGAAGAGGAAGACTTCGCCGCCGCTGAATTGGAACTTGTTCCCGCCACAAAGAGCCGCGACGTCGGATTCGACCGTTCCCTCATTGCTTCTTACGGACAGGACGACCGCGTATGTTCCTACGCGAATCTGGAAGCCATCCTGGACGCGAAACCCGGTGTGAAGACCCAGGCCGCTCTTCTTACGGATAAGGAAGAAATCGGATCTTATGGAAATACGGGAATGGAATCTTCCTATTTCGTGAAATTTGTGATGAAACTCCTTGCGCTGCAGGGACAGGAAAGCCTTCTTGATTTCTATGAAACCATGGAAAACAGCGAGATGCTTTCTGCTGATGTGAATTCCTGTCTTGATCCTATGTTCCCGGAAGTTTCTGAAAAAGACAACGCTTCTTTCCTGGGATACGGGGTTAACCTGACCAAGTACGGCGGTTCCCGCGGCAAGGCAGGCAGCAATGATGCCAATGCGGAATTTTTGCAGAAGGTCAGAAAAATCTTTAATGATGCCGGTGTATGCTGGCAAATCGGCGAACTGGGAAAGGTCGACCAGGGCGGCGGCGGAACAATTGCTTTCATGATGGCGAACTGGGGCGCGGAAGTGGTAGACTGCGGCACGTCCATGCTATCCATGCACGCTCCCTGCGACCTGCTGTCCAAGGCGGACGCTTACGAAACGTACCTGGCGTACAAGGCATTCTTTGAAAGCAGGTAAGGAAAAGAGGAAATCATCGTCTCGAAAGGGGCGGTGATTTTTTCGTGGGAAAAAATATAATAGAGTCGTGATGAAAAAATGGATGTCATTGAAAAGTGAGGATTTAATGAACATCATCGGAAATACTTATACATGATGATTAATTATTAATCTACAATGGAAAATGTAAATGTGTGGAAGATGTGGTTGTAAGGCATTGTATGATTTGATAATGGATATAGGGGGGAGATAAATGCATTAAAGTTTAGCATTTACTGCAAGGGTCAAAATGAAAAAACATTTTTATCTCCATATCTTTTAATATAGAAACATATGCGTATATATGGAAGAAGACGGTTATATCTTATCGGAAGTGCTATAATGAGGAAGCACTATGAGTTATATGTCAGGCAGGTGGCTTATGAAGAAAAAGATTTTGATAGCGGTGTTGGTGTTGGGAATAGCTTTTTCAAATGTAACAATAGGGACGGCGGGTAAAGATATGCCTGCGGGGGGAGATACTTTTTCTGTACAGGAAAAGTTGCCTGTAAAATTTACGCAATATTTTTCAGATAGGGCAGGAAAAGATGCAGAGGCAGCATCAGAAAAAAATGTTATTCCTACAGGGGCGGCAGATGAATTAGTGTATAGGCGTCCGGGGAATGAAGGAATTTACATGCTTCGGGGATTGGTAGCAATAAATCAGCATAAATATAAGCAGGCAATTAAGGATTATACTAAAGCTATAGAATTGAATCCTGATTCCGCACTGGCTTATTATGCAAGGGCGACCGCATATAGTTTGGAAGAGGATTTTTATGCAGCAGAACAGGATTACAATAAAGCGTTGAAAAAGAATCCTGAACCGGAAATGAGGGGGCATATCTTATTGGGGCGAGGGGTTGCTTATGTGCAACTCGGGGAGACAGAATCTTGTCTTAATGATTTTGATGAAGCGTTGAAGTATCTAAAAGGAGAAGAAAAGGGAAAGGTCTATAGCAAAAGAGGACTTGCGTATCTGCTTCTTGGCGAGATGGATAAGAGTTATGTTGATTTTGAGAAGGCATTATCTATTAACACCAAGGATGTAATAGCGCTTATATCGATTGCTGATCTGCAGTGGTTGCATTACCATGCACCGGAAAAAGCATTACCTTTTCTTGACAGGGCGGTGGCAGCGGACTCATCTAATCTTCTTGCTTGGATGAAAAGAGGCAAAGTACTTCTGGATTTGCATGAGGATGAAAAAGCATTGACGTCTTTTAACAAGGGGCACGTGGTTGGAGAAACAGATGGGATTCCTTATTTATTACGAAATATGTATTATATGCAGCATAGAAGATTTACCGATGCGAGAAATGATTTAACGCATTTGATTTCCATTTATCCGAATAATGCGTATTTCTATTCGAAGCGTTGTGATGCGAGTATGAAGTTGCATGATTTTGGCGGGGCATTGGAAGATATAAGAAAAGCGATAGCATTGGAGCCGGATAAAGGATACTATTACATGATGCTTGGGCTTGTATACAGCCAGACAGAACGGTATGATGAAGCGATTACTGCGTTTGAAACGGCAATTGCAAAGGGGCATAAAAAAGCAGATGTGTACAATAACTTGGGATATGTTTATAAATTGAAAGGGAATTATCAAAAGGCGTTGGGCATACTGAATAAAGCTATAGAAATGGATCCCGGTTATGGAGAAAGTTATCGCTCTCGGGGAGAAGTGTATGCGGAAATGGGGGAATACGAAAAGGCGGTGGCAGATATTACGGAATTTTTAAAAATTAATCCCAATATTGCATCAGCACTTCTCATGCGTGCAGGTTTTTACGATAAGTTGGGAAAGAAGGAATGGGCAGAAAAAGATCGAAAAGCGGCTGCATTGGGTAAAAAGGATGGAATATATGTGTTCTCTCCGAAGAATGACTAGTTTTTGATTCAAGCGGTATCTGTAGATTGGGGATGCAGCAGAAAGGTAAGAAATAGGTTCTAAATAGAGGGCAATAAGTTCTCAATTGCTTTATATGGAATGACTAATATGCCTTAATGAGGATAATTTTATACGAAGGATAGCAGCGCAGGAGGAATCAGAATGGATGAACATCAGTCCGGCGTAAAGCTGGAAGAAGCGTTGGAAGCAAAAAAAGAACTTGATGCAAAAGCACAGAAAATACTTGAGGAGAAGGAAGCGGACTCCCGTATGAGGACATATACGGGACCGTTAGGCAGGGCGGTAGCCGTACTGCTGTGCGTGTGGACGGCATTCCAGCTGTATTTCACGACCATCGGAGCAATCAGTGCCGTCAATCTGCGGGCGATCCACTGTATCTTTCTTCTTGTTTTTACATTTTTATTATTTCCGACGTTTAAAAAAGAAAAGCGGAAAAGAAAGCTTCCGCCCCTTTGGGACGTGGCGTTTATCCTTTGTTCCGCAGGCAGTCTCCTTTATCTCATTTTGAATTATACCCGTATCGCCCGGACAGGAGGACGTATTTCCGATATGGAGGCAGCCATTGCCTTAGTCGCGGTGGTTTGCGTTTTTGAAGCGGCCCGGCGGGCATCGGGAAATCTGGCGGTACTTGCAGGAATTTTTCTTGCGTATAACTGGTTCGGCGCGTACCTGCCCGGCTATCTCGGTCATAACGGTTTCACTTTGAAGCGCGTGCTGATTACCCAATTCTGGGGAACGCAGGGCATTCTCGGCACGGGCATTGGCGTTTCGGCGACTTATATATTTCTTTTTGTCGTTTTTGGCGCGTTTCTGAAATATTCGGGCTTTTCTAAATTCATTAATGATTTTTCGCTTACCCTTGTAGGAACGACTTCCGGCGGCCCCGCGAAGGTGGCGGTCATCGCGTCGGGCCTTATGGGGATGATTAACGGTTCCGCCATTGCCAATGTGGCGACGACGGGAACGATTACGATTCCGCTCATGAAACGGACCGGGTATAAAAGCGAATTTGCAGGCGCCGTAGAAGCGGTGGCCTCTACCGGCGGACAGTTTACGCCGCCGATTATGGGGGCAGTCGGTTTTGTCATGGCGGAGTTTTTAAACCTGTCCTACACCTATGTGGCACTGGCAGCTGTCACACCGGCGCTGCTCTACTACATCGGCCTGCTTCTGGCGGTTCATTTTGAAGCGAAACGGCTCGGGCTTTCGGGGATCGCCAGGGAAAATATTCCCGATGCATTGTCGGTGATAAAAGAACAGGGACATCTTGTCCTTCCCTTGGTGAGCCTTATCGGGCTGATGTTTACAGGATTCACCCCGCTTTATGCGGCGGTTATTTCCATTTTCATCACTGTGGCGGCAAGCTGGCTCCGCAAAGAAACAAGAATGACAGGAGATAAGATTATTGCCGCTGTTATTGAGGGCGCGCGGAGCGCCGTTTCCGTAGGGGTATGCTGCGTCATCATCGGCGTCATTATCGGTACGGTCACACTGACATCCATGGGACTGAACATGGGCTATCTCATTCTGTCTCTTCTGCAGGATAATCATGTGTACCTTGCCGGGTTCCTTGTCATGATCATGTCCGCTATTCTGGGGATGGGCGTTCCCGGCGTTGCGGCGTATGTCATTGTTCAGGCGGTTGCTGTTCCTGTCCTGATCAAGGCGGGGGTGCTGCCTCTTATCGCCCACATGTTCTGCCTGATTTATGCCTGCCTTTCCAATATCACGCCGCCTGTGGCCATGTCAGCCTATGTGGCGTCTGGGATTGCCGGTTCTGATCAGACAAAGACGGGACTTATGGCGGTGCGTCTCGGGCTTATCGGTTTTATTATTCCTTTCTTTTTTCTGGATAATCCCGTTCTTCTCATCGGTGTCGATCCGGCGGCGACCGCAGTGGAAACCCTTTGGGCTGTTTTCAGCGCGGCGGTGGGGACGTTTGCCCTCGTCGGCGCATTGGAAGGCTGGATTCTATGCAAGTGCGGATGGGCGGAACGGATTGTACTTTTCATTGCTTCGCCGCTTCTCCTTTTTCCCGGAACGATGACAGACTTTGTCGGATTTGCAGGGATTGCCGCGGTTATAGGATTCCAGTTCCTGCAGCGGAGAAAAGAAACTTGATTTCCCCTGACACAGGGGTATACTTATGATAATCATTTATTTTCTGCAGCATAGGAGGATGGAAAAATGAACATGAAGCATTTGAAAAAAGCGGCGGCAGTTTCACTGGCGGCTTTAGCCGCAGCAGGGATGATAGCAGGCTGTGGCGGAGAAAAGAAAGCATCGGCGCCGTCATCACAGCCGGCAGCGCAGACGGTGAAAATTAATTTTCCGACGGCTGGCGCGTCAGGCGCCCTGTATGCGGTGGGGGCGGCAATCACCAATATGTGGAACAATAACGTTCCCGGTGTGCAGGCAGCGAGTCAGGCTTCCGCAGGCGGAATTGCCAACCTGAATATGGTTTCCGACGGCGAAGCGCAGGTGTCCATCGCTATTTCCAGCAATGTGTACCAATGTCTCAACGGGACGGACAGTTTCAAAGATCATCCTTATAAAGATTTGAAAGTGATTGCCGGTCTTTACATGAATCCGAACCAGGTGGTGGTCACTGCCAAGTCGGGCATTCAGACTTTGGCTGATGTAAAAGGAAAGCGTTTTGCCGTAGCGTCGGCAGGATCTTCTGTATATAACGAAAGCAATGCCCACTTCACCGCGGCGGGACTGAAATTTCCTGATGACATCCAGGCGGAGTACATTACCTTTACCGATGCTGCCGATATGCTTCAAAACGGCTCTATTGACGGCGCGTGGATCATGAGCGGCGCTCCCGCTTCCGCCGTCACCCAGGCTTTGACCGGCGGCGCACACCTGGTAGATATCGATGATCAGCTCGTGAAAGAACTGAAAGCGAAGTATCCCTGGTATGCAAGTTATACTATCAAGGCGGGGATCTATCCAAACCAGGACAGAGACGTCCATACCACGGCGGTTAAAATGGTTATGTTCACCCGCGGGGATATGCCGGAAGATGTGGTGTATAATATGACGAAAGCTTTCTGGGAACATATCGATGAAATGGGGCAGGCACAGAAGAATCTGAAAGGCCTCAAGCCGGAAGATGCGGTGAAAGATATCGCAGGTGTGCCGCTCCATCCCGGCGCTGAAAGATACTATAGGGAAATCGGTGTATTGAAATAAGGAATAGAAAGAAAACATCGTCTTTACAGGGGCGGTGTTTTTCTTTTCAGACTGCCCGGTGAGCATGTACCGGCAGCGAGCATTCTCATTATGACACTTTCCGTTCCCCATTGTTGGTGACGTGCTTTCCCAAAATCGTCATTCTGAACGGGGGCAAGAATGCTTTGTGGGAAGGATAGGGAAATAGAACAGCGACACAGAGTGAAGAATCTATTACACGGATGGCATCTTCCCGCTTTCCCCACCACGGGTACAGATCCTTCGCTTGCGCTCAGGATGACGATTAGCGTTTCCTGTCATTATGACGCTTAACGTTTTTCATCATAGTGATGCTTAATGTTTACCGTCATTATGACGACTTCCATACCCCGGTCATTCAGAGCGGACACAGGAATGCTTTGTGGGAAGGATGGGAATCAGCAATGTGTCACAAAGCGAAGAATCTGTTACTCTGATGACAGCTTACCGTCTTCCTCATCAAGCCAGCGGATCCTTCATATTCGTTCAGGATGACATTTTACCGTTTTCCTTGCTACGGCAGCCGATTCTTCGCTAATATACATAATGGTGCCTCCTGCCATGTCAGTCCTGTGACTGCTGCCCTTTGCTAAAGAAAGAGGGGCGCTCAAATTTAAAATATTTTCACCAAAACTATTGACAAGAAAATCTCTATTCGCTAAAATAATCACAATATTTAAAAGTGCTGACGGAAAAAAGTAAATTTCCTTTCCCGGCGCAGAGAACCGATGGATGGTGAAAATCGGTGCGGGCAGGAAGTCGAAGTTCTTTCCTGAACTGCTTTGCTGAAATAACAGTAGGCATTGCCGGAGTGGCTCACGTTAAGCAGCTGAGAGTTGATCTGATGAAGTAGGGTGGTACCACGGAATATCCGTCCCTTGGTAGCCGCCTTTTTTATTTCTTTTTCATCAGGTAAACAGGGTGGTACCGCGATGAGTCCCGTCGTCCCTTGCAATTGGCAGGGGACATTTTTTATAGGATAGAAGTGCAGTAGAAAGAGAGGGCTCTCAAATGAAAAAATGGATGAAAATTACGGCAGCGGCAGTGGCGGCAACAGCTTTACTCTATGGCTGCGGAGGAAACAGTGGCGGAGAGAAGAAGACGGCTGACGGGAAGAAACAGATTGCTGTGGTGCAGGTGATGCAGCATGGTTCTCTTGATGCGGCCAATCAAGGATTCCTTGACGGATTGAAGGAAAGGGGCTACGGAGCGGACAAAATTTCAGTAGACCAGCAGAATGCCCAAGGAGACCAGTCAAATTTAAAGACCATTGCGTCCCGTTTCAAGTCCAATCGTCCTGATCTTATCTGCGCGATTTCCACACCTGCCGCACAGGCGGTAGCCAATGAAATTCATGACCTGCCCATTATCGGGTGCGCCATTACTGATTTTGAAACGGCGAAACTGGTAAAATCGAACAGCCGGCCGGAAACGAACGTGACCGGCGTCAATGACCGCGGCCCTGTGGAGAAGCAGGTAGATATGGGACTTAAGTTCCTTCCCGCGGCGAAACGTCTTGGACTGATTTATTCCTCCAGCGAAGTGAACAGCCAGATCCAGGCAGACCAGGCGAAAGCCCATGCGGCGTCCCTCGGCCTTACTGTGGTGGAACGGACCGTTTCCTCCGTCAATGATATTCAGCAGGCAGCGGAATCCATGGTAGGGCAGGTGGATTTCATCTATGTTCCCACGGATAACGTGATCGCTTCTTCCATTCCCACTTTGGTAAAGGTGACGGATCCCGCGAAGATTCCCGTATTCGTAGGTGCGGACAGCATGGCGAAAGACGGTGCGCTCGGCTCGCTCTCCGTAGATTTCTACAAGTCCGGTGTACAGGCAGGACACATGGCGGCGGATGTGCTTGACGGGAAAATCAAAACACAGGATACTGCCGTAGAGGATCCTGAAGTGCTGGAAGTCATTATCAATAAGAAATCGGCAGAAACTTTGGGACTTGCGATTCCTGAAGAATATAAGAATGCGAAGATGGTGGGATAAAAAAGCGGGACAGAAAAATAAAAAACGGATGAAATATGCAGCGTGATTAGTCCGGTATAAAACGTTTTTTGTACTGCGGTTCAAAACACGTCATATTTCAAAACTTGCAGATGAATTATTAAAAAAGAGTTGTGAATGATTTCTCATTCCCACAGCTCTTTTTTGATGGACACATAATATCAGGAATAAGGAATTGAAACCGAAGAATACAGCTTGGCTTTCAAAATCGGGAATCTTATATTCTGTTATACACAGCACATTCAAATACAATGGCGGTGTTGCATAAAACTTGATTTTGATTACAGATCCCTAATATTAAGGAACAAATAAATTATTTATTGTGATCAAGTGATAGAAGTATTAGTCATATATTGTAAAAAATATGGCATAGTGATATCATAAAAGTGGGTATTCTTAAAGCAAATGGGTTTAAGCATTAAGAATTTAACCTTTATATCCTGCATGCAGGAATCACACAAAATTATATAAGGAAAGCAGTCGTGGGGAATCCGGTTAGAATCCGGAACTGTCCCGCAACTGTAGAGGGAGTTTTGCGGCTGCAAGCCTTTCACAGAGGAGCCGCAGGATAAGGAACTGAGTCAGAGTGCCACCTGCTTTCTATGAGATTGGCGTAACTTGCGAGGTATAAGTTAATGCATAGGAAGCTGGTGCTGTATTTTTAATATGGCAGAAGTCTTCTATGTATCTTTCTTATGCCTCGTTTTATAAATTTGTGGTATGAGCGTACCATAAGTTAAAAATTAAAAATAAATTTTTTGTGTGCGGGGAAATGCCGCGGAAGCGGTGCATATCTTTTTTATATTTTTTAGTTATGAGGAGAATCAGGATGAAGAAGACATTGGTAATGGCGGCTGCAGCAGTTTTAACCGGAAGCATGGCATACCCTTCGATAGCAGAGGAGTATGTTTTTGAGATGGCGCCCGTTGTTGTCACAGCGAATCGCATGAATGAAAATTTGGTGGATGCCAGGGCCGATATCAGTGTAGTTACGAGCCGGCAGATTGAAAAACTCCATCTGAATACCGTGGAAGATGCGCTGCGTACAGTTCCGGGGACACAGTATCTGAATTATGGCGGAAATGGATTGAATGCCAATTTAAGCGGGATCCGAATTAATGGAAGCAAGGATATTATACTGCTTGTGGACGGCGTACGTGTAACCGATTTCAACGGCGCGAATAATTCAGGGTATATGTATTCTTCTCTGCTGAATAATATGGACAATGTCGAACGTATCGAAGTGCTGCGCGGCAGTGCCGGCGCGTTGTATGGAAGTGGCGCCAAAGGCGGTGTGATCAATATCATCACCAAGAATCCCGGGGAAAAGAAAACGACCGTGGATATAGCCAGAGGAACCGGCGGACGGGAAATATATAAGCTGACCACTATGGGGAGAGTAGGGAAGTTTTCCTACATGGCCTATTATGACAAACTGCTGATAGGTGATACCAAATCCGGTGACGGAAGGCTATGGCCCGGGCACACCCATACCTTATCGGACGGAGTGAAATTTGCTTATGATTTTACTGATAAACATTCTCTTTCCTTAAGTTATGACAAAATGAAGTCAAGATATAGAGGATATGATTTTGTGTATTCAAACCGGTATCATGGCGATTATAAGTCCGATATGCTGACTCTGCAGGATAAGATATCCATCGGGAAGCATTGGGATAACCAGTTTACTTACCGCCGGAATAAAGTAAAGACAAATTATTTTCAGGATTATGACATGAATGCGCAGTCCAATTGGGGGATAAGCAGCGACTATACTTATGACATCATCGGCGAGCAGGTGAGCTTCCATGATGAATGGAACCGACTGACTTTTGGTGTGGATTATTCAAAGGGAAGGGACAATGTTCTTCGGGCGGCAGGATTTGACGTAAATGGGAATCCGGTCAAAACGAACCACTGGTATGAAAATTATTCTTTTTATATACAGGAAGATTGGAATTTCCTGCCCCGGTGGTCTCTTTCCGGAGGCCTGCGGCATGACCGCCCTGAGACAGATCAGTACACTGCCGATTTTTCCAGTCATACATCCAAAAGCTATCGTTTGAGCTATGAAATTACACCTAAGGATACAGTGTATGCGGGACGCAATGATTTCTACATTCTGCCGGGGCTTGATGTTCTTTATATTCCCCAGTATGGAAATGCCAAGGTCAGACCTGCTTATGGATATACGGATACCGTCGGCTACAGCCATGTATTCAGCGATAAGACCATGTTTACCTTTAACTGGTTCAGAACAAAAGATGAACAATCTATCGGATATGATACTTCATCAAAAAAATATAAAAACTTTAATCAGGGTGTTTCAAGAGGATGGAATGCCCAGCTGATTTCGCAGATCGGGAGTAAATGGAGCGCCAATGTAGGATGGGCGCATTTGTACTCCAATGTTCCCGGGGATAATTTTTCTCTCGGATATTCGCCGAAAGATAAACTTACTTTTGACATGATCTATCACAATAAGAAGTTCACCGGAGGTCTGGACGGATTCTATTTTATCCGGAGAAAGAACCCGGTAAACAGTGATTTGAAAGGGTGGCCGAACGATAAATACGGAATTTATAATTTGAGCTTTAATTATGAACCGAGAAAAGATTTTAATTTTTATCTGAAAATCAATAATATTTTCGATAAACTTTGGGCGGAGCATACAGATGTCATATGGAGCGACCATACGCCGGGAACATGGTATTCCATGCCGGGGCGCACATGGCTGTTCGGCGTGAAGATGGAAGTGTAAGGCATAGATCGTTGTAGTGGAGAAAAGGCGGGATAATGATGAAATATGTGTATGGCAGAAAAAAGTGGCTGGCAGCCGGTATAGCAGCATTGCTTATCAGCGGCACCGGAGCAGTTTCGGATGTGCTGGCGGCGCCGGTTTATACTTCCGGTATCACGACCAAGGCAAAAAAAGATAAGGCAACTTTCGGAAGTGCCTATAAAGTGGAAAACGGTGTTAATAAGTATAACTTGGAAGACGGATCAAAAATCAGTATCCACGGCACTTATCACGCTGAGGGTATTACGCCGGGGAAAGGAACGACATCCGTTGTCACCGTGGGTGACGGGACAGGAACGCTGTCCATTGATACTTCCAGCAGCGAAGCAGGAAATTCGCAGGGGGCGGGGATTCTCGCATCTGACGGGAGCCGGCTGACCATAAACGGGAACCTGCAGATTAAGACTTACGGAGGCAGCTGTTTTGCCGACGGTATTTACATGATGCGTGCCGGCACCGGTACGGGGGCCAAAGCGAACATTACTGTCAATGGCAACGTATATATAGGGGATCCGGCAGCCGTTGGAGAACCTCCAGATTCCTCTTCCCGGGACGCGAAATGGGGAGTCAATGCGGCGGAAATACATGGCGGTTACGGGCCGGATGGCCATGTTCCGGGATGGGCGGATGAATATACCGGTGCCCGCTGGCAACCTACGGGGGTCGATGTGGATATGTCGGACGGCAGCTCCATTGATCTCAACGGCGATGTGTACTTGGCTGTCCGCGGCTCCGCAATGAAGACGGATCCTTATTACAAGTCTGCCGGCATGGATGACTATGATATCGCTGTTATTAACGCCAATAAAGGGAATGTGACCATAGTGACGCCGACAAGCGATAAAGAGAGTTTTTATGCCCTTGCCAGTTACGGTGGCACTATCAATGTGAATATGGCAGGAGTGGATGCGGCTTCCCATAAAGTGAATATCAAGGGGAATATCATTGCCATGCGGGATGATAAAGACCACAACGGACAGCCTTACTTTTTCCAGAATGGCCGTATCAATCTGGCTTTGGCAAACAGTGATTCCCAATGGATCGGTGTGGTGGACAACAGCGGATCTGATCAGGCAGGAGAAGTAAATCTCTGGCTGCAGAACGGAGCCGTATGGAAACACAGCTCTCCATCGCGGACCAATGGGCTTCAGGTAGAAAAAATGCCCCAACCGAGCGTATTCCACTATGGGAAATATGACGGAGTATCCCATGTGAACCAGTTGGTGGGCGGAAACTCCGCCGACAGGGCAGGCATCATTTATCCCGAGGAAGCATCGAAAATCCATGTGATGAACTATAGCGGACATGTCAAAGTTATTTATACTCACGAGGGAGATGGCAGTACGACCGCATCTTACCGCGGAGGTGATTTCCGGATAAAGAAAGCAGCTGCCGGTTCGGGAATTGTGGTATCCACTAATAACGCAGGTATTGATATGAATAATGATGATGCTGTATGGAAAGCATTGAACGCGGTGGCGGGGAAGATATATTATGAGGGATCCGTGGACGGCGAGAGTAATCTGGCGGGTAAGGCAGAAATCGCGGAAGGGCTGACCGCGTCATCAGCATCTGCCAAATTAGCGGATATGAAGTATAAGAAAGACAACCACGGGCAGGGATATGTAGAAAAAGGATCAGCACCGAACCCGAATCCGAATCCAAACCCGAATCCGAATCCAAACCCGAATCCGAATCCGAACCCGAACCCGAATCCGAATCCACCGACACCACCGGTTCCACCGATTGTTCATGGGGATAATGAGACGGCGCTGATGAAAGGTGGACGCAGCGTACTGACTGATTCCGCTTTGGAGTGGAGAGATGACGCCATGCAGGGGATGCTTCGTTTGGACATGCTCCGCTATCGAAGCGGCATGGAGGGTGCATGGGGAAGAGTTTATGGCGGCAGATGGAAATATGACGGAAACGGTATCGGAATAAAAGAAAACTATTGGGCAGGCGAAGCCGGGTACGACCGCCGTTACCCCAATAACTGGCGTGCAGGTATATCTCTGGATTACAGAGATGGAAAGGGCAAGTATGATTTTGGCGGAAGAGGCGACAGCAAACTGTATGCCCTGTCGCTCTACGGCTCGAAAGATCTTGCCCGGGGCGCCTTTGTGGATATGATCGTCAAAGGGGGTTATATAAAGAATAAGTTTACCCTGTATGACAGAGGAAGAAATCAGTTTACGGGATCATCTACCGCCAGAGGTTACAGTGTGGCAGGGAGATATGGAAAGCGCTTCGGAACGGGAGATTTCTACTGGCAGCCGCAGATCCAGTTCACCTGGGCGCATTTGGAACCTGATGAATGCGATGTTTCCAATAAAAGCGCCGTGATGACTGTGAAGGGGCAGTCTTTTGACAGTTATGTGGCGAGGGCAGGTATTGAAGCAGGACGTATCGGTTCTTTCGGTGATCTGTATGTAAGAGCGGGCATTGCCCATGAATTCGGCGGCAGAATTAAAGCGTCCTATTCCGCTGCTGACGGCGGTACTAAGGAAACCAGCTATGATTTTAAGGATACCTGGGGGGAATTAACGGTAGGCGGCACGTATAATCTGTCACCTGTAAGCCGTATTTATATAGATGTGACAAGAGGATTTGGCGGGGACTGGAAACGGGAGTGGCAGCTGAATGCCGGTTTCCGGTGCGAGTTCTGAGAAAGGCGGTGCGGAAATAGTGTGGCAGACAGCAGGTATCGTGACGGTTCCGGCTGCGGTATAATACCCTGCTGCAGGGAAGCGGGGTATATATTTCATATTTCTGAAAAGAGAAAGATGGAGGAACAGATTATGAAAGAATATTCGAAATGGAAATCGGGGAAACGGTTTCTGACAGCGGCAATTACATTGTCATTACTCGGCAGTCTTGGTTTGTATAGTCCGGCGGCATATGCCGAAGAAGATTTTGAGGAGTACACTGGCAGCATAACAGGAAAGGAAGATAACGCGTCTGAATATGTTATGGCCCACATAACAAAGGATGGCGGGAAAAATTATAAATTTACCGATGATTCTCTTATAAAAACGAATCAAGGCGTCAAAGTGGGAGATTTGGATTATCCTGTAAATATTGACGCATCAGGGCATGTTTTAAAGTTTTATGGACATGTAAATGACAAACATACCCTTGTTCATGCGGTGGAAGCAAACTCTAAAAAAGGGGTTACTATTACTGCTAAAAAGTTGATTATTGACGCAGGGAATACAAAGAGTCGCGCTGAAGGAATCAGTGTAGGCGGGCAGGGCGGAACGAATAAGGATGCACCGTACAGGTTGACGATTAATGGAGATACGGATATCAGGGCTCATGGCGCCAATTACGGACTGGGCATGTATCTGTGCGGCAATGCGGAAGTCACCATCAATGGGAACGTGACGATGAATACCCATGATGAAAAGAATCCCTGGGCGGTTTATGTGGAAAATGACGGTGGTTTCAGCTATTATGGCGGTTCTGCCATCTATGCCGGAAATAATTATGAACTTCAGTTGGGACCGAAGCTGACCGTTAACGGACTGGTGGATCTGAAAGTGAATGCCAATGGTGTATTTGCCAATGGCGGGCATTCGGATATTTACTTCCGCGGCGGAAATATAGAAATCAATAAAGATAATACCAAAGGATATTATGCGCTTCTGGCAGAGTGCGCCACTACCACGATGAATATGGAACGGGATGAAAATAAAGTGCCTGTCAGAGCCGGGAGTGCCAAAGTTACGATAAAAGGGAATGTAGGCGCATCCGCCGGCGCGATCAATGTGGCTGAGCCGGAGCCTTATACCCGTGTCAATCTGGGGCTGGCTACGCCTGATTCCAGCTGGACGGGGGTCGCTTATAATGCGTTTAAAGATGAAGGCAATGACGCCGGCGGCAAGAAATTTTTTGGAGAAATTAATCTGTGGCTGCAGAATGGTGCCTCCTGGACGAATGAAGCCTGGGGCGAACCGCCTGATGCTTATTTCGGAGAGGATTTTTCGGAAAGTCATCTGAAACGGCTGGTCGGCGGGGAAAGCGCCGATAAGGCGGGTCATATTTTCCAGAAACCCGGAGAGGATGAAGACAGCGAAGGCATTAATATCCGCGTAGACGATTATAAGGGATTTACAAACGTATACTATGGGCATAAGGATGAGAAACCCACGGATATCCTCGGCGGGACTTTTACCGTGACTAAAGCGCAGCCTGGATCGGGAATTACTCTGATTACCGACAGCAAGGGTCTTAATGTGGATTCGTCCAAAGCAACAGATAAGAATCTGGCCAGCGCAACGCTGAATGCTCTGGCGAATAAGCTGTTTTATACTGCGTATAAAAATGGGGAAACCAATCTTGCCGGTAAAGTAGAAATTGCCGAGGGCCTGACGTCTTCCAGCCTGTCCAAACGTATGGAAGATATAACGTTCAAGGAATCCAACGGTCAGGGGCAGTACCTCTATACACCGGCTTCGGATATTCCTGAAGAACAGACAGAAACAGCATTTACCGATACTATCACCGGCGTAAAGGCTAAAGACATGAAATATGTCAATACCGGTGTGCGTAAAGAAGACGGTACATACAAATTCACAAAGGATTCTGAAATTACTGTTGCTGCAGGCGGACCTGCAGTAAAAGTAGAAGAAGATGTCATTATCCGGGCTGATGGAAAAACGCTGAAAATGAAGACGGTGGAAGGCAGCGGTACAGTCTACGGAATCAACCAGTCTACTGCGAAGAAAGCAGAAATCACCGCGAAGAACCTGGATGTAGAAGTGACAAGCACATCCCGTGCTGAAGGCATCCATATGGCAAACAGCAATGCAGCTATCCGGCCCGAAATGACGATTAATGGAAATGTCAATCTGAAAGTAAGCGGAACAGCCAATACGCTGGGTGCTTATATCCAGGGAAACAGCAGATTGACTGTTAATGGAAATGTGACAGCCGATGTGGACGGACACAATGGCGGCTTTAGTTATTATGGGGCAACCGGACTATACTCCACCAGTAATATGGGGCCCAATTCTATGGGAGCTGATATCACAGTCAATGGAAATGTAGACCTGAAAGGCAAAGCCCATGGTATTTTTGCCAATGCCGGCGGCAGCAAAGTGACAGTCAACGGCGGCGGCAGCATTGAAGTGGACAAGGCATCGACAAATCCCTATGCGGCTATCCGTGCAGAAGACGGTATTGTCAACATGAATGTCAAGCTTGACAGCAACGGAAATGCCGTAGGAAGCCTTGACAAGAAAGTCAATATTAAGGGAAATCTGGCGGTAACGACCGGTGCTGTCAATGAGGTGGATAAGAGAGGCACTTTGTCACAGATCAATCTGGGACTGACTACGTCGGATTCTACACTCGAAGGCGTTGTGTATAATGCATTCCCCGATGAAGGGAAGAAAGCAGGAGAGTTGACCTTCAAAGGCGAAGCCAATCTGTTCCTTGCCAACGGTGCCGCATGGATGAATGAAAAGTATGGAGATACCGGAACATCCTGGGGCGGCAAAAACTTCGAAGGCAGCCATCTGACAAGACTTGCCGGCGGAGTAAGTGCGGATAAGGCAGGACAGATCTTCCAGAAAGACACAGGAAATATCACCGTAGATAACTATAGCGGTTACACGGATGTATATTATGCACACGAAGAAACAGCGCCGAAAACCATGATCGGCGGAGATTTCATCATACGGAAAGCGGCATCTGGCTCCGGCATATCCCTCATCACGGATAATAAGGGGCTGAATACATCTTCCAATGCATCTGCGGATAAGAATCTGGTCAGTGAAACACTGAACGCTCTTGCGAATAAACTTTTCTATAAAGCGTATGCGGACGGAGAAAAGAATCTGACCGGTTTTGTAAAAATTGCAGAAGGTCTGACCAGTTCTGAAGCGGTTCTCAAAACAGGAAATATCACCTTTAAGAAAGATAACGGCCAGGGCCGGTATCTCTATACACCGGCGACAGATGAAATTGTTGGGCCGATTACCGGTCCGGAAAAAGAAACGGCTGACCGCAATGCAAAAGGCGTTTCACCGAATGCGAAACAGGGAAAAGTGGTCAGCGGCATGTACAATAAGTCCACTCCTACAACAAAAAATAATCCGATGATTGTGGATATGAATGGATTCAATTTGAGTATAGCGGCAGAAAGCGGCAATGAGATTGCCGATGCCGTTTATGTGGGAAATAATGATTATATCACTGTAAAAAATGATGCGGGAAAGAAAATCAGCATTACTTCCACCAATACAGATACCCGTGCCGCCAACGGCATTTTCCTTGAAGGAAATTCCCATCTGAATATAACGGGGCCGGTAGAGATTACCAAGGTGCATACCAAAGGCGGTTCCGCCACAGGTATTGCTTTCCAGGGCAGCGGAAGTGAAGCGGTGATTGACGGTTCTCTTACTATTTCAAATGTGGACGGTGATAAAGCAGAGAAACAGGGACGGTATATCGGCGTATCCGGAATCCGGATGACAGGTGATAATACTTCCATGACCGTTACGGGGCCGGTGAATATTTCTGATTTCAAGGGATCGGCATTGCATACTGTGGGTGCGGACAGTGTGATTTCTGTCGGCGGCGGTACTATTTCTACGGCAGCGGATGCGGATAAATCCCATAATTTCTATGCGGCCCGTGTGGAAAAGGGAACTGTCAATATCAACATGAGAAATGGTGCGCCAGGAAGCGCAAGAACTAATATCATCGGGGATATGTATGTTACAGGGCAGTATGGAAAGAAAGTTATTGAGTACAGTGGAGGCCAGCTGGCAGATTGGCAGCACAGAGGAAATCTTCATGTGGCGCTGACAGATAAGGATTCGTCCTGGACTGGTGTGGCGGCGTATGAACAGTACAATGATAATTACGGCAGCGGCGGGAATACGATGCATGATATCGGGAATTTTGATCTGTATCTGCAAAACGGGGCCACCTGGACGAATGAGCAGCAGTCGCATGTGACTACTACGACGCTTGTTGGTAAGAATCCTGTCTATAACGGCAGCTATTTAATGAAGCTTCATGGCGGCAGAGACGCAGTGCATAAAGGGTATATTTATCAGAAAGACAGCAAGCCTATTACTGTAGATAATTACAGCGGACACACTCTTGTTTTCTATGACCATACCGGAGACGGTTCCGCTGCTGAAAATTACAGCGCCGGTGATTTCAGAATCAAGACAGCGGAAGAAGGGTCTTCTATCACGCTGCGCACAGGTGCAGGCGGAATCAATACGGCCGATAAAACGGCGGCGGGAAAAGCGTTGAACAGTTTAGCAAATAAGCTCTACTATATGTCTTATGTGCAAGGTGACACAAAGCTGAAAGGCACTGTGGAAATTGCGGAAGGGTTGACTTCCTCTTCTGTTTCAGCAAGTGGGGATATTGCTTTCAGGACAGATACGGCTGCTGATAAGAACGGACAGGGCACCTATGTATATGAACCGGAAGAGCCTTTGGACGGGCCGATCATCAAAGACAGATTGCTGAAAGGCGAAACTACGGTCACTGCTGATGACACCCATGCTGAAGATGGATATGTCAGTGCAGCTTACAACGGCGATGATTCAATCACCGTGGACATGGCAAATCATGGACTCCGTCTGGAAGCGGCTTCTTCCGCATCTGCAACGGCGGCGGCTGTCCGTGTCGGAAAAGGGACGGACGGCAACAAGAAGAGCATCAGTTTCATCAATATGGAGAAAAACAAACCGCTGGTTATTTCTGCAGATCAGACGAATGGAAGAGAAGCTACAGGTATTTATGTTTCCGAGAACGGTAAGCTTTCCGTCGCCGGGGATGTAGTGATTGATAAGGTGTCTACTTCAGGCAGAATGGCGTACGGCGTGGCAAACCGCGGACCCAATGCGGAACTTATCATTAAAGGCGGGCTGAAAATAGCCGGTACAGGTGCCGATGAATGGAGAACGGTAAAAGCTGCCAAGGATACAACGGGTATATCGGTAACTGCCATTGCCAATATCGGGAATAATGCCAAATTAACTATTGAAGGGCCGCTGGACGTAAAAATTCAGGGGACTGCCATCAATTCTACCGCTAAAGGCGGCGTTATGCGCCTTGGCAGCGGCAGGATTCTGACGCCTATGGATGAACATGCTCAGGGGAATTCAAAGCTTGTTAAGGGCGTGAACGGTACTGTTTTCATTAATATGAATGAGGACGGAACGGCTGCCAAAGCTGAAGACACTGTGCTTCAGGGAAATATTTACACCGAAAGAAGATCAGGGTCTAAGGCCGTTGTAAATGTAGGGCTGGCAAGCAAGAATTCTTCATGGACCGGTGTAACCGATTATAACAGGAGTTTTTCCAGCGATGCCGGCGAGGTCAATCTGTATCTGAGCCATGATGCGGTTTGGAATAATAAGAAGACTGCTTCCGTGACGGGCTCTTACATGGGCAGCCATATAGATTATTTCAAAGGCGGCAGTGATGCGGCCCACGCGGGTATTATCAGACAGAACGACGACAGGGACATCAATATAGATCATTACAGCGGTCATGCAATCCTTGTCTATGACCATAAAGCGGAAAAGCCAAAAGAGATGATTGGCGGCAGGACGCTGATAAAAAAAGCGGAACCGGGATCTGTTGTCAGAATGGTAACCGGGAACGGCGGTCTGAATACCAATTCCAACAAGGCGGCCGATAAGAATCTGGTCAGTGAAACTCTGAACGCTTTGGCGAATAAGCTTTACTATACCGGTTATAACAATGCGGCAATCAAAGATAATCTGAAAGGTACCGTAGAAATTGCGGAAGGCCTGACGGCAAGTTCCGCATCGGTTGCCATCGTATCGGGAAATATGAGCTTCCAGGATGTCACGGGCAGAGGTGAATATAAATTTACCCCCGCAGAAGATGACCCTCATGGACAGACTACGTCTGATTTCGGTACCCCTATCACCGGAGAAGCCGATAAGGATCAGGAGTATGTCAAAGCCAATGTGCTGAAAGATGACGTGTATACTTTTACCAATGCGGTGAATACGGTCACTGTCGATGACGGAGATACCACGACAGAAGATCTTGGCTACCATAAGGCTGTGGCCGCCGTGGTGGGGATCAATAAGGATATTACGATTCATGCGGCAGATAAGAGTCTGAAACTGAATGCGGAGAATAAGACAGAACGCAACAGTGCTGTAGGCATGTACACGAAGAAAAAGATTGACGCTGTGGCAAAAGATATTTCCATCGATGCCAAATCCTCTGTGGGAGATGTATATGGTATATATATCCATGAAGGCGGAAAAGCAGCCATCACCGGCAACGTATCTATCTTGGCAAAACAGGGCGGAGATGGTTTTGCGGACGGAATCAAACTGTATAATGGCGGTTCTGCGCTGACCATTAACGGTAACCTGGCTATGAAAGGCACGGGAAGCGGAAATGATGCCTATGGTGTTTCTGCCGCTCAAAAGGGCGGGTATGGCAGCACAAAGACATATCAGGCAACAGGCATCAATATTTATGATAAAGACGGTGCGGCGTTTACTTTGAACGGCAACTTGGATATGAAAGTAAAAGGTGTCGGCGTGGATATGCGCGGCAGCGAAAAAAATGCGGTAACCATTGCCGGAGGCACAATCTTTACGCCGGATGACGGGGAAGAGGCAAGCTATAAAGCTGTGGCTGCCACTTCAGGCACCTTTGCCATGGGCATGAATGATGCGAAAACAGGATCCAATGGAAAGGATGTCATTGTGCAGGGCACAATTTCTTTAGGAGCTGGGGGAACTGTTAATCTGGGTCTGGGCAGCAGTAAATCCCGGTGGACAGGTGTTTCTGATAATGAAGACGAGCGTCCTGTGAATCTGTATCTGTCGGACGGAGGAATATGGGAAAACCGACAGACGGCGAAAGACCAGTATGGTTTGTTTGCAGGCAGCCGCGTGACAAAAGTGGCAGGAGGCACCACGCCGGCTAAGGCAGGTGTAATTGCCCAGAAAGACAGTAATCCCATTACTATTGATCATTACAGCGGACACACTATTCTTGTTTATGATCACGAGGCATCGTCTCCTGCAACAATGATCGGCGGAGATACGATAATTGCTAATGCGGAAGCCGGTTCCGGTATTACGATGCGTACCAACAGCAGGGGATTGGATACAAATTCTGGCAAGGCAAAAGATAAGAATTTGGTAAATGCCACCCTTAATGCACTGGCGAATAAACTGTTTTATACTGCGTATAAAAATGGAGAAACCAATCTTACGGGTAAAGTAGAAATTGCTGAAGGATTGACAACATCCGCCGTGGCAAAGAAGACAGGCAATATATCTTTCAAGAACGGGACCGGTCAGGGTGAGTACATCTATACGCCCGAAGAAGATCCGAGCGGTGACATTATTGATGCAAATGGTCCGATTACTTTCGATTATAAGAAGGATTCCAAGGTATTCGGCAGATCTGTCAGTCAGATAGGCGGAAATAGCAAGAACCTGGCTTATAACTTTGCAGGAAAGACAGTCAATATTACCACCGGCGGCAGTGATTGGGCGCCGATAGGAATGACGCCGAATGTAAAAGCGGTTATTAACGCGAAACAGTTGAACCTGAAGACACCGGAAGCCGGTATGATGGGAACTTATGGAATCTATCTGGAAGACGGAGATGATATTACTGTCAATTCCGATGTGAATATGACCGTCAACGGCGGTGCATATATGGTAGATGGTATTTTTATGGGGCATATGGGGGCGGCAGAAGCGGCAAAGACCAAACTGACCATCAATGGCAATGTCACCATGCGCGGTACCGGAAATGACCAGTCTTCCGATGATTTCTGGGGTATTAAGGGTACCGGAGAAGACGGCGGCTATCCTACCTATATGGGAAGCCGCTGGGCGCCGGAAGGAATTTATCTTGGCAAAGAAGGTGGCAGTTCCATCACGATCAACGGCAATGTAGATATGGCAGTCAAAGGGAACGGCGCGGTAACGGATGCTTATTATAAAGTCGCAGGGCAGAATTCATTGGATAATGTTCTTACCTTGAATGGCGATGTCAATATTATCACGCCGAAGAGTAGAGAACGGGGATTCCTGGCATTGGGTGCTTTTGGCGGTACTGTTAATGTGAATGTAAAGACTGAAACGGATGCCGGCGGCAAAGTCAAAGTGACCGGAGCCTCCGACCATAAAGTGAATCTGGTGGGGAATCTCTATGCATCGAAAGATGATGGAAATGGAGATAATACATACTATTTCCGTGACGGTGCCATTAATCTGGGGTTGACGACGTCTGATTCCACCTGGAGCGGTGTTGTATCGAATACGAATAAAAATACGCCTACCGGAAAATCACAGCAGGGAGATATCAACCTGTGGCTCCAGAATGGTGCGACCTGGAATCATGAAGCGGTTTCCCGCGCCGATGCCGTTTATGCGGCAGGAAATAACGGGAAAACGACGCTTCCGAGTCCGTCAAACGGATTGTACGGGGCTTATGACGGTATTTCTCATCTGACAACCCTGACCGGCGGAAAAGACGCGGATCATGCGGGGCTCATCGCTATGAAGGACAAGGCAGATGTGGAAGTCGGCACATACAGCGGTTTCAGCCGCATTTACTATAACCATGAAAATAGCACGCCAAAACAAATGATCGGCGGCGATTTCAAGGTATCCAAGGCATTGGATGGTTCCCGTATTACATTGATGACGGGGAGCAACGGATTGGATACGTCTTCAACTAAAGCGGCGGATAAGAATCTGGTCAGTGAAACTTTGAATGCTCTGGCAGGAAAGCTCTATTACTTGGCAAAGGATGGGAAACTTTCTGCCAAGGCAGCTTTGGCGGAAGGGCTGACTGCATCGGAAGCTTCTCTTGATTTGAAGAATGTGACGTTCAAGGAATCCAATGGTCAGGGGCAGTACCTCTATACACCGGCTTCGGATATTCCTGAAGAACAGACAGAAACAGCATTTACCGATACTATCACCGGCGTAAAGGCTAAAGACATGAAATATGTCAATACCGGTGTGCGTAAAGAAGACGGTACATACAAATTCACAAAGGATTCTGAAATTACTGTTGCTGCAGGCGGACCTGCAGTAAAAGTAGAAGAAGATGTCATTATCCGGGCTGATGGAAAAACGCTGAAAATGAAGACGGTGGAAGGCAGCGGTACAGTCTACGGAATCAACCAGTCTACTGCGAAGAAAGCAGAAATCACCGCGAAGAACCTGGATGTAGAAGTGACAAGCACATCCCGTGCTGAAGGCATCCATATGGCAAACAGCAATGCAGCTATCCGGCCCGAAATGACGATTAATGGAAATGTCAATCTGAAAGTAAGCGGAACAGCCAATACGCTGGGTGCTTATATCCAGGGAAACAGCAGATTGACTGTTAATGGAAATGTGACAGCCGATGTGGACGGACACAATGGCGGCTTTAGTTATTATGGGGCAACCGGACTATACTCCACCAGTAATATGGGGCCCAATTCTATGGGAGCTGATATCACAGTCAATGGAAATGTAGACCTGAAAGGCAAAGCCCATGGTATTTTTGCCAATGCCGGCGGCAGCAAAGTGACAGTCAACGGCGGCGGCAGCATTGAAGTGGACAAGGCATCGACAAATCCCTATGCGGCTATCCGTGCAGAAGACGGTATTGTCAACATGAATGTCAAGCTTGACAGCAACGGAAATGCCGTAGGAAGCCTTGACAAGAAAGTCAATATTAAGGGAAATCTGGCGGTAACGACCGGTGCTGTCAATGAGGTGGATAAGAGAGGCACTTTGTCACAGATCAATCTGGGACTGACTACGTCGGATTCTACACTCGAAGGCGTTGTGTATAATGCATTCCCCGATGAAGGGAAGAAAGCAGGAGAGTTGACCTTCAAAGGCGAAGCCAATCTGTTCCTTGCCAACGGTGCCGCATGGATGAATGAAAAGTATGGAGATACCGGAACATCCTGGGGCGGCAAAAACTTCGAAGGCAGCCATCTGACAAGACTTGCCGGCGGAGTAAGTGCGGATAAGGCAGGACAGATCTTCCAGAAAGACACAGGAAATATCACCGTAGATAACTATAGCGGTTACACGGATGTATATTATGCACACGAAGAAACAGCGCCGAAAACCATGATCGGCGGAGATTTCATCATACGGAAAGCGGCATCTGGCTCCGGCATATCCCTCATCACGGATAATAAGGGGCTGAATACATCTTCCAATGCATCTGCGGATAAGAATCTGGTCAGTGAAACACTGAACGCTCTTGCGAATAAACTTTTCTATAAAGCGTATGCGGACGGAGAAAAGAATCTGACCGGTTTTGTAAAAATTGCAGAAGGTCTGACCAGTTCTGAAGCGGTTCTCAAAACAGGAAATATCACCTTTAAGAAAGATAACGGTCAGGGGCAGTACCTTTATGAAACCACTTATCCGAATGAACAGGTCACGGATCCGATTAATAAGACTATAGACGGCAGTACTGCTTCTGAACAGGTATACAAGGAAGCCGGCGTTTATAAATCGGATACGGATACCTATAAGTTCACAAAGAATCCGGCTACTGTCAACGGAGATTCCGGTGCGGCTGTCGATGCAGGTGCGAAGGATATCCATGTGGACAGCGGAGAAAATACGCTGAATCTGAATGGAGGAAATACTGGCGTCGGTGTCAAAGCAGAAGGAGGAAAGACCGCTGATATTAAGGGCAATGCCAATATTACAGGCAAGACCGGTGTAGTTGCCGACGGTGCGGGAAGTAAAGTGCTTCTTTCCGGAAACTCTAATATCACTGCCGAAGGAGATGGTATCGTGACCTCTGGCGGCGGTATTGTGGAAGCAGCAGGTATAACCAATGTAACGGCAGGTGCCGGCAGAAAAGCCGTTCGTGCGGGTGCCGGATCTTCAGTAAGCCTTCAGAGTGGTAAACTGAAAGGAGATGTGGAAGCCGATGGCGGTACTGTTTCCCTCCGCGAGGCGAAAACGGAAGGCAATGCCGCTGCAGTATCAGGTGGCAGAATCAATTTAATCGACGGCAGTATTGCCGGAACCGTATCAGCGGATAACGGAATGATTGAAACCGAAAATACGGATATTACAAATGGCGGATCTGCGGTTAACGGTGGAAAACTTAAACTGAGAAACGGTAAGATTTCCGGCGGTGTCAAAACGGATGCCGGATCTGCAGCTGATGTTGTTATGGATCGGGCCGGAAATGCTTTGAAAGGGGATGTATCCGGTGAAGGTCAAACGGATATAACTCTTTCCAATGGTGGAAATTGGGACGGAAACAGTGCCGGCAGCGGAAAAACGCAAGTTAAAGTGGGGAATGGCAGTACCTGGACAGGTACCAGTATGAACAGTAATACGGATGTCGATCTGGAAGGCAAATGGAAACAGACCGGCAATAGTAAGGTTCGCAAGCTTATTTCCAACAATGGCGTTCTTGATAAGACAGCTTCGGAAAGCGGAAATACAGATATAGGGAAACTCAGCGGCAGGTTATCTCTTATTTATGCCCATGACAAGACGAATCCGACAAAGGTACTTGGCGGCAGCACTTTCGTTGCAACAGCCGATGCCGGTTCCACAGTGGACATGATTACCGATAATGCCGGACTGGATACAAATTCGGACAAAGCGGCTGATAAGAATAAGGTTAGCGAAGTGCTGAATGCGATGGCAGGTAAGCTGCAGTATACCGGATATCAAAATGGAGAAAGGAATCTGAAAGGTAAGCTGAGAATTGCAGAAGGGCTGACATCCAGCAGTGCCGGTCTGAAAACTGAAGCATTGAGCTTTAAGAGAGATGGACGGGGATACTTTGATTACACACCTGCCAAGCCGAATAAGCCGGAAATTGAAACCGGAGATTATGAAACTTCTATCATGAGCAGTACCAGAAGCGCTCTGACTTCCTCTATCCTTGTATGGCGGAATGATATGAATGATATGTATAAGCGCATGGGAGATCTCAGAATTGGTGCGGAAAGTGGTTTGTGGGCAAGAGCCTACGGCGGCCGGATTAGTTATGACGCCAACAATGCGTATATGAAGAACAGCTACTGGGCGGCCCAGGTGGGCATAGATAAACGTCTGGCATCAGGCTGGCATGTAGGCGGTGCTTTCGGATACAATGACGGCAGCGCAACATACAGATATGGAGGAAAAGGCGATCCGAAATTGTACACATTGGCGGCCTATGCGACCAGAGTGTCGGAAGATGGACAATATGTGGATGTCATTGCGAAAGCAGGAAAACTTTCTAATAAGTTCACAGCCTACAACAAGTACAGTGCACCGGCACTCAGGAATTATGTAGAAGGTAAGTATGATACATACGGATATGGCATCAGTGCCGAATACGGTAAAAAGATTCGTATGGGCAAAGGCTTTGTAACGCCGCAGGCAGAACTGACATGGAGCCGGCTGTCATCGGACAGCTTTGATGCAGTGGCACCTACCGGTGAAAGAATGCGTGTCAGCCAGTCATCAGTTAATAGTTTAGTCGGACGCTTGGGTGTAGTTGCCGGAGTAGAAAGTGATAAAGGCAATTTCTATGCCAAGGCAAGTCTGTTCCATGAATTTGACGGAGATGGACACATCCTGTTCACTGAACCTGGAAAGACAGGTAAGCGCTCCTCGTTTAGCCTTAAGGATACTTGGGCGGAAATTGCACTGGGCGGAAATTACTACCTGAGTCCGAGAAGCGTGATTTACGCAGATTTTACAAAGAGCTTTGGCGGAGATTACAAGGTAGACTGGAGAATCAATGCAGGCATCCGCTTCAGCTTCTAAGGATGATGCCTGCTTCCGAAAGGGGAATGAAAGAAAGCTTTACTATGAGAACTGAATAAGAAGAAATGAAAGGACTGCTTTCCTGGGTATGGGAAGGCAGTTCTTTTCAGCTTACTGTCTTTCTTACCGCGGTAACAGATTCTTCGCTGGCGTTCAGGATGACGCCTTCCGTTTCCCGTCATTATGACGCTTTCCCTAAAATTGTCATTAGTACCATATAAGTGTAGCAAAGAGAAATACAACATTTCCCCTGCTGCACTTATTTTATTATAGTAAGGGAAGCAGCTGGCCTGACACCCTGTCATTGGGTTTTTACACCCGTTTCTGAAAAAGTCAACCGGCCCCTTATTATATACACTCGATTAAGCGGATAGGGACTTAATGGCTCCCGCGTTACGCACTAAGCTGGGGTGTAATAAGTTCGGTTGGGATGCTGCTGCTTATTTATTTCTTTTTATATCGGTTCCTTGAAGGAGGTCATTATGTTAAGCGTAGGAATTGATGTATCCAAGGGTGAAAGCATGGTTTGCGCCTTGAATCAATTCGGAAAGGTTGTGTTAACCCCCCGTAGATACAAGCATGTAAAATCAGCATTGGGCAGCCTTGTAGAAAGGCTAAGATCCTTTGGAGATAACGACATAAGAATTATTATGGAAGCCACCGGAATTTACAGCCTGCCTGTTGCCAAATACTTTAAAGAGCAGGGGTTTTTTGTGGCTGTTATCAATCCTTATGCCATGAGCCGGTTCCGCATCGGCGGTCAAGGCAGCCTGCGCAATGTAAAAACGGACAAGGCTGATTCAATGACCATTGCCGGTTATGGAAGGCAGTGTTGGGATACGTTAATGGAATATAATCCGGCGGCAGAGACTTATTGGAAGTTGGATTATTTACTCCGCCTGTATCAGAAAATACTGGCATACCGGGTTTCTATTCTTCAGGAACTGTATGGAATCATAGAACAAACGATGCCCGGTATTAAGGAAATCGGAATAAAAAGTCCCCAGGTATCCACAGCCAAAGATATCCTGCTCGATTTTGCCAAAACTTTCTGGCACTATGATCAGATTACCGGCATGTCAGAAAAGAAATTTATCAGCCGGTATCTTGTCTGGGCAAAGAAAAAGGGACACCGCCCCGATGTGGGGAAGGCCGCTGCAATTTATGCAATGGCCAAAGACGGTATCCCTTGTCTTCCAGCGGATCCGATCGTAAAGCAGAGCATCCATACAAATATCGAAGCGCTGGAAAGAGTTGGAACAACTCTACGTGACATTTTATCACAAATGAGTGGGCTGGCAAAGACACTTCCCGAGTATGACATTGTCAGGGCGATGGGCGGCGTCGGAGATGTTCTTGTCGTCAAATTGATTGCGGTCATCGGGGATATAAAGCGATTCAGGAAGGCCAAATCATTAGTTGCTTATGCAGGAATTGATCCGCCGCCTTATTCCTCCGGAAAGTTTGAAGGAAATAAAAGGAGGATCAGCAAGAGGGGATCGACTCTTCTTAGAAAGATAGGATATGAGATCATGAAAAGTCTGACAAGGAACAAGAGACCAGAAGATGGAGCGGTATACGATTTTATCCGAAAGAAGGAAGAAGAGGGGAAAGCTAAAAAGCAGGCTAAAATAGCGGGATTAAATAAGTTCCTTCAGATATACTATGCCCGGGTAAAGAGCATTTATAAAAAGACAATGGAGGGGAAAGCGGCTTGAATCGGGCAAGAGGTACTCTTCTCCGGTGTGGGCCGGCAGCACACCTAAAGCACGGGAAAGACATTGGAAAAACAGCGGGCGATTAAGAGCAGGCTTCTGTCCGGTCTTTTTATGGTGTCAAAAATCTGTTCAAATGGATTCTATCTGAATCATTCAGTTCTAAAAAAATTCTGCTTTCCCCTATTGACAAACGTTAGCAGATTTCAGAACGGAGGTAAGAATGCTGTGTGGAAAAGACGGGAAACGGGACAGTGACACCGAGTGAAGAATCTATGACTCTGTTGACAGCTTACGGCTTTCCTCACCACGGTAACAGATCCTTCACATTCGTTCAGGATGACGCCTTTCGTTCTCCGTCATCATGACGTTTTCCGTTTCCCATCGATAGTGACATGCTTTCCCAAAATCGTCATTCAGAACGGGAGAAAAAATGCTTTGTGGGAATAAGGGAAAACGGCTATGTGATGAGGAGCGAAGAATCTATTATGCCGGTGACACGGAACGGGTTTCTTTCTGCCCATTGAAATTGCATGCTTACCGTATTCCTCAATTAGGGTAACAGGCTCTTCGCTTGCACTCCGGATGACACCTTCCGTTCCCTATCTTTTTTCCCTCGGCAGCAGATTTTTCGCTGCCATTCAGGAGGATGCATTAAGGACGTTACCCCGATGCCACCACCTGATCGCAAGGGCAGAAAAAGGCAGTTTTTCATTTTGAAAAGAATTATATAAGCATGGAGAACAGTATAATTAAATTTAATTTTGAAATGGATTTATATAACAATAATTAACATTGCTAATTGGAATATTATTTATTGTTGATATGTAACAAATAATGTAGTATAATTTGTAAAGTGTGATTAGACAATCATTTGAAATTATGAAATATGAATGGTTATTTCTTAATAAATGATGGTTATTCAATAACTTAATACTATGAAAACAAAAGCTGAAGAGCTGCATGTGGGGAATCCGGTGAGACTCCGGAACTGGCCCGCAACTGTGTGGGGAATTTTGTCATAGCAAGTCTTTCACGGAGATATGACAGAATGAGGAACTAAGTCAGGGTGCCACTTTGTTTTCTGATTTTCTAATGACTTGCGAGGCATAAGGTTAGGTGCATAAGGAAGCCGGATTTGGGAAATTCGGTTCCAGATTTAGAGTTATGAAATCTGTGCATCTTTTTGAGGTCTCGTTTTTTGTTGCGGTATTTAAAGGAATACATGAAAGGAAGTGTCAAGATGGATAATTTGAAATGCCTTTTGGAGTGAATTTCAGTTTATGTGGCGTGGGTTTCATGGCTGCGATAAGCGCTTCAAATCCGGATGGGTATGTTTTTAGAAGAGGATGAATTGCCTGCCATCAGGCAAGGCCGGGATGCTGATCGAGTATCCGGCGGATAGGTTATGTTTGAAAAATCAGGAGGAATTATGAAACGGAATAAAGTAAGTAAATTACAGATGAGGCGGCTGGCTGCCGGTATTACAATTGCGTTATTGGCCGGTACATGGCCGGTTATGGCAGAGCAGTCCACAAATCCGATTAGTGAAAGTGAAGTATTTACTGCAGACCGTTTGGCACAGGTCGTCAATAAAAATAATATGCCTAAAGAAAAACTCAAGTCTGTCGCAGCAGGTATTTTAGGATATACGTATGATAAGGCCTCAATTAAGACAATTAATATTGATATGGCGGGTCATGACCTGACGCTCGACTTGACGAAAGTTGCTGATTTGGGGACCGATTATTCTGCATACGGGATCAAGGCGAATAATAAGACAACTATCGTGGTTGACAGCAATAAAACCAATCCGGGGAAAAACGGTACGATTACCATCAAAGCGAAAACGCTGTGGTCGCCCTCAGGAGACAGCGGCAGCAAGTATACTGCTGCACATGGTATCGCAGTGGGTAATTTTAGCCAGAGATTTAATAAAAAAGTAAGTGAAGACCTGGTGAAGACGACGATCAATGCTGATGTAGTGATTGAAGAATTGCGCGGCGGTTCTACCCAAACAACGGGTATTTCCTCTATGGACTGCTCTGATTTGGCGATCAATGGTACATTTACGATCAAACCGGGGGCTATCAGCCTTATGCAATGGAATCAGGGGGAAAGGTCAAAAACCTACGGCATATATATGATCGGAAGCAATAATACCGTTTCGATCACTTCGGCAGATATTGATGATTCAGAGAAGGGATCGCTTTCCGACTTGATTAAAACGGACGAATCACTTTGGGGCGGCAAAACGGAGAAGAATGTTCTCCGTATCGGCGGCGGTACACTCAAAGTCAAAGAGAATCAGAAAGAGCGGTATCTTATCAGTGCTGCGAAAGGATTCCGAACATTTATCAATGTGAATCAGGACGGAAGTGCGATCGGGACATCAAAAGCGGATTTGCAGGGGACGATCCGCATGGATGCTGGGGCGGAAGCTTATGTCGGTCTTACTGCCGGATCGAAATGGGTCGGCGGAACACAGGCAGATACAAAAGGAAAGATGAATCTCTTTCTTTCAGAAGGCGGCGAATGGAACACGGTGAATGCCGGACAGGGGAGTCGTGTGACCAGGTTTGTCGGTGATGCAAAAGGCGGCGCGATTTATCAAAAAGATGCAGGGCAGCTTGTAATTGAAAACTACAGTGGTGCAGGAAAAATTTATTATGCCCATGAGAATGCGGGTATGACGGCGGAAGACTACAAGGCGGGAGACACCCATATCGGATCCGCGGCAGAAGGGTCACACATTACAGTAGTTACTGATAATAAAGGCATTGTTGATACAGATAAAGACCAGGTGTACAAGGTTTTGAATGCCCTGGCAGGAAAACTGTATTACGATGCCTACAAGACCGGAGAAGAGAAGCTGACCGG
>OHPG01000242.1_pt1 | contig 31732 bp, 32 predicted proteins | sample 1577751 | NCBI WGS metagenome assembly OHPG01 (sample SAMEA3879548, study PRJEB24766) | human gut metagenome | biome: human-associated habitat; feature: feces | place: USA | collected 1985/1987
AAATCGCCTTATTTTTTTATTTCTTAATTTTCCCCAGATAAAGTTACACTATCTTAAGTTTCCTATTTTGCCTTATAAGTGGCGCATCTTGTATTTTCACAGTCGCAGGCTCCGTTTCCGCAGATACAGATTCCGGACGCCGTACAGCAGCAGTCCTCATTGTAGACGCAGTTTACGGCATCACAGTCTACCTCCAGACGGGTTTCCGGGGTTTTAAAGAGATTTTTAAAAGACCCGCCCTTATTTTCCTCAAAGCTGGCACAGCAGGTACCCTCTGCATCCCTGGCTCCGTGTCCGTCTACCAGGATCGAGCCTCTGCAGCAGCACTGATCTGCATTGTGCACACAGTTTTCCACTGAACATTCCAGTTTTGTCATATTTGATTTCCTCCTGTCACATAAATTTTCCCAAAACGTAACGTTTCAGGCGCCATGACAGGATTTAGTATGCGCTCTGCGGGCTTTTCTCATGCAAAAATACCTTAATCCTCTGCCCCCAGAGCCTGGTTCAGCTGCCGGATCCCGTTCGTACATTCCCCCTCGGAGCCGTCCATACGGTATATATCACCCTCTGTCACAAACGTATACAGATTCAGATCGTCAATCCGTACGCTGCCTCCTCCGGTGCAGGAAATGGTCAGTTCTTCTGCCGATGCGTCCTCAAATACCAGCTCTGCATCCCTTCTTTCTCCTGCCTGAAGGGTCTTAGTCCGCTTCCCCACCCGGACGCTTACCGTACTCCCGGCTGTTCCTTCCAGAGAAAAACGCACATGGACATCCGGGCCAGTTCTGCCGGTGACTCTGCCCCGCATCCTCTGGGAAATGCTGCTTCCTGAAGGAAGAACCGCTTCTTTTCCATTCTTTCCCTCTTCGATATAGCTTTCTCCGGTTACCTTCCAGCCCCTCAGTCCCAGGGCAAACTGGGGGTTATAAAGCTTGTTGTCTCCGTAATCCCTGTAAGTCCACACGCCGTATCCCATGGTCATGGTGCGAAACAGCTCACCCATCCCGGCCAGATAGGCGTTTTTCTCCTCCGGCTTTAAACGGGCATTCTTTTCAAAACCGGGAGTATTGTCCGTAAAAAGGAACTGATCCACATACACCGGTTTATTTCCATTATACCGGCGGACCTGATCAAAAAATACAGGAGCCATGTTTAATGCCTGATCGGCTGTCACCCGCTCGCCCTCATTAGGAAACCCCATGGGGACACTGTACATAATACTGGTGCAGGATGCATTTCCACAGCCAAAGGTACTCTGATGGGAAACACCTTCCAGCGTTTTGTCCGCTTTTTTTACCGGATCTGCGTCCAGCCGGACTTCCATGGAAAGATCTGGAAATACCTCCTGAGTTTCCGTCAAAAGCTCTGTAAGAAACGCATCATAAAATTCATAAAAAAGTTTTCTTGCATAAGAGTCCTTCTCCGGAAGCCATATTTCCTCATAATTTTCAAAGGAAGTTCCATAATATTCCTCTAGCTGCTCCAGCGTATATTTTCCCCTCAGGTAATCCGTATATCCGCACAGCTTTGCCATTCTGCGTCCGGCAATCCCATTTCCATATCCGGCTGCATTCTCCGTAAAATTCCAGAAATCTTCCCAGGTGAGAAAACCTCCGCAGAAATTTTCATAAGCAGAGACCTGTTTATACAGACGTTCTGCATAGGAAAGCCATGCGGCTTTTAGCTGCGGATCATATAAAAGTCCCTCATATCGGGACAGAACAGACTCCGGGGACGCATAATCCCAGGTATAACCCACTCTGAGGATCACTCCCAGTCCCTGTTTCCCGGCTGCTTCTATAACACGCTCCAGCTTCTTCCAGGCATACTCCTCATACATGACCGGAGCTGTTTCCGGCTGAAATTCCCTCCATGGAACTGCCAGGATAATACTGTTAAAGCCGTCTGCCGCAATACGTGCCAGTTCCTCCTCCATATGGACACTTTCGCTGTTCCAGAAATTGATCACCCAGTCATCGGAATAATAGGTTGCCGAACGCAGATGGCCCCTTTCTCCAGAAGAATACTCCGACATTCTGCCAAATCCGCATGTAAAAAGAATGACGGTTCCCACAAACAAAGCCGCCACCCATGTCCTGCTCTTATGTTTCCTGTGCATTTGATTTCTCCTTTTTTCCCAGTTCACGCCATACCGTACACAGCATGGTCCCAAAACAGGCCGTTCCGCCGATAAAATTAGATATTGGTTCTGCCATAAGGATACCGTCTGTGCCCAGATGAAAAATTGTCGGCAAAATCAATATCAGCGGGATTACGATTATCACTTTCCTGAAAATGGAAAAGAATACGGCATATCTGGATTTTCCCAGACCTACAAATACGGACTGGCCTGCAAACTGCAGGGACATCATAAAAAAGCCGAAAAAGTAAATCCGCATAGCCGGTATTCCCGCCTCTACCAGCTCTCCGCTGCGGTTAAACATCCGGATAAAAAATCCGGAAAAACCATGGACCAGCCCCCAGGCAGCCAATGTATATAAAACAGAAACTGAAGACATAAATACAATGGCCTTTTTTACCCGTCCATACTCCTTTGCCCCATAATTATACCCCATGATCGGCTGAGCGCTGTTGGTCACGCCCTGAGCCGGCATGGAAATTACCTCACGAACAGAATTGATGACGGTCATAATCCCCACATAAAGATCACCTCCGGCCCTCTGCAGCATGGTATTGTACATGATCTGCACCGAGCTGTTGGTGATCGCCATGGTAAACCCGCTCATTCCCAGACCCATGATACGAAAAATCCGCTCCCGTTTCAGCCGCATGGATGAACGGCGCAGCCGCAGAGTGGCCTTGGGCCCGGTGAGGAACCGGAGGATCCAGACAGCCGAAAGAAACTGGGAAAGAATGGTAGCCAGAGCCGCTCCCTGAACCCCCATATGAAATCCAAATATAAATACAGGATCCAGTAAAATATTGGCAGCTGCTCCCAGAAGAACCGTCATCATGCCAATGGTTCCGAAGCCCTGAGAATTGATAAAGCTGTTCATACCCAGGCCGACCATCACGAATATATTTCCCAGAAGATAAATCGTCACATAGTCATCCGCATAGCCAATGGTAGCGTCGCTGGCCCCAAACAGATATAAAAGCGGCCGCTTAAACAGAAGGCCCGCAGTGGTAAGGAGCAGCCCCACCAGTACCATCATTACAAAGGAATTTCCCATAATGGCCTCTGCCTCTTCCTTATTTCCTCTTCCCCGCTCAATGGAGCATAAGGGTGCGCCTCCCATTCCAAAGAGATTGGCAAAGGCAATTACAATGGAAATAATAGGAAGACACAGCCCCAGACCTGTGAGAGACAGCGTAGCATCCTCAGGAAGCTGGCCGATATAGATCCGGTCTATGATGTTATAGAGTACATTGATCAGCTGGGCCAGCGTCATAGGAAGAGCCAGTCTTAAAATATTTGAAATGATACTGCCCTTTGAAAAATCATGCTCCTGTGCCATACTCCTTTTTCCCCCTCTTTAAATCCTCCGGCAGATCCACATCCCACAGCTGTTTTTCCTCTGTTTCCATGATCCAGAGTTCCTCCGGATGGTCCTTCATAACCTGACGGCCGCCCTTATCTCCCGAAATGGCCAAAAGCTCAGAGCGGTAACAGGCCCCAAACGCAGTAGGACTTCCCCTGCGTCCCTTAAAAGCCGTACAGCCGAGCTTTTTTCCGCTTTTAAAATAGCCCTCCGCAAAAGAAGCGATCATTTCTCCTTCCGTATAGGGCTGATCTGCCACAAAAAAAAGGAATGCATCCGTATCTTCCCAGGCGGCGGCTACCCCAAAGCGGATCGACGCCGTTATCCCCTCTTCACTGAACGGATTTTCCAGCACCTTTCCTCCGGAGATCAGGCAGCGGGCACTTTCCAGGATCTGGGGATATTGACTTACCGTAATTATCTCACAGCTTATCCCCGATTTTTTTTCCAGAATCTGCGCCCCTTTTTCCAGAGCAGACAATCCGTATGTATAAAGAGGACGTCCCTCAAAGGATGCCAGAAGCTTATTGGAACCAAATCGCTTTCCAAAGCCGGAAGCCATGTAAATCATCGAAAGTTTCATTGTATAAAGTCACCTTTCTATCCTGTTTAAAACAACTCAAATGACGGTTCCTCCCACAGGTTTCCCGTGATCAGACCCTCTGTATGTCCGATCTGCTCCAGGATCCGCTTTCCTGCCAGAACAAGCTCCCCTGTATCTGCCTGATTGAATACAGGAAGGATCCTGGCCTGAGGAAATGACTGCTTCAGCGGACTTAAATATCCCTGTTTCATCAGACAGGCCATATATTTCTCCTCCATCGCCCATTCTCTGTCCTCTTTATCCAGACCGAAGCTCTCTCCCAAAAGCGTTTTTGCCTGTTCCATGCGAAAGCAGCATTTCTCTCCCTTTTGTCCCAGAGCCTTAAGGCCGTACACGCAGAGGACCAGATCTGTATCCTCCGGTATCACCGGCTCTGATGGTCCCGGCACCTTCACCGGAAGCCTCTTTGCTCCATCGGCCTCCACTAAGACGAGATCCGCTTTTTCTCTGGCCTGCTGGTAAAATTCCCAGCCCCAGAAGGATATCTTTTTCTCTCCGGGCTTTCGTTCCTCCGGTTTTCCCGCAACCGCAATCCCTCTGACTTTTAATGTCTGCTCCAAAGCCCCCACCGAAGGCTCCGGCACAAAAAAATGCTCCGGAAGGGTCATATGGGTTGTAGGAATCACAAGAACCTTAAGTCCCAATTCCCGTCCCTCCCATGCCAGCCGGCGGATCAGGGAGGTTTTTCCTCCTCCGCCGGTGAATGAGATCACAAACGGACGGCCGGATAACCGGTACTTTTCTATTTCCAGCGCCTTAAAAATTCTTTGAACGGCCTGTGTCAAACATGCTCCGTAATAATATGCTTCCACGTTCTGTCCCCCATCTTCTCCCATTGTTCTGTTTTTATTTTATCATGGAGCAAATGACCGTACAAGGAATTTTTATGCATCTGCCGCATCTGCGGACGCGAAACCAGCTGTATCTAAAAACAGCCCGATCCCTGCAGGCAGAATCCTCTGCCCCCAAAAACCGGACTGCTTCCTTTTCAAAATGTATGTTTCATCAGACATTCTGCGTTTCTATCTTAATTGTTTCCATGACTGCGGATCACACGGTACATATCATAGCCAAGGCTTGCAAATACGATTACTACGGCAATAAATCCCATTTTCTTCCTCCCCTGTTTCTTAATGATAGAATCATTATAGCCTGAGGAGGATATAACCGCAATCCGCATTGTTGACAAAAATTTTTAGTTAATCTAAAACTTTTTGTATTAAATAATTTTCTTTTTGGAATGAACCATTTTCCTGTAAAATTTCTATGGACATTTTGCCGGATTTGTTATATGATATCTTCAGTTAGTATACGCTAACCTATATATTTCCAAATACATTCCTGCAAGGGAGGATATTTCATGAGTGTTGTTATCATCGGAGGACATGACCGGATGGTCACCCAGTATAAAAAAATATGCAAAACCTACAACTGCAAAGCAAAGGTCTTTACCCAGATGAGCGCCAGCCTGGACAAACAGATCGGCACACCGAATCTGCTCGTACTCTTTACGAATACGGTATCCCACAAAATGATCCGCTGCGCTCTGGATGAGGTCCGTCCGGGCACAACCCAGATCGTGCGGAGCCATACCAGCAGCGCATCTGCCTTAAACGAAATTCTTTCTCAGCGTACCGCTGCCTGTTCTTCCGTTTAAAAATGCTTCAAAGCATCAATGGCTTCGTCGATCTGTTCTTCTGTATTAAAATGGGAAAAGCTGAACCGTACCGCCCCCTGTTCCACCGTTTTAAGCGCCTCATGCATCAGAGGTGCACAGTGACCTCCGGAGCGGGTGGCAATGTCATATTCCTCAGAAAGATAGTCGCTGACCTGAGCGGAATCCTCTTCTCCCAGGTTCAAAGATACAATAGCAGCCCTGTCTTTCTGGGAAAAATCCCCATAGATACGGATATCCGGAATTTCCAGCGCCTGCTCATAAAAACGCCGCATAAGCTGCTGTTCCCTCTTTCTTAAATGCGCCATCCCCTGTTCCTTAATATACAGAAGAGCGGCCCGCAGTCCTGCAATCCCATGTCCGTTTAAAGTACCTGCTTCCAGCGCTGTCGGCATCTGTGACGGATGCTGCTTTTCAAAGGTCATAATGCCGCTGCCTCCAGATAAAAGAGGCCGTATATTCACTCCTGTGCCAAGGCAGATCCCGCCGGTTCCCTGAGGCCCCATCAGGCCCTTGTGACCGGTAAAGCAGAGGACATCGATCTGATCTCTCTCCATATCAATCGGAAAGAGTCCTGCGGTCTGAGAGGCATCTACAATAAAAAGAGCGCCTGCCCTGCGGCACCATTCTCCCACCTGAGCCAGATCCTGGCGGTTTCCGGTGAGATTGGAGGCATGAGTCATAATCACAGCCTTTGTGCCCGGAGTAATGGCCTTCTCCATGGCTATCATATCCAGCCTTCCCTTTCTGGAAGTCCCGTTAGAAGAATCCTTCTCACAGCCCACAATGTTCACTGCAGCACCCCTTTTTTCCATCTCATACAGAGGGCGAAGCACGCTGTTATGTTCAAGCACGGTAGTCACTACCCGGTCTCCCGGATCGATCAGGCCTTTGATCGCCATATTTAAACTTTCTGTGGAATTAGCCGTAAATGCCACCTGCTGCGGTCCGGGAGCATGAAAAAGCTCTGCCAGAAGCTGTCTTGTCTCAAAAATGATCCTGGCTCCCGTTAAAGCTTCTCTGTGCGTTCCCCGCGAGCAGTTTCCCATGGAGTTCATCGCCTCTGCCACTGCCTGGGCCACCACCGGCGGACGGTAAAAGGAGGTAGCCGCACTGTCAAGATAGATCATAATGCGCCTCCCTTAAAAGCCCTGTTTCTGTTCCAGATATAAAAGGGCTTCTAATACAGAACCGCCGATCGCCCTTGCCTTATCTGAAATGGTAAAGCAGTTTTCATACTCGCTCTCTCTTGGATCAATATCCGCGATCTTAAAGCCCTTTGTCACCGGATAACCGTCCCGGATCAGCCCCCGCACCAGGCCTGTAAGAGAAGCTTCTACCACTGCCTCTCCCTGCCCCGTAACAATGACCGCTATGGGCTGTCCCTTTTCTACCCGGTCTCCGATCCTCACTTTTCCAAAAAGGATCCCCATGGCCGGCGAATGGATGACCCGTTCCTTTCCCACGCCTTCGATCAGCCCTGGAGTTCCTGTATTCGGAAGGGCTGTTCCCCTAGAAATGATCCTTCCCAGGTTGTGGCCCCGCATGGTCTCGATCACCAGATCCACATCTTCCCCGGCTGTAAAGCCCGGCCCCAGGCCAATGGTCTTATCCGCCATCTTCCGGTTCGTTCCCAGGTTCTTTTTTGCCAGGATCGCATCCACCAGAGCCCAGGGACGGACTTCCTTTAATATTTCACACGTCTCATCCATCATCATGGGGATGGCTCCTGCCTCTAAGACAGCCTTTGCCTCTGCAAAATCGGATACCTTTAAGCAGGTCACACCCTCAATTTCACTCTGCCCGTCATAGATTGCTTCGGAAAATGCCACCTGCCTGCGAATGGCAGAAGGACTGCCTGTTTCCAGCACCAGCACCGGATAACCGCACCGATGAAGGCGGTGGATGGTTCCTGTGGCAATATCCCCTCCGCCTCTTACTATGATCAGCTGCTTTTGTCTGTTCATGCTCCTCACCTTAAGGCCGTACCAGCACAGCTGCCCCGGTCATCCTTTCTGCAATCTCATACATATTGGTAACGCTGCCTACTCTCAGCCTGTCCCCGATCCCATAATGGTTTAAGCAGGTGCCGCAGGTAAGAATTTCTACGCCCTGAGCCTCCAGCGTCTTAAGATCCTCCAGATTATCCGAGCCCTCGCAGGAAAGGAAGGCGCCTCCATTATAGAGAAGAATGGTTTCCGGCAGTACGTCCTGCTGCGTAAGAGCATAAATAAACCCCTTCATCAGAAGAGTTCCCAGCGCCGGATCTCCCTGTCCCATTTCACGGGAAGAAATCACAACCACCATTCCCTTCCTGCGTCCGTCTGGATGGCAGACTTCAGGCTCTTTTTCCGGTAAAGAATCTGCCTGTAGTGCGCTTTCTCCTGTTTTTATTCCCTCACCGGCTGTAATAACCGCTGCATATTCTCTGCTGCTCTTTTTTTCAGATGCAAAGGACAGCCCCTTGTGATCTGCCAGCTTCTTTAAATTCTGTACTGCGATCTCATTATCCACGATCACCTCTACTGCTTCCCCCGGCGCAGCTGCCTCCAGAGCCCGTTTTGCCTCAATCACCGGCAGCGGACACTGCTTTCCCCGTTCATCCAGTCTTATCATCGCCTGTTTCCTCCTCACTTCTCTTTTATTCTACAATCACGGCCTTTTCCTGCCGCGCTTCGATCCTTCCCACGATCCCGCAGGGAAGCCCCAGTTCTTCCAGTTCCTTAAGTGCTGCTTCGGCATCTGCAGCATCAATGGATGCAAGCAGGCCGCCGGAGGTCTGGGGATCAAACAGGATTTCCTGCATGGAAAAGTCACAGCTTCCAAAATCAATCTTATCCTGCACATGGTTGCGGTTTCTCTGAGCCGCTGCTGTGATATAAAATTCCTCTGCCAATACAGGCGCCTCCGGAATAACCGGAACGCGATCCTTATAGATGCGGGCTGTGGCCTGATCCGTTACCATTTCACACAGGTGCCCTAAAAAGCTGAAGCCTGTTACATCCGTGCAGCCGTGAAGCCTGTATTTTTTAAGGATCTCAGATGCATATTTATTAAGGGTTGTCATGGACTGGACCGCCAGGTCATACGCCGCCTGAGGCGCTGCCTTCATCCTTGCTGCTGTGCATACAATCCCTACACCCAGAGGCTTTGTGAGGATCAGGGCATCGCCCTCTTTGCAGCCGCTGTTGGCAAATACACGGTCAGGATGGATAATTCCCGTAACAGAAAGGCCGTATTTTACATCGCTGTCCGCAATGGAATGGCCGCCCGCCAGAACACCTCCTGCCTCTCGTACCTTTTCGCTGCCGCCCTGCATGATCTTTCCCAGAATATTTAAATCCATTTCTTCCGGAAAACATACGATATTTAATGCAGTTTTTACCTCTCCTCCCATAGCATAGATATCACTCAGCGCATTGGCAGCCGCAATCTGGCCGAATATATAGGGGTCCTCCACCATGGGAGGGAAAAAATCAAGCGTCTGCACCATGGCCAGATCATCTGTAAGCCGGTATACGGCCGCATCATCGGAACCGTCATATCCGATCATCAGATTGGGATCCTTTGTTTTGGGCAGCCGGTCTAACACACGGGCCAGTACCCCCGGCCCCAGCTTGGCCGTACAGCCTCCTCCCCTGCAAAATACGATTTCCTCACTCATTTTTTCCTTCTCCTTCCCTCATACGTTTTAACCATTCATCCGAAAAATACGTTTCAAACAGACGGTCCAGTTCCGCCTCTGCATCCCTTCGGAAGCTTAAATAAGCTTCCATCAGCTCCTTCGCCTGAGGCGTAAGGGTAGAACCTCCTCCGTCTCTTCCTCCGGTCTCCCGGTCTGTCAGCAAAAATCCCCACTCCTTTTCCGCCACCCGGAGCATTTTCCATGCCTTGCTGTAGGCCATATTCATAGAGCGGGCCGCTCTCTGCAGAGAGCCTGTTTTCTCTACCGCTCTCAGCAAAGCCACCATTCCCGGACCAAAGGCCTTTTCCTCAAAATACAGGCGCAAGGATAAACCATAATGAAGCTTATTGTTATCTTCCATCTTCTGCCCTCCCGTTATCCTCTTTCATATATAACGATTTCTGCAAAAAAACTGGTCTCTGTCTTTTCGGATCCAGCCATAAAAGACGCAGCCAGTATTTTTGTGCTATGTGTAATAGTATACCATGCCTTCTCACGCTTTTCCAGCCCTTTCATATATATAAATTACAGACAGAAATAAGGCAGGAACAGCCATGAGAACATTTTTTGCATTCGGGGGCGATATGCGCCTTCGGTGGATGGAACAGATTCTTTCCAAGAAAGGATATCCTGTGTCTTCTTTTACAGGAACGGATTCCTCGCTGATGGAATCGGCAGTCAAAGAGGCCTCTGTGATCCTCGGCCCCGTTCCCTTTACCCGCGACGGGGTTCATCTGTTCCAGCCTCCCTCACACGGCATGGAGCTCTCTGCCCTTCTTTCCTGCCTTATGCCCGGACAGTATCTTTTTGGCGGAAATCTCCCGGATCCTGTAAAAGAGTTCTGCGATAATAATGACATTCTATGGAAGGATTTTATGGACATGGAAGAAATTTCCCTGGAAAATGCCATTGCCACCGCAGAAGGCGCCATCTCTCTGGCAGTCAGCCAGTGCCCCATCAATCTCCACCGCTGCCGCTGCCTGATCCTTGGCTATGGGCGCTGCGGCCAGGCGCTGGCCGACCGCCTGAGAGGAATGTTTGCAGATGCATCCGTCTGTGAGATAAATCCCATCCGGCAGACGCTTGCCAAAATGCGTGGCTTTGACGCCTTTAATCCCCAAAACCTGGAAAAACATCTTCCTCAGGCAGAGCTTATTTTTAATACAGTTCCTGCTCCTATCCTTACAGATCCCCTGCTTATCAGGCAGATCCGTAAAGATGCGGTACTTTTTGAACTGGCCTCCGGCTCCGGCTGTATTTCTGAGGAAGCCTGCCGTCAGGCCGGACTTTGCCGGATCGCCTGTCCGGGACTTCCGGGACGTTTCAGTCCCAAGGCATCTGCCAGGATCCTGTGCCGGGCAGTACTGCAGGTCCTTGGAGAGGGACGTTAAAAACTACTACATTTTCATATAATAGAAGGAAATTCTTATGTCTCTGAAAGGAAAAACGATCGGCCTGGCTGTTACCGGGTCCTTCTGTACCTTTGATAAAATAAAACAGACCGTACAGACTCTCATACAGGAGGAAGCCGAACTGTACCCCATCTTTTCCTCCCATGTGCAAACCACCCGTTCCCGTTTCGGAAGCACGGATGAATATATCCGGACCATCAGCGGTCTGGCCGGACGGGAACCCATTCTTACCATTGAGGATGCGGAACCCATTGGCCCCAAAGGCTATCTGGATCTTCTGCTCATCGCCCCCTGTACGGGAAATACCCTTGCAAAGCTTGCAAACGGCATCACGGATACACCCGTACTCATGGCTGCCAAAGCCCATTTGCGCAATGAAAAGCCTCTGGTGATCTTCCTTTCCACCAATGATGCCATGGGAATGAATTTTAAAAATATCGGCCTTCTCTTTCCCTGCAAACATGTATATTTTGTTCCATTTTCCCAGGATTCACCGAAAAAAAAGCCCTGTTCCCTGGTTGCGAGAACAGAGCTTGTAATTCCAACTATAAAAGCTGCTCTGAAGGGCGAACAGCTCCAGCCTGTTTTATATGGTCCGGACTAATTGCCCCGAATCTTACAAAAACAGCTCATTTTCCTTCCGGATCCCCTTTAACGGCAGAAGCTTCTGGTTTAGCATCTCCTGAACAGGTTCCGGAAGTTTTTTTGCGCCGGAAGGACAGACAGCGATGCAGCGCAGGCACAGGATGCATCTCTCCGGATCTGTCACTGATGGTTTTTCTTTTGAAATAGCTCCAGAGGGACAGAGTCCGGCGCAGAGTCCGCACCCGGTACAGCCGCTGCCGTTTACCGGTACTGCGGGCATCTTTTTCCATTCCTTATATGGGCGGTTTCCCGGCACCTGGGGCCTTGTAATTTCTTCCGCTTCAAGCTTTTTAAGGATCTGTGCTCCAAAACCGGAAAGCTCCTCATGATCCTTCTCATCCGGACGTCCTGCCGCCACCTCACGAACCATGGAATGCTCCGCAAGGACAGCTGCAGAAGCGAAGGGCTCAAAGCCCTGCTCCTCCAAAGCATCATTTAACTCCACCAGAACATCCTCATAGGCCCTGTTTCCATAAACGGCAGCCGTAACAGCAGCAGCGCCCTTTCCTGCGGTGCGCTTTAACCGCTCTGCCATCAGTGCCGGGATCCTTCCTCCAAATGCAGGAGCAGCCACGATCACCAGATCATCCTTTTCAAATTCTGCGCCCTTAAAATCAGGATCAGACAGATCCACCTCTTTTATCTCTTTTCCAAGGCCCTCTGCCAGATAGAGAGCCGCTTTTTTTGTTCCTCCGGTGGGACTGAAATACATTGCCCATACACATTCCTTCATGTCTTTACCTCCTTGTCTTTCCCAGTCTCTCGGCCCGCACAGAGATCATCTCCGCCACAACGCTGACTGCAATCTCCTGGGGCGTTTCTGCATGGATTCCCAAACCGATCGGCATATGGCAGGCCTGGATCTCCTCCTTTGAAAATCCATCCTCAAGCAGCCGTTCCGTCACCACGCGGATCTTATTTTTGCTTCCCATCACACCCAGATAGCAGGGCTTTAAGGCCAGAGCCTGCTTCTGCACATAGTAGTCAAACTGATGGCCTCTTGTCATTACGCATACATAGTCCTGAGGCCGGATAGACACATAGTCGCCGATCCGCTCCAGATCTCCCACGATCACCTGATCGGCATCGGGAAATACCTGCCGGTTGGCAAACATTTCCCTGTCATCCATGATCACACAGCGAAAGCCCACCTTTTTTAATACGGGAACCAGCTCCTGAGCCACATGGCCTCCGCCGAACACATACGCCGTACCGGACTGAACCAGAGGCTCCACATAGTAAAAATGACCGTTTTCTCTGGAAATGACCGCCTGGGAACCAAAAAGCGCTGTAAACTCAGGCCCAAATACCGTCTCCGGCAGCATCCGTTCACATACAGAAGCGTCCTTTCCGTCTTTCATTTCTGCGGCTCCCGAAGGACAGCCATGCTTCATCCACTCTGCTCCTGCTGTTTCATTTCCAAGGCCCAAAACGCCTGTCTTTTCACTGTAAAGCCCCATTTTCCATGATTGTTCCACGGTAAGGTCTAAGATCAGCCAGCTGTCCTCATCCACATCCAAGATGCTCAGAACCTGATCGATCAGCTCCCGGATACCCAGCATTTCAGGATCCACATACTGGATGTACACCGTCACATCCCCTCCGCAGACCATGCCGATATCGGCTTCTTTCCCACGGGTTAACGTAAACTCCCAAAAACTGGATTCTTTACATTTCACTGCCTCCCTGCAGGCCAGAGTTACCTGATACTCCACAGCACCTCCGCCTACGGTTCCAAGAGCCGTTCCATCTGCTTTTACCAGCATCCGCGAGCCCGCGCCTCTGGGGGTAGAGCCCGCGCTCTCTATAATCGAAGCAAGCGCTGCTCCCTCTCCTCTTAAAAGGCATTTTTTCAGTTCTTTAAATAACTCTCTCATTTTGACACCTCATTTTCTTCCGGAAAATACCGTTTAAACAGCCGTTCGCTTTCTTTGCGCAGTTCTTCTTCCATGCACAGATATCGTCTTAGAAAATCTTCCCCTTTCTCTGTAAGACGGGAAGATCCCCCCTCTGCTCCTCCGGACCGGGATACAAGGAGGCCATAGCCCAGCTGATGCTCCGCCTCCTTTAAAAGCTTCCAGCCTTTGGTATAGGATATGTGCAGCTGCCTGCAGGCCGTCTGCATGGAACCTGTATGACGGACCACGATGAGAAAACGGGCAAGCAGCGGTCCAAAGAAGGGATCATTTCTCCGAATGACCAGACGCACCTCCGGGTGCACCTGGATCTTCTGTTTTTCCATTTCCCGTTCTGTGCTGTCTTCATCCGTTTCCACTGCAAAGATAATTCCCTGATCCTCCACAGGAACTTCCTTTGTCACAAAGCACTGCTCCGCTTCAAAAAGCGCTCCCCGCAAGCCCCAATCCCCCGTGTATTCAAGCACTTTCCCGGCTGCATGCTCCGATATAAGAACCGGATGGCCTCTTTTTCCGTCAAAAACCGGCCGGATAATATCGCCCTTTTCTGAAAGCATTTTTTCCAGCGTATCACGCAAAAGAAGCGGAAATTTAGCAGGAAGGAGCAATGTCTGTGTGCACAGCCCCCTGATGTAGCGAAGCCCCATGGAAATACTGTCAAACATCTGCTCTGTTTCATAATCGGGATTGCGCAGGGAAATAACCTCCAGATCGCTTATATGCTTCTCCAGCTCATCTCCCTGTTTTCCCGTCACTACCACAATGGGATCAATTCCCACCCTCTTCATCGTAATAATGATCCGCCGGATCACGGTGCTGTCCCCTACCGGGAGCATGGGCAAAAAGGCTGTTCCTCTGTTTTTATGGCCTGCCGCCACAATGACTGCTCCTGTTTTTTCCATATCAGAGTTCTCCTTTTGCATTCCTCACCGTTATTGTTGTTTTAAAATAACGCTTCTATGATGATACCATGAATAGAGGAATTTGTAAATGATTTGCAGAGCAGGAATCCCCTCTGTTTATATGAAATAATAGAATCTATCCAAATCTCCAACAAAAAACAGCACGTGCCCGTCATAATGATCAGCACGTGCTGTTTTTTACCCACTTTATAAGAGAGCTACTGCTCCCCGTCCGTATCTTCTCCCAGATGCAGACGCTCAAACACCATATCATAGCCGTCGCTTCCGTAATTTAACGAACGGTTTACACGGCTGATGGTAGCGGTAGATGCTCCGGTCCGTTCCGCAATCTCCAGATAGGTCTGCCCTTCCCTGAGCATTTTTGCCACCTCATAGCGCTGGGAGAGGGACAAAAGTTCATTGATGGTACATACGTCTTCAAAGAACTTATAGCACTCATCCGGTGTTTTCAGGGTAAGAATCGCATCAAACAAATGATCCACTGCTTCTGTTTTAATTTTTTTATTCATATCTATATTCTCCTTATTGCTTTATGACTTTTTATTTATATAATCTGCACTCAGTTATTTTAACATATTAAAGTTTGAAAGTCCATATCTTACGAACAGTTCGGGAAAATAAAGTAAATTATTTTCAAACAACTTCATGTGTGGTATACTGTTATCAAAAATATTACAACGTACACGCAAGGAGGCTAACAAATCATGCAGTACCGTACTGAACACGATTCCATGGGAGAAATCCAGGTTCCTGCGGACCGTTACTGGGGGGCTCAGACCCAGCGCAGCTTTGAAAACTTCAAAATCGGAACAGAAAAGATCCCTATGGAGATAATACGGGCATTTGCAATCCTGAAAAAGGCAGCAGCCATGGCCAATCACCGTCTGGGAAAGCTGGATGAAACACGCCTTTCCCTCATATCTGCTGTCTGCGATGAGATTCTGGCAGGAAAGCTTGACGGTCATTTCCCTCTGGCTGTATGGCAGACCGGAAGCGGCACCCAGTCTAATATGAATGTAAATGAGGTCATTGCCAACCGGGGAAATGAGATTGCCGGAAAGAAGCCGCTCCACCCCAACGACCACTCCAATATGTCCCAGAGCTCCAATGACACCTTCCCCACTGCCATGCACATTGCTGCGGCGACCGAAATCGAGGACAGGCTCTTTCCCGCTCTGGATCTTTTAATCTCCACCTTTGACCGCCTGATGAAGGAAAATGAGGGTATCATCAAAACCGGGCGCACCCATCTTCAGGATGCCACTCCCATCACCTTTTCCCAGGAGATCAGCGGCTGGAAAAATATGCTGGAAAAATCAAAGAAAATGCTTGCCTTAAGCCTTAAAGGACTGCGGGAGCTGGCTCTGGGCGGCACTGCCGTAGGCACCGGCTTAAATGCCCCCAAAGGCTTTGATACGGAAGTGGCAAAGGCTGTTTCCGAGCTCACGGGAAAAGAATTTGTCACCGCAGCCAACAAGTTCCACTCTCTCACCAGCAAGGACGAGCTGGTATTCGCCCACGGCGCCTTAAAGGGCCTGGCAGCCAATCTGATGAAGATTGCAAATGATATCCGCTGGCTTTCCAGCGGCCCCCGCTGCGGACTGGGTGAAATCTTTATCCCGGAAAATGAGCCCGGAAGCTCCATTATGCCGGGAAAGGTAAATCCGACTCAGTGCGAGGCTGTCACTATGGTGGCGGTTCAGGTTATGGCAAATGACACAGCTGTAGGCATCGCTGCCTCTCAGGGAAACTTTGAATTAAACGTGTTCATGCCCGTATGCATTTACAATTTTCTCCAGTCTGTCCGTCTTTTAACCGACGCACTGATTTCCTTTAATAATAACTGCGTATCCGGCATCCGGCCCAACCGTGAAAAGATGGATGAAAATCTCCACCGTTCCCTGATGCTTGTGACCTGCCTAAATCCTCATATCGGCTATGAAAATGCGGCTAAAACCGCAAAAAAAGCCTATAAGGAAAATATTTCCCTGAAGGAAGCCTGCGTATCTCTGGGCTTTCTCACTGAAGAAGAATTCGATCAGGTATTCAAACCCGAAGCTATGGTATAAACACTCTGTTCTCAGAGCACATTTTATTTTACAGGAGGAACAAAATCATGGATATCAATCAGGCATCCCTGCAGATGCATTATGATCTGAACGGAAAAATCGAGGTCGTTTCCCGCAAAAAAATCGAAACAAGAGAGGATCTTTCTTTAGCCTACACTCCGGGCGTAGCCGAGCCCTGCCGGGTGATCGCAAAGGATTACGAGCAGTCCTTTAAGCTTACCCGCCGCTCCAACCTGGTAGCCGTCATCACAGACGGTACGGCTGTTTTGGGTCTGGGAGATATCGGCCCTGCAGCCGGTATGCCGGTTATGGAGGGAAAATGCGCCCTGTTTAAGGAATTTGCGGATGTAGATGCATTCCCTCTCTGCATTGACTCCAAGGACACAGATACCATTGTACAGACCATACATCTGATCTCCAAAAGCTTCGGCGGCATCAATCTGGAGGATATTGCCGCTCCCAGATGCTTTGAAATTGAGCGCCGTTTAAAGGAGCTGTGCGATATCCCTGTATTCCATGATGACCAGCACGGCACCGCTATCGTTGTGGCAGCCGCCCTGTTAAACGCCATCAAGGTAACAGGAAAGGAAATGGGAACGCTTCGTGTGGTAATTAACGGAGCAGGGGCCGCAGGCATTGCCATCGGAAAACATCTGATCAATATGGGCTTTGGAAATGTGATCCTCTGCGATATCAACGGTATTATCTGCGAAGGCGACGAGGGCTTAAATCCGGGCCAGGAAGAAATTTCTCATATCAGCAATCTGGATCACGAGCATGGCACTCTGGCCGACGCCTTAAAAAAGGCAGACGCCTTTATCGGAGTATCCCGTCCCGGACTGGTGACAAAGGAAATGGTTGCCTCCATGAATAAGGGTATCGTCTTTGCCATGGCAAACCCCACACCGGAGATTATGCCCGACGAGGCATTGGCAGGAGGCGCTGCAGTCGTAGGAACCGGCCGCTCCGATTTCCCCAACCAGATCAACAATGTACTGGTATTTCCGGGCGTATTTAAGGGAGCGCTTTCCGTCCGCGCCAGAGAGATCACTGAATCCATGAAGCAGAGAGCCTCCTATGCCATTGCCGGCATGGTTTCTGATGAGGAGCTTACAGCAGAACATATCATTCCATCCCCGTTAAATAAGGCGGTAGCCAACGTAGTTGCAAAGGCTGTGGCCGATGTAGCTGTGGAGGAAGGGATTGCACGGATTTAAACCGGTATTATCCACTCTCCCAAAAAGGCCCCGGCACTTCAAAAAGTCGAAGTTCCGGAGCCTTTTTTATCGTATTCTGTTTTAAGTCAAAACATGTCTCTGTACTTTATACCGTATATCCCAGCATAGCTGGCAGCCATGTAGTAAGCGGCCCCCAGAGACTGATGGCAATGAGGACGATCACATTACAGATCACATAGGGCAGAGCACCCTTAAAGATCTCCACAATAGGCATCCTGTTAATCTTATTGCATGCATTCAAACACATTCCTACCGGAGGCGTTACCAGTCCGATTGCCAGACCTGTGATCATCATGGCTCCAAACTGCAGAGGAGAGAAACCGTAATTCTGCATAACAGGAAGCATGATCGGGGTCAGAAGGAGAATTGCAGGGCTGACGTCGATAAAGGTACCAATCATAAGAATCATCACATCAAACATCAGTGCGATTCCCCATGCAGGCATATTTAATCCCATAAAGAAGGCAGCTACGGTCTGAGGCACCTTCTGCATAGTCAGAACCCATGTAAAGATCGTTGTAAATCCGATAATAATCATGATAGAGGAAGAGGAAATCAGTGTCTTTTTAAGAGCATTCCACACATCCTTCCAGGTCAGCTCGCGGTATACGAAAAATCCAACCAAAAGAGCGTACAGCACAGCGATACCAGCACTCTCCGATGCGGTACATACGCCGAAGGATACACAAATGATGATGAACAGCGGCATGATCAGAGCCGGGATACCGGAAATAATGGCACTCATAAATTCCTTCATCACAAACGGAGTTTTCTTTGGATGCCAGTGATTCTTGTGGCTGATCCAGAATACCAGAACAAGCTGTGTCAGACCGATCAGGATGCCTGGAACAGCGCCTGCCATAAACAGGGCTCCTACAGATGCGCCGGAAATCATGGAGTACACGATCATAGGAGTAGACGGCGGAATGATCATACCCATGGTAGAGGATGCAACGGTGATGCCTGCTGAAGCATGAGGCGGATATTTATTTGGCCTCTTTTAAATCTTCCTGATAACTTTCCAACACCGGCAGATCCCAGGTATAGAACTGGCTTTTGCGCATAATGTCAAAGGTGTAAGGATCTTCCTGGCAGGAAGCCCGTCCGCCCTGATTTTTTACCTGTGTAAACTGCTGCCACTCCATAGCGGTAATCTCATCTGCCAGAGTCCTGATTTCCTTTGACGGAGCAACATCAGATTCAGAAGATTTCTCCTCTTTTTGTGTTTTCTCCCCAGAAAGTTTTTCCATCCGCGATAAAACTTCCGCCTTCTGGCGCTCTAAAAACAGCTCGTCACTGTCTGTCAGCCCCTGCTTCTTCAGTTCATCTAAAATAATCCCGCAGACATTCTCAATCCGCTCCTCTGTTTTCTCCTCGTCCGGACGGCTGCCTGCCAGCTGTTCCAGCGCTCCCTTAAGCTCCCGCACACAGATAAACGCCTCCATAGCCCGCAATCTCCACTTATAGAAGGGCATATACTGGCGGTTTAAAAGATATCCCGCCTCTGCAGAAGCCTGAATAAACTCTGCAAGGCTGGCCTGCATCATCCCGATATCCCTTCTGCGGCGGCCCCGCTCATAATTATACTGTCCGGACTGGGCCATTTTTCCCAGGCAAAGTCCCAGACGGTACAGGCGTACCTTTTCCGGACAGGCTTCAAATTCTCTCCTGCGTCTGGTAAATTCTCCCAGTTTATCTTCAAAAACAGCTCCGCTGACCGCAGTTCTTAACTGCTCCGGAGGGATCCTGTTCCATGTGGCCCGCTCCCTCTTTTGTCGTATTTCGCACGGGAATCCCCTTAAAACTCTCTGCCAGCCTGTCATAATCTGCCTGAAGCTGTTCTCCGATTGCTTCATAGTCCTCTTTTGTAAGCCAGAAACAGAAGCCGGGACCAAAATCGTGATCTGTAGAATATACATCATCCAATCCCAGACATTCTGAGCCTTCTCCCGCCAGGCCTGCGGCAATCCGGTCCGCGTAGGCAGGATATTTTTCCAGCAGCATAGGACGGCCCTTCTGTTCATAAAAGCTCCTTGCCAGATCCAGTCCGCAGATCCCGCTCTTTTCAAAGGCCTCTCTTCGGGCTTTCACATCAAGAACCTGCTCCCGGTTGCGGTTTAACGTCTGCCATCCGTCATTTTTTCCGTACAGACGGTTGATGAGCTCCATAGCCTGTCTGTAATACGCTTCCGCCTCATCCAGTTCGCCCCGATGAAAACAGGCTTCCGCCAGACCGGCCAGAGCAGAAGGGTAATGGGGATCCGGATTTCCGGGAAGGTTTTCAAAAAGCGCTGCCGCCTCCTTCATATACCGTGCGCCTCTGGCTGTGCGGTGCATCTTAAAGCAGATATTTCCCAGATTGGTCAGCGTTGTAGCACACTCTACCTGAGCGTCAGGAAGACGGCGGATCATATCAAGCGCCTTTAAGCCCCTTTTCTCTGCCTCCGAAAGCCGTCCGGTTTCCGCATACAGAAGGCTCAGATTATTGTGAAGGCCCGCCAGACGGTAATCCGGCTCCTTTAAAAGAGAGGCGTATACCTTCTCGGCTTCCCTGTAAGCCGCTTCTGCCTCCTCATACCTTCCCGCCGCACGAAAGCCGGTGGCTGCGTTCAAACAGGTAGTTCCGTGATGAAGTGTTCCGGAAAGCCCCAGTTCCCTCACCAGCTCCATCGCCTCTTTCGCACAAAGCACACATTTTTCATACTCTCCCCTTACACGATAATATCCTATCAGTTCATTTAAAACAGCCAGAATGCCCCCCTTGTCATCTGCCTGCCTCGCTGTTTTCATGCCTTCTGTAAGATATTCTTCTGCCAGATCCATACGTCCGTTCTCATACAGACGATCCAGCCCATTCATAAATTCATCTAATTGGAACACGCCGCAGCCCCCTCCTTTGTGTGATTTGTATAAAATATATTTGTTTTGTGCGAATGTTTGTTTATTTTATCACCACCAGACGAGAATTGCAAGACCAACCCTATATCAGATTTGCCGCAATCGGAACTGCGATCACGGTCATCAAACCTGCCACAGCGATGGAGAGACTGCTCATAGCCCCTTCAATCTCCCCCAGCTCCAGCGCCTTAGCGGTACCAATGGCATGAGCGCTGGTGCCTAAAGCCAGCCCCCTGGCAATGGGGTGGCGCACCCCCGTGATGCGAAATACCAGTTCTCCCAGTACATTTCCGATCACACCTGTGAGGATAATACTCATAACAGTCAGGGTAACGATCCCCCCTGCCTCCTCACTGACTCCCATTCCGATAGCCGTGGTAATGGACTTTGGAAGCAGCGTTACATAATTTACATGGGAAAGCCCCATCAGCTGGCACATGAGAAAAATGCTCACCACGCTGGCTCCCACTCCTGATCCAATGCTTACAAATACAGCTGCTCCGTATTTTTTCAGCAGATGGAGCTGCTTATAAAGAGGGATCGCCAGGCACACCGTGGCCGGTGTTAAAAGCCAGCCCAAACCGGATGCACTTTGACTGTAGACCGCATAATCCACGCCTGTTCCCAAAAGAAAAACAATGATAACAGCCGCTGACACCAGAAGCGGATTTAAAAGAGCAAGCCTTGTCTTTTCTTTCAGCCAGCAGGCAGACAAATACGCTCCGACACTGAATACAAATCCCCAATACTGTGACTGTTCCAAAAATTCCTTCAGTATTTCCTTCATCCTCTTAGTCCTCCTCTTTCTTATTTCCGCTCTCCACCATTCTCTGGGCCACTGTTCCCGTAACTGCCATGACGATCACCGTTGACGTGGCAATAATAAGCAGAAACGGCAGGAGCACCTCCCGCAGCTGGTCTGCACTTTCAATAATCCCTACGGTAGCCGGAATAAACATCATGCTCATGGTATCCATGAGAAAATTTCCGGTCCCCTCTACGCTTTCCAGCTTCACGATCCCGCTCATCAGGGCTGTCAGCATTAAAAAAAGGCCGTATACGCCTGCCGGTACTGGAAACGGAAGAAAGTGGCTGAGGGCCTCTCCTGCCAGGGTGACCCCCAAGATAATGCCAATTTGTTTTACATACTTCATATGGATTCCTCCTGCTGTTTTATATGTACTCTCCCAACCATCCTATACGCCGTCCTATTCTATCACCACCCATTTTCAGGCGCAAGGTCTGAATTCATAAAATACAAAGGAAATACAATCCACCCGGTCTTGCATTCCGGACAATGGCCGATTACAATAAAAGAAAACATATCCGGAAAGGATCTGAATTCTATGAAAATTTTTTACGCAGACACACTGGAGCATGGACAGCATTTAAAGCTTTCCGCTCTTTTTGATCTCTGTTTTCCGTCCCCCGGCCTTCCCGGCGCTTTGCCGGCAGATGCAGACGGCTTCTGGCTGGCTGCTGATGAAAACGACGAACTGACCGGCTGCCTGCTCCTGTTCCGGACAGATCTTCATTCCTGGGAAGGGATTCCTTTCGTTCATCCCACTTACCGCAGGAAGGGGATTTTTTCCTCTTTGCTGGCAAATGCCTGCCAAAAGGGGAACTGTCCCGGAGAGGATGAACTATTCTTTTCTGTCCGTCCCACGCAGACACTCTGGCTGCAGGTTCTAAAATCCATTGAAGCAGAAAAAGCCTTTGATGAATACATGATGGAATATTCATTTCAAAACCTTCCATCTGCCCGCCTGAAAACAGAAGCCGATTTTTCAGACGAGCTTACCGTTTCCTTTCAGGGAACAGAAGGAATGGCCTCTTGCCCTCATGTATCCTGCCTCCTCTCCTCTCATGGAAATTCCGTCTATCTGTATCAGCTGCTTACCGAAGAGGCGTTTCGCAGACAGGGACGGGCTTCGGATTTTCTGCACCATCTTTTTCCCCGGCTGAACGCCCTTGGATTTTCCTCTGTCCGTCTCCAGGTATCGGGAGAGAATCTTCCTGCTATGGCCCTGTATAAAAAAACAGGGTTTCATATCACTGAAACCCTGTCCTTTTATCTTTATTAAACGGAATACACCGCGCCTAATCCCGGCGCACCTCTACTCCCTGAGCTTCAATGCGCTTTCGGATCTCCAGCATCTTTTCATCTGTCTGGGCAATCACGTCGGCGCATTTTTTTAATTCCCCGCTGATCTCCCCGTCTGTATCTACAAATGACTTTTTGTATTTCAGCTCATGATCCAGACTGGCCCAGAAATCCATAGCAATGGTGCGGATCTGAACCTCTACGCGGATAAAACGCTTGGAATCCGTAAAAAATACGGGAACCTCCACGATCATGTGATAGCTGCGGTAGCCGTTGGGCTTTGGATTTTTGATATAATCCTTTACCGCGATCACCTTTACATCATCCTGGCGCACCAGCATCTCTGCCACTTCGTAAATATCATCCACAAAAGAGCAGATAATCCGTACTCCCGCCACGTCATCCAGGTTTTTAACCATCGATTCCAGAGATACCTCCAGTCCCCGGCGCTGCAGCTTTTCCACAATACTCAGCGGCTTTTTCACACGGGACTTGATCATCTCAATGGGATTTCTCTGGTTCTTTACCGAAAGCTCGTCATTTAAGACCTCCAGCTTCGTTTTAACTTCCCGGATGGCGCAGGTATAATGCATCATCACCTGCTGGAACTGTCTGGCCTGATCCAGCCAGATATCCGGAACCTGAGCCACATCCGGAACGCGGACGATGGACTGGTGAAGTTCGCTGTTGGGGCTAAGATTCATATTCATTGATTTTGCCACCTCATTTTGTCCTAAAGAGCTTCCACTGCTTCTGCAGCCTTTTCAAACCATGGCATCTCGATGTACTCTACCCGTCCGCCGTCAACCATCTGAGCGATTTTCGGATCGATCGGGATCTGAGCCAGAACCTTTAAGCCATTTTCCTGCGCTGCCTGCTCCACATGGCTTTCACCAAATACATGGATGTGTTTTTTGCAGTCCGGACATTCCAGATAGCTCATGTTCTCCACTACGCCCAGAATGGGAATATCCATCTTCTTTGCCATATTAACAGCCTTTGCCACGATCATACTTACCAGCTCCTGAGGAGAGGTAACAATGATAATTCCGTCTACCGGAAGAGACTGGAAAACCGTCAGAGGCACGTCGCCGGTTCCCGGAGGCATATCCACAAACATATAGTCCACATCCTGCCACAGGGTTTCCGTCCAGAACTGCTTTACAGCGCCTGCGATCACAGGACCTCTCCAGATCACGGGATCTGTGGCATTTTCAAGAAGCAGGTTGGCAGACATGATTTCCACGCCCTCTAAAGATTTTGCCGGGATCATCAGACGTCCGTCCGGCGTCACAGCCGGTCTCTCGTCTGCCACGCCAAAGGCCATGGGGATCGAAGGGCCTGTAATATCCGCATCCAGAATAGCTGTATGATGGCCCTTGCGGTTCATGCTTACAGCCAGCATGGAGGTTACAAGAGATTTGCCCACGCCGCCCTTTCCGCTCACAATGCCGATGACCTTTTTCACCTTGCTCTCCGGTGCCAATGCCTCTAAAAAGCTTGTTTTATCTGTTGTACGGCTCTCACAGTTTGCGCTGCAGGAACCGCAGTCATGATTACATTCGCTCATGATCATATTCTCCTTCCAAATTTCAGTTTCCTTTTCTGCCAGAAGCAGACACTCCCTTTATTATAATCCTTTCCCGGCGGAATGTCCATTCCTTTGAACGTTTGTTTCTGCATTTTACAGGCTCAATCCCTTACAGCAGGGCCCCCAGAAAATCCCTCAATCCAAACCGCGGTTCCTTTGTAAGGCGCTCCTCCAGAAGCAGGCGGTTTTCGTCTGAATGCTCCACCTCTCTGGAATAAGTATGTGCTGCATCCGCCATGGCCTTTACATCCAGACTTCCCTGCTCCATAAAACGCTCTAAAGCCATATCCTGAATGATCAGTACAGAGGCCAGGGCCATTTTAAGCTTTCCATAAGGATTTTCATTGTAAACGCTTCCGCAGAAGTAGGTAAATACAAAATATACCATCAGCTGCTCAGTCCATAATTCAAGTTCAGGACAGGCCTTTAAACATACGTTCCAGGCCTTTTTATAAGCCTCTTCCCCATTTCCGTAAAGAGAGCCTTCGATTTTCCCCCTTCTGGAAGGCCATTTGAGGTTTAAGGGCTCCATTTCCCCCAAAAGGGAAAACAGCTTTTTAAGAAAATCATACCGGCTTCCCTGAATTTTCTTTTCTTCAAAATACCTGATCCGATCCTCCCGTTCATATCTGGCAAACAGGGCGTCGGCTTCATAAAGCCGGTTTCTCCGAATCCTTCCCTGAAAGTCATGGCCCAAAGCCAGCACCATGGAAAGCCGCAGGGAAACCGGCGTCTTCCGGTCCTGGAGCAGTTTAAAAATAAGGCTTCTGGCATCTATGAGCTTTGTATACAGGAAAAAATCAAAGTCCTCATAGGTTTCCTCCCGCTCATCCTCCTTTTCCAGAAAGCGGACCGGTTCCTTACAGCCAAGAATCAGTTCTGCAGCCACCGGACAGGAAAGACACAGAGAAATCTCACGGCAGCCCTCAAATTCCTCTGTATGGCGGGGATACTGCCTGCAGGTCCGGCACAGGCTGTCCTTTCCCTGTTCAATATAAAGATCGCAGAGATTTTCCTCATTTAAGAAGGCACAGCGCCCTTCATAGCGCAGAAAGGAGCCCTCCTTCCAGTCAATGGAATTATGCAGGCGGTTTCCAAAGGAACCCTCTGTCTGCCGGTACCGTTTTAAGGCCTTATCATTAATCATAATTGCCCATCCGGCACAACAGGTATCGGGACATTTTGACCCGATACACTGAAACATTCTGTAATAATGGGGATATGTATACAGCATTTCTTATCTCTCTTTTCCGAATATGTACGTCTGTGGCGCACACTACTCCTGTGTTTTTATTTCCTTCCGTCCCAGCCGGATCTCTTCCAGATAATCATTCAGCTCTTTATCTGCTCCCTGAAACAGATAATGTTTGCCAGGTGCTCCCAGGCGTTTTTTCTCCTCGCGGATCAGCTGCTCCGTCCACTCAATATCCTCTCTCAGATCTTTTGCAGACATCAGGCGGCAGCCCTGTCCGTAAATGATCAGCTGCTCTAAACCGTCTGAGGTAGCCACGGTCACGCTGTACTTCCGCCCAATGCGGTGAGCCAGCTTTTCAATATACTGATCCGCTGTTTCCGCCTCTTTGGTGTATACTACATGGATGTTATTGTAGTCCAGCGCTTCCCCTGTATTTCCTGAAACCTTGTAGGCGTCAAATACCAGGATCAGGGTACATTTCTTATAGCCCTGATAATTGCACAAAATATCCATCAAACGGTGGCGGGCGCCCTCAATGGTCGTTTTCGACAGCTTCCTGAGTTCCTCCCAGGCGAAAATAATATTATAGCCGTCCACAAGAAGGTACTCTGTTTCTTCCTCTTTTTTTTCCTCCGGCTTTCTTTTCTTTTCACTGGCATAAACCCGGCTTCTCGCTTCCTCCTGGCCGGGATTTTTCCGGCGTACCGGGCCGAAGGTGCGCTCGAAAATAGCTTCCAGCTCCTTATCATCCGTCCAGGAGCCTCCTGCACCGCCCAAAACACGGCCCGGCTCCGAACCGTTGGAACGGACATCCATGGCAGATACTTTCCTTTCAGCCTCATTCTCTGCCTGTTTCTTCTTTAAAGGACTTTCCAGATGCATATAGTCCTCCACCTGATCCCAGGGTACCACAAAACCGGCTCCATGGGAGCAGAATACAGAACCGGTTGGATTTTCCAGATCTGCCTCCGGATCATATCCTGCCTGGCCGATGATCTCCTCCTCATTGTGGCAGGGTTCATAATCCCTGTACCACAAGGACAGCCGTCCTCTTCCCTTCGTATAGGCAGTGACCTCTCTCTGATAATCCCTCAGATTCACCACAGGCCCTTTTCCTGTAAGAACCGCCATATCCCCTTCGGTTTCCGGAGGATCAAATACGCCGTTTTTCCGCTCTATATCTGCCATTGCCCGTCCCAAATTTTCCGCGGGAATCTCCATACGGAACCCATAATACGGCTCCAGCAGGCGGCATTTTCCCGCACGCAGCCCCTGGCGCAGAGCCCGGTACGTCGCCTGGCGGAAATCCCCTCCCTCTGTGTGCTTAATATGGGCCCGTCCGGTTAAAAGGGTAATCCGCATATCCGTAATCTCAGCCCCTGTAAGAACGCCTCTGTGACGTTTTTCCTCCAGATGGGTCAGCACCAGCCTCTGCCAGTTCCGGTCCAGCACATCTTCGCTGCAGACTGTGTCAAACTGCAGGCCGCTTCCCGGTTCCCCAGGCTCCAGAAGAAGATGCACCTCCGCATAATGGCGCAGAGGTTCAAAATGGCCCACGCCCTCTATGGGCTCCAGGATTGTTTCCTTATACACGATATTTCCCGTACCGAACTCTGCCTCAAGACCATACCGCTCACGGATCAGTGTTTTTAAAATCTCGATCTGTACTTCACCCATAACCTGAGCCTTGATCTCGCCTGTGGCCTCTTCCCAGAGGATGTGAAGCTCCGGCTCCTCCTCCTCCAGCTGGCGCAGATCCCGGAGGCTTTTATGCACATCCGTACCTTCCGGAAGAAGAATGCGATAGATCAGCACCGGTTCCAGTACTGGAAGCTCAGAAGCAGCCTCTGCTCCCAGCCCCTGTCCCGGAGCAGAGGAAAGAAGGCCGGTAACTGCGCAGACCGTACCTGTCTGCGCCTCCTGAACCGTCTCATACTTTGATCCGGAATAAATCCGGATCTGGTTGACCTTTTCTTCCCCGATCAGCGCATCCTTCACACGAAGGACTCCTCCGGTAACCTTTAAATGGGTCAGACGGTTTCCCTGGCTGTCTCTGGATATTTTATAGATTTTGGCACCAAAAGAAGAGCTTCCCTCCGGAGCCCGGACAATTTCAAAAAGCCCCCTTAAAAAGCTCTCGATCCCCTTCATCTTAAGGGCTGATCCGAAAAATACAGGAAAAAGCTTCCGGCCGGCTGTCATGCGGATAATCTCCTCCCTGCCAATCTCTCCTGTCTCCAGATATGTTTCCAGCACCGCCTCATCACAGACTGCCAGGTTCTCCGCGAAGCTCTCCCTCTCGTCTGTTCCGGGATTCCATTCTCCCCCATCTGCCTGCCAGCCTCCGAAATCCACACAGCCCTCATCCAGACGGCCCTTTAACTCTTCCATCAGGCGCTCCTTATCCGTACCCGCCTGATCCATTTTATTGACAAACAAAACAGCCGGAATCTGATAGCGCTTTAGCAGCTTCCACAGCGTTTCCGTATGGCCCTGGATGCCGTCCGCTCCATTGATCACCAGAACGGCATAGTCCAGGATCTGAAGGGTGCGCTCCATTTCTGCTGAAAAATCCACATGGCCCGGCGTATCCATAAGGGTCACTTCCGTATCGCCCATGGAAAATACGGCCTGTTTGGAGAAAATGGTAATCCCTCTGGCCCGCTCCAGCTCAAAGGTATCTAAAAACGCATCCCTGTCGTCCACTCTCCCCAGCCTGCGGATGGCTCCGGCGCCGTAAAGGATAGCCTCCGACAGGGTAGTCTTTCCGGCGTCTACATGGGCCAACAGACCCGTACAAATATGTTTTTTTACTTTTTCAGGCTTCTGTTCGCCCATAAAAGGCGCCTCCCTTCGTGATTGCATAATACTGGATTATACCACAAAAGGAGGCGATAGTCGAGATACCATACTGGAATAAGCTATGGCTCAGTATTCAATTTTTCATAGGTAGCTTCGGATAGATGTGCATACTAAATTCCCCATCTGGAGTACGGTACATTGTAATCTTTTCCATTACGATCTTCCATAAGCTATTCTTTTCAGGGACTGACAATCGAGAATAACTATCTAAAATCCGTTGAGTAGTAGGAATAATTTCTGCTTCTGCATTTTTTATATCTGACTGGGATGACTGCTTCTTCAGCAGATCAGCTTCTGATGCCTGTAACTTACGCATCTCTCTGGTCAAAGTATCATTGCGCTTGGTAAACATTTCGACTGTATAGACACCTTTCTCCAGATATTCGCAAATTTTATCTTGTCGAAGCTGAGTCTCTGCAAATTGCTCACGAACCACCTTCAATGCAGTCTCTACGGGATCAACTTGAATCGTTTTTTCAGTTTCTATGTTCACTGTATACTCTGCCAGCCACGCTTTCATTGCTTTGAGAATAGATTCCTCTGCAAAATCACATTTTATTGCTCGACAGTCACATCCCCTTGTAGGGCAACGATACCATGGAGATGTTTTCTGTTTTTTTGATGAAACATTGCGTTTCATTACAGCTCCACATTTCTCACAAAATAAAATTGTTGCAAATGGATTTGTTAGCTGTCTATTTGAATTGACAGACGAATGGTTTCTCTCTTGTTGTTTAGATTTAACCATATCCCACTGCTCCTGGGAGATAATTGGCTCATGTAATCCTTCATATAATTCATAGTCTTTGCTTACCACTCTCTTTTTGGCAAGCATCCCGTCTTTTACAATTCTTTTTGTCGGTTCATGCTTCCAACGAATCATTCCTAAATAAACTTCATTGTTGAGGATATTCGTGATTGAGGTTTGCCCCCATGTGCCTGTCTGAGACGGAATGTGCATTTCATTTAATTGATACGCTATGGTATTATATCCAATGCCTTGTTTCCCATACATATCAAAAATCATTTGCACGATTTTGGCTTCACTTGATTCTATTTTTAAGCTATTACCCTTTACACCTGCCAATTTGTATATCCGGTATCCATAAGGGGCTACTGAACCAAGAAATTTACCCTCAGAAGCTGATTGATTCCTTCCGCGAACCAAACGCTTTGTGATAGTTTTCAATTCGTACCGGCTGAACATAAACTTCATATCTGTAAACTGTTCATCCGATTCATTCTGAAGATCATAAATCTTGGATGGTGTGATAATTTTACAATTATTTGTTTGAAGCACCTGCATAATATAGCCGGATTCCAAAGATGACCCTCTAGAAAGACGCTCAATATCAATACAAATAACTCCTGCATACATCCCGGTATTGACCAGTTCCAGTAAACGAAGCATCTTCGGTCGGGATGACAGGGATTCTCCCGAAACCACTTCTTCCAAAACTTCAACAACATTTAATCGTCTTTCCTTACAAAAAGATTCTAAAATACGCCGATGTCTGTTCAAAGTTTCTTCGACAGAAACTTCGTCAAAATCTGTATCCATTCTGGATTTTCTCAAATACATCAAATACCGTTCCATTATCACACCTCCTCTTTCTAAAATGTTTCTACATAACTATTAACACCACCTCCCACATTTTTTCTACAAGTTATTTAATATTTTTTGCAATTTTAAGAAGCGTTTCTTTGTCTAAATGCGATGCAAGTTTATAGTATCGCGTTTCATTGCTCCATACTAAAATATTTTCAAATGTGGAGTCAGTGGAACAAAAATATTCTCCTTCTAAATTATCTATTAATATAGATTCGATTTGATAATGTTCATTGTCAATGTGCAGAGTGTGACTGTATTCAAAGCAAGTTAAAGATATTTCATCTCCATCAGCATTTTCTAAAATACAATATTGGGTACTATTAATAGAATATTGCTCTTTTATATAATAGCCAGTGGGAATATAACCCAATTCAGGTATAGAATTTCCAGAGACTTCAGAGGGAGTGTAAAAAAATTCCACATAGCGCTCATAGACCTTAGTGATGATATTATGGCAGGCAGCCCGAACCTCACTGAATTGTAATAATATGGTAAAATTTATTCCCATAAGTATTAAAGCTACTGATGCCACTTTTCTGAATGTTCTCATAATAATTTTCATATGAGTGCGATGCCGATAGTGACGCATGAACTTTTTCATAGAGGAGACATAATGTAACGGTAGAGGTGTTTGCTGTATTTTATCTGTTTCATATTCCTCTAATTCCTTCAAACTGTGTTCGATGACTGCATCTTTTAGAAAGGCTTCCCAAATTTCATTTTCAAAGTCACTTCTCATCTTTTTTATCCCTTAAGCGTGTTCTTAAAAGTTTATTTGCGCGATAGAGCCGCATTTCTACAGTTTTCTTTTCGATATTAAGAAATTGTGCTATTTCGTCATTACTAAAGTCTAAAAAATATTTTAGCTCCAATACAGATTGATAAATGTCATTCAAATTCCCAATTTCCTCTATCAGATGTTTACGGGTCTCCTTTTTTATGATTAGATTTAAGATGTCCTCTGAATGGGAATTACGGTCATCAATATTCTCTTTCCATTCTTCATACGATTCTTCATCGATTTTACTTTGGCCTCGCAGATAATTCCTACAGTGATTATGTGTAATAGTAATTACATAATTCCTCATTTTTTGAGGATTGTTCATATCAAAGTGAGATAAATTTTCTGCTATTTTGATTAATACATCTTGAGATAAATCTTCTACAGTAAAGCTGTCTTTTGTATAGTATCGTACAGTATAATAAATGTATTTTAAATAGTGCTCATAGATATATAAAAATTTGTCAGTATCCTCTGGCGTATCAAAAACAAAAAGAAATATCATTTTCAGGACCTTTCACACTGATCGTGGTTTAATTCAACAGAAATGATAGCATCAAAAATATCCAGAAGCCTTTGTTGTTTAAAATCAGGCAGTAATTGGATACGCTGCTCTATATCTTTCAACATGGTTGAATTATAAGTAGAAATTGCTGTGCCAAGTAACAGATCCGCAGAAACATCTAAAGCATTTGCCAGACGTATTAAATTATCTAATCCGGGAGATTTTATGCCACGTTCGATATAGGATATAAAAATTGTACTGTATTCTATTTTTTCGGCCAGTTTCTCCTGACTGTAACCAGCACGTTCTCTGTATTTCTGTAATTGTTTGCCAAAATTTTTTCTGTTCATTTTTTAGCTCCTGTTGGTTAGTGACATAATACTAAAGGTATTTATCCTAACAAAATTATACAAAAGCCGATTTATAAGTACCAATGAGCAATAGTATTATATATATTACTCAAACTTCGCACATAAATTTTAGCTATGCACCTTGAAAATTCAATATCTGG
>OHPG01000281.1_pt1 | contig 26728 bp, 27 predicted proteins | sample 1577751 | NCBI WGS metagenome assembly OHPG01 (sample SAMEA3879548, study PRJEB24766) | human gut metagenome | biome: human-associated habitat; feature: feces | place: USA | collected 1985/1987
TGGAAAAAGCACAGAAAGAAGTAGATTCTATGATTCGCGAAGAAGGAGAGGCAGCAGCCATCGAGGTTGGTGTACCGGGTATCCATCCGGAATTGCTGCGTCTGCTTGGACGTATGAAATTCAGAACAAGCTACGGACAGAATGCGCTGAAGCATTCCATCGAGGTTGCTCAGTTGTCAGGACTTCTGGCAGGCGAGATCGGGCTGGATGTGCGTATGGCGAAAAGAGCCGGACTTCTGCACGACATCGGTAAATCGATCGATCACGATGTGGAAGGATCTCACATTCAGATTGGTGTGGATCTTTGCAGAAAGTACAAAGAATCAGCGACTGTGATCAATGCAGTCGAAGCACATCATGGCGATGTAGAGCCTCAGACGTTGATCGCCTGTGTTGTACAGGCTGCAGATACGATCTCAGCAGCAAGACCAGGTGCAAGAAGAGAGACATTAGAGACATATACAAACAGATTGAAACAATTAGAAGAGATTGCAAACCAGTTCAAAGGTGTTGACAAATCTTTTGCTATTCAGGCAGGTAGAGAGATTCGAGTAATGGTAGTTCCAGATCAGGTAACTGATGATGATATGGTACTTATGGCCAGAGAGATTGCTAATCAGATTGAATTTGAATTAGAGTATCCTGGTCAGATCAAGGTAAATGTGATCCGCGAATCACGCGTCACGGATTACGCAAAATAGAAAACTGAATATGAAATGAAAAGCGGAATTTCTGAAACATCGCAAGATGGGAAAAGAAGTTCCGCTTTTTCGTGGATGAAAGGAAGAGTTGTGTAATGAGCGAAAAGATCAAACGTCTGAAGAGAGAATTAAAGTATAAGGGAGCAATCGTAGATTTTTATCAGGATACGATGGAGATAGACGGCACTCATACGGCCACATGGGATTTTATCAGTCATAAAGGGGCTGCAGCGGTTGTTCCTGTAACAGAAGATGGAAAAATTCTGATGGTGCGCCAATATCGAAATGCACTGGAACGTTATACACTGGAGGTTCCGGCAGGCGCGCTGGATGCGGCAGATGAGCCGGGAATTGTATGTGCAGGCAGAGAGTTGGAGGAAGAGACTGGATTTCGCAGTGAGAATCTGGAATGGCTGATCACATTGCGGACAACAGTGGCTTTTTGCAATGAACGAATTGAGGTTTTTGTAGCAAGAGATCTGATTCCCTCCAGACAGCATCTGGATGAAGATGAGTTTATAGATTTAAAGGCATACACACTGGAGGAGTTAAAAGAAAAGATTTTTTCCGGTGAGATAGAAGATTCCAAGACCATTGCCGCTCTTCTGGCATATGAGACGAAGTATCGAAAAACTGAATAAATAAAAAGTCCCGGCATATAATGAAATATCGAAAGGAAAAGGAGAAAAACCATTGAAGATGTTTCATGTAAAGAGGCAGCTACTGGCTCTTTTTATGCCGGGATTTTTATTGGGAATTTTATATGTCAATCTGGAAGCGGAGCAGTTTGCAGCGGGGGCAGGGATTTTCAGCGAATATTTTTTGAAACAATACCGGGCGGCAGATATTCTGACGGGAGAGTATATCTGGTATTTGCTGCAGGTCCGTCTTTTGCCGTTTTTAGTGCTGCTGGGATCTGCTTTTACAAAATTCAGAAAAGCGGCAGTTATTCTGTTCTTGATTTGGACGGGCTTTTCTGCCGGACTTCTGTTTTCTATGGCAGTTCTCGGGATGGGAGTAAAAGGGAGCATCCTGTGCATTGCAGGAATACTCCCCCAGTTTTTATTTTATATTCCAGCGTATCTGATCGTGGTGTGGTATGCGTACTGCTACCCGCGTATGCAGTGGAATATACAGAAAAGTCTGGTTTCCGGAGGTCTGCTTTTAGTTGGTATCGTGTTAGAACTGTATGTAAATCCGGTTTTGGTCGGAGCATTTTTGAAAACCCTTTAAGCAGAGATGAGATGTTTTAAGACAACACTGCAGCAGATGCTGACTGCAAGCTGGCTGATCAATAAGCCCCATAAATATCCCTGGATACCGAAAACGGGAATTGCGAAAAACACACTTCCGATGCGGATGGCAAGCCCGACTGTGTTGATCGTAAAAGAGGTTGTTGTTTTGCCAAATCCGTTCAGGACACTCAGCAGAGAACCGTTTACATACAGAAAAGGACAGATCCACGCTAGTGTGATGATAAAATTGCCGGCCAGATCACTGGCAAACAAAAATTGACCGATCAACTGTCCGAAGAACAGGAAAAACAGACAGCAGAACAATCCCATGAGAAAACAGCAGCCAAGTACTTTTTGCAGCAGTTTTCTGATGCCGGATGCCTGGTCTTTGACCTGAAGCTCGGCAACTGTCGGCATCAGCATGATAGAAACAGAATTGGTGATGGCGGACGGGAATAGAATACAGGGAAGTGCCATTCCAGTCAGAACGCCATAGGTACTCAATGCTTCGGAAGTGCTGTGATTATAAAGTTTCAGACAGCCGGGGATCGAAACAGCTTCAATTCCCTGGAGCAGGCCAAGCAGTACCCGGTTGGCAGTAAGCGGCAGGGACAAGGGGACAAGTTCCCGGAAGCGGAGTCTTATAGAAGAGAAAGAAAATCCCGGACGGAAAATATCAGATCGGCTCTTTTGAAGTCTTCTGACAGAATAAAAGGTAGAAAACAGTTCTCCGAATGCAATTCCCGCAGCTGCGATGGAAATGTCCGCATGAAGTCCGTTTCGTGTCGCGAAGCGGTACAGGCAGAAAACAGATAAGATCCTGGCAGTCTGCTCGATCAGCTGTGAAACGGCAGGTATCTGTGTCTGTTTTAAACCATAGCAGTACCCCATGATACAACCATGAATAGAAGAAAGCGGCAAAGCGTAAGATAAGAGAATCAGGATCTCTTCACAACGTGGATCGCCGAGCAGCGCAGTCGAGAGATCGGCTGCGTTTTTTTGCAGGATGATCATTGTGATCACAGAGAGCAGGCATGAAATAAAAAGTCCGAGACAAAGTGTCTCAGAGGCTTCCCTGGGTTGATGGAGGGATTGTTTTCTGGCTACGGTTCTGGAAATGGCGGTCTCTAATCCTGCGGATGTAAATGAGATGCAGAGAGCAAATACCGGAAAAGTAAGCTGGTATAGGCCGACATTTTCTTCTCCGAATGTGTGGCTTAAAAAGATACGGTAAAAAAATCCCATGAACCGACACAGAAATCCCACGGCAGTCAGGATCAGGGTTCCTTGTAAAATTGTTTTTCTGGCAGACATAAATTCACCTGGAAAGAAGTGTTTTTAATAACATATTCGGTATTTTGCCTTGACAGAACAAAACGGCAATGGTATTCTACAAGAGGAAATCCTAGTAAAACAATAGGGATTGGAAAATAAGCGAATCAGCAAGAAGGTGAGAGCGTGAAATTATCTACAAAAGGAAGATACGGACTGCGCGCACTGATTGATCTTGCACAGCACGGCGGGGAAGGACCTGTATCGATCACAAGTATTGCGGAAAGACAGGAAATTTCGGAGCGGTATCTGGAGCAGCTGATGTCAAAATTAAAAAAGGCAGGTATCATCCAGAGCATCCGCGGAGCACAGGGGGGATATGTCCTTGCAAAGGAACTGGAAGAAGTTTCGGTGGGGGAGGTACTCCGTGCGCTGGAAGGAGATCTCAATCCGGTAGAATGTTCCGGGTTTCTCTTAGAGGGCGGCTGCCAGGCAGCAGATAACTGTGTGACAAAGTATGTGTGGCAGCGGATCAATGACAGTATCAATCAGACCGTAGATGAGATGAATTTAAAAGCACTCGTAGAAGTGGGCGAGAATCTCAGGGAGAGCAAGGCCGACCAGACGTGTGTTTCCAATAGAGACTGCAGAAAATAAACAAAAGGAGAAAGAACATGAGCAGACTGATTTATTTAGACAATGCGGCAACAACGAAAACTGCACCGGAAGTAGTAGATGCAATGATTCCGTACTTTACAGAGCACTATGGCAATCCATCCAGTGTGTATAGTTTTGCTTCCGGAAATAAGGAAGTGGTGAGCAGACAAAGAGAGATTATTGCGCAGGCACTTGGCGCACAGGCTAACGAAATCTATTTTACGGCAGGGGGGTCCGAGTCTGACTGCCGAAGCGTATGAGAAGAAAGGAAAACATATCATCACGACAAAAATCGAGCACCATGCAATCCTGCATACATGTGAGTATCTGGAAAAACAGCGTGGATTTGAAATCACATATCTGGATGTGGACGAGAACGGTGTCGTAAAGCTTGATGAACTGAAAAAAGCGATTCGTCCGGATACGATCCTTATTTCTGTGATGTTTGCAAATAATGAGATCGGAACGATCCAGCCGATCCGGGAAATTGGAGAGATTGCACAGGAACACAAGATTTTGTTCCATACAGATGCAGTACAGGCATTTGGCCAGATACCGATTGATGTGGATGCCTGTCATATTGATATGCTCAGCGCAAGCGGACATAAGCTCAACGGACCGAAAGGAATCGGATTTTTATATATCCGCAAAGGAGTCAAGATCCGATCCTTTGTACACGGAGGTGCACAGGAGAGAAAGCGCCGTGCCGGAACAGAAAACGTGCCTGGTATTGTTGGAATGGGGGCAGCTGTGGAGCGTGCGATGCGGACAATGGAAACAAGAACCGCAAAAGAGCGAAAACTCAGAGATTACCTGATCGAGCGGATTGAGACAGAAATTCCATACTGCCGCTTAAACGGAGACCGCACGAACCGGCTTCCGAATAATGTAAACTTCAGTTTCCGGTTTATCGAGGGAGAATCTCTTTTGATCATGCTGGATATGAAGGGAATCTGTGCATCCAGTGGTTCTGCCTGCACATCAGGGTCTCTGGATCCGTCGCATGTATTGCTGGCGATCGGACTGCCGCACGAAATCGCACATGGTTCTCTGCGCATGACACTGGGAGAAGAGACGACCAGAGAAGATCTGGATTATACCGTAGATACACTCAAAGAGATCGTGGCAAACTTAAGAGGTATGTCACCATTATATGAAGACTTTATCAAAAAACAGAATGCATAATAAAAAGGAGTATTGATATGTATACAGAAAAAGTAATGGATCACTTCCAAAATCCAAGAAATGTAGGAGAAATTGAGAATGCAAGCGGTGTGGGAACCGTTGGAAATGCCAAATGTGGGGATATTATGAGAATTTATCTGGATATCGATGAGAATCAGATCATTCGGGATGTAAAATTTAAAACATTTGGATGTGGAGCTGCGGTTGCTACAAGCAGTATGGCAACAGAACTGGTCAAAGGAAAAAGTATTTATGAGGCGCTGCAGGTGACGAACAAGGCGGTTATGGAGGCTCTGGACGGACTTCCGCCGGTAAAGGTACACTGTTCTCTTCTTGCAGAAGAGGCAATTCATGCGGCGCTCTGGGATTACGCAGAGAAGCATCATATTAAGATCGAGGGGCTGGAAAAGCCGAAATCTGATATCCACGAAGGCGAGGAAGAGGAAGAAGAGGAATACTAAAATGAGTAAAGTTGTTGTTGGAATGTCCGGAGGGGTGGATTCTTCCGTAGCGGCATACCTTTTAAAAGAGCAGGGGTATGACGTGATCGGAGTGACCATGCAGATCTGGCAGGACGAAGAACAGGCCGCTCAGGAGGAAAACGGAGGCTGCTGCGGACTCAGTGCGGTAGATGATGCAAGAAGAGTGGCAGCTGCACTGGAAATCCCATACTATGTGATGAATTTTAAAAAAGAGTTCAAGGAAAATGTGATCGACTATTTTGTGGAAGAATATCAGAATGGAAGAACGCCCAATCCCTGTATTGCCTGTAACCGGTATGTAAAGTGGGAATCTCTTTTACAAAGAAGTCTCTCGATCGGTGCAGAGTATATTGCGACGGGACATTATGCAAGAGTGGTACAGCTGGAAAACGGAAGATATACTCTTCGGCGCTCTGCTACGCTTGCAAAAGATCAGACTTATGCATTGTATAATCTGACACAGGAACAGCTGAAAAGGACTTTGATGCCGGTGGGGAAATACACAAAAGACGAGGTACGTGCCATTGCAGAAAAGATCAATCTCAGGATTGCCAACAAACCGGACAGCCAGGATATCTGCTTTGTGCCGGATGGCGACTATGCCGCTTATATTGAAGAAGAGGCAGGGGTGAAAGTTCCGGAAGGAAATTTCGTGCTCACAGACGGTACGGTGCTTGGACGGCATAAAGGGATTACCCATTATACGGTAGGGCAGAGAAAAGGTCTGGGTCTGGCACTTGGATATCCCGCATTTGTTTTGGAGATCCGTCCGGAAACCAATGAAGTTGTGATCGGGACAAAAGAAGAATCCATGACTACACAACTTCGAGCCAGAAATCTGAATTTTATGGCAGTGGAAGATTTAACCGAGCCTTTACATGTATTTACCAAAATACGCTATAACCACAAAGGCGCCTGGTGTACAATAGAGAAGACGGGAGAGGATGAAGTACTGTGTACCTTTGATGAACCACAAAGAGCGGTCACTCCCGGACAGGCTGTTGTATTTTATGATGGAGAGTATGTGCTCGGCGGAGGAACGATTCAATGATAACAAGTGATTCTCATATGCATACAAGATTTTCCACGGACAGTGATGCAGATATCCGGGATATGATCGAGAGTGCGCTCAAAAAGGGATTGCGGTCCATCTGTATTACCGATCATATTGACAAAGATTATCCGTTTCATGAAGATACCGGTGCAGAGGCATTTCTGGTGGATCTGGATGAGTATTTTCCGAAGCTGGCAGAGTGGAAAGAGGCATATGCGGAGAAAATTCAGATCCGGAGAGGGATTGAGCTGGGGCTGCAGCCTCATCTTGCGGGATTTTATGAAGAACTGACGAATCAGTATCCGTTTGATTTTGTGATCGGTTCAGTTCATGTGGTGCATGGGATGGATCCCTATTACGGAGAGATTTTTGAGGGACGGTCTGATGAAGAAGTTTACAAAGAGACTTTTCTGGCTACCCTGGAAAATCTAGATGCAGTCAGCAGTTTTGATGTGCTGGGCCATCTGGATTATGTGGTACGTTATGGAAAGTGTCAGGCCAGGCAGTATTCTTACAAAAAATATGCACAGGAGATTGATGAAATCCTGAAAAAAGTGATCGCAATGGGGAAAGGAATCGAGCTGAATACGGCCGGATGGAAATACGGCCTTGCATTCTGCCACCCCCATCCGGAAATTCTCTGCCGGTATAAAGAACTGGGCGGGGAAATCATCACAGTAGGATCTGATGCGCATAAGCCCGAGCATGTGGCTTATGATTTTCAGAAAGCAGCAGACGTTTTGAAGGCGTGCGGCTTTAAATATTATACAGAATTTCAGGACAGAAAACCTATTTTTAAACAACTTCTATAAAAATATATTTTAGGCTTGAATTTTTGTTTCCATTTTAGTACAATAACCGTAGTTGATGAATCTTTAACAAAGTAATTACTTGGTTGGAGATTTACAATAAACAGCTGCAAAGCAGCAACAATTTTTTTAAACTTTAGGAGGAATTAATCATGGCAGTAAAAGTAGCGATTAATGGATTTGGACGTATTGGACGTCTTGCATTCAGACAGATGTTCGGAGCAGAAGGATATGAAGTAGTTGCAATCAACGACTTAACATCTCCAAAAATGTTAGCTCACCTGTTAAAATATGACTCTACACAGGGAAAATATGAACTGGCTGACAAAGTAGAAGCTGGTGAAGATTCTATCACAGTAGACGGAAAAGAAATCAAAATCTATGCAAAAGCTGACGCTAAAGAACTTCCATGGGGAGAAATCGGCGTAGACGTAGTTCTGGAGTGTACAGGATTCTACACATCTAAAGCAAAAGCTCAGGCACACATCGATGCAGGTGCTAAGAAAGTAGTTATCTCTGCTCCAGCAGGAAACGATCTTCCTACAATCGTATACAATGTAAACCACGAGCAGCTGACAAAAGAAGATAACATTATCTCTGCAGCTTCTTGTACAACAAACTGCTTGGCTCCAATGGCAAAAGCTCTGAACGACCTTGCAGCAATCAAATCTGGTATCATGTGCACAATTCACGCTTACACAGGTGATCAGATGACACTGGACGGACCACAGAGAAAAGGTGATTTAAGAAGATCTCGTGCAGCAGCTTGCAACATCGTTCCAAACAGCACAGGTGCAGCAAAAGCAATCGGTCTGGTTATCCCAGAACTGAACGGAAAACTCATCGGATCTGCTCAGCGTGTTCCAACACCAACAGGATCTACAACAATCCTTACAGCAGTAGTTGAAGGAAACGTAACAGTTGATCAGATCAACGAAGCTATGAAAGCAGCATCTAACGAATCTTTCGGATACAACACAGATGAGATCGTATCCAGCGATATCGTAGGAATGAGATTTGGATCTTTATTCGATGCTACACAGACAATGGCTCTTCCATTAGACAATGGAACAACAGAAGTACAGGTTGTTTCTTGGTATGACAACGAAAACTCTTACACAAGCCAGATGGTAAGAACAATCAAACACTTCGGAACATTACTGTAAGTCGAAATATAGAAAAATTTAATCAGTTAGATTATATTTTTGAAAAATAGGCTCACAAAGGGTCCGGTCTTATTTGGACCGGACCTTTTTGTCTGACAGAAAATAAACACAGGGAGGCAATCAAAATGCTTAACAAAAAATCAGTAGATGATATCAATGTAAAAGGAAAAAGAGTGCTTGTAAGATGTGACTTTAACGTGCCGTTGATCGATGGTAAGATCACAGACGAAAACCGTCTGGTAGCAGCTCTTCCAACAATTAAAAAATTAGTTGCAGACGGAGGAAAAGTAATCCTTTGCTCACACCTTGGAAAACCGAAGGGAGAGCCAAAACCGGAATTATCTCTTGCACCGGTAGCAGTAAGATTGTCAGAACTTCTCGGACAGGAAGTAAAATTTGCAGCAGATGCTGAAGTAGTAGGCGAGAATGCAAAAGCAGCAGTGGCAGCAATGAACGATGGAGATATCGTACTTCTTGAGAATACACGTTACAGAGCAGAAGAGACAAAGAACGGAGAAGCATTCTCCAAAGAACTGGCTTCTTTATGTGATGTGTTCGTAAACGATGCATTCGGAACAGCTCACAGAGCACACTGCTCTAACGTTGGTGTGACACAGTTCGTAGACACAGCAGTTGTCGGATACTTAATGCAGAAAGAAATCGACTTCCTTGGAAACGCAGTAGAAAATCCGGAGAGACCATTCGTTGCAATCCTTGGAGGATCTAAAGTTTCCAGCAAGATTTCTGTAATCAACAACCTGCTTGAAAAAGTAGATACACTGATCATCGGTGGTGGAATGTGCTTCACATTTACAAAAGCTCAGGGTGGAAATGTCGGAAAATCTCTTCTGGAAGAAGATTACTTACAGTACGCACTGGATATGATTGAAAAAGCAAAAGAAAAAGGTGTAAAATTACTCCTTCCTGTAGATGCTGTTGCAGCAGATGAATTCTCTAATGATGCAAACATCAAAGTTGTTCCTCAGAATGAAATCCCAGAAGGATGGATGGGGCTGGATATCGGACCTGAGACAGCAAAATTATATGCTGAAGCAGTAAAATCTGCAAAAACAGTTGTATGGAACGGACCAATGGGATGTTTCGAAATGCCAAACTTTGCAAACGGAACAGAAACAGTTGCAAAAGCACTTTCTGAGACAGATGCTGTGACAATCATCGGTGGTGGAGATTCCGCAGCAGCTGTAAACCAGTTAGGATACGGAGACAAGATGACACACATCTCTACAGGTGGTGGAGCATCTCTGGAATTCCTTGAAGGAAAAGAACTCCCGGGAGTAGCAGCAGCTAACGATAAGTAAAAAGCTTAGCGAAAACAAGCCGCAGGCGCAGTTTGGAATAAACAGTGTACATAACAGTACAGGAAAGAGTGAAGAGTATGTCAAGAAAGAAAATTATCGCAGGAAACTGGAAAATGAACAAAACTCCAAGCGAAGCAGTTGCATTAGTAGAAGAGTTAAAACCACTGGTAGCAAATGAAGAAGTAGATGTTGTATTCTGTGTACCGGCTATCGATATCGTACCGGTTGTAGAAGCCGTAAAAGGAACAAACATCCAGGTTGGAGCAGAAAACATGTACTTCGAAGAGAGCGGAGCTTACACAGGAGAGATCTCTCCGGCTATGCTCGTAGATGCAGGAGTAAAATACGTTGTACTTGGACATTCTGAGAGAAGAGATTACTTCGGTGAGACAAACGAAGATGTCAACAAAAAAGTCCTGAAAGCATTTGAGCACGGTATTACACCGATCATGTGCTGTGGAGAGACTCTGGAGCAGAGAGAACAGGGCGTAACAATGGATTTCATTCGCCAGCAGGTAAAAGTTGGATTCCAGAATGTAACAGCTGATCAGGCAAAAACTGCAGTGATCGCTTATGAGCCAATCTGGGCAATCGGAACAGGAAAAACAGCTACAACAGAGCAGGCTCAGGAAGTTTGCAAAGGAATCCGTGAGTGCATCGCTGAAGTTTATGATGAAGCTACAGCAGAAGCAATTCGCATTCAGTACGGCGGATCTGTAAACGCTGCAACAGCTCCTGAATTATTTGCACAGCCGGATATTGATGGAGGACTCGTAGGTGGAGCTTCTCTTAAAGCTGATTTCGGACAGATTGTCAACTACAAATAGAAATCGCATTTGCCGATCATTTACAAATTAAGGTGTGGGCATGACCTTTTGGTTGCGCCTGCACCTCTTTCATTTCCCGTTCGAGAGAGTAAATTTTGAGGAGGTACAAATTTCATGAATCAGAAAGAAGCGGTTCACGAACGATTAAAAGAATATGCGTGTGTCGCACCTGATCAGATGATGCAGAAGCTTCAGATCAATGCAGAGGGGATTACGCAGGAGGAGGCAATCATCCGGCGACAGAAATATGGAAATAATGCGCCGTCTGCAAAGAATAAGGATACGATGTTTTATTGTATTCGAAGAGCTTTTGTGAATCCATTTTCTACGATCCTGTTTTTCCTTGGTTTAATCTCTTTGGTAACAGATGTATTTTTGTCCAGTGATTATCAGAAGAATCTGACAGCGGTCCTGATCATTTTTTCCATGCTGATTCTCAGTGGAATTGTCCGGCTGACTCAGGAGCTGCATTCTAAACGAGTTGCAGATGAACTGTTTCAGTTGGTGCATACAACGGTTCAGGTATTGAGAGATGGACAATGGGTGGAGTTATCTTCTTCTGAATTGGTAGTTGGCGATCAGATCCGCTTAGAGGCAGGCGACAGGGTTCCGGCAGATTTGCGGTTAACAGGCGCGACGGATTTGTTTGTTTCGCAATCAGTGATCACCGGTGAAAGTGCCATACTCGAAAAATTTCCGGAGGCTTTGCCCAAAGAACCGCAGAAACTGACAGATTACAGCAATATACTGTTCGGAGGCACGACAGTTGCAGGAGGAACGGGAACTGGGATTGTCCTGACAGTTGGTCAGGAGACAGTTTACGGTGGTCTGACTCCGTCTGTGGAGGCACGCAAGCAGGGATTTGACCGTGGTGCCAATTCGATCGCATGGGTGTTGATCCGATTTATGACAGTTTTAGTCCCGGTTGTGTTTCTTGCAAGCGGACTGACGAAGGGAGACTGGTTAGAAGCGTTTTTATTTGCACTTTCTGTTGCAGTCGGAATCACACCGGAGCTGCTTCCGATGGTGGTCAACGCCTGTCTGGCAAAAGGCAGTCATTCGATGGGAAAGAAACAGACAATCGTAAAAAATATCAATGCGATGCAGAGTTTTGGAAGCATGGATGTCCTGTGTGTGGATAAAACAGGAACATTGACCCAGGATACAGTCCTGCTGGAGTATTACATGGATATTCTCGGGAATGAGAGTCAGAAGGTGCTGGATTATGCATATCTGGCAAGTCATTATTCTACCGGAGTGGGAAATCATCTGGACGAGGCGATCTGCAAGGCGGAGAAAATGCAGGGAAAAGCAGATTACTACAGGCAGCTGACAGAAAAATATCAAAAGACAGATGAACTTCCTTTCGACTATAACCGACGTTTTTCCAGTGTATTATTGAATACGGGAGAAGAAAATATCTGGATCATCAAGGGAAGTATTGAGGAAGTTGCAGAGCAGTGCAGCATGATAGAATACCGTGGAGAGAAAACAGCGGCAGGTGCGGATATCCTGCAAAATGTTCACGCTGTGGTTGATGAAATGCTGGAAGACGGGATGAAGGTAATTGCAGTTGCCTATAAAACAATGAGCAGAGCAGCCCTTGTTCCCGAGGAAGAGCATGACTTTATTCTGTTGGGGTATCTGGCATTTTTTGATGTGCCAAAGAAGAGTGCCGCAAGTGCAATTCAGAAGCTTCACAGTCTTCATGTGAATGTAAAGGTGCTGACAGGAGATCAAAAACAAGTGGCACGATCCATTTGCAGGCGTATCGGAATTCCAACAGAGAGTTGTCTGACAGGAGCACAGCTGGATGCTCTTTCTGAAAATGAATTGCCCATAGCGGTTGAGAAAACAAATATTTTTGCAGAACTCTCGCCAAAACAGAAAGCCATGCTGGTGGAAACGCTGCAGACAAACGGGCATACAGTTGGATTTCTGGGAGACGGTCTGAATGATCTGCCGGCTGTTATCCGGGCAGATGTGGGGATTTCCGTTGAAAATGCAACAGAAGCGGTGCGGGAGAGTGCGAATGTCATCCTGCTGAAAAAGGATCTGAATGTGCTGGAAGAAGGTGTTTTAGAGGGAAGAGAAGCATTTGCCAATATGCTCAAATACATTAAGATTACGGCATCTTCTAATTTTGGCAATATTTGTGCGATTGTTGCAGCCAGCGTGTTACTGCCGTTTTTCCCGATGACTTCCATACAGCTGCTGCTTCTGAACCTGCTGTATGATATCCTTTGTCTGATTTTACCGTGGGATCATGTAGATGCAGATCTGTTGACAAAACCGTTGGAGTGGTCTGGCAGGACACTGGGAAAATTCATGACCTTTTTTGGACCGGTCAGTTCGCTGTTTGATCTGCTGACCTTTGTGTTTTTGTATTTTGTTCTTTGTCCGGGAGTGTGCGGCGGCTCTTTTGGAAGTCTTTCGGCGGAGAAGCAGAGCTTGTTTATTTCCATGTTTCAGACAGGGTGGTTTTTAGAATCCATGTGGACACAGGTATTGATTCTGCAGCTTCTGCGTACAAAACAGCTTCCGCTGATACAAAGCAGACCGGGGCGTATGGTCACGGGAGTTACGATTCTGGGGATTGTATTATTTACACTGCTGCCGGTTACTCCGGTAGGGAAGATGCTTGGAATGACTGCGATGCCTCCTGTCTATTTTCTGTTTTTGGTCATAGATGTGATTGCGTATCTTCTGTTGGTCACACTGGCAAAAGCATTCTATATCAAAAAGAATCAGGATCTGATCTGAGAAAGGAGGAGCCGGAATATGAAAAAAAATATTGGTTATGTGAATCTGGATTCCTCCATTGCTCTGTGGCTTATGGAGCATCTGCCACCCGGTGAATTGAAAAACGGAATCGAAGATTTGCTGAATAAAGAATGCAGTTCTCTTATATTGGAATCAGATACGGATGAATTATCTGTGTGGGATCATTCGGTCATCCGCTGCGGTACGCTGGAAATTTATCCGAAATCTCGCAAGGTGGAGCAAAACGGAACAGAGATTTCTCTCACGCCGAAGGAATTTGATATCCTTTTGTTTCTTGCGCGCAATCGTGGGGAAGTCTTTACAAAGGAACAGATCTATCAGGCTGTGTGGGATGGAGAATATTTGATGGATGACAGCAATATTATGGCTTTTATTCGTAAGATCCGTAAAAAGATCGAACCCAATCCGGATGCTCCGGAGTATATAGTAACGATATGGGGAATCGGATACAAATTCAGTGACAGGCTGTAACAGTAACAATTCTTGCTAAATCGCAAGAAAATCGCAAGGTTTTGACTATGTGATTTTCTATGCGATTTTTTTATACTTTAATTAAACCCGTATTTGCGGGTTCTTATCGATATATTACATGAATGGATGGAGGTGAGAAAAATGGATTCTGACGGTAGTACGCAGATTTACAGGCAGATGTTTATAGAAAGAGAGAGGGCAGAATCTGTTTTTCTCCCTGAAATATAAGGATCTTGCCTCAAAAAGAAGGAGGTATAGACCGATGAATAAGAAAATAAATCGTATAGAAGTTCGTCAGACAGCACAGAAAGCTGCCATTCGAGATGAGCAGAATCGCCGCATTCAGTTTGCGGCAACACATCCTACACAGGAAACGTTAGGATATCTGAACACAACACTCTGTGGACTGGAACCGGGAAAAGTAGAGGAAAACCGTTCAGAATATGGTTCCAATAAAGTGACTCGTGAAAAAAAGAAAACTCTGCCGCAGAGACTGGCTGGTGCATTTATCAACCCGTTCACTGCGATTTTGTTTTGTCTGGCGCTGGTTTCATCCTTTACGGATATGATTTTTCCACATTTCTCTCTGTTTGGCTGTGTGCCAAAGGATTTTGACTGTCTGACGGTCGTCATTATTTTGACGATGGTATTTTTATCCGGAACGCTTCGTTTTGTACAGGAAAGCAGAAGCGGCAATGCGGCTGAAAAACTGCTTGCAATGATCACAACGACTTGTACTGTAACCCGCAAAGGTCAGGAAATGGCAGAAATTCCGCTGGATGAGGTGGTAGTGGGGGATATTGTTCACCTGTCTGCAGGGGACATGCTGCCTGCAGATGTGCGGATTCTGGATGCAAAGGATTTATTTGTCAGCCAGGCAAGCCTGACAGGAGAGAGCGAGCCCATTGAAAAGATACCGATGGTCAATGAGACCAGGGATGCAATTACGGATTACACTAATATTGCGTTTATGGGCAGCAATGTCCTTTCCGGAAGTGCGTCAGCAGTCGTTGTTACAGTCGGGGATCATACACTGTTTGGTTCCATGGCCTCAGAAGTGGCGCATGAAGCAGTGGAAACAAGCTTCAGCAAAGGAGTCAACGCGGTATCGTGGGTGCTGATCCGGTTTATGCTGGTTATGGTTCCGTTGGTATTTGTGGCAAATGGTATTACAAAAGGCGACTGGCTCTCTGCCTTTTTATTTGGAATTTCCATTGCAGTTGGACTGACGCCGGAAATGCTGCCGATGATCGTAACGACTTGTCTTGCGAAAGGTGCTGTGTCCATGAGCAAGAAGCAGACGATCGTCAAAAATCTGAATTCTATTCAAAATTTTGGTGCGATCGACATTCTATGTACAGACAAAACAGGAACACTGACACAGGATAAAGTTGTTCTCGAGTATCATTTAAATGTAAATGGGGAGGATGATCTTCGTGTGCTCAGGCATGCGTATCTGAACAGTTACTTCCAGACAGGATATAAGAATCTGATGGATGTGGCGATCATCCAGAAAACAGAAGAGGAAGAAGCGGATGATCCACAGCTTGTTGATCTGTCCGAGCACTATGTAAAAGTGGATGAGATTCCCTTTGATTTCGCTCGCCGCAGACTGACGACAGTTGTACAGAATCGGGATGGAAAGACGCAGATGGTGACAAAGGGTGCGGTAGAAGAGATGCTTTCTATCTGCTCTTTTGCGGAGTGTGACGGAAAAGTGCGGCCAATGACAAAGGAATTAAAAAGCCGTATCCTTGCAACAGTAGATGATCTCAATGAGAAAGGATTTCGTGTGCTGGCAATCGCACAGAAAAGCAATCCGTCTCCGGCAGGTGCATTCGGTGTAACGGATGAGTGCGATATGGTGCTTATGGGATATCTTGCATTTCTTGATCCGCCGAAAGAGTCTACTGCGGATGCGATCAAGGCTTTAAAAGCCCATGGTGTGACAACGAAGATTTTGACCGGGGACAACGATAAAGTCACTCGTACAATCTGTAAGCAGGTAGGGCTTAAGGTAAGAAATATGCTGCTTGGTTCCGATCTGGAGAACATGAGTGATCAGGAATTGGCAAAAGCAGCAGAAACTACAGATGTTTTTGCAAAGCTGACACCGGGTCAGAAAGCGAGAGTGGTGTCTGTATTTCGTGAAAATGGCCATACAGTCGGCTTTATGGGAGATGGTATTAACGATGCTTCGGCAATGAAATCCGCAGACATTGGAATTTCTGTTGATACAGCAGTAGATGTGGCGAAAGAATCCGCAGATATTGTGCTGCTGGAAAAAGATCTGATGGTTCTGGAAGAAGGAATTATTGAAGGACGCAAGACATATGCAAATATGATCAAGTACATTAAGATGACGGCAAGCTCTAACTTTGGAAACATGTTTTCCGTATTGGCGGCATCGGCACTGCTTCCGTTTTTGCCGATGGAGAGCCTGCAGCTGATCTTTTTGAATCTGATCTATGACCTTTCCTGTACTGCAATTCCATGGGATAATGTGGACGAAGAGTTTATTTCTGTACCCCGCAAATGGGATGCGTCCAGTGTGGGCAGCTTTATGATGTGGATCGGACCGACAAGTTCGGTTTTTGACTGGATGACTTATATTTTTATGTACTTTGTATTTTGTCCGCTCTTTGTTTCCAAGGGAGTGCTGTACAATGATCTTGCCAGTCATTTTGCCGGCGCAGATTTGGTACGGATGCAGACGGCTTATGTTGCAATGTTTCAGACGGGATGGTTTATCGAATCTATGTGGAGCCAGACTCTGGTCATCCATATGATCCGCACACCAAAACTTCCGTTTATTCAAAGCCATGCATCTGCACCACTGACGCTGATGACATTTACAGGAATCGGAGTGCTGACGATCATTCCATTTACTACATTTGGTAGAATGTTGGGATTTGTGGCACTGCCGACGGCATATTTTGCGTATCTGATTCCGTGCATCCTGCTTTATATGGTGCTGGCAACAAGTTTGAAAAAAGCATATGTGCGTCATTATGGAGAATTGCTGTAAAAGGAGGAATGAAGGATGAACTGGACAAATCTTTGGATAAAATTATTTGGAACAACGAAGTTTATGGGACTCGATATGGGATTCTGGGTATCGATTGCAGTTGTGATCGTGGTTGTGATCCTTATGAATGTAATATTCTGGAATATGGAGCTGACAGAAAAATAAAGGATAAAATATTTCCCTCAAAAATCAGAAAATAAATGACGGTACAGCTTTCAAATGGTATAATCAAATCATATGATCCAAAGGAAGCGTGAGTGAAAAGAGAGGGTGGTTATCCATGCGTATGAAAGAGAAAAAGGTACTTCTGTTTCTGGCTCTGATGTTTCTGTGCATATGCAGTCCCATGAGAGCAGAGGCAAGAGCAGGAGGAGCCAGCGGCGGTTCTTCCGGAGGCGGAGGAGGCTTTAGTTCCGGAGGCGGCAGTTATTACAGTTCGCATTCCAACCGTACCGGCAGAAGTTCCAGTCCGGTAAGCAGTGTTGTCATGTTTGGGGGATTTTTCCTGATGGCGAATGCGGGAGTCGTACTGTTTTTTGTCAAATCCAGAAGGGCATCTTCCAAAAGCTACCGGGAGATGAGGCAGTATCAGCAGTTTGGGGACAACTGGGATATCAATGAGATTCAGGAGCAGGTGAAGAATGCATATTTTGTGATCCAGGAATGCTGGAAGCGTCAGGATCCGGATTATGCGAAGGACTATATGAGTCAGAAATGTTACGATGATTTTGTAATGAAGCTGGGGTGGATGCAGGTTCGAAATGAAGTTCCGGTGCAGAAAAATGAACGGCTTTTAAGTGCGGTGCCGGTACATACATTTGACGATCTGGGGAAAGATCAGGATTATATCTGGTATTTGATCCACGGCAAAATGATCGATTATGTGGTGGATGAAAAGACGGGAAGGATGATACGCGGAAGCAGGAAAAATGAAGCGTTCTATGAATACTGGAAATTTATTCACCTGAACGGACACTGGGTTCTGGATGAAATCAGGCAGAAGGATGAAATGGATATCGATGAGTTTGCAAATTCATAAGAAAGATATTTGCAAAATCAGGGAAAAACGGTTACAATAGTTTACGGAATGAAAGAGGTAAATTCCATACAGGAATTACAAATTCACAGATAAAGTAAAAGGAGATATGGACATGAGTAAAAAACCAACCGTATTGATGATCTTAGATGGATATGGACTGAATGATACAACAAAAGGAAATGCTGTGGCAGAAGGAAAGACTCCGGTCATGGATAAACTGATGGCAGAGTATCCGTTTGTAAAAGGAAATGCAAGTGGAATGGCAGTCGGACTTCCGGAAGGTCAGATGGGAAACTCTGAGGTAGGACATCTGAACATGGGAGCAGGACGCATCATTTACCAGGAACTGACAAAGATCACAAAAGCGATCGAAGATGGAGATTTCTTTGAGAATCAGGCGCTGCTTGCAGCATGCAAAAATGCAAAAGAGAACAATACAGCTCTTCATATGATGGGACTGGTTTCTGACGGTGGTGTACACAGCCATAACGGACATATTTACGGACTTCTGGAGCTTGCAAAGAGACAGGGTGTAGAAAAAGTGTATGTACACTGTTTCCTGGACGGACGTGACACTCCGCCGGCATCCGGAAAAGAATATGTAGAAGCTCTGGAAGCAAAAATGAAAGAGATCGGCGTCGGAGAAGTGGCATCTGTCAGCGGACGTTACTATGCAATGGACAGAGATAACCGCTGGGATCGTGTGGAGAGAGCTTACAATGCACTGGTAAAAGGAGAAGGCGTACAGGCAGAATCTGCGACAGCAGGGATCCAGGCTTCTTACGATGCAGATAAGACAGATGAGTTCGTAGAACCAATGGTAATCGTAAAAGACGGTGCACCGGTGGCAACTGTAAAAGATGGAGATTCTGTGATCTTCTTCAACTTCCGCCCAGACCGTGCAAGAGAAATCACAAGAACATTCTGTGATGATAACTTTGAAGGATTTGACAGAGGAGAGAGAGTCAAGACAACATTTGTATGCTTTACAGAGTATGATGTGACGATCCAGAATAAGCAGGTAGCATTTGTAAAAGAAGAAATCACAAATACATTCGGTGAATTTCTGGCAGCACACAACATGACACAGGCTCGTATTGCAGAGACTGAAAAATATGCACATGTAACATTCTTCTTCAACGGTGGAGTAGAAGAACCAAACAAGGGAGAAGACAGAATCCTTGTAAAATCTCCAAAAGTGGCAACTTACGATCTGAAACCGGAGATGAGTGCATATGAAGTATGCGATAAGCTGGTAGATGCGATCAAATCTGACAAATATGATGTGATCATTATCAACTTTGCAAATCCGGATATGGTCGGACATACCGGAGTAGAAGATGCAGCGATCAAAGCGATCGAAGCAGTGGATGAGTGTGTAGGAAAAGCAGTGGATGCACTGAAAGAAGTGGATGGACAGATGTTCATCTGTGCAGATCATGGAAATGCAGAACAGCTGATCGACGAGACAACAGGCGAGCCGTTTACAGCACATACAACAAATCCGGTACCGTTTATTCTTGTGAATGCAGACCCGGCTTACAAACTGAGAGAAGGCGGATGCCTGGCAGACATCGCTCCGACACTGATCGAGCTGATGGGAATGGAGCAGCCAAAAGAAATGACAGGAAAATCTCTGCTTGTAAAATAATCGCAGAGAACAGGTTATTTCAACAGGAATAGAAATACAGGAAAGATACAGCAGGCAGAGGTTTGGAATTTTTTCGGGCTTCTGCCTGCTTTGTAAGAAAGGCATATTATGAGAGAGAAACTGACCCAAAGTGATGTCAAAAAGATTCAGCAGGAAATTGAACATAGAAAGCTGGTAGAGCGTAAAGAACTCATTGAAGCGGTCAAAGAGGCACGCTCTCACGGAGATCTGAGCGAAAATTTTGAATACCATGCGGCGAAAAAAGAGAAGAACAGAAATGAAAGCCGGATCCGTTATCTGGAGAGAATGTTAAAGACTGCAGTTATTGTAGAGGACCATTCCGGTGCAGATGAAGTTGGATTAAACAATACTGTTCAGGTATACTGTGAGGATGATGACGAGCTGGAGACGTACCGGATCGTAACTTCAGTGAGAGGAAGCTCCCTGAACGGACTGATCAGCATTGAATCACCGATCGGTAAAGCCCTTTTGGGACACAAAGTCGGAGATCGGGTATTTGTCAAAGTAAATGATGAGTTCGGTTATCATGTAGTGATTAAAAAAATAGAGAATACACAGGATGAAGATGCAGACAAGATCCGCAGCTTTTAGAAGGAGGAGAACATGGCATATCAGTATGAACTTGTCCTGTTTGATCTGGACGGAACGTTGACAGATTCTGGTCTCGGAATCATGAACAGTGTCCAGTATGCATTGAAAAAAATCGACAGGGGCGCAGAAAATCTGGAAGAGCTTAAATGCTTCGTGGGACCGCCGCTTGCACAGCAGTTTGCAAAATTCTGCGGGTTTTCAGATGAAAAAGGGCATCAGATGGTAGAATTTTACCGGGAATATTACGAAGGAAAAGGGATGCTTGAAAATGCTGTTTATGATGGCATCCCGGAAGTACTGGAACAGTTAAAAAATGCGGGAATCCGTCTGGCAGTTGCGACATCCAAGCCGGAGAAATATGCAAGGAAGATTGCAGAGCATTTTAAGATCGCGCCATATTTTGAGTTTATCGGAGGGGCAAATATGGACGGAAGCCGTACGAAAAAGGCAGAAGTCATTGAGTATGTGCTGAAAAACTGTAAAGTAGAAGACAGGCAGTCGGTGCTGATGGTCGGTGACAGAGAACATGACATCTTGGGAGCAAAGGCATGCAAAGTATCTGCATTGGGAGTCTTGTATGGCTATGGTGACAGAGCGGAGCTTGAAGATGCAGGCGCTGACTGGATTGTGAGTACGCCGGCAAAGATTACGGAAAAAATACTGGGAAGGGAATGAACGGATCAGTTTAACAAAAAATTTTGTCAGAACCCGGTATAGATTTAACATAACATCCTTACAATAAATGTTGGATAAGAACATGAGAAAAAGATTGTGAGGAATCAATATGTATACAAGATTATGGAAACTGATCACAAAATACATGGAAGAAAATTCCAGAATGGCAGTATTTCTGACTTCTGCAATGCTGATCTGGACAATTGGAATTACGATGGCAGGAATTCTGGTCTGTATCATCAAACATATGAACGTGATATGCAGGCTGAGTGATCTGATCTGTGCCGGAATCTATGCAGGACTGGTCTTTGGGCTTTTTGGCGGCGGATGCTTTTTATGGAATCACAGAAATCATTTATATAAACAATAAGAGCGAGGCTTATAGATGAGAAGAATGGACTTTACAACGGAGCATGTAGAATCATTTCAGCCGGGAGAGACATATGAGGTGACGGAGTGCGTACTTCCGTCCTCCTATTATTATGTGCTGGAACATGCTCTGGGTATCAGTAAAAATTTTAAGAATGCGGAGCGTTTAAAGACAACGACAGGAACCGTTGTGGATACGAGAAAAACGTCACGCTTTGATTTTGTAATCTTGGAATTTGACGAGTAATGCAGTATAATAACAGAAGAAAAATCCAAACGAGGTGATAAGAATGAACACAGAAAGAATGGAAGCAATGTGCGGTGGAAAGGGGCATGTGCTGATCAAGCATATTCTCGGAGAAAAAGAGCTGAATGGAAAGTGCGGGCTTTACGCGGAAGTGACTCTGGAGCCGGGATGTTCCCTTGGTTACCATGAACATCATGGAGAAAGTGAGACGTATTACATCCTGACCGGAGAGGGCAATTATGACGACAATGGAAGAATCCGCCCGGTAAAAGCCGGTGATGTGACATTTACACCGGATGGATGCGGACATGCACTGACCAATACCGGTGATACAGATCTTGTGTTCATGGCACTGATCATTAAAGACTGATGAAAAAGACAGTCATTCCCAAAAGAACAGGAATGACTGTCTTTTTTTATGCTTTCTGATCAAGAAGACATCGCCGGTTATATACAAGGTGCAGATACATGGCATCTTTGGCGCGCAGTGCATCGTGAGCTGCGATCGCATCGGCAATCTCCCGGTGTGTTTCAATCGTTTCATGTAAAAGCCGATTGTTTGTCAGTTGGATAAAAAGCGGGATCGAGCTGTTGATTACGGGAATCAGCCGCGGAACGACCAGATTTTTACTGCTCATGGCAATGGCAGTGTGAAACTCAATGTCCTTTCCAGTGTGATCTTCCCCGCAAAGGAGGAGGGCTTCGACTTCATCACACAGCGCAGAGATCTTGCGGATATCGGTCTTTTCGGCATGCAGGGCTGCCATTTCGGCAATGGCAGGCTCCAGTAGAAAACGAACATCCAGAAGATCCAGTGTCAGCTTTTTCTTGTCATCAATAAAGGTAAATCCAAGCGGATCGTCAACGACTCCGGGGGAGGCGGCAACATATGTCCGGAACCCTGACGGATTGTTACAATATTTCTGGATGCGAGCAGTTTCATGGCTTCCCGGATGGAGCTTCGTCCGGCTCCCATTTTTTCAGAGAGAACGGATTCATTGGGAAGTTTGTCGTTGGGCTGGAGCTGCTCTTCTAAAATATAGGCAATGATATCGTCAGATAACTTCTCGGGTAAACTCTTTTCAGTTGAATTCATCATACGACTTTTCCTCTTTTCTACAAATATAACGCAATAAATATAGGATAAAATAAGAAAAAACAAATGTCAAACAATAAAAATACACAAAAAACAAGTAAATAAATTGTGAAATATTACGGGTTGATTTTCTGGTTTAAAGATTTTAGAATAAAATCATCAGATGAATTCAAGGCATTTGAAAGAAAATCTTTGGAAAAAGGAGAAAAAGTAGTAAAATGGTCAGATGTATTAAACAAGGAAAACATATGATGAATGTAAGGGGGAAGGGAAGATGACAGAACCAGTATTTTATGCAGATCCGATGCGCTTATTGATCGCATCCGCAGCAGGAATTCTTTTATTGTTATTTTTGATCATCAAGCTGAAGCTTCATCCGGTAATTTCTATGATGATTTCCGCTGTACTGATCGGAATTGGTGCAGGCATGCCGTTACATATGATCGGAGAGACGGTAGAAAAGGGCGTAGGAAAGACGTTGCAGGGAATTGCACTTTTGATCGGATTGGGATCCATGTTTGGCGGAATTCTTGAAGTCAGTGGAGGAGCTCAGCAGATGGCACAGACGCTGATTCGCAGATTTGGTCAGCAAAAAGCAGGATGGGCATTGGGACTTACGGGGCTTGTGCTCGGCACAACCGTATTTTTTGAAGCAGGAGTCGTGATCCTGATTCCGCTGGCGTTCAATGTGGCAAAGCAGACAAAAAAATCAACGTTATATTACGCGATCCCTCTTTTGGCAGGGCTGGCATCCGGATATGCCTTTGTTCCGCCGTCAGCAGGTTCTGTTCTGGTTGCAAACGCATTGGGTGTGAATTTAGGGACGATGATGGCGATCGGAATTCCGGTTGCACTGGTTTCCACAGTGGTTGCAGGAATTATCTGGGGAAAAATCATAGGAAATAAAATCTATACCAAACTTCCTGCGAATGTAGAGGAAATTGCAGATATAGATAAAAATCTTCCATCCTTCGGAATTGTATTAATGATCATTTTAATTCCGCTTGTTTTGATCTTGCTCAGCACGATCTCGGGATATCTTCCGATTCCGGAAAGTGTGCAGTCAGTTCTTCAGTTTTTAGGAGAACCGTTTGTGGCACTGACGATCGCAACTCTGACAGCGATGTACATGCTGGGAACAAGAATGGGGTATAACAGAGATCAGCTGAAAAAGATTCTGGATCACTCTTTAAGACCGGTTGGAATGATCCTGCTTGTAATCGCAAGCGGCGGAGTGATTCGCTGGATGCTGCAGGATTCGGGACTTGGAAATATTATTGGACCGATCCTGGAAAAAAGCGGAATGCCGCTGATCGTGATCGCATTTCTCATTGCGTTTCTGGTACGTGCTTCTGTGGGAAGTTCAATTGTAGCAATGACGATGGCTTCCGGGATCATGGCGTCAATGCCGGCTATGGCAGACAGCTCTACACTGTACAGAGCAGCGATGTGCTGTGCAATCTGTGGCGGAGCGACGGCACTGAGTCATGTAAATGATGCCGGATTCTGGCTGGTAAGTACATTTTTGGAGATTGATGAGAAGACAACATTAAAATCATGGACGATCATGGAAACACTGATCGGAATCACAGGTCTGATTTTGGGATTGGTGATCTCGATCTTCGCATAATAAAGGAGGAGCGTATATGAAGATCATACCCGTATATTTGAGAGATATGCAGGATGCAAAACATCTTGTGCAGGCGGCAGAAGCCTGCAAAAAAGAAGTAGATCTGCTCTGCGGACGTTATGTGGTAGATGCAAAATCAATGCTGGGCGTGTTTAGCCTTCCTTGCTTTGACGATGTAAAAATGCGGGTGGAGGACGAAGATGCAAAAATTTTGATTCAATATTTGGAACAGGGAAATGTTATCAGAATGGAGGAAAATTAAGATGGAACTGACAAGTCAGAAATTAAGAAAAATCGCACCGGAGCTGGATCCTTTGAGACTGGGAACCGGATGGAAGCTGGAGGATCTCTCCAAACCACAGATTATCATTGAAAGTACATTTGGAGACAGTCATCCGGGAAGCGGACATCTTCTGGATCTGGTCGAAGAGGCAAGACAGGGTGTTGCAGAGGCAGGTGGTTTCGGAGCTCGTTATTTCTGTACGGATATCTGTGACGGAGAAGCACAGGGACATGATGGAATCAACTATTCACTGCCGTCCAGAGATATGATGGCAAATATGATTGAAATTCATGCAAATGCAACTCCGTTTGACGGTGGAGTGTTTATTGCAAGCTGCGATAAAGGAATGCCGGCACATTTGATGGCGGTAGGAAGAATCAATATTCCGTCTATTATCGTGACAGGCGGCGTGATGGATGCCGGTCCGGATCTTCTCACACTGGAGCAGATTGGAAAGTACAATGCAATGTGTGAACGTGGAGAGATCACAAAAGAAAAGATGGAATTTTACAAACATAATGCATGTCCATCCTGCGGAGCCTGCTCGTTCATGGGAACAGCATCCACAATGCAGGTAATGGCAGAAGCGCTGGGACTGATGCTCCCGGGAAGTGCACTGATGCCGGCAACCAGCAAGGATTTAAGAGAGTTTGCAAAAAAAGCCGGAAAACAGGCAGTCTGGCTGGCAGAGCATAACCTGACCCCGGACAAGATCGTAACGATGAAGTCCTTTGAAAATGCAATCATGGTACATGCGGCAATTTCCGGTTCTACCAACTCTCTGTTACACATTCCGGCAATTGCCAGGGAATTTGGAATTGAGATTGACGGAGATACATTTGACCGTCTGCACAGAGGCGCACACTATCTGCTCAACATCCGTCCGGCAGGAGAATGGCCGGCACAGTTCTTCTATTATGCAGGAGGAGTTCCGACGATCATGGAAGAAATCAAGGATATGCTGCATCTGGATGTTATGACAGTGACAGGAAAAACATTGGGAGAAAACCTGGAAGACTTGAAGAAAAATGGATTCTACGATAAATGCCAGAGTTACCTGGACCAGTGGAATTTAAAGAGGGAAGATGTGATCCGGCCGTTTGACAGACCATTCGGAACAGATGGAAGCATTGCGATCCTCAAAGGAAATCTTGCACCGGATGGAGCCGTTGTAAAACACACGGTAGTGCCAAAGGAGATGTTTGAAGCAGTTCTTCGGGCAAGACCGTTTGACTGTGAGGAAGATGCGATCCATGCAGTACTGACACATGAGATTCAGCCGGGCGATGCGGTGATTATCCGTTATGAAGGTCCAAAAGGAAGCGGAATGCCGGAAATGTTCTACACAACAGAAGCAATTGCATCAGATGCAACGCTTGGTGCAAGTATTGCGCTTCTGACAGACGGTAGATTTTCCGGAGCATCCAAAGGTCCTGCAATCGGACATATTTCTCCGGAAGCAGCACAGGGCGGACCGATTGCCCTGGTGGAAGAAAATGATCTGATTGAGATCAGCATTTCAAACAGGGTTCTTCGAATCGTGGGAGTAAATGGTGAGAGAAAATCAGAGGAAGAAATGGAAGCAATCTTAAAAGAAAGAAAAAGCCGCTGGCAGCCAAGAGAAAACAAATATACAAAGGGTGTTTTAAAGCAGTTTGCGGAAAAGGCCGTGTCTCCGATGAAGGGCGGTTATATGGAATAAAAGTCTGATACAAAAGCCAGAGATGAATTCTTTGTAAAAGAGTTCATCTCTGGTCTTTTTGTGGTATAATGGTGAAATCCGGCAACATGAAAGCCGGAAATGACAGCAAAGGAGAACATTGGTGAGATGTTGAATTATATTCGATTTTCGACCAGAAAAGGTGAAAATAAAACATTGATAGAAATTCGGACCGGGAAGGACTGCAGACTGGATGCAGTGATCGAGAGCGTATCCTATCCGTTTTTTGAATGTGCGTATTCTTTAACTGCAGAACATGGGGAAGAATGGCTTTTGCGAATCGAAGACTTACATATGGAAGCGTGGAAAGATATTTATATGCCAAAAGACGTACTTCCCGATGAGGATACAGAAAACTGGGAAGTAGCATATTGCGAGCAGGGAGAGAAAGAAAAAAAGTCTGTGGGACGCGGTGT
>OHPG01000284.1_pt1 | contig 26668 bp, 17 predicted proteins | sample 1577751 | NCBI WGS metagenome assembly OHPG01 (sample SAMEA3879548, study PRJEB24766) | human gut metagenome | biome: human-associated habitat; feature: feces | place: USA | collected 1985/1987
ATCGCACATTATTCTCGGCGAGGAGTTTGGACTGAAGAAACCGTCAATGGTTCTTCTGGAACAGATTCGGACAGTCAATAGAGAGGATTTACGTGAATACATAGGTACGGTAGATGACGATAAACTTTTCAAACAGATAAATGCAACTTTGAAAAAGACTTTTGGACTTTGGGTTTACAAGCCAGAGGGAAAAGAAAATATTCGCTGCCTATGCCCGAAGTGCCTGAATGATTACATTCACAATCCAGACTATATTGTAAGGCGACTCGACCCGTTTGCAAAGCGAAAAGACAGATGTGATAAGTGCGATGGGGATGGTTGGGATTATGTTGTTACCGACAGATATTCATCAAAGAAAGAAAAGAGGGGAAGCAATGACCGAAAATAAAATCATTATTCCTATCTGGAAGAAGTCCAATCTTACAGTAGAAGAAGCCGCAGCTTATTGTGGTATTGGTTCAAGAAAATTAAGAGAAATGTCCGACTCGGAGTTTTGCCCGTTTGTTCTTTGGAATGGAAGTAAGCGACTGATTAAAAGAAGAAAACTGGACGAATATCTTGATAATGCGTATTCGATATAGCTGATTTGTAAAGTGTGCGATGGGTCGGTTCACATAATAGGCTCATCGCTCATTTTTAATTATCATAAGGGCAGAAAAAAACAAGGAGGTGCTTCCGTAATGGCAGATACAGAAAAGATTATCCGAAAAAAATATGATGTGCCGATATGGCATAAGTCTAATTTGACGATTGATGAAGCAGTTGAATATTCTGGCATAGGTAGAGAAAGACTGAGAAAACTAACAAGCCAAGAAGAATGCCCATTTGTTCTTCATATAGGAAATCGTCGAATGATTAAGAGGAGGATTTTTGATGAATACATTGAAAAACTTACTTTCCTTGAATGATGATGAACGCTTACTTGCCGAAGTAAGAACATATCAGGAAAAACTCATAAGCAATGCTGAAGAACCGATATGGGAAAGAAAGTGGCTGACAATCGAAGAAGCCGCAGCATATTCCGGTATAGGAAGAACGAAGTTGCGTGAGTTATCTAATCAAGCAGGTTGTCCCTTTGCAATATGGATAGGCAATAAAATCCATATTGTGAGGGAACGACTTGATAAATATACAGATAAACAGTTTGAGATTTAGGAGGATACAATGGCGACAAAAAGAAAAGATAAATCAAGGGTTGTTCTGAAAACCGGAGAGGTTCAGAGAAAAGACGGTACTTATCAATTTAGCTGGCAGGACAGCCAAATGAAAAGACGATTTGTTTATGCAAGAACTTTAGATGACCTGAGAGAAAAAGAGAAGCGTATTCAGAAAGATAAATGTGATGGTATTAAGACCGAAGCACGATACACAACCCTTGATGAATTATTTGACCTTTGGGCAAATATGAAAAGAGGGCTGAAGAATAATACCTTTGAAAATTACAAATATATGTACAATACCTTTGTGCGACCAGTGATTGGAAGTAAAAGAATATCAACGCTGAAGAAATCGGATATTAAGAAATACTACAATTATCTTGTTGATGAAAGAAATTTGAAGCCTTCAACGATTGACAATATTCATACGGTTCTTCATCAGGTTTTACAGATTGCGGTTGATGATGACTTTATCAGAAATAACCCGTCAGATAATGTGCTGAGAGAATTGAAAAAAGCACATTGTTTTCAGTCGGAAAAGCGTAGAGCATTGACGAAACCTGAGCAGGAGTTATTTCTGAATTTCCTGAAAACCCACCCTGTATATGAACATTGGTATCCGGTCTTTGCAGTAATGATAGGAACTGGGCTTCGTGTGGGGGAAGTGACTGGATTGAGATGGTGTGATATTGATATGGAAAGTGGAATGATTGATGTTAATCATACTCTTGTATATTATGACCACAGAACTGAGGGAAGTAAAAGTGGCTGTTATTTCAATGTAAATACAACAAAGACTCCAGCGAGTATGAGGCAGGTTCCAATGCTCGGTTTTGTAAAAGAAGCATTTGAACAGGAGAAACAGAAGCAGGAAGATTTAGGACTTCATTGCGAGGTCACAATAGATGGATATACAGATTTTATTTTCATCAATCGTTTCGGTCAGGCACAGCACCAAGCCACACTCAACAAAGCAATCCGAAGAATTATCCGTGATTGCAATGATGAGCAGTTTTTGCACAGTGATGAACCTGATGTGTTACTTCCTCATTTTAGCTGTCACTCGCTTAGACATACATTTACAACAAGAATGTGTGAAGCTGGAGTAAATATAAAGGTTATTCAAGACGCACTCGGACATTCAGATATTTCAACCACATTGAATATTTATGCTGATGTTACAAAGGAAATGAAAGCGGCAGAGTTCAAAGGATTGGATGGCTACTTCGTAGTATAATATTGGACTTCACATATGGAAAGAGAACATACAGAGTGTTGTGTGTTCTTTTTTCTTGTTCTGAAGCAGGAAAAGATAAGGCAGCGTTACTTTGATGTGGATTGACATTGTAAATAAGAGAAGTTATAATTTCTTGTATATGAATATGCTCTTGCATATACTACTATCGCCCTACATCATTTACATCATATTTTACATCATTTGCCCGCAAAGTGACTCAAAGTAGAGCAAAAATATGAAGTATGGGGGATAATTGGAATATGGAGAATTTAATAGTATTAACACCAGCTTGGTCGAGTATGAAAGAACCACAAAAAAGGTCCCGACAATGAAGTCACAGGGTGCTGCTAAGAACGAAGCAAACAACGTTGCGCAGGCTAAAACGGTTTCAGAAAAGCCAGTTGAGAAGATTGATTTTTCAAAGGTAGAAATCGAACCATTGTTCAAAGATGAGGTAGATTTTGAGACTTTCAGCAAGTCCGATTTCCGTGCAGTAAAGGTAAAAGAGTGTGTCGCAGTGCCGAAGTCAAAGAAACTTTTACAGTTTACTCTGGATGATGGAACAGGCGTAGAACGTACCATTTTAAGCGGTATTCACGCATTCTACGAACCAGAAGAACTGGTAGGTAAGACACTTATAGCTATCACAAATCTGCCACCTAGAGCAATGATGGGAATTGAATCTTGTGGAATGTTACTTAGTGCAATCCATGAAGAAGAGGGCGAAGAAAAACTTCATCTTCTGATGGTAGATGACCATATTCCGGCTGGTGCAAAATTATATTAATATCAGGACACTTCGCTTTTAGTGAAATACTAAAGGCGGAGTGTTATTTATATTATAGGAAATTACTCTGTAATGTTCCTATAACATAAATAACACTCCGGGCAGGATCGCACTGCGATGGAGAGTAATGATACTGCTGCAGGTATGCCATATATGGCATATATAAGGCACAAAAAGGAATATGTCAATATCCCCCCGCAGGGCTTACTGATGTCAGAATTGTCTGATATCATAAAAGCCAGTTACCAATAAAGAAAAAGCGAGGGAACATGAAATGAAAAAGGGTTTATTGACAATGGCCGGAGTGCTTCTGACTGTATCACTGGTCAGTGCCGGAGCAACAGTGACTGTACTGGCAGAGGAAGAAACAACACTGGTATACGGAAGCGGAGATTATACCAGGATCAATCCTGCTATGGATGAACATGGAGAGATCAATATTCTGATCTTCAACGGTTTAACTGCACATGACGGAGATAATCAGGTAGTTCCGGGACTGGCAGAGAGCTGGGATTTTGATGATGAAACCAATACTTATACATTCCATATGGCAGAAGATGCCAAGTGGCAGGACGGCGAACCTGTGACAGCAGAGGATGTTAAATTTACTATTGAAGCGATCATGGATCCGGAAAATGGTTCTGAGAATGCACCCAACTACGAGGACGTAGAAGAGATCAATGTGATTGATGATCATACGGTTGCGTTCAAGCTTGAGGACAAAAACGTTGCATTCCTTGACTATATGACAATGGCAGTTCTTCCTAAGCATCTGCTTGAGGGAGAAGATATGCAGACCTCTGATTTCTTCCGTAATCCGGTAGGAACAGGTCCATACAAGATCGAATCCTGGGATGAGGGACAGGCGATCACACTGGTTAAGAACGAAGACTATTTTAAGGGTGAGCCTTCCATTGACAAAGTTGTATTCAAGATCGTACCGGATGACAATGCGAAAGCACTTCAGTTAAAATCCGGAGAACTTGATCTGGCATTATTAACACCAAAGGATGCAGCTGCTTTTGCAGATGATGAGGCATATACATGCTACGATATGAAGACTTCTGACTATCGTGGAATCATGTTTAACTTTGGAAATGAATACTGGCAGAAAAACCGTGATCTGATCCCGGCAGTATGCTATGGGCTTGACCGTCAGGCGATCATCGACGCAGTTATCCTTGGACAGGGAATGCCGGCTTATGGACCTCTTCAGAGAAATATTTACAATTATGAAGATGTAGAGCATTATGATTACAATCCTGAAAAAGCAAAAGAAATTCTGGAAGCTGCAGGATGCGAGATGGGTGATGACGGATTCTATTATCGTGACGGCGAAAAAGTGGGATTTGTAATCAGCGTAAGTGCAGGAGATCAGGTACGTATTGATATGGCTCAGATCGCAGCACAGGAACTGAAAGAGATCGGCATGGATGTATCAGTAGAGATCCCTGCACAGACAGACTGGGCAGGACAGATGGCATTCCTGATCGGATGGGGAAGCCCATTTGACGCTGACGACCATACATACAAAGTATTCGGAACAGATAAGGGAGCAAACTACTCCGGCTATTCTAATGCAGACGTTGACAAGTATCTGACAGAAGCAAGACAGTCAGCTGATCCGGAAGTTCGTGCAGAAGCCTATGCTAATTTCCAGAAAGCTCTGGCAGAGGATCCGGCTTATGCAATGATCTGCTATATTGATGCCAACTATGTTGCTGACAGCAATATTAAAGGAATTGATCCTGATACAATTATGGGACATCATGGAGTTGGAATCTTCTGGAATGTAGCAGACTGGACTATTGAATAATAAAATGATATCAGGGTCAAAAGGTCAAAAAGCCATTCATGCTTGCGCCATAAGACCTTTGACTCTAACATCATAAAAAAGATAAAGGTTGTGACGGGGGCACTAAAGGTGCCCCCTTTTTACACGAGCGGAAAAAGGATTGAAAATGGAACATTTATTAGAGGTTAAAAATCTTTCAGTCAGCATTAACGGTCCTGCCGGAGAAGTCCAGGCAGTAAGAGATGTGTCTTTTTCATTAAAAAAGGGAGAGGTGCTGGCTATAGTTGGAGAATCCGGATGCGGGAAGAGTGTGCTTTGCAAAAGTATCATGAAGCTTTTGCCACCAAGCGCAAAAATAAAAGAGGGAAGCATCTGTGTAAACGGACAGGATATCACCTGTTACAGGGAAAGGGAGATGCAGAAACTGCGTGGAAGAGTTTTTTCTATGATCTTTCAGGATCCTATGACATCCCTGAATCCAACTATTAAAATTGGAAAACAGATTGGGGAAGCAGTGGTGATCCATAATAAGAACTACACGAAGGAACAGGTAAATAAGAAGGTTCTGGAACTTATGGAACTGGTAGGTATCTCCCATCCAAAGGAACGATATCATCAGTATCCATGGCAATTTTCCGGGGGAATGCGTCAGAGATGTGTCATGGCCATCGCTCTGGCAGCAGATCCGGATATTTTATTTGCAGATGAACCAACTACTGCACTGGATGTGACTATACAGGCACAGATTCTGGATCTTCTCCGGGAAATACAGAGGAAGCTGGGAACAGCTACCATACTGGTATCCCATGATCTGGGAGTGGTTGCACGTGTGGCAGACAGGGTAGCAGTCATGTATGCAGGCAAGATCGTAGAGATCGGTACAGCAGAGGAAGTGTATTATGATCCCAGACATCCATACACATGGGGACTGATGAGATCACTGCCTGCATTTGCAAATGGAAAAGAAAGCCTGTACACCATCCCCGGCATGCCTCCTACTTTGATAGATCCGCCGAAAGGTGATGCTTTTGCATGTCGAAATGAATATGCCCTGAATATTGATTATGAAGAAATGCCGCCTATGTTTAAGATAACAGATACTCATTATGCGGCAACCTGGCTGTTGGATCCAAGAGCACCGCAGATCAAATCACCTGTGGGAGGAACAGCGCATGAGTAAAGAAGTTTTATTGGATGTCAGGCATCTGACTCAGCAGTTTCATCTGACAAAAAAGATCAAGGTAAAGGCTGTAGATGATGTCTCATTTCAGATCCATAAAGGTGAGATCTTTGGTCTGGTAGGGGAATCCGGTTCAGGAAAGTCCACAGTTGCCAGATGTCTGATGAATATATATCAGCCGGCTCAGGGAGAAATCTGGTATAAAGATGTAAATATCTGCGACAAAAAGGAATTCAAAAAGCATAAAAAAATGCTGCAGACCTGCCGCCAGATGATATTTCAGGATTCAGCATCCAGCCTGAACCAGAAAATGAAGGTGTCAGATATTATTACGGAACCAATGAGAATCCAGCATATTACACCTCCGAGAGGAAGCTTTGTAAAGGAAGCTGCTTTTCAGATGGAATATGTAGGACTTGAGAACAGTTTTCTGGACCGTTATCCGTCTGAATTATCAGGGGGACAGAGGCAGCGAGTGGCCATAGCCAGATCTCTGTGCATGGAACCGGAATTTCTGGTGGCTGATGAACCGATAGCTTCCCTGGATGTGTCCATACAGGCCCAGATCGTCAATCTGTTCCGTCATCTGCAGGAGGAGCATGGATTTACATTTCTGTTTATAGCTCATGACCTGGCTATGGTTGAGTATCTCTGTGACCGTGTGGGAGTTATGTATCATGGAAAACTGGTAGAACTGGCGCCATCAGAAGAATTGTATTCCAATCCGGTGCATCTTTATACAAAAACATTGCTGTCTGCAATTCCTGTTCCTGACCCGATCAGGGAGAGAAAAAGAGTTCTGCAGTACTATGATGGCGAAGGAATGGAAAACAGCGTGTGGACAGAAGTGTCACCCGGACATTTTGCAATGCTTCCGGCTGAAGGAAAGGGGGGCAGTATATTATGAGACAAAAAAAGTTAGTCTACTATGGTAAAAAATGCCTGATATTCCTGATCTCAGTATTTATATTGTCTGTAGCTGTATTTTATGTAGCCCGTCTTGCACCGGGAGATCCGCTGATCTCCTATTATGGCGACCGCACAGAGAAGATGAGTCCAAAAGAACGTGAATGGGCTATGGAGAAACTGGGGCTGAACGAACCAATTTCTGTGCAGTATGTGAAGTGGGTAAAAAATGCCTTTCATGGAGAATTTGGAATTTCATTTAAATATAAACAGGATGTGGTAGAAGTGATCGGCGGCCGTATTGGCAATACACTTGTACTTGGAGGAATCGGATTTATCATTATGTTTGCCGGAGCCTTGCTTTTGGGAATCCTGTGTGCCTGGTACGAAAACCGGCTGGCAGACCGGATCCTGTGTAAGCTGGGAACCATATCCAGTTGTATTCCTGAGTTCTGGATGGCTCTGGTCCTGATCCTTGTTTTTTCCGTAAATCTTAAGATCCTGCCAAGCAGTGGAGCTTACAGTACAGGAAATGCAGGAGATATCGGTGACAGAGTGCTGCATCTGATCATGCCTCTGACCATCGTGGTCATGGAGCATTTATGGTATTATGCTTACATGATCCGAAATAAGATCCTTGAAGAGGTTCGCGCAGATTATGTACTTTTGGCAAAGGCAAAAGGCCTGGATAAGAAAAAGCTTATGTTCAGACATTGTGTCCGAAATGTAATGCCTGCTTATCTGAGTATTATGGCCATTGCAGTCCCCCATGTACTTGGAGGAACCTATGTGGTAGAAAGTGTATTCTCTTATCCCGGAATCGGAGCTCTGTCCTATGAGAGTGCCAGATATCATGATTACAATCTGCTGATGCTGCTTTGTATGATGTCAGGAATCCTGGTTATTTTCTGTAATATCGTCAGTCAGACTATTAATGAACAGATAGATCCCCGTATGAAGGATGAAGTAATAACCGAGAAATCGGAGGTAGTAGAAGGATGACCAATCATTTATTTGAACTGGCAGGAAACAGAAAGACAGAAACCGTAATTCCCAAATCAAAGAAAAAGTGGTATCAGGGAAAACCCGTTGTTTCAGCAGCAATCCTGATTCTTATCGTACTGGGCTGCCTGTGTGCGGAACTGATCATGACAAAGGATCCTGCTTATATGGATCTGTTAAACTATAATAAAGCTCCTGACAGGGAGTTCCTTTTTGGAACAGATACTATGGGAAGGGATATTTTTTCCATGATTTGGTATGGAGGAAGAATCTCGATCTTGATCGGTGGATTAGCCACAGTTATTTCTACTTTTATTGCAGTGGTAGTCGGTGCCTTCAGTGGAGTGGCACCTGCCTGGCTTGATGAACTGATCATGAGATTTACAGAAATATTCTTAAGTATACCAACTCTGCTCCTGATCATTTTGCTGCAGGCTATTATGGGAGATGCCAATATCCTGAGTCTGTCCCTTGTGATCGGTGTGACCAGCTGGACCAGTATTGCGAAAGTAGTACGCACAGAGGTACGGCAGATACGAAACAGTGAGTATATTATCGCTGCAAGATGTATGGGAGCAGGATTCTTCCGTATTTTGTGGAAACATCTGGTGCCAAATTTTTTCTCATCAATTATGTTTATGGTAGTCATGAATGTAAGAACTGCAATGATCTCTGAAGCTACTTTAAGTTTTATGGGTATTGGACTTCCGATAGAGGTTATCACATGGGGAAGTATGCTGTCTCTGTCAGATAAGGCATTAATGACAGGATCCTGGTGGATTATTCTGATTCCCGGACTTTTCCTGATCACCACAGTGCTCTGCCTGACCAATATAGGAAACGCCTGCAGAGAGCGGACAAACAGAAAAGAAAGTAATTTTTAAAATTTAACGGAAATCCCGCTGTCTTGTTGCTGATTTGTCTGAGTTATGGTATTATATAGTTATATTCAGCTAATATATACAAAAAAATCTATAAAAATAAGGCAGGAGTGGTCAAAATGTATCAGGAAGAATACAAACGCTGGTTGGCAGCAGATCTGCAGGATGCGGATCTTAATCCGGAATTATCCAAAATCGAAGGAAATGATGAAGAGATCAAAGATCGTTTCGCAGTAGCGCTGAAATTTGGAACAGCCGGACTTCGCGGAGTTCTCGGAGCCGGAACCAACCGTATGAATATTTATGTAGTTCGCCAGGCAACACAGGGACTTGCGAACTGGGTAAAAACACAGGGCGGTAATCAGACAGTAGCCATCAGCTATGACAGCCGTCTTAAGAGTGATGTATTTGCAAAAACAGCAGCAGGCGTACTGGCGGCAAATGATATCAATGTCAGAATTTATGACGCACTGATGCCTGTACCGGCACTTTCCTTTGCAACACGTTACTATGAATGCAATGCAGGTATTATGGTAACAGCATCCCACAACCCGGCTAAGTACAACGGATACAAAGCATACGGTCCTGACGGATGCCAGATGACAGACGATGCAGCTGCCATTGTATATGAAGAGATCCAGAAAACAGATGTACTTACAGGTGCGAAATATATGTCCTTCGCAGAAGGCGTAGAACAGGGAAAGATCCGTTTCGTAGGAGATGACTGTAAGCAGGCTCTCTATGAAGCTATCGAATCCCGTCAGGTTCGTCCGGGTCTCTGCAAGACAGCAGGGCTGAAACTGGTTTACAGCCCGTTAAACGGATCAGGACTTGTACCTGTAACTCAGGTATTAAAAGATATCGGAATCACAGATATCACAATCGTTCCGGAACAGGAATATCCTAACGGATACTTCACAACCTGCAGCTATCCGAATCCGGAAATCTTTGCAGCTCTGGAGCTTGGATTAAACCTTGCAAAAGAAACAGGCGCAGACTTAATGCTTGCAACTGACCCGGATGCAGACCGCGTTGGTATTGCAATGAAATGCCCGGATGGTTCCTATGAACTGGTAACAGGTAATGAGGTAGGTGTACTCCTTCTTGACTATATCTGTGCAGGCCGCATCGAAAAAGGCACAATGCCAAAGAACCCGGTAGCAGTGAAATCCATTGTTTCCACACCACTTGCAGATGCAGTGGCAGAGCACTATGGAGTAGAACTCAGAAGCGTACTTACAGGATTCAAGTGGATCGGCGATCAGATCGCACAGCTTGAAGCAGCAGATGAAGTAGACAGATTTATCTTCGGATTTGAAGAGAGCTACGGATACCTTGCAGGACCATATGTACGTGACAAGGATGCTGTTATCGGATCTATGCTGATCTGTGAAATGGCTGCATATTACAGAAGCATCGGAAGTTCCCTGAAACAGAGAATGGAAGAGATCTATGCACAGTACGGACGTTACCTGAATAAAGTAGACAGCTTCGAATTCCCGGGATTAAGCGGAATGGATAAGATGTCAGCTCTGATGCAGGGACTTCGTGACAAACCTCTCACAGAGATCGCAGGTCATACTATAGTAAAAGTAACAGATTACCAGAAACCGGAAGAAACAGGACTTCCTGCAGCAAACGTACTGATCTACAAGCTGGATAACGGCGAGACAGTAGTTGTCCGCCCATCCGGAACAGAACCAAAGATCAAAATCTATTACACAACTCTCGGCAAGAATCTGGAAGAGGCAGAAGCTGAGAAAGAAAAGCTTGCAGAAGCATTAAAACCGATCATGGCATAAGCAATTGTAAGCAGAACTGAATAAAATATACCAAACCGGAAAGGCTGTGCTCATTGGAGGTGCAGTCTTTCTTTTTGTAACCCGCAGGGGACTTACTGTTACTGTGAACGGAGTGAACAGTAACGACTTACTTGATTCGGTTAAATAGGATTGATATAATTAACACTCTTTGCTACAATAAAAAACAGCGAAAATAAGAATAAGACCGCTTATGAATGAAAGGAAAACATACTATGGAAGAATATGAAGTAATCAGCATTCCGGTATCTGACGGAACAGAACGGGATTTTGCAATCATGGATACCTTTGAATTTGAAGGACAGGGATATCTGGCAGTTTCTCTGATCGAAGGAGATGAGATCCAGGAGGGCGTTTACATTTACCGTTACCACAATGCAGAAGATGGAGATGTTGTGGTAGAGCAGATCACTTTGCCTGCAGAATACAAAAAGGTGACAAAATTTTACGAACAGATGTAAGCAAAAAAATATCTCGAAAAGAACCTGCATCTTGTGATAAAATAAAAAAGAAAATCAAATTTTGATTAATAAAAACAGGAGGAAAAACGATGGAAAAATCAACCGTTTATTTTACTGATTTCAGATGTCCGGTTGGCACCAGCCAGCTTGATAAATTGAAGAAACTCTGCGTTACAGCCGGAATCAAAGACATTGATATGGATGGAAAATTCGTGGCTATTAAAATGCATTTCGGAGAACTTGGCAATCTGGCTTTCCTGCGCCCGAATTACGCAAAAACAGTAGCTGATCTCTGTAAAGAGCAGGGAGGACTTCCGTTCCTCACAGACTGCAACACTCTTTATCCGGGAAGCCGTAAGAATGCACTGGAGCATCTGGAGTGCGCAAATCTCAACGGATTTAACAGCATTTCAACAGGATGCCAGATCATCATCGGTGATGGCTTACGCGGTACAGACGAAGTAGAAGTACCGGTAGTTAACGGTGAATATTGTCAGACTGCACTGATCGGACATGCGATCATGGATGCAGATATTTTTATCAGCTTAAGCCACTTCAAAGGACATGAAGCAACCGGCTTCGGCGGTGCACTGAAGAATATCGGAATGGGATGCGGAAGCCGCGCAGGTAAGATGAAACAGCATGCCAGCGGAAAACCTGCAGTAAATGAAGAACTCTGCCGCGGATGCCGTCGCTGTGCGAAAGAGTGCGGAAGTGATGCGATTACATATCCGAATAAAAAAGCAGTCATTGATTATGATAAATGTAAAGGCTGTGGCCGTTGTATCGGAGCCTGCGGTTTTGATGCAGTATACAATCCAAACAGCAGTGCGAATGAACTTCTTGACCGTAAGATGGCAGAATATGCACAGGCAGTCTGTCATGGCCGTCCGCATTTCCATGTAGCACTTGTTCAGGATATCAGCCCGAACTGTGACTGCCATGGCGAAAATGATGCACCAATCCTTCCTGATATCGGAATGTTTGCAAGCTTTGACCCGGTTGCTCTGGACCAGGCCTGCGCAGATGCCTGTCTGAAAGCAACTCCGATCGAGAACAGCCAGCTTGGAGAACATCTGGCAAAACCTGACTGGCATTGCCACCACGACCATTTCAAAGATTCCAACCCGAACATTGAATGGCAGGCAACACTGGATCAGGCAGAGAAGATTGGTCTGGGAACCAGACAGTATGAACTGAAGATTGTGAAATAATATGTTTATCAGCAGTGGAAAATAAATGCGAAAAAGTAATAAACAAAAAGGACCGGATGAATGAACTATATTGTCTTTGACCTGGAATGGAATCAGAATCCTTCGGGAAAGAAAACACGTAACGACAGGCTTCCATTTGAGATTATCGAGATTGGGGCTGTAAAAGTAAACAGCAAAAAAGAAATAACGGATCATTTTCACCGACTGATCAAACCACAGGTCTATAAATGGATTCATGACAGCATCCATGAGGTAATTCATGTAGATTATAAAGATCTTATGAAAGGAGTGCCCTTTGAGCAGGCAGTCAGGGAATTTATTGACTGGTGCGGAGAAGACTGGTACTTTTTTACCTGGGGAAATCAGGACGTGATGGAACTTCAGAGAAATATGAAGTTCTATGGCCTGCTGGATCTGCTTCCCGGACCTGTGACCTATTATGATGTGCAGAAACTATACAGTATCAGTTATGATGACGGTACACACAGGTGTGCATTGGAGCATGCGATCGATGAGCTGAAAATAGAGAAATCCAGGGGATTTCACCGGGCGCTTGCAGATGCGTGGTATACAGCGAAAGTCCTGGAGAAAATAAATAACATAATCATCATCAATCATCCGTCACTGGATGTTTACCAGAATCCAAAGAAGAAAAAAGACGAGATACATATTTCCTATCCGGATCATGACAAATATGTATCCAGAGAATTTGCCACAAGAGAGCGAATCATGAAAGACCGCGAGGTGACCAGCACCAGATGTCCGGTCTGTCATCTGCCTGCAAAGCGCAAACTCCGATGGTTTATGAATAATCCAAAGGTTTATTACAGCATATCCAATTGTGAAGAACATGGGCTGATAAGAGGCAAGATCCGCATCCGAAAAACAGAAGATGAGAAATATTTCGCTGTGAAGACATTGCGTTTCACAGATACAGAAGAAGCAGAGGAACTTCGTGAAAGAAAAGAAGTCCTCCGCCTCAGGCGAAAACTAAAAAGAAGCGTTGAGAAGGAAATCTGAAAGGATTTCCTTTTCATATTGCATTCCATATCCGACCATATGGCCGTCTAAATAATATTTACTTTTAATTCGCTTTGGACCGACAGAATTGTTCAGAAGTTTCTGCTTCTTTACGAGCTGGCTCACATCGGTTCCTGTGGGGACAGTTACGTACACATGCCTCATATAATAGAAGGAACACAGATTATTCCAGTCCTTTAACAGGTGCTTTTCGCATGGGAGAAATACTGCCGGTACCGGATCGGTATCTATATTCAAGTCTACTTTTTCAAAATTGTCGAAGCCGTAATCCAGCAGAGAAGTTGTGTCAGGAAAAGCACCGTTTGTAGAATTCAGCACAACTGCAATGAGAATGGAATTTCCTCTCTTGGCATAGGTGACAAGCGTACTTCCCGCTGCATCGGTGTATCCGGTCTTTCCTCCCAGAACCCCATCGTATGCATAAGACTGTCCGGGCATCATCTTATGGTGATTGAGAAGATAACGGGTTTCAGACTGCTTATTAGTCGGAGGAATCTCATAAACCTGTGTGGTCACAAATTTACGGAATCTGGGATTATACCAGGCTGCCTTTGCAATCTTCATCATATCACCTGCGGTGGTATAATGCGTCTCATCCGGAAGACCATTTGGATTATTAAAATGGGTGTTCTTACAGCCAAGCTGAGCTGCCCTCTGGTTCATCAGTTCAACAAACTTCTTTACAGAACCGCTTGTTTTTTCTGCCAGAGCAAGAGCCATCTCATTGGCGGATTCCAGCATCAGAGCCATCAGGGCCTGCTCTACTGTGAAAACCTCTCCTGTTTCTGCGTAAATGCTGGAGCTTCCGGCCTCAATCCCATAAGCCGCTTCCTGCGACATGGTGATCGTATCGTTCATATCCAGATATTCACAGGCCAGAAGAGCGGTCATGATCTTAGTGATACTGGCGGGATATAGCTTATCTTTGGCATTCTTGGAATAAAGAATAGTATCAGTGACTGCATCCATCAGTACTGCGGACTGTCCCTCGATATTAGGACCTGCGGGCCATCCTTTGACAGAATCGATATCTGAGGCCTGTGAATAGGTTTCCGAATGACCGGCTTCAGGAGTGGCAGAGGTCTCGGCAGCGTAAGTGACTGCAGGCTGGGAGGTCAGAATCCCTGCACAAAGCATTCCGGTGAGGAAACGTTTCATTAATTTATGAAATTTTGTTTTAAACATTTGAAATTACCCTTCATTAAATATACATAGTAGTTGCTTTCCATATCCTAGAGCGTGTCTGAAAAATCATTTCCGCAATCTGCACGCCCCACTTTGCGGGATATTTCACCCGAATTCAGTTGCCGTAGCCCGCTACGGCGCCCTCATCCGGGCAAAATATCCCACAAATTGTGACGTACATCTTGCAGAAAGCCTTTTTCAGACACACTCTAGTACATCGTTTTAAATGACGTTCGGACAAAATATTCTACCTTATTATATCATTAATTACAATGCCTGTGTAAAATTTATATGATAGTATGTTAACAGTGTGTTACTGTTCGGGAGTTTGACAGTAACCAGTGTTATTAAACAGTAACAGGATTACCCTAATATTCAAAAAAATACTTGACACAGTGAATTTTGTGACCTTATAATGAATCCGCATAGTTAAATAAATGATATGTCCACAAAAACGTTGATGGAGAGAGTAATTGCAGGGGAAAGCAGACAGCGAACCGGGGAGGGTGTGAGCCCGGTGGTGAGTAAATGCAGTGAAGATCACTCCGGAGTTGCAGCTCTGAAGGGTATACAGACAGGTAAGAGCTGACGGAAATCCCCGTTAAAAGATTCATGTATCGGCAGAGGATGCCCGTACAATGTAACAGGTGGTATAGCGAACGTCAATAAACCTTCGTCCTTTTACAAAAGGGCGATTTTTTTATGGGCTTATTTTCGTTCTTAAAGGACACTGGAAATATTTTCAGCGTATATAAACGTCCTGCATATTTTCAGGTGTCTGATACAAATAATTTAAACAGGAGGTAAATTACTGTGTACCAGAAAGTTGATACGAACTTAAACTTTGTAGACCGTGAGAAAAAAGTAGAAGAATTCTGGAAAGAAAACCATATCTTTGAGAAAAGTATGGAGAACAGAAAAGAAGGAGAAACCTATACATTCTATGATGGACCGCCCACTGCAAACGGTAAACCGCACATCGGCCATGTACTTACCCGTGTAATCAAGGATATGATTCCGAGATACCGTACAATGAAGGGCTACATGGTTCCGCGTAAAGCAGGATGGGATACCCATGGACTTCCGGTAGAACTGGAAGTAGAGAAGAAGCTTGGTCTGGATGGCAAAGAGCAGATCGAAGAATACGGTATGGAGCCATTCATCAAACAGTGTAAGGAAAGCGTCTGGAAATACAAAGGAATGTGGGAGGATTTCTCCTCTACTGTTGGTTTCTGGGCTGATATGGAACATCCATACGTAACTTACTATGACGATTATATTGAATCCGAATGGTGGGCATTAAAAGAAATCTGGAACAAGAAGCTTCTGTATAAAGGCTTCAAGATCGTTCCTTACTGTCCAAGATGCGGTACCCCTCTTTCCGCACAGGAAGTATCCCAGGGATACAAAACTGTAAAAGAGCGCTCCGCAGTTGTAAGATTCAAGGTTGTTGGTGAAGATGCATACTTCCTTGCATGGACAACAACACCATGGACACTTCCGTCCAATGTTGCACTCTGCGTAAACCCGGATGAGACTTACTGCAAAGTAAAGGCAGCAGACGGATATACCTATTATATGGCAGAAGCACTCCTTGACAAAGTCCTTGGCAAGCTTGCAAAAGAAGAAGGCGAGAAAGCATATGAAGTTCTGGAAACCTACAAAGGAACAGACCTGGAATACAAAGCATACGAGCCGCTTTTCGCATGTGCAGGAGAGGCAGCAGCAAAACAGAAAAAGAAAGCTCATTTCGTAACCTGTGATAACTACGTTACTATGAGTGATGGTACAGGTATCGTTCACATCGCACCTGCATTCGGTGAAGACGACAGCAGAATCGGACGTAACTATGAACTGCCATTCGTACAGTTCGTAGACGGACAGGGTAACCTGACAAAAGAGACACCATACGCAGGCGTTTTCGTAAAGAAAGCAGATCCTATGGTCCTCACAGACCTGGACAAAGAAGGCAAGCTCTTCGATGCTCCGAAATTCGAGCATGATTATCCACACTGCTGGAGATGTGACACACCACTGATCTACTATGCAAGAGAATCCTGGTTCATCAAGATGACAGCAGTTAAGGATGACCTGATCAGAAATAACAATACAATCAACTGGATCCCTGAGAGCATCGGTAAAGGACGTTTCGGCGACTGGCTTGAAAATGTTCAGGACTGGGGTATCAGCCGTAACCGTTACTGGGGAACACCACTGAACATCTGGCAGTGTGAATGCGGACATATGCATTCCATCGGAAGCCGTCAGGAGTTATTCGAGATGAGCGGTGATGAGAGAGCCAAGACAGTAGAGCTTCACCGCCCATACATCGATGAGATCACACTGAAGTGTCCGGAGTGCGGTGGAGAAATGCATCGTGTACCGGAGGTTATTGACTGCTGGTTCGACTCAGGAGCAATGCCTTTCGCACAGCATCATTATCCATTTGAAAACAAAGAATTATTTGAGCAGCAGTTCCCTGCAAACTTTATCTCCGAGGCAGTAGACCAGACTCGTGGATGGTTCTACTCACTCCTTGCAGAATCCACACTGCTCTTCAATAAAGCACCATACAAGAACGTAATCGTTCTGGGACATGTCCAGGATGAGAACGGACAGAAGATGAGTAAGTCCAAAGGAAATGCAGTTGATCCATTCGATGCACTGAACAAATACGGCGCAGATGCCATCAGATGGTACTTCTACATCAACAGTGCTCCATGGCTTCCGAACCGTTTCCATGGCAAGGCAGTTGTGGAAGGACAGCGTAAATTCATGAGTACACTGTGGAATACTTACGCATTCTTCGTATTATATGCAGACATCGACAACTTCGACCCGACCAAATATGAACTGAACTATGACCAGCTTCCTGTTATGGACAAATGGCTCCTCAGCAGATTAAACACAACTGTTCAGGCTGTAGACAATGATCTGGCTAACTACAAGATCCCGGAAGCAGCAAGAGCACTTCAGGAATTCGTAGATGAGATGAGTAACTGGTATGTAAGAAGAAGCCGTGAACGTTTCTGGGCAAAGGGAATGGAGCAGGATAAGATCAATGCTTACATGACCCTGTACCATGCGCTGGTAACCATCGCCAAGACAGCAGCTCCGATGATTCCGTTCATGACAGAAGATATCTATCAGAACCTGGTAAGAAGCGTGGATAAAGATGCTCCGGAGAGTATCCATCTCTGCGACTTCCCAACTGTAAACGAAGCATGGATCGACAAAGATCTGGAAGCAGACATGAAAGAGCTTCTGGAGATCGTAGTTCTGGGACGTGCCTGCAGAAATACAGCAAACATCAAGAACCGTCAGCCGATCGGAACCATGTATGTAAAAGCTGAGAAGAAAATGAGTGAATTCTACACTGACATCATCGCAGACGAACTGAATGTCAAAGAAGTAAAATTCGCAGATGATGTAGAATCCTTTATCTCCTACAGCTTCAAACCACAGCTTCGTACAGTAGGACCGAAATACGGTAAACTCCTTGGAGGAATCAGACAGGCTCTCACAGACATCAATGGAACAGCAGCAATGAACGAACTGAGAACCAACGGTGTCCTGAAACTGGATATCAACGGAAACGATGTAGAGCTTACAGAAGAAGACCTTCTTATTGAAACAGCACAGACAGAGGGTTATGTATCTGAATCTGACGGTGAAACATCCGTAGTCCTGGATACAAACCTGACACCTGAACTGATCGAAGAGGGATTTGTACGTGAGATCATCAGCAAGATCCAGACCATGAGAAAGGAAGCCGGCTTCGAAGTTATGGACAAGATCGTAGTATACGCTCACGGAAACGACAAGATTCAGGATGTCATGAAAGCACACGAAGATGAGATCAAGTCAGAAGTACTTGCGGACGAAATGGTACTTGGCGAGACCGATGGTTATGTGAAAGAGTGGAACATCAACAAAGAAGCAGTAACTATGGGTGTTAAGAAACTGTAATAGACAACATTCGGTCAATTACTGACAAGAAACTGATGAGTTACAGGTATTTCACAGGAAATATACTACTTTCGCAATGCACGAAAAAAAATGTTATAAAATTCGGCAATTATACACATGACAGACTGTCGAAAAAAGAGTATCATTATCCTTGACAGTCTGATTTCAGAGAGAAAATTGGAGGCAGAGATTCTTTGCCCCCAATTTCTCTGATATGAGAAAACAGAAGAGTTGACGGAATGAAGAGGTTCACCGGCAATATCCGCAAGGTGTATTGCTGAGAATAAAGTGAACAGTGAAACTATTACGGGAGGTATGAAATGACAAACGAAATGTTCAAGAAAGAGGCATTCAAGAAAAGCGTAAAAGACAACGTAAAATTCCTCTATCGAAAAACAATTGAAGAAGCTACACAGGAGCAGATTTTCCAGGCAGTAAGCTACTCTGTAAAAGACGTTATCATTGATAACTGGCTTGCAACACAGAAAGCTTATGACGAACAGGATCCGAAGATCGTATACTATATGTCCATGGAATTCCTGATGGGACGTGCTCTCGGAAACAACCTGATCAACCTTTGCGCTTACGGTGAAGTAAAAGAAGCTCTCGAAGAACTGGGATTTGACCTTAACTGTATCGAAGATCAGGAACCGGATCCGGCACTTGGAAACGGTGGTCTGGGAAGACTGGCTGCATGCTTCCTTGATTCTCTCGCAACTTTAAATTACGCAGCATATGGCTGCGGAATCCGTTACCACTACGGAATGTTCAAACAGAAAATTCAGAACGGTTATCAGATCGAGGTACCGGATAACTGGTTAAAGAACGGCTATCCATTCGAACTGCGTCGTCCGGAATATGCCAAAGAAGTACACTTCGGCGGATATGTAAGAGTAGAGTACGATCCTGAAAAGGGCGGAAACAAATTTATCCACGAAGGATATCAGGCAGTAAAAGCCATTCCTTATGATATGCCGATCACAGGATATGACAATGATGTAGTAAACACACTTCGTATCTGGGATGCAGAGCCGATCGTAGACTTCGAGCTTGATTCCTTTGACAAGGGTGATTACAAGAAAGCAGTAGAGCAGGAGAACCTTGCCCGCAATATCGTAGAAGTCCTTTATCCGAACGACAACCACTATGCAGGTAAAGAGCTGAGACTGAAACAGCAGTACTTCTTTGTATCTGCAAGCCTCCAGGCAGCAATTGCCAAATATAAAAAGAAACATGGCGATATCCATAAATTATATGAAAAAGTAACCTTCCAGATGAACGATACACATCCGACTGTAGCAGTAGCAGAGTTAATGCGTATCCTCATGGACGAAGAAGGACTCGGATGGGATGAAGCATGGGAAGTAACAAGAAAATCTGTTGCTTACACAAACCATACAATCATGTCCGAGGCACTTGAGAAATGGCCGATCGAGCTCTTCTCCAGACTGCTTCCGCGTGTATACCAGATCATCGAAGAGATCAACCGTCGTTTCATCCTTGAGATCCAGGCTAAATATCCGGGAAATTATGAGAAGATCAAAAAGATGGCTATCATCTATGACGGACAGGTTAAGATGGCTCACCTTGCAATCGCAGCAGGCTACTCTGTAAACGGTGTTGCACGCCTTCATACAGAGATCCTGAAGAATCAGGAATTAAAAGACTTCTATGAAATGATGCCTGAGAAATTCAACAACAAGACAAACGGTATCACTCAGAGACGTTTCCTGCTCCACGCAAATCCACTCCTTGCAGACTGGATCACAGAGCACATCGGACCGGACTGGATTATAGACCTTCCGCAGTTAAAGAAACTTGCAGTTTACGCAGATGATGAAAAAGCACTCCAGGAATTCATGAACATTAAGTTCAAGAACAAAGAGCGTCTGGCTAAATACATCCTTGAGCACAATGGCGTAGAAGTAGACCCGCACTCCATCTTCGATGTACAGGTTAAGAGACTTCACGAGTACAAACGTCAGCTCCTGAACATCCTGCATGTTATCTATCTGTACAACCAGATCAAGATGCATCCGGAAATGGAATTCTATCCAAGAACATTCATCTTCGGTGCAAAAGCATCCGCAGGTTACGCAACAGCCAAGAAGATCATCAAACTCATCAACTCAGTAGCAGATGTAGTAAACAACGACGCTTCCATCAACGGCAAGATCAAAGTTGTATTCATCGAAAACTACAGAGTATCCAACGCTGAGTGGATCTTCGCAGCAGCAGACGTTTCCGAGCAGATCTCCACAGCAAGTAAAGAAGCATCCGGTACAGGTAACATGAAGTTCATGCTCAACGGTGCTCCTACACTTGGAACAATGGACGGTGCTAACGTAGAGATCGTAGAAGAAGTTGGCGCAGAAAACGCATTCATCTTCGGTTTAAGCTCCGACGAAGTAATCAACTACGAAAACAACGGCGGATACGATCCAAACGTAATCTACAATACAGATGAAGAAATCCGTCAGGTACTGATGCAGCTCATCAACGGAACCTTCTCCAATGATACAGAACTCTTCCGTGACCTGTACGATTCACTTCTCAACACAAAGAACACAGACAGAGCAGACCGCTACTTCATCCTCGCAGACTTCCGTTCCTATGCAGACGCACAGAAACGCGTAGAAGCAGCATACAGAGATGAAAAAGGCTGGGCTAAGAAAGCACTCCTCAACACAGCATGCAGCGGCAAATTCACATCCGACAGAACTATCCAGGAATATGTAGATGATATCTGGCATCTGGATAAGGTTATTGTCAGAAAGAAATAATATGCTATATCTATAGAAGTAATTGCTTCTGAATAAAAATAAAGCCCCTGGCAGTACAGTTATCAGGACTGTATTGCAGGGGCTTTTTGCTACATTAGTGACATAATACATTAATTCATTTGTGTGGGAAAATTCATAGATGCGAAACACCTGGAAATAAGAATACGTCCGAAAATATAATCAAAATACAAAAGCGAACGACAACTAACAGCTAGGAAAGGTGTATCAGATGGTAAATAATACCGGGTCTGATAATGTTTTCAGAACAATAATGAAGAAAATGGCAGAGAATTATAGAGGGTTCTCTGCCATTTGACCATACAGGGGTTGATACATCATCTTGTGATTAGAACGAACAACTCACCACATTTGTAACAAATTATAGATTTTTAGCATGAAAAATCAAGGAAAATAAATGCTTTTGAAGTGTATGAAATTTAAAAAAATCGTAAAATTCTTGAGCATTACCCTTGACAAAAAGTGGTGAAAGCACTATTATTAACCATAACAGACAGATTATGTCTAGGAATCTTTACCCAAAAAGAAATAGTTATATTAAGGAAAGGGGAACTATAATCATGACAAAGATTAAAAACACGAAGAAAGGCATGGCTAAGAAAACCTTAAGTATGTCTCTCGTCGTTGCAATGCTGGCAACCTCTAACGTGCCGGTTTGGGCTGCTGAGTTCAGCGATGGTACTGACGCTTCCGTAGCTACTGAAGCAGATGCGTTCGCTGCAGAAGCTCCTGTTGTTGACGATACAGAAGACGCAGCTCCAGCATCTGTAATGGTAAATGAAGCTGATATTACTCTTAACTTATCTGCAGACAGCAAAAAAGTTGTTTGGGGAGGAGCATCTGTTATCAGTGGTACTGTAACTAAAACTGACGGATCAGAAGTAGAAGGTGGATGGCAGTATCGTTGGGTTGACGAAAAAGGTATTGCATATGCATCTTCTAACGGAAAAGTAGACGATGCAGCTGATATGAGTTTAAATACAACAGCTGACATGGCTGGAAAAACATTAACCCTTTATGTTTACGATGTAGACAGCAATCAGCAGACTCTTTATGACATTAACACAGGTATTTCTGTAGCTGTAGAAAAGAGATCTTTAAATTCTGTGACTGCTACACCTGCAACCACAACAAAAGCATACAACGGTTTTGCTCAGACTATTACTGAAGCTGACGGCGTTGCACTTACTGTTCTGGATTCTGAAAATGCAAATGTAGCTGCTGATGCTTATGAAACATCTGTAACTAATGCAACTAATAATAAAGAAGAATTCAAACTTACTGTAACAGCAAAAGAAGACTCTGCTTACACAGGCAGTGCTGAACTTGTAATCGGTAAGGTTACAGCAAAAGCATATGCAAAAGGAGATATCCTTGCAACAGCAACAAAAGGACAGTCCTATCAGTATACAGGTAAGGCTATTAAGATTTCCAAAGATAACATTACATTAAAAGAATCTGCTTCCAGTAATAAAGGCGCTGATGGAAAATTAAGCGGTGCTGATTTATCTGCTGCAGTTACAACTGCTCAGGTTGAATATACAAAAGTAGGTGATTACCCCGTTGTTGTATATGTTGACAAAACAAAATTAAAGAATTTTACAGGTGCAGATGAATATTACACAACAAATGAGACTGTTAATGTTGCAAAACGTGACCTCTCTACAGCAGGAACAAAGATTACTGTTAACACTTTAAGTGGTCAGATTCCAACAGATATTGCTGTAAGCAAATTAGCTGATTATCTGACATTTACAGGTGTAGAAGGCTCAGACCTTTCTGCAATTAAAAACTCCAGCAAAGAATATACACTTATTGTAAAAAATGCTGATGGTACAGACGCTAAACAGTTTAAAAACGGAAGTACATATACTGTTACAGTACGTGCAAAAGACGGTGAAAACTGCACAGGTGAGCAGACATTCACTGTTGTTGCTACTGCAGCTGCATTAAATGCTGTATCTGCAAAAACACAGTATACAACAGATTATACAGGCGATGAGATCAAACCTTCCAAGAGCGATTTAGGAGAACTGGTTATTCAGTATTTCAACGCACAGGGTAAACCCAAAACAGAAGATCTTGGAACAGACGGATACGAAATCACAGGATATACAAACAACGTAAATGCAACAACTGTATATGACGGAAATTACAATCCAGTAGCAAACGCTTACGTTAACATCAAGATTACAAGCGGAACATACAAAGATCAGACAGCATCTATTCCGTTCTTAATCAAACCACTGGTAGTTGAAGCTGATTATGTAACTGTACCGGATGATGTTTCTATTAATAAAGCACTTACAGAAGCAGGCGAATATAAACTTCCTGTAACAGTTGTAGCAAAAGACGAAACAGGCAAAAAAGTAGAAAAAACTCTCACAGACAGCGATTTCACAGTTAAATATGAATATGAAAAAGCTTTCGGTAATGACTTGTTTAACAACATCATTACAAAAGTTACTGTTACAAACACAAACTATATTTTAAAAACAACAAACGGCAAAACAAGAACTGTTACAGCAAGCGGTAAGACAGAAATCGTACCTAAGAAATTAACAGACGCTATGGTTGTTGCAACACCTTCTACTTATACTTACACAGGTGGAAAGATCCAGCCTACTTATGCAGTGCTTGACGGTGCTATTGCTCTTTACAAGAAGGGTGAAGTTAATGATAAAGATGCTGAATATGAGGAAGTAAGCATCAGCAATGCTGTAAATGTTGGTACTGGAACAATCACTGTACAGGGATACAACTACTTCTATTCAGGAAAAGCAACTGGAACATTTACAATCACAGCTGCAAACACAGCAGATGTAAAAGTATCCATCGCTGATCAGGATTACACTGGAAAACAGGTAAGACCTCGTAAATTTACAGCAACATTAAACGGAAACGATGTATCCAACCAGTTTGAAATCGTTTCTTATGGCGAAAACGTTGAAGCCGGAGTCGGAACAGTTGTTCTGAAACCATTAGATGGAAATAAGAACTTTACAGGTTCTAACATTACGGCAAACTTCAATATCGTAAAAGAAAAAGTAGAAGCTACCCTTAATGTTTACGACGGCAAAGGATTTGATGTAACAAACGCTTATACAGCAGATGTAGATAAAGATGCTGACGGAAATGTAAATGGCGTAATTCATAACAGCCAGACTGCATTTACATTTGATGGAAATGAGCATACTTTTGCAAAAGCATTATTAAGCAATATCAGAAAAGTTACTGATGATGGCGTAAAGACAACTGCAAAAGAAAGCGATTTCGAGATTAAATACGCTGATAATATCACAGGTAAGAAAGTAACTGCAGGAAAAGAAAACATTGGTTATATCTATGCAGTAGCTAAAGAAGGAACAGGATTTGCAGGAACCAAGACAATTGTTACTTCTGACGGAACAATTATCAATGGTGTTGTTGCTTATATCCCGTTTACAATCAAATCTGTTAAATTTGTTGCTAAGAATGTAAGTGTTAAAAATGCTACATATGCAGGTGGTCTTCCAGTTAAACCAGAAGTACTGATTCAGATTGGTGGAAGCACATTAGTTGAAGGTAAAGATTATACACTTAGATTAATTGACAAAAATGGCAACACTGTAACTCCTATTGATGTAACAGTTGGTGACATCTATGGCGTTGAGATCAAAGGTATCAACGGATACACAGAATCTGGTGTTGCAACATTCGATACAGACGATGTTGACAGTACAGCTTACTCCAGAGCAAACTTAACATGGGGCGTTGATAAGAAGAACATCAACGATTGTACTGTAACTGTAAAAGATGGCGTTACAACTGTATTAAATGGATATCTCCCAGTTCCGGCTACAGAATATACTTCTGAAAAGAACACTGACGGAACATATACAGTAAAAGCAAACAGCACATCCAAAAACTACACAGGATCCAAGACAGTAGTTGCAGACGGAAAAGCAGAAGATGAAAAACCGGATGCTCCGATGATCACTAAAGTAAATGTTACTGGAAACAAAGCAACAGTTGTTCTTTCTGGTGATACTGATGGCGCTGCAGGTTATGACTACGTAATCTCTACAGATCGCGATTGCATCACAAATAAAGACTATGATTCCATTAGCAAGAATCAGGTCAGCACATCCACTAACTTTAAGTATGTACAGCAGGGAACATACTACGCATACTGCCACGCTTGGAAACGTGACGAAAACGGTAAGAAAGTATTCAGCGACTGGTCAAATGCATATCCATTCGTTGTATCTGCAATCACACCGGATGCTCCGATCATCACAAGCGTAAAAGTAAGCGGAACAACTGTAAAAGTAACATATAAAGCAGCTGCTAATGCAACAGGATACGACGTAGTACTTGGAACATCCTCCAAGAAAGAAAACGGAGAGACTCGTCCATACCACTATGGCGATCACAAGATCCTGAACCTCAAAGAAGGTACAGTAACAGCTACATTTAAGAATGTACCAAAAGGAAGCTGGACAGTAGGAATGCATGCATTCAACAGAACTTCCGAAAACGGCAGGAAAGTATTCAGCCCATGGTCCAATCTTAAAAAGATCACTGTAAAATAATCCATTTGGGTAATTTTATATAAGATTCCAACAGGCAAGACGGGGCATAATTCATGATTATGCCCCATTCTTGCAATGCAAAAGAAATATGTTTTTCAGATAATAAAGGAGAAAAAGAATATGGGATTAAAAGAGCGTAGAAAAAAAAAATCATGGCTTTAATGCTCGCTGCCTGCGTAGCAGGGACCAGCGTTGTACCTGTAGCAGCTTCTGACGTCAGCGTATTCTCTGATGGAACTGATGCCTCACCAGAAGCTTTTGATTCTGCTGATGTCGATAGTGCTAATGGAGCAGCTACAAAAACTGTAAAAATCAACTACTATTCTGAAGAAGAAAAAAAACAGATTGCAGAAGTAGATTTCACTGTTGATAAAGATGCTACATCTGTAAATACCAGCAAACTTACAGCACCAGAAGGTTATGAATTGGTATTATCTGGTGATCTTGCAATCAATGATGGTTATGTATACGCTGCTGTTCGCAAAGTAGCTACTACAAAAACTGTAAAAATCAACTACTATTCTGAAGAAGAAAAAAAACAGATTGCAGAAGTAGATTTCACTGTTGATAAAGATGCTACATCTGTAAATACCAGCAAACTTACAGCACCAGAAGGTTATGAATTGGTATTATCTGGTGATCTTGCAATCAATGATGG